>JADMIO010819984.1_pt1 | contig 34105 bp, 24 predicted proteins | sample 8958161 | NCBI WGS metagenome assembly JADMIO01 (sample SAMN16585339, study PRJNA669376) | soil metagenome | isolation source: Crop rotation soil | place: USA: Cullars Rotation, Alabama | collected 2011 | reverse complement strand
GCCGCGACTTCAAGTCACGTGAATTCCAAGCTTCGGATCCCACTGTGCTGGAAAGTCTCGTCAATCGCGCGGTCGCGGTCGATGCCTTCAGAGACAGCGAGCGCCGGTCCCTTCGTGTGCGCAGAGGCGATCAACTGCGGCGTCGGGCGCGGGCTGAAGCCGTAATTGGTCGGCTTCGTCTCCGGCGAAGTCAACTGCACGACGCGCAGCCCGTTCTTGCCGTCGGCGATGTAAGCGAACAGGCTCACGTTCGTCATGCCGACCTTCACATCGCGCACGTCGTTCATCTTGCCGCCCGCGTCAAAGGTCTGATCGAGTCGCGGCCTCTCAGGATTTTCGATGTCGAGAATCGCCAACCCCTGCTTGCCCGCCGCGACGTAAGCGTAGGTGCGAACGAGATAGATGTTGTGCGCTTCGGCGAGCGGCACCACCGCGCCGTCAACGACGCGCGGCTTCGCAGGGTCGGTCACGTCGATTACTTTGACGCCGTCCGCATCGCAGACGAAGGCGTAGCGGAACTGGACCTGTACGGCGCGCGGGTTCTTCAAAGCGGGTGCGCCGATCTCTGCGACGACCTTCGGCTCGAACGGGTTGTTGATGTCAACGACGACCAGCCCGCGGTCGCAGGTGATGTAGGCGTGCGTGCCCGCGATGGTGATGTTGTTTGCGCCGTTGAGCACGCCGTTCGGGTTCCACGTCAGCGCGCGCTTCAAGAAATTATTCTGCGGGTCGCCGTCCAACAGCGTCGCGGCAACGACCAGAATCAAGCCTTCGTACTTGTCCGTGACGTACAGGAACCCGTAGAGCGGATGAATCGGTTGCTTGTCGTCGCGGTAGATGGCCTCTTCGTTTTCGGGCCGGTGGATGCGCAGCTTGTTGACGCCGTACTTCTTCAGCAGGTCAGCCGGCAGCGACGCCGTGGGATCAACTGCCAGCGTCGAAGGCGACGCCACGGCGGTCGCGTACTTCGTGTCTACGTAGAAGCGCTGGCCGAGCGGCGAGAACGGCGCGGTCGTCATGCGCTCAGAGAATCCCTTCTGGTCGATGTTCGCCACGTCGTAAACGCGCAGGCCGCCTTTGCCCGTCGCGGCGTACAGATATTCGCCGCGCAACTGCACGTTCAAGACTTCGGTCTCGCCGCGCGCAAATGGATTGATGCCGCGCATGATGTCGTTACCCGGATGCTCGTAGGCTTCGGTCAATTCGCGCTCGTGATGTTCGTGCTTCTCGTACTCTTCGGGGAAGGCGAGCTTGTGCAGGTAACTGCCGATGACCGCTTGCGGCTCGTCGCGCTCGGTGACGACGACCGACTCGAAGCCTTCCTTGCCCGTGGCGACGTAGCAGTAACGGCCTATCCAGTTGTAGAAATTCGTGCCCTGCATGTAGGTCATCGCCAGATACGCGTTGTTGTCGTTCTTCTCTGACAGATGACAGTCTGTGCAGCCGCGTGTCTCACGCGTGCGAACCGTGTGCGGGAAGTGCGAGCTGAACGCCTGACCGCTGTAGCCTTCTTCGGAGACGGTCTGCTGCTGCGAATAGATCCACTCGCGGTTCTGGTTCTGCGAGCTGACGAGGATCGCGCAGGCCGAGCGCACAGGCGCAAACCGCTTGCCCGTCACCGTGCCGTCGCGACCGAGCATGAACACGTCGTCACGCAGCGTCTGGAAGTTGTAAGAAGTCCAGTTGCGCAGCTCCGACTCGCCCTCGTTGTGCAGCATCGAGCGTTCCTGATTCGCCTTCATCTTCAGGTGGCAACCGAAACAGCTCGGCGTCCAAGACGTGTGACAGGTGTAGCAGGTCATCGCGGAGTTGGCGTGCGCCAGCTTCGTGTCGTCCGCAGGCACGTTACCCCACGTCTTGTTGTCCGTCTGAATCGTTTTGGCGAGCGCGGCCTTCTCGTTGTAATCGTCGCTCCTCGGATCAACCGTGTCGGCGACCTGCTTGACGCGCCAGACCAGCGGCTTGCCTTCGGCGTCTTTAGCGACAGCGGCGCGCTGATAGAGATGGCCCTCGGCGTCTTTGAAGAAGCGGTCCTTGCGCCATTGTAGCTCGCGGTAATCGAGCATGCGGTTGCCCGCTTTGGCCGCGTCATCAATGTCCTTCTGCGTGAAGCGGTCGGGCATCAGCCGATTGCCAGCCTTGGCGCGTTGATACTCTGCCGACGTGCGCGCGTTCGGGTTGGTCGGGTCTGCGCGCTCGTTGATCGTGCCGTGACAGTCTACACAATCAATCTCAACAGCGTTGCGCACCTCGCCATAGAGTTTGCCGTTGCCGTGACTGTCCTGCCTGAAATGACAATCCACGCAGTGCATGCCCTTCTCGATGTGAATGTCTTTCAGGTGGACGGGCAAGCCTTCTTTGGCCGGGCCTTCGACGGCCTCTTTGAGCTTAGCCGCGTTCACATCGTTGACCATGTCGCCGTTGGCGTCGAGGAAGTTGCCCTTGCGGTCTGTCTTGAAGACGTCGCGGAATATCCAGCCGTGGCCGTTGAAGTCTGCGAACTGCGTGCGCGTCAGCTTCGGGTTGATCGCCTCACGCAAGGTGCGCAGGAAATCCACAGAGCCCCAGTTGCCGCGCAGCGAAGACTCTTCCGGGTTGCGCATCAGTATGGACTGCTCTTCGCCGGGCGTGTGGGCTTTCGGCTTCTCAGGGTACATCCCCTTGTCGCCGTCTGTCTCCAAATCCCACCACGTCGTGCCATAGAAACTCATCATCACGAGCGTGCCGGGGTGCATGTGACAGACGACGCACTGGCTCGAAGGGATGGCGCGCGTGAACTGGTGCTTGATGGGATGGCCCGGCTCGGCTTTGTCGCGCGCCTCTCTGAGCGCGATGTCGTCGGTCTGCGTCGCGCCGTCGTGGCCGTACTTCTCGGCGTTCGGCCCGCCGTGCAGCGGGTCGCGGTCGTTGGCGTAGACGACGTGGCAGCCCGTGCAACCCGACGAGCGATAATCGCCCGGCTGGTCGTTCGTGCCCATCAAGCCGAGCATCGGGTCGAGCAATCGCGTCTTCTGCAAGCCGAGATAGACCGGATCGGTTCGGAGCAGCGTGCCCAAGCCCCGCGGACTCAAGAGATTCTGCGTAGGCTTGCCGGGCGTCTCTTCAGGAATCGGCAAGCCGACTTCAACGGCCTTGCGCCCGCCGCGCTCGAACGTGCGCAGGATGTTGCCCATGTGCGAGATTTCCCAGCGCGGCAGCGGATCAAGGAACGGCAGCACGCCTTTCTTCTGCGTCTCCTCAAGCGTAGGCGGCGGGATGGTGATCAGCCGTTGCGGCGTGCCATCGGCACTGTAGCTCTCGCCCCAGCGAGCATTCTTGAAGGGGTAGCCGCCGTTGTTATAAAGCGCCGCTTCCCAGAGCATCGTGCCGGTCGTCATCATGCTCTTGCCGACGTTATGGACTTCGCGCGTGTGGCATTCGCTGGTGCCGCAGCTCTGCGATGCGACGCGCAGGTCGCCGGGGTTGACGAAGCGTATGAACTCCGGGTCTTCCTTGTTGATCTCCGCGTAAGAGCGTTCGGGGTTGGCCGCAGTCTTCCACAGCGCGGCGTTGCGCGGCGCGACATGCGCTTTCTCTTTCAGCGCGTTGTATTCGGCCGAGCCTTTCTGCACGCCGTCGGGCCGGCGGATTTCGGCGTGGCCGCCGTGGCAATCAATGCAGCCAAGGTTGACCTTGTAGTTGTGAATGTCTTCGATGCCTTTGTGACAGGTCACGCAGCCGCTGCTGCGGCATTCGGCCTCGGCGGCGGTCATGCCGTTGAGCGAAGTCTTCTTCGCCGCAGGGTCGCAGGGCGCGGTCGCTTGCGCCGTAGGCGCGGCGTCGGTCAACTCGCCGTGCGCGGGCGTGGCCGTATCGGTCGCGGGCTGAGGCGGCGCGCTGGCGGGCTTTTCGGAATCGGCAAAGCTGACCAGCGAGTAAACGCAGACCAGCGTGAGGATCACGATCAACTTCAACGCGCTTCGATTCGATGCTTTCATCTTCAATCCCGCTCTTATGCTTGATGAATCCGAATGGGTTGATTCAGGCTCAATAGACGAACTTCAACTTGACGAACGCCGAGTAGAGCACCTTGCGTTTCTCGCCGCAATTCTGGCCGTTGCAGTTCGAACTGTAGATGTCCGTGAAGCCGCTGCCCGGCACCAACGACGAGAAGCCGCCCGACACAATCCAGTTCTCGCTCAGCAGCGGGCGGTACAGGAAGCCCGCGCCGTAATCGAAGCCGATGCGCTTGCGGATGTTCGGCTGGAACAATAACTCCGACAGCGGCTCTGTGTGGTGGAAGTGCGAGTAGTTGGCGTTGAGGATGGCTCGCCACTTCGGCGTCACCTCGGCCTCCGCGCCCAGGTTATAAATGAAGATGCCGGGGTTGACGAAGTTCGCCTGACCTTCGAGCTTGCTGCTGCGCAGGTTCGGCAGCAGACTCCCCGGCGTCGTCAGCAAGACCGCCGTGTTCGTCAGCGGGATGCCCTGCGAGTTGAAGAAGCTGAACGGGCCGCCGGCGAACTCCGGATGATCAATGATCGAATCAAATCCCCGCGCCGTGTCGTCGAAAGGCTTCTTGTCGCCCGACGCGAAGAAGAACGAGCCTTTGAAACGCAGCCAGTCGCGGTCCAACGACAATTCGGCCGCTGCCATCTGCGCGTTGATGTCTACGCGGTGGCCGGCTATCGGGTTGTCTGTGTCGTGGCCAATGGCCTGGTAAAAGGCGTGCGTGATGTTCCAGCGGCCCATGTGTCCGTCGCCCGTCCAGCCGAAGTAAGCCGCTTTGACGCCGTGCGGGCGGACGCTGCCGATCAGCGCAGGGCGCACGAGGAAATCATTCTCATCAAAGTGCACGCTCGGCCGGTCGTCATTGTAGTGGAAGCTGAACTGCGACGTGTAACCGTGCCAGCGCGTGTCTTGCCGGAAGAGGTTCGCGATGAGCACGGTCTGGTTGCGGAAGTGCGGCGTGTTCAGCTCGCTGTTGGTGTCCTTCTCCAGCATGTAGAAGTAGGCGACGTTGTACTGGTAGCGGTTGTTGGCGTAGTTGCCGAATAGCCGCGTGCCAAGATTCACATCGTAAAAGAGGAAGCCGCGGAAGTCCGAAATAAACGGCTGAATCCCCGCGCGCACAGAGGTCGTGTCGAAGGTCGGGCTCTTGTTGTCGCCTTTGCGCCCGCCCGACAGGAACGGGAAGATGCGCGTCGTGTCGCCGAGTCGGTATTCGCCGAACGCCTCCTGCAAAGCGATGTAAGCGTCCGTGCGCGTGTTCAAGCGCGCGGGGTTGGCGTTGACGATGCCGTTCTCCTGCGTGTGCAGGTAGTTCACGTTGAAGACGGGCGTAATGTGTATGCGCCAGTCCACGGGCTTGAACGACGTGTCGCCGTTGAACAGCTCCATCGAGAGGATGAAGTTCTGGTTGAAGAAGAACTGGCCGCCGCGCCCGAAAAACTCTTCGCTGTCGGGCCGCTGCGCCGCGACGTTACTCGGCACAGGGATACGCTTGGCGTTGAAGAAAGACTCGCTCTCGGCCGTCAGCACGAAGAAGTTGTGCTGGCCGAAGATCGGATAATCGCCCTTGAGCAGGTTCTGCCGATACGGATTATAAATGTGCCCTTCGTGATAGCGCGGCTCGATCTCGTAACCGGGAAAGCCTATGCGCCAGCGGTCTGTGATCGGCTCGAAGTTGCCTGTCTGCTGCGCAGGGTTGCCGATGCGCGACGGGCCTGCGTAGCCCGTCGGGTCGTCATGCGCGGTGGCAACGGGGGGAGCTTTGCTGTAATCGGGCGGCAGCGGCCGGTTCGCGTAAGGCATCAATTCAGGCTCAGGCTCTGGCCGGTTGGCGCGCGCTTCGTACTCTTCATCGTTGACGCCGAGCTTGTGGCATTCGGCGCACTTGATCGGCAGGCGGGCAACGACTTTGTACTGGCCGCGCGCCGCCATCTCCTGCTTCTGCATGTGACAGCCGACGCAGAGGCGGTGGTAGGCTTCGCGGGCGTTGAGGATGTAGCCTTCGCGGTCCACGAACTGCGACGGGTCGGCCTCGTCCACCTTATGGCACGCCTTGCAGTTCTGAAACTGCTTGCGGTCGGCAACGTCTATGGTGTCGGGCTGAGTCGGGGTCGCGGTGTCGCGGCGGTGGTGGCAGACGACGCAGTTCATCGCGCCGGCTTCGCGGTTGAGGTAAGGCGGGTTGAAGCCGTCGCGTATGCCTAACGCCTCGTGGCCGCGGTGGTGAAAGCGCACCAGCCCGCGCCGGCCGTTCGTGGCGTCGAGGCTGATGGCGGGCTTCTGCGCCGCGTCTTGCAGCAAGGCGGCGACATCGTTGGCGTCGGCGTTGGTGCGCCGCAAGCCGACCAGCAGCGACAGCGCGATGAAGGCGTATACAGCGATGACGACGAGCTTGAATCGCATTCAATCCCTCTCAACCATGAGAGCAACAGGGGACAGCCGCGACCTAAACCGGAGTGCCGGTTATACAGCGGGGCGCGAGGCCATGAGGAACCCGACGTTTATATTAAGAGCATGTTTCGGCTTTAAACTTCGTATCGCAGCACAAAACACGAAATGATACGGCGCGGAAAATATCATTTCGATTTTTCAAAGTCAAGTAACACCGCCGCTGACGATTTACGAGCCGCAACCATGATGTGCTTGCAACGGCGCGGTTCTTTGATTAAACTTGCCGCCGTTCTGTCTCAAGCCGATTGAATCGAATTTTTTATACCGTCCTCTAACGCGCGATGGAGTGCCGAGATGGGTAAAAAACGTGCCTCGCTCAAACTGAAAAGCCTGTTGTTCGCCGCCGTGATATTAGCCTTCACGGGGCAGTCGCTGGCGTCGCTGATGCAGTCGCCCGCGCCGACCATCAACGTGCAAGGCTGTGCCTTTGACCGCAGCCTTGGGCGGCTGACGATCAAGGGCGCGAACTTCGTGAAGGGCGCGGCCGTGACCTTGCGGTCGGCCGCCGGCCAGGTGCGTTACGGCGGCTTCAAGGTCAAGAGCGCCGTCAAGATCGTCGTCAACGAAGTCGCCGAGAGCGACCTTGCGGGTGGCGTTGACGTGACCGTCACCAACCCCGACGGCAGCACGGTCTCTGCACACCTGGACGTGATGGCGCAGGACGACGGCCGGCTTACCGACGCCGACGTGAAGCAGGTCATCGCGCAGGCCGTCGCGCAGGCAGAGGCCAGCGGCTTGAAGGCGACCATCGCCGTCAGCGACAAGGAAGGAAATATACTCGGCGTCTTCACGATGAATGGTGCGCCCGCTGACACGACGGTGACGGTGCCGGGTCGCGGGCCGAAGGGCGGGCTCGAAGGCGTCTCGGTGCCGGCCTGCACTGCGGCCATCTCGAAGGCGGTCACTGGCGCGTTCCTCAGCAGTCAGGGGCATGCCTTCAGTACACGCACGGCGAGCTTCATCGTGCAGGAGCATTTCCCGCCGGGCGTCCACTTTCAAGGCAGCGGGCCGCTGTTCGGCGTGCAGTTCTCGCAGCTCTTGTGCAGCGACGTGAACGCGCGCTCGCCGCTCGGCCTGTCGGCAGACCCCGGCGGCTTGCCGCTCTACAAGAACGGTCTCGAAGTCGGCGGCGTCGGCGTCGAAGGCGACGGCCGCTACACGCTCGACCCCGACCCCGCCGACAAAGACGTGCCGCCCGAAGAGTTGGTCGCCGTCGCCGCGACGCGCAACTTTGAAGCGCCCGACAATATCACCGGCGACAAGATCATCGTCAACGGCATACGCTTCCCTTACGTCAACGCCCAGATGCCGCCGCAGACCAGCGTGCCGGCGTTTAGTCAACTGAACGGCACACTCAATACCTGCCTCGGCCTCGCGCCGCCGGCGGTGCGTGGCGACCAGCCGTCGAAGTTCCGCGTCGTCACGCTCGACCCGTCCATCCCCGCGGGCCGCGTAGACGACCGCTTCTTCCCCTTCAAGAGCGGCTCGGCCTTGAGCCGCGGCGAAGTCGAGCAGATCATCATTCAGGCCGCCGCGCAGGCGTTCAAGACGCGCGCTGCCATCCGCCAGCCCGAAAACAGCCCGGCCGAAGTCAACATCACCGTCTGCGACACGGACGGCACGATACTCGGCATCTTCAGCACCATTGACGCGCCCATATTCGGCTTCGACGTGTCGGCGCAGAAGGCGCGCACGGCGGCTTTCTTCAGCAACAGCAACGCGGCGACCAGACTGCGACAGGCGGGCTTCGGCAGCTACGTAGACGCGGCGGGCAAGGACGGTTTGAGGCTCGATGGTTCTGTGGCGTTCTCTGATCGCGCCGGCGGTTTCCTGAGTCGTCCCTTCTTCCCCGACGGCATTGACGAGACCGAGCACGGGCCTTTCTCGAAGCCGATTGACGAATGGAGCCCGTTCAACGACGGCCTGCAACTCGACCTGATCTTCGACGAATACTTCCTCAATCTCCTGCGTGGGGTTGCCGGCAACACGGCGGCGCTGACGAACGCGCTGACGCCGCCGTGTCCTTCACTGCCGGCCATCGCCAACGGCACACAGATATTCCCCGGCAGCGTGCCGCTCTACAAAGGCGGCAGGCTCGTCGGCGGCTTAGGCATCAGCGGCGACGGCGTGGATCAGGACGACATCATCGCGGCCATGGGCAGCACGGGCTTTGAGTCGCCGGCCGAAATCCGCTCTGACCGCGTCTTCGTGCGCGGCGTGCGGCTGCCGTTCGTCAAGTTCCCGCGCCACCCGAACCGTTAGCAGCGGAGCGGCATTCAAACGAGTCAAGCCACGAGGGGCGGCCGTTGCTGGTCGCCCCTATATTTTTTTAATCAATTCAGCCGAAAGTTGAAAAGGGATTTCGAGCGTCACACTCAATCCGCCTTTGGCAGTGTTCGCGAGGTCGAGGCGCGAGTCGTCGCCGTAAAGCTGTTGCAAGCGCGCTTGCGTATTACCCAGGCCGACGCCTTCTTTGACGATGCGTCCGTTGTTGCCGTTGACGCCGAGGCCCGGCCCGTTGTCCGTGATCTGCACTTGCAGCGAGCCGTTGCAGCGGCGCGCGCTGATCTCTATGCGGCCGGCGTCCGAGCGCGGCGCGATGCCGTGGCGTATGGCGTTCTCGACGATGGGTTGCAGGATCAAGTTCGGCAGTCGCGCGCCGAGCGTCTGCGGTTCGATATTCATCTCGACGCTCAAGCGGTCTTTGAAGCGTATGCGCTCGATGTCCAGGTAGCACTTCAGGAATTCAAGCTCCTCGTGCAGCGGCACCTCTTGCGCGCCGGCGCGGTCGAGCGTCAGGCGCAGGAAGTCGCCCAGCCGCGCGATCATCTTGTCGGCCGCCTGCGGGTCTTTGTGGACGAGCGCAGAGATCGAGTGCAGCGTGTTGAAGAGGAAGTGCGGCTGTAGCTGCATCCTTAAAGCGTGCAGTTGCGCATGCGCCAGTTGCGCTTCGAGCCGTGTGGCGCGCACTTCGCCGACGCGGTAGCGGCGATAGTAGTTCGTGGCGTAGCTGATCAGCAGCAACAGCCAGTAGAGCAGCGTGCCATAATCGAAGAAGAGATAGCTGTTGAAGAACAGCCGCGTCCACGGCAGCGCGTCGTCGTAGCCGACGACGAAGTAGATGAACATCAAGTCGCGGAAAGCGCGCGTCGCGAACCCGATGATGATCGAGGCGAGGACGTGAACGGTCAAGCTGAGCGGCAGACGGCCGCGCTCGATGGGGAAGCGCCGCGCCAGCCACAGCACGGGCGGCGTCAGCGCCGCCCAGATGTAGGCGAAGGCCATCTCGACGAGCAGGATGCGTTCCCAACTGAAGGGCTTTTCGCGGCGGCTAAAGGCGAGCGTGGATTGGCTGGCGAGGAAGACGCCGAACAGCGTCCAGACGCCGACGATGAAGAAGGCTCGCAGCCAGCGGCGGTCGAGAAATTTTCGGGCTATCATAGTGTTCCACGCCTACGGGCCAGATAACCATAGCACAGCCCGGCGGCGCGCGCCTCATCACATCATTTGCAAACAGAGCGAACGGATTAATCTACAAGGACGCACGCCGCGCGGGACCGGCAGGGGTCCGACCCCGCGTTGGCGTGGTTGCTGGCGAGCCCGCGAGTACGACGCCGCGCTCGCGAACTCGATCAACACATCAAGTTCAGCCGCCTTATTTTACGAGAGATAACGAAATGACCAAGCGAGATGTGACAAACCGGCCTATTCGTAGGACAAAACGGCCGACGGCGAAGACAAATAGCGTGAAAAGTAGGATTTTCATTGCGAAAGATAAAACTTTTCGATGTAAAAATTTTACTTCTACGATTGGAAGTAAGATTTCCGTGAATGAAAATCTTATTTCTTTGCGTGGAGTTTTTATTTCCAGCGCCGGAAGTCTTATTTCCAGATGCGGAAGTCTTATTTCTTCATCTGGAAATAAAACTTCTCAAGCAATCTTAAGCGGGGTCGCGCCCGACGCCGAGCGCGTCGGCGACGCGGTTGATGTAGTTGAACCACGACGCGATCAACGTGATCTGCAAAATGCCGCGGTCGTCAAAGCCGACTTCGCGCAGCCGCGCGTGGTCCGCAGGCGAAATGCGCGTCGCGTCTTTCGTCAACTGCACGACGTAATCGAGCATGACGCGGTCTTGATTCGACAGCGGCGCGTTCGCGTAGTCTTCCTTGAGCGCCTGCACCATCGCTTCGTCTAGGGTCACTCGACGCAGAAACTCTGCGTGCGACTCGATTCAGTAATGGCAGCGGTTCGTGACCGAGACCATCGTCGCGATCATTTCGTGCTGCGCGCGCGTGAGCGGCAACTCCGGCGACATCAACGCGCCGAACGTCGAGAAGGCATGATGGAGCGCGTCCGGAATCAACGTGTGCGACCCGACGATGCCCGACGTGCCGTCTGCGGTCGGGTGTACGGGCGTCGCGTATTCCTTCGGGTAGAGCGCCTGTTCCATCTCGATGGCGCGGCGCAGTCGTTCGTCGGCTTCGCTCATCGGCACCGTTTTAATCCACGTCATGAGTTTGCTTCCCTTTCGTAAAAAGTAAGTGATAGACCGGCAGCCCCAGCGCGACGACGGCAACCCCGTAGATCGCTTCTCGCGGCTTGTTGGCCGCGACCATCAGCAACAGCGCGCCGATCAGAATTAAGAATACTATGGGCACCGCCGGATAGCCGGGCATCGAATACGTCGAGCGCCCGCCGCGCCGCCTCAACACGAAGACGGCGACGACCGTGAGCGCGAGGAAGACGACCGTGATGAAAATGAAATAGGCGATGATCTGATCGAAGGTGCCGAGCGCTACGAGCAACGACGCCATCAGGGCTTGCAAGGCGATGGCTCGCGCGGGCGTCGCAAAGCGCGGGTGGACGGCCGCCGCGCCCGGCAGGAAGAGATGATCTCGCGCCATCGCATAGTAGACGCGCGGCGCGGACATAATCACGGCCGCAAGACTGCCGAACACAGAGACGATCACGACTCCTGAGAAGATTCGCCCGCCGGCTCGCCCGAACAGCACGTCGCCGGCCTGCGCCGCGAAGGTCTCGCCCGACGTGACGCGCTCGAACGGCACGAGGTAGAGAAAGACGAGACTCGTCAGCAGGTAGACGACCGTTACCGCCGCAACGCCTAACACCAGCGCACGCGGCAGAGTCTTCGCCGGCTCGCGCACTTCGCCGGCCAGCTTGCTTAAGTCCCACCAGCCGCCGAAGGAGAAGAAGGCCGCGACCATGCCGCCGGCCAGCGCGCCAGCCAGCGACGACGAGCCTTCGCGCTGCGCCACTAGCGGCAACAGGTTGTTCCAGTCGCCTAAGCCTCGACCAATCGCCCACACGATAATCACTGCGAGCAGGCCGAGCTTGAAGAACGTCAGCCAGCGCAGCAGCGCCGCGCCTACCTTGATGCCGACGATGTTCACCAGCGCCAGCGCCCAGATCGCGGCGAGCGCTACCGCCTTCAGGCCAAGCGGCGAGAGCGCGACGATGTAGCCGGCGTAGCTCGCCAGGCCGATGCCGAGCGCCGCCGTTAGGCCGGGGTCCATAACCAGAAAAGACATCCAGCCGTAGAGAAACGCTAGCCGCGGCCCGTAGGCTTCGCGCAGGTAGACGTAACCACCGCCGGCTTCGGGGAAGCGCGCCGCCAGCTCGCCGTAACAGAGCGCGCCGCACAGCGACATCGCGCCGACGCCGAACCAGACGACGGCGATCCACAACGGCGAGCCGATGCTCCTGGACATCTGCGCCGGCGTCAGAAAGATGCCGACGGCGATGACTTCGCCGACGACCATCGCCGTCGCCGACCAGAGGCCGAGTTGCCGCTTGAGTCGCGGAGTTGATGCGGTTGCCGTCGTCACGTTCGTCAGAGATAGACCGGGCGGAATGCACCGGACGCTCGCTTCTGTTTGCTCTACAGAGGCCCGCGCATCCCGCCCGATAGCTTTAGAAAGTTACGCGCGCGGCGAACTGAACGGCGCGCGGGCCGCCTGACCCGAAGACGCCGCCAGCCGTCGTCACCGGCTGGCCGAAGCTCGATGAGCGCAGAAAGCCGGGACTGCTCGGATCGTTGCTGTCGCGCACCAGCGCGTTGGCGCGGCCCGAATAGTTGTTCGTCGAGACGCCGAGGATGTTCGTCACGTTGAAGACGTTGAACATCTCGACGATGGGTTCGAGCTGCACGCGCTCGCCGAAATGTATGCGCTTCGACAGGCGCAGGTCGAGCGAGTTGAAGCTGTCATTGAAACGCGCATCATCGCGCACCAGCGGCAGCGGCTGGCCGTTGATGCCGCCGCCGGCGTTGACTTCGCGAATGAAGGCGTTCAGCTCCGCGCCCGTGTGGAAGAGACGGCCGCCGGCGTTGCGCTGCAACGTCGGAATGCGCGAGCTACCGTCGGGCAACAGGATGTCCATCGGCACGCCCGAAGCCAGCGTCCAGATCGGCGCGAGCGTAAAGCCCACCGGCAGATTGAAGACGCCGGAGAAAGTGAAGCGGTGACGCTGGTCGTTCGGCGGCGGGCCGTATTCGAGTTGCAGGTTATTCGGGTTGACCGGCCCGTTTGCGAACGGAATCTGATCGTCGTTGGCGTAGTTGAACGCTTTCGACAACGTGTAGGCCACGCGAAACTGGTAATCCTGCGTGAAGCGCTTCTCAAAACTCACGAGCAAGCCGTCGTACTTCGTCTTGACGCTCGATTCGAGATTGATGACTGAATCAGGCCCGCCGACTACGGGGTTGAAGACCGAGCCGATGGTGCGGCCGATGATGAAGTGCGTGCCGAAGTTGTGCAGGTAATCGACGCGCACCGCGAAGTTGCGCGTGAACTCGGCCTGAACGCCGAGGTTCGTCTGCTGCACCATCGGGTTCTGCATGCGGTTATCAATGATATTGATGCCGCCCGCGCCCGCGCCCGGCAGGATGAAACCCGTGAACGGATTGCTGAAGGTCGGCGCGATGGGCGGGAAGCGGCCCGTCGTCGGGTCCAAGAAGAAGAGATTACCGGCGCGCACTTCGATGGGCAGCGCGCGGCCGTCCAGTCCGCGTTCGAGCGACTGTATCTCTAGCGTCACGCGGTCGTAATAGATGCCGTAGCCGCCGTGAACGCTTAGGTGATAATTCGGCGACCAGTTAAAGCCGACGCGCGGGCCGAAGTTGTTCTTGTCGGCGTGACGGCTGCCCGAAAGGAACGGCAGGATTAACGGGTTCAGCTCATCCGTGCGGCTGACGTTCTTCACGTCTGTGTCCAGCTCGTAGCGCAGGCCGAGATTGAGCGTCAGGTTCGGCGTGACCTTCCAGTCGTCCTGCGCGAAGAAGGCCAGGTAGTTGTTGTCGGCGTCGGGAATGATGAGCGGCTGATCGGGCTTGCCGCTGCGCAAGGTGACGGCGAACAGCAGATCGTTGTCGTCAATGCGGCCGTCGCCGTTGTGGTCGAAGGTCGGAAAGTCTTCGACGAACTCGATGCGTCCTGACTGAAAGACGCCGAGGTTGAAATCTGAATCGATGTGCTGCACTTCTCCACCGAATTTCAGCAAGTGTGCGCCCTTGACCCAATTGAAGGTGTCGCCGAATTGCAGGCGGTTCATGCGCGTCTGCTGCGGCACGCGGAACGACGCGCCGTCCTGCAAGCTCGGAAAGGTCAACTGCGGCCCCGGCGTCACCGGCTGTGTGCGGTTGATGAAGTTGGTCACGCTAAATTTGAGAACATTAATCATCGTCGGCGAGATGAACTTATGATAGGTAGCCGAAAACGCCTGGTAATGATTCCGCGAAGCCTGCCTTTCAGACGCCGAGCCGATGGCGCGTATCAGCGAACTGGCGGTCGTGTTGTCAACCCGCTCGACGGAGTAACGCAGGAACAGGGGGTCGTTATCCGTGATGTACCAATCGCCGCGCGCCGTGCCGAGCAGATCGTTGAGCGGCGCATCGGCGAAGCCGCGCGTGATCGTGCGCGTTGCGGTGTCGCGCTGACCGACCAGAACCGCGCCGTCTTGATTGCGGTACTCGAACGCGCCAAACCAGAACGCGCGGTTCTTCTTGATAGGGCCGCCCAGCGCCGCCGCGTACTGCTCGCGGTCGAACGGCGGCGCAGGGTTCGAGCGGTCAAAGGTCGCCGGCAAGCCTTGCAGGCTGCGGTTGCGGAAGAAGAACGAGCCGGAGCCGTGAAGCTCGTTCGAGCCGGACTTGGTGATGATGTTGATGATCGAAGAGCCTGAGCGACCCTGCTCGGCCGAGAAGCGGTTGGTGGCGATCTGGAACTCCAGCACGGCTTCTTGCGTGACGTTGATGAGCGAGCCGCCGACCACATCGTCATTGTTGTCCGCGCCGTCTATGGTCACGCTGCCGCCGCGCCCGGTCTGGCCCGCGGACGAGATCAGCACGGTCTCTGTCTTGGTCGGGTCGAAGTTCGGCGCGGGCGCATTGCCCGGCACCAGCAGCGCGAGTTCGAGGAAGTTGCGCCCGTTGAGCGGCAGGTTCTCGATCGGATGCCGGTTGATGACAGTGTCAACGACGGACGTGCTCTGGTTGATTAATTCCGGTTCCTCCGACCTGAAATCATCACCGATTAGCTCGCCGACTTCGAGCGTCGTGTTGCGCGTTACCACTTGCCCGACCTGCAAGGCCAACGAGTGGTAGCTCGCCGTCTTGAAGCCGGGCGATTCGACCGTGATGTCGTACTCGTCGGGCGCGAGGTTGGTCAGCGTGAACAGGCCCTCGTCATTCGTTTTCGTCTCGCGCGTGATGCCCGTGCTCTTCTGCACGGCTTTGACGAGCGCGTTGGGGACGACCGCGCCATTCGGGTCAACGACACGCCCTGTGAGCGTCGCCGTCGCCTGCTGAGCCATCGCCGCCAGCGGCATCAGGCCACTGATGAATACAACTAGAAGAATGATTGCGATTCGTTTCAAGCGTCCGTCTCCGGGTTTCAAAGGGATTTGCGCCGCCCGGCCGCTGGCCGGCGACGACTGCGCACACGGCTCCTTATCACGGAGGCACGGCTCCGCGGCCATTCACATGATTGCACTGATCCAGGGATGCCTGCTCGTCGGATTCAGCTACTGGGACAACTTGTACTCGAACACAAATCGGCCGAACTGGACGAAGCCCTTACCACTGCCGTAGGCGGCGGGGCTGATGTAAAACTGGCGCACGCCCGTACGCCGCGTGTCGAGCTTGGCGGTCACTGTGCCGAGCAGTCGCTCGTTGGCCGCCTCGTGAAACTTCACTTCCATCGCGTCGGCGACGCGCTTGTAGCCGAAGACGTATTCGCCGGGCTGTAGCAACATATCGCCGATGCGCAAAGGTACCTGCGTGATGAAGAAGTGAGAGTATTTGCCTTCGGCTTCGTAACCGGCCGTGATCATGACGACGCCGGCGACGAAGCGGTGGCCGTCGCTGATGCCCGAAGCCGAGCGGAATTCGGTCTCGATGCGCTCCTTGCCGACCGGCGCGCGCGTGGGAATGATCTGCCGCAGTTCGGTCGGCGTCGCCTGCCGCCAGATGGGACCTCCGGCCAGGACCGGCGCACAGCACAACAGAACCCATGCCAGAGCAATGCGTTTCATAAGAGTTTTTCGCTGCCTGCGACCTCAGCGTCTCGCTACCTGGAACGCAGGGGACGCGCGGTCTTGCGCGGGACGCTGGACGAGGCCCGGACCCGCCGGGGCACTGGCACATCCGAGATCAGAAGCTGCGGCTTGAGACCTGACAGCAGGAGCGGTTTCGTCTTGTTTTAGTTATAAGAAAAGGTGCAAGAGCCGTGCCCTTACACCTTTTGAAATCCGCTCTAGAACTTTGAGGTTACCGTTAAGTACACCCGAAGAATAACCGCAGACGGCCCGCCTGTCATTAAACCAGAGTATAAGACCTGACTATATCTTTAGTTATAGCCAGCCCGCCGGCGGTGGAAGATTTCCGGTCAGTCGAGGTGGATGATGCCGCGTTGCAGGGCGAAGGTCGCCGCGTGCGTGCGGTCGCTGACGCCGAGCTTGCTGAGGATGTTGTTGACGTGAATCTTGACCGTGCCTTCCGAGATCGAGAGGTCTGCGGCGATGATCTTGTTGCTCTTGCCCTGCGCGATCAGCTTCAGGACTTCGAGTTCACGGGCGGTCAGCTCCGTGCGGTTCATGCGCTCGGCCAGACGGTTGGCGATCTCCGAGGGGATGCGGCGCTGGCCCGCGTAGACGGCGCGGATCGTCTCGACCAGTTCGTCGCGCAACATGTCTTTGAGCAGGTAAGCGCGCGCGCCGGCTTGCAGTGCGCGGTAGATGTCTTCGTCGCCGTCGTAGGTGGTCAGCACGATGAAGCGGGCTTCGGGATAGTCTTTGCGGATGGCGGCGATGGCGTCAATGCCGTTCATCTCCGGCATGCGCACGTCCATCAGGACAACGTCCGGGCGGTGCTGGCGGTAGATCTCGACGGCCTGCGCGCCCGTCGTCGCTTCGGCGATGACAGACATGTCTGGCTGCGTGTTGACGACCGCCGCCAGCCCCATGCGGACGACGAAGTGGTCGTCGGCGATCATAATGCGTAAGGGTTTGTCTTTGCTCATACGGACACCGCCAGCCGAAGCATTTTAATCACATACGGCCTCGGTTTGAAAGCCGAGGCAAATGAATCGCGCTTGCCCGCGCTCAAACCTGAACGAGCCGGGCAAATTACCAGACAGTGAGGACGAGGGCAGCCGTAACAATGTCCGAGTCTTTCGTAAGAAGCTCGACTTGGTGGCCATGAGTTTGTAGGTGCAGTGCGGTCGCGACAATCAAGCGGTCATGCATCTCTGGCACGGCGGTGGCTGCGAGACTGTGTTGCAGCACGTCATAGGTCAAAGGATAAATCTCTATACGCGGCTCGCCGCTCACGTCGCTTAATAAGTCCGAGACGGTTGGAATCTTGGATCGCCCTTTGTGCACGAGGTCTACGGCCTCGGCCAGCGCGATGAGTGGTAAGACCATCTCGCTTGATGGATCATCCATTGCCGCTAAGGCAGCACTACCGAGACGCGGGTTTCCTTCCAGATACCAGATCAACGTGTGTGTGTCGAGAACGCGCTTAAGGGCCATTTAAATCTTTCTCTGTCGGCTGCCATTCCGCCAAACGAAAATCCTCTTCGTTTGAAAGGTGGCCCGGCGCGTCCCGGTACTTACCATAGACCAGGCGGCCCGGTTCCCCTGCCCTGCCCGGCTGAGATAGCATTTCCGCCACCCGTTTGATGAGTTGTAACTGATCGGCCGCCGAAAGTCGCTCGACCTGCGTTAGGATGGATTCGAGTTCTTGTGCCGACATGATGGCCCTCCGCCCTGATTATAAGCCAGGCGGCGGGAGCGTAGCGAACGAATTGACTGCAAGCTGCCGATGCTTTCAGGTTCATCTCACCCAGCCGCTTGCCTCCGCCCGGCAATTGCGATATTAAAGAAGCACACTGCTGCACATCATACGAATCTGAAGGGAGAAGAATCATGAAACGCTGGCTCATCGCCATTGCCGTCATTCTCACCACTGTGCCGTCGCTGGCGCAGGATAAAGATAAGCCGAAAGATCAAGGCTCGCACTTTGTGTACGCCGATTTTGAGCAGCTCAAAGACGGCCGCCCGATCAGCACGCGCGGCGGCATGGTGTCGTTGATCGGCTATCAACAGAGTCCCGCGAACGTCGTGTCGTTCACCAACTCCGACTCGCCCTGGCCGCACACGCCGATGGTCGCCAGGGCGGCGCAGAACTCGTCGCAGTTCGTCGCCTTCGACTTCACGATCCCCGCGCCGAACCAGTACGCAGGCGTGTCGCTGGAGATTCAGGGTCTGCCCGCAAAGGACGGCAAGCAGGTGGCCGAGGACTTGAGCGCTTACAACTACATTAGCGTGCAGGTCTTCGCGCAGGGGATCACGACGATGAAGGCCGAGCTGATTACCAAAGACAATGGCGTCAACATCGCCGACGGCGAACAGTTCGGATTCCCCTTCCGCCTCAGCAACGGCTTCAACACCTACAAGCTGAAGCTCAAAGACTTCCACCAGGAATCATGGGTCGAGAATCGCAAGAACCTGAAGGACGTGCTCAAATACCTGACCGCCGTTCACTTCGTCGCGCAAGAGATACCGTCGAAGGGCCGCGTCGTGATTGATAACGTCGTCTTCGAGAAGTGATCGCGCGGTCTTTGGTCACACACATTCACCAATCAGCCTTAAGGAGCGCAAGGTTTGTTACAAATCATCAACTCAGCGAAAGTGTATGACGTGATCGTCATCGGGTCGGGCGCGTCGGGCGGCATGGCGGCATGGAACCTGACGCGGCAGGGCATCGACGTGCTGGTGCTCGACGCCGGCCAGAAGTTCGACCGCAACAGCTTCTGGTCGCACGTCACGCCTTACGAGTGGCGCGAGCGCGTTCGCAACGGCGAAACGCCGCCGGAGTTTTTCCTGAGCCTGAAAGAGCAGCCGGTCATCACGCCGCCCGATCAACCGTTCGAGCTGACACGCGTGTGGGGCCTGGGCGGCAAGACGAACGTCTGGGGCCGCGTCAGCCTGCGTTATTCCGACATCGACTTCAAGGCCGCCGAGCGCGACGGCTGGGAGATTCCCTGGCCCATCGCTTACAAAGACATCGCGCCTTACTACGACAAGGTGGATCAACTGATCGGCGTCTGCGGCGGCGACGACGATTCGGACGTGCTGCCGGGGAGTCGTTATCACATGCCGCCGCCGCGGCCGCGTTGCGGCGAAGTCTTATTGAAGAAAGCCGCCGCGCGCCTGGGCATCCCGGTCGTCAGCGGCCGGCGCGCGGTGCTGACCGAGAATCACAACGGCTTCCCGCGATGCCACTATTGCGGCAACTGCGGGCGCGGCTGTGACACGTCGAGCTTCTTCAACGCGGGCGATTACCTGATCACGCCGGCCTTGAAGACGGGCAAGCTCGAAGTGCGCAGCAACGCCGTCGCGGCGCGCATACTGGTTGACAAGGAAGGCCGCGCCAGCGGTGTGCAGTACTTCGACCGCCGCACCAAACAAGAGCAACAGGTGCGCGGCCGCGTCGTCGTGTTGGGCGCGTCGGCGATCGATTCGACGCGCATCCTGCTCAACTCGAAATCCGACATCTACCCGAACGGCGTCGGCAACACGTCGGGCGTCATCGGCAAGTACCTCTGCGAGCAAGTGCGCAGCGAAGCGCGCGGCTTTTTGCCGGAACTTTTCGGCCGCGAGACGACCAACGACGACGGCATCGGCGGCGAGCACATCTACCTGCCGCGCTTCAACCACCGCGGGCGCAAGCGCGATTACCTGCGCGGCTTCGGCATACAGTTCTGGGGCATCGGCTGCCAGCCGGGCGTCAGCGATTACGCCTGGAGCGTCACAGGATTCGGCTCCGGGTTTAAGAAAGATGTGAAGCGGCGCTACACGGGATGGATTGCGCTGCACCCGTTCGGCGAAGTGCTGCCGCGCGCCGACAACTACGTCACGACCGAAGGCACGCCGACGGACCAATACGGCGTGCCGCTGCCGAAGATCGTTTATTCGACCGGCGAGAACGAGCGGCGCATGGTCAGCGAGATGTACGACACGATGGAAGCGATCATGCACGAAGCGAAGGCGGAAGTGTTTAAGCTCGACCGCAGCTACACAGGCACGAATGGCTCGGCCATCCACGAGCACGGCACCTGCCGCATGGGCGACGACCCGAAGCGTTCGGCGCTCAACCGCTTTAACCAGATGCACGCGGTCAAGAACCTGTTCGTCGTTGACGGCAGCGCCTTCCCGACGGCGACCGAAAAGAACCCGACGCTGACGATCCTCGCGCTGTCGTGGCGCGCGACCGATTACCTGGCCGACGAGATGAAGAAAGGTAAGCTATAACGATAAACGTTGCGCGCCGCTATGCAAGAGAGCTTGCTTGCCATGCCACTCGATTCTCCCCGTCACGCCCGGCGGCAGGGTCACCCCGACAATCAAGCGCTCGCCTGAGCGATTGAGCATCACATTGAGGTTGCCTTGCGGGTGCGGCATCCGCGCCGTCACGCGCTTCAGCGCGCCGAGGTGCGGGCGGATGACAATCTCTGTGAAGCCGGGCGCGGCCGGCTCGATGCCGGCAACCGTGGCCAGCAGGTCTATGTTCGGATGCGCGCTCCAGGCGTGACAGTCCGAGCGCGCCGGCTCAGGCGTCTCGGCCCACGTCGTCAGTCCGAGCTTCAACATCTCGCGCCACGGGCCGAGCTGATCCAGATACTCGTCGCCCAGTCCCGCCTTCGTCATCGCGCGGAACAGGTAATAGCGGAAGTAGTAAGAGCACTGCGTCAGCGTCGAATCGCTCAACACCGTCTTCATCAACGCCTGCTGATCAGTGGCCGGAATCAAGTCGAGCAGCACGGCGAGAATGTTGGCGTGCTGGCTGAAGCTCTTTTTCGCTGGCGTATCACTGATGAGCCGGCGCGCTTCGTCCCAACACGTCGCGCGCACTGTGTTCGCGATGCGGTTCGCCAGCTCGCGATTATGAGCGGCGCGCTCGCTGATGCCGAACGCCTGTTCAAGGTCAGCGGCTTCGCGCAGGGCGGCGACAAATTGCAGGCTCAAGATAGCCGATTGCCCGTCGGCTTCCTGCGGCGGCACGCCGTCTTTGAACCCATTCGTCCAGTCAACAAAGTTCCAGAACTCAGGCTTCGCTAATAACCCCGAAGGCGCGAGGCGCGTCTCGAACCAGTCGAGCACGCCGCGCGCGCCGACCAGGTACGACTTGAGAAATTCCTGCTCGCCGCGGTGCATCCACAAGTCGTGCAGCATGCCGATCCAGAGCAGCGAAAAGGTCGGGATGTACTGCGGCAGTTGCGAAGGGTAGCGGCTCTGCGTCAAGCCTTCGGGCGTGCGCGATTCGTTCATCAGCTCAATCGCGTTCTTGACCAGCCGCGCGTCGCCCGTGACGTACAGCGACACGAGCGCCTGTATGCGCGTGTCGCCGACGTATTGAAGCTGCTCGTAGTAAGGGCAATCCATGTACGTCTCGTGCGCGCACAACTGCGCCGTGCGCCAGCCGACATTCCATATCTCTTTCAGCGTCGGGTCGTCGCTATCAAAGCCGGCGCGCACGACGAACGGGTAACCTGTAAAGACGCCGCGCAGGTCTTCGACGGTGAGCGCTTCGCCTCGCGTTTCAATGTCGAGCTGCACGTAGCGGAACGTGCGCCACCAGAGCGGGCGGAACAAGCGATGTGCGCCGCCGTCCGTGACGAAGCGGTCACTGATGCCGCGCATCGCTTTGCCTTCGATCTCGTTGCGGTTTCCCTTCTCTCTGCCCTTCCACAGCGCCTCGGCGTAAGTGACCGTGACCGCCGCATCACGCCCGCCGCTGGTGACGAACTCAGGGTAAGCCGTCGTCAGGTAGCTTTGATCGAGCAGCAGCGTCGCGCGCGTGTTGGCCGGCACGGTGAGCGGCGCGCGGCCTTGCAGGAAGTCGTCCGTCGCGTTGACGCCCGCGGTGCGAGCGACACGCGCCAGCCGCTCGGTCTTCTCGGCCATCATCGGAATGTTACGCGGCACCAGGAACCAGCGCGAAGGGCTGTCTTGAAGCCCGCGCGGTGCGGCATCCGACACGACGACAGCGGGCTTCCAACTCGCATCATTGAAGTCTGCCGCCTCCCATCCCCACGGGTGGCGCGCGGCCGTGTGAGTCTCGCCCGGCCCCGCGACGTAATAGCCGCCCGCCGTCGCGAAGTCTACGCGCGTCACTTCGACTGCGCTGCTCTGGTAAGCCTTCCAGCTCGCGTCGGTGTTGGCGATGGCTTCGGCGGCCGTGTTGCCTTGCAGAAGAAAAGCCGTCTCGTGGCTCAACTGCGCCATCGGCGCGAGCGCGGCGAAGTTCCAGACGACGGCGGCGATCAGGTTGCGGCCCGCGTGCAGCCGCGGCGCGATGTCTACCGTGTCGAAGCGCCAGTGGTTGAGGTCGCCGCGCGCAGGCCCTTCGGCAACGCGCTCGCCGTTGACGAAGAGTTGATAGCGCTGGTCGCCGCTGACGTGAACGATGAACCGCTGCGGCGCAGCGTCAAGCGTGAAGGCTTTGCGAAAGTGAAAGACGCCGGCCTCGCGCCGCGATGCGTCCGCGGCGGCGATCCACTTCGCCTTCCACCGATTCGTGAGCAGGTCGGGATTGATCGTTTGACTCGCGGCCGGGCGAATCAACGTCGAAATCAGCAGCAGGATGGCGAAGCAGGCGCGCAGTGATGATGGCACTCTCAACGTTTCGGGTTCCTTTCCGATATGGGTCCGCCGTGTGGACGACAGGCGGCGTGAATTGATAACGTCATGCCAGCGGCATTATAAGCATTGCCGCAGACCTGAACAAATCAAGACAACCGTGCCCGCGGAGAAAATCATGAAGCGAACTCGTCTTACGACCGCCGTGCTCGTCGCGCTGCTGGCGGTAATGCCCATAGCCGCGCGGCAGCAAGCCGCTCAGCCGGACAACGGGCTGATCACGCTCGACAACCTCTTCACTTTCAGGCTGCAACTTCCGGGCGGGATACAGTGGCAGGCCGACGGCAGCGGCTACTTTATGCTAGAGCCATCGGCGACCGTGAAAAATCAGCTCGACCTCGTGCGCTACGACACGGCGTCGGGCGCACGTAGCATCGTCGCCGCGGCCGACAAGCGCATCCCGCAGGGCACGACCGCGCCGCTCGTCATCGAGCAGTACGACTTTAGCGCCGACGGGCAGCGCCTGCTGATCTTCACCAACTCGGCGCGCGTCTGGCGCAGCAACACGCGCGGCGATTACTGGGTGTTCGATCTGAAAAGCTCGCGGCTCACGAAACTCGGCGGCGCGGCGGCGAAGCCTTCGACGCTGATGTTCGCCAAGTTCTCGCCCGACGGCTCGCGCGTCGGCTACGTGCGCGAGAACAACGTCTACGTCGAAAGCATCAGCGACGGCCGCATCACACAACTGACGACGGACGGCTCGCGTACGATGGTCAATGGCACATTCGACTGGGTCTACGAAGAAGAGCTGTTCTGCCGCGACGGCTGGCGCTGGTCGCCCGACGGCAAGCAGATCGCTTACTGGCAGCTCAACTCGGAAGGCGTCAAAGAGATGTCGCTCATCAACAACACGGCGGCGCTCTATCCCATCGTCACGTCGTTCCCTTACCCGAAAGCCGGCGAGATGAATTCGGCGGCGCGCGTCGGCGTGATCAACGTCACGGGCGGCGCGACGCGCTGGTTCGACGTGCCCGGCGACCCGCGCAACAACTACCTGCCGCGCATGGAGTGGGCCGCGAGTTCCGACGAAGTCATCATCCAACAACTCAACCGGCTGCAAAACGCCAACGTCGTCATGCTCGGCGATAGCCGCACGGGCAAAGTGCGCCCGATTCTCACAGAGAAAGACGACACGTGGGTGGACATCGCCTGGGGCGACATTGACTGGGATAAGAAGGGGCTGGCGCGCGGCGACGTTGAGTGGATAGACGGCGGCAAGCGCTTCCTGTGGGCGAGCGAGCGCGACGGCTGGCGGCACATCTATTCCGTTTCACGCGACGGCAAGGATATAAGGAACATCACGCCCGGCGATTACGACGTGATCAGCGTCGTACAGGTCAATACCGCGAGCGGCTTGATCTATTTCCTCGCCTCGCCCGACAACGCGACTCAGCGTTACCTCTTCTGCACGCGGCTCGATGGCGAAGGCAAAGCTGAAAGGCTCTCGCCGGAGAATGAGCCGGGCATACATAGTTATCTCATCTCTCCGCGCGGCGATTTTGCGATTCACACCTATTCGACCTTCACGCGGGTTCCCGTCACCGAGATCGTCCACCTGCCGCAACACGCCCGCGCGCGGATGCTGGTGGACAACCATGAGACGCAGGCGCGGCTCGATAAGCTCAGGCCCTGCCCGACGGAGTTCTTCCGCGTTGACATCGGCGAAGGCGTGCAACTCGACGGCTGGATGATTAAGCCGCCCGATTTTGACCCGAAGCGGCGTTACCCTGTGCTCTTCCACGTCTACGGCGAGCCGTGGGGACAGACCGTGCTCGATCAGTGGGGCGGCGGCAACCGCCTCTGGCACACGATGCTGGCGCAGCAGGGCTACGTCATCATGAGCGTAGACAACCGCGGCACGCCCGCGCCGCGCGGCCGCACGTGGCGCAAGGCGATCTATCGCAAGATGGGCATAGTGAATTCGCAAGACCAGGCCAACGCCGTGCGCGCCATCAGCAAGTGGCCTTTCGTTGACCCGCACCGCATTGCCATCTGGGGTTGGAGCGGCGGCGGCTCGTCAACGCTCAACGCGATCTTCCGCTACCCTGATCTCTATCAGGTCGGCATGTCGGTCGCGCCCGTGCCGGACATTCATTATTACGACACGATCTACCAGGAGCGTTACTGCGGCCTGCCGCAAGATCATCCCGACGAGTACAAGCAGAGTTCGCCGATCACCTTCGCGGGTCAGTTGCAGGGGCAGTTGCTGGTCGTTCACGGCACGGGCGACGACAACGTTCATTACCAGGGGACCGAGGCGCTGATCAACGCGCTGGTCGCGGCGAATAAGCCGTTCACGATGATGGCCTATCCGAACCGCTCGCACGGCATCTACGAAGGGCCGGGCACGACCCGCCACCTTTACACTTTGCTGACGCGGTTCCTCAACGAGAAGCTGCCGGCGGGGCCGCGCGCCGAAATGACATCGGTAGCGAGATGATGACGAATGACCTGTGATTAGGCCATCACTTCTTCGAGCATGCGGCGCGGCGTGTGCGCCTTCTCCGCTTCGGCGTAACCGAGCCGGAACGGTTGCTGCACGGTCAGGTGGTCTGAGTTCAACACGCCGGCCAGTTGCTTGCGAGTCTGTGGCACGGCGACAAGCTGGCTGAGCGGTTGCAGCCGTATGCCTAGCGTTGTCGCCGTCAGGTAGATGCGCTCGAACGCCTGCCCGACTCTGATCTGCGAGCGACGGTCGTTCTCTTCCGAGCAGAGCAGGCCGAACGTCGGCGCGTTCATCAACACGTCGCCGTCGGGCTTCGTAGCGAAACCGCCGAGGTCCAGGTAAGCGGCGGCCAGTTGCGACAGCTTCGCCAGTAGCCAGGGCGTGCCGAACGCGCCTTCGCCGATCCAATAATCCAACTCTTCGCGAAAGGCCGTGTCGGCAAACTGCGCGGCGTCGGCGCGGTTCGCCAGCCGGTCGATCAGCCGCCGCGTCTCGGTGTCACCGCACAGGTGTAGCGACAGGCCGTCTTCGACGACGGCGGTCTTCACTCGTTCAAGGTCGGCGGCGGGAATCGGCCGGCCTTCGTAACGCTTGTGATTCGTGTGGCGGACGCTGATGGCGTCGAAGAGTTCGGCGGGGCGGAAGGGCGCGGGCTCGCCGCCCGTCATGAACTCGACGGCCGCGACCAGTTGCAGGTTCGACGGCTCGGGAAAGTAAGTGACGTGGTGGCGGTAGCCGAAGTGCTCGGCGGCGATCAGCAGGTTTTCGAGCGCGCAGCCGATGCTCGTGTACAGTTCGCGCTGGTCGGCGTCGGCGACGCGCAGCCAGCGGTCTTTGTTGACGAACAGAACGATCTCGTCGTGGCCGATGGCGAACTTCCACGGCTGCGTGTTGTGGCTCGACGGAGCGAGCACGGCATAGCGCAGCAGGAAGGCGAGGCGCAGCGCCTCGTCCCTGCCCGCGGGAAAGTTGTGCTCGGTCACTTGCCAGGCGTTGATCTGGAAGTCGTACTTTCGCATAAGTCTCTCCTTGAAGGCCGGACGAAAGCCGAAAGGCAAGCGACATTCCCTTTTCAGCCGGCGCGTATTTGCGGCATATCGCGCGCAAGCGCGGGCAGTGGCGCTTAACGGATGGGTGGTTTCACTCAGGGCCGTGCGAAAGATTACACAGGGCGGGAAGCGGCGCGGAGCGCTGATGTGTGCTCCGCGCCGTTGAGGTTCAGCTGGACAGCTTCTGTTTAACCAGATCGCTCAGGGCCTTGCCGTCTACGGTCTTGCCTTCCAGTCGCGGGCGCACGGCCTTCATCACCGCGCCCATGTCTTTCATCGAAGTCGCGCCGAGTTCGGCGATGGTGGCGTCAACGGCGGCGGCCATCTCTTCTTCAGTGGCCGCGGCCGGCAGGTAAGTCTGAATGAGCCGCGCCTCGTTCTCTTCCTTCTCGGCAAGGTCGGTGCGGCCAGCCGCGCGGTACTGCTCTGCGGCGTCGCGTCGTTGCTTGAGCAAGGTGTTGAGCACGCGCCCGGCTTCTGTGTCATCGACCGCGCCGGGCAGTTCCGTCTCGCGCAGCGTGAGCGCCGTTTTGATCATGCGCAAGGCGCTCAGCCGCTCGGCCTCTTTCGCCTTCATCGCCACGATGATGTCTTGATTGATCTGTTCTACGATTGGCATTTCTACCTCTCCTGTTCGCGCGTTCTACTCGGTAAAGCCCAATTGGCGTCTTCTCTCATTCCTCGCTCCGCCAGCGAGCCAGCCGAGGCAATCCTCTTCAATTCTATCCGGGTTGGCCCATAAAATCCTTCTGATTTCGCCGACGCTAACCGCCGCCGCGATGAATAGCCCGCGCGCCGTCTCATCGAGAGAAATTACAATCCGGTCGTGAGCAATAGCCGCCTCAAGTAAGTGGGCATCTTTAAGCATGGCTTCGCGGTCTCGCGCCCTCGCGGCGGCCCGGCCGATTTTTTCGCGCAACCCGGCGTCCGGCGCAACGTCAGCGGTATACAATTTTCTGCGGGCCATCATAGAAACGCGCCAAGCCCGTGCAAAGCGCGATTGGTGGTGGTCCCACTCGTTCCGTATAGCTCTAGTCATCACAGCATGGTAGCCTCCATCGCGTGTGGCTTCGAGAAATTCTCGGCAGAGTTGTGATGTCGGATTGGCAGCCGTTCGATCACCCGACGACTGTGCGACAGAAGCATCAATGACCAACCGTTTCGAGGCTCTACGGGGCATATTTAATTTATCGTTTGTTGCGATTCGGCGGCATCAAGGTAACGGCCTTCAGCCTTGAGAACGACTTCAGCAAAATCTTCGGGCCAGTTGCCAAATGCGCCGGCTTCGTCGAGGTCAGCGCTAGTGATTTGCGTGCTCCCATCATTGCGCCGTTGGAACCAATGGAGCTTGACCAGATCAGGCGAGAGCTTGCCCTGAGCAACGAGCGTTTGAACGCCGAGCAGCAACAACTGGCTGTGTGTTTCGATGACAACTCGGACGCCGCGCTTCGCCGCATCGGCCAATATCTCCGCCATCGCCGACTGCGCCCGCGGGTGCAGGTGGATTTCGGGTTCTTCGATGTAGACCAGTTGGCCTGGCTCTGCGACTAAGAGAGCGACCAACACGGGTAGCACTTGCGAGACGCCGAAGCCTACGTCAGCGATATTCACCATGTCCCCTGCACCGATCTTGGCAGGATGTGGCAGTCTACCGACCTGTATTTCGACCTGCGTATCGTTGATGGCTTTAGCCGTCACTGTCCAGGTCAGCCCCAACTTCTCAAGGTATTGTCCCAACAGCCTCAGATTGGCAGGGCGCTTCTCGGCTTGCCACTGTGCGATGATGCTCGCCGTATACTCCTGAAATGTGCCTGGAAACATAGGGCCAACTGCGGTAACAGGAAAAGCCCTTTCGGGATTCCCCCGCAGGCCAGGCAAGTGAATTGTCTTGCGGATGGGTCGCTGTAGTATATTGCCTTCAACGATATCCTTAGCAGAGACAATGCCTTCTTTATCTGAGCCAATGTGCAAGAAACATCGGTCCCGAATAACTCCTACGCTTAACAGATCCATTTGTTCAAGAAGCTTCATGGCCCCTACGTGGTCTTCTAAAAACGAATGCAGTCCTGCCATAATCTCTTGATGGGTCATCTTTTCTTGCAAAAGCAGCCTGCGCTCTTTGCCATAGAGATTCACAACGCCAATCATTCTCTGGATGCGTAGACCACCACTACCTTTCTTCTTGAACGATACCCTGAATGTAGCGGACGGAGTCACACTAATTCCCATCTCAAAAGAACTGGCCTGCTTTCCTTTGTCGCCTTGCGCAAGCAATTGACCTACTGAAGTGAAGTGTACATTAGGGCCATTCAGCAGGAGCGGGCCAGGATCATACGTTGCTTCCAAGGTTTGTTTCAGAAGCAGCAAGGGCTGCATCATGCTTGACTTGCCTGAGTTATTCGCACCGGCGAGAATCGTCAGAGGCTTGATGTCTATGCTTTGCTCATTGCGGATAGATTTATAGCCAGAAACAGTTATACGACTGATGCTATTCTCTACCGCTGGTGAGTCCTGTTTATCTCCCTTAGCTTTCTTGCTCATGCCATTTTTCCATCAGGGGCGCTTGCGGCCGTTGCCGTCGCGCTGCTTGTCGTCGCTCTCATGTTCTAGCTTATAAAAATCCAACATCACGTCGCCGCGGCCCTTCAGGTCGCGCTCCAGACGGTTCAGTGCGACGCGCACCACGTCGCGGTGGTGGACGCGGCGGCGGCTGGGGATGTTCGATATCTGTAGCCAGAGCTTGTGCACCAGGGCGATGTCTTCGTCCGTCAGCGGCGGCGCGTGCGCGCCCAACTCGACCGTGTGCTCGTTGCCGCTCGGTTCGATAATCTTGAACCGCACGCAACGGCGCGGCTTCTGGCCGAGTTTCTCCCAGGAGCGCCCCAGCTCGCGCGCCTGCTCGTGCGTGGTCAGCTTCGCCGACGTGCCGGCGACGATCTCCGCCGAATCCAACTGGAAAGCCGTCTGCACCACCGCATCATAAACGTTGTTGGCCGGCACGATCAGCAAATCAACCGGCTTGCCATGCTTTTCCGCTAGCGCCACCACGCGCGTGAAGAGCTTCTGCTCGTAATCATCAAACAGCGTCTCGTCCGCAGGCGCGCCGCTCGTGTCGCCGGACACCAGCCGCGTCGTCATCACGACGATGTCGCGCTCCTCTGTGTCGGTCTGCGTCAGTACGTGCTCAAGGTGTGCCAGCGTGTTGTAGTCGCGCACCGCCACCAGTATGTTGCCCGTTCGCACGCCGACGGCCTGTTCGTTGATGACCTCGCTGTGTTGCAACTGGAAGCGGTCGAGCTTCGCCAGCGTCATGTCGAGCTTGCGCCGGTTGATGCGCTCAGAGAGCGTAAACGTGATGAAAAACGCCAGCGTGAAGATGATGCCCGATATGGTCGCCACCTTCTTGGTCAGCAGGTTCGTCATCGCGATGGAGACCAGCACCAGCGCGATGACGATCAGCCCCATAGGAATTTCCGTCTTGCCGATCCTGATGTTGAGCGGCACCTTCCACTCGCGCCGCTCAGGGTGCGTGAAGCGCAACACGAGCGTGGCGACGGCGTTGAACGAAAAGCTCCAGATGACGCCGAACGCGTACGCCTCGCCGAGCACGAAGACATCGCCGCGCGAGCCGAGGATCGTCAGGATTTGCAGCGCCGCGATGATCGTCACGATGCGATAGGTCGTGCCGTACTTCTTGTGCGGAGCGCGGAACCAGTCCGTCAACACGCCGTCTTCAGAGACGCGATTCAAGACGCCGTTCGAGCCGATGATTGCCGTGTTGACCGCGCCCGACAGCATCAGGAATCCGACGACCACGACGAAGGCTTGAAAGATCAGCTTCAAATACCCCGGCCCGACAAAGTTCATCGCGAGGCCGGAGATCAGGTTGTCCAGGAACTGCGGGCGCACCTCGTCAGGGATGATCGAGACGGCGAAGAAGCTCACGAGCGACGTGAACAGCATTGAGAAGATGAAGATCACCAGCGCCGCGCGTTTGAGGTTCTGGAGCTTCGGGTGTTCAAGCTCGCGGTTGACCTGCGCCAGCGTCTCCTGCCCGCTCATCGCCAGAACCGAATGGCCGAAGGCGATCAGGATACCGAACAGGCCGATCAAGGTCGGCGCGCTCTCGACGATGCGGAAGCGGTCGCCATCGGCGACGAACCAGCGCAGCCCTTCGAGCCAGCCGAGCGCGTGTTCGGGCGTGCGTTCAAAACTCAGGTTCTCTGCCGTCGGCAGCGGCACGCTCTGGCCGCCGCGCTCAAGCAACGTGAGCGCGCCCCAGCCGATCAGGACGACGACCATCACGGTCGTGATGTACATGATGCGCAGCGCGTCGTCCGACGATTCGTGAATGCCTTTGATGTTGCGCCACCAGAAATAGACCGTCACCAGCACGGCCAGAAAGGCTGCGAGCAGGTTCTTCTCCGGGTCGCTCGGGCTCCACGGGTGGCCGAAATAAGTCAGCGTCTGCGCGATCAAGCCAACGATGTACTGGCCTGCGGCGACGCCCGAGATGGGGCCGGTCAGCACGAAGTCGAACAGCAGCGCCGAGACGCTGATCTTCGCCATCAAGCCGCCCATCGCTTCTTTGACGACGCGATAGACGCCGCCGCGCGTGAACATCGAGCTCGATTCGATGTAGAGTGCGGACACGGCCGCGCTCAACAGCATGACGCCGAGGATGAGCCAGGGGGCGGATTTGCCGACGGCCTTCTCGGCGATGCCGCCGACGTAGAAGGCCGACGAGCCGAGATCGTTCAACACAATGGCCGCCGCCCGCCAGAACGAGATGAACGACAGCATGACTGTCGTTGCGACGACGACGCGGACGCGCGTGCTAGGTGGTCGTTGAGCGCTCATAATTCAAGTATGGGCCGAAAGCCGGCAAGCTCTCGATGCAAGTGGATAGCATACGCTCGCTCGTCGGCTTGTCAAGCCAGCCTTAAAAGCAATGATACAGGACGCACGGCGAATGATGAACTGACGGGAAATCGCTCTCATTCGCCGCCTTGATTGGCCGTCTTGCCGCCGGTAGGATGGAAAGCGTATCGCCGTCGGCCGGCGCACCGCTCGGCGTGCCGAATCGCGCGGGAGGGTTATGAATCCCATCTGGACACAGTTCGTCTACGACGCCGCCCGCCGCGTGATGCGCGTCTGCACACACTGCGGCAGGGCCGACGAGTACGTGCAGAAACGGCCCGGCCAGTTTTACAAGTGCAAGCACTGCGGCCACCGCTTTCAGGAGAAGAAGAAGTAAAAAGAGTAAAAACGCCGAGCTAAAATCGGCTCGCCGCCACGCGGCAACAAAACACCGCATTCAAGCCAATGCTCGTCGAAAAGATCACCAGCCGACAGAATCCTCTGGTCAAACGTTTCCGCCGCGTGCGCGCCGGCAGCGAACGCTACTCCATCCTTCTCGAAGGCGTGCGCTTGATCGAAGACGCGCTGGCAGCCGGCGTGCGCTTTGAGACAGTCGCCTTCACCTCTTCGGTCGAGGCCAGCGAGCGCGGCAGGCGTTTGCTCGACGAGTTGCAGAAGATTCCCTGTCGCGGCGCGCACGTGCCGCCGCAGGTGATGCAGGCCATCGCCGACACCGAATCGCCGCAGGGCATCGCCGCCATCGTCAATCGCCCTTTCTACGACCTGGCCGACCTGTTCGCCGAAAACCCGACGCTGCTGGTCATCGCCGACGGGCTGCAAGACCCCGGCAACCTCGGCACCATCATCCGCACGGCCGAGGCGGCGAGCGCCGACGGGCTGGTGACAACGCGCGACACGGTGGACCCTTTCAATCAAAAAGCTCTGCGCGCTTCGATGGGCTCGGCCCTGCGCCTGCCCGTAGTCACGGACGCGAGCCGCGCAGAAATAGTGAAGTGGTGCCGCGATCACGGCGTCATGCTCATCGGCACGCGCACGTCGCCGCTGCGCAGGCCGGTGGTGATCGAAGACGCCACGCGCGCCGAAAAGACTCGCGCTTACACGGACGCGGACTTCACGCCGCCGCTGGCCTTCATCCTCGGCCGCGAAGCGACGGGGCTTGCGGAAGCGACCGACGCAGACCTGTTCGTCTACATCCCTATGAGCCCGCGCATCGAATCGCTGAACGTCTCGGCGGCGGCGGCCGTGCTCCTGTACGAAGTCGCGCGCCAGCGCCAGTTCGCCAGCCTGAGATGACGCGCCGTGTTTTGCTTTCCTTCCTCTTCGCCCGCCGATTATAATTTCCCCGTCGAGTCCCTTACTTAATACAATGGCGCACACATCAACGACTATCTCAAGCTACCTCGAAAGCGAGATCGCGCGCGGCGCGTTTCCGGGCGCGCAGTACGCGGTAGGCGAAGCGGGCGAAATCATCTTTGAGGCCGCGCTCGGCCATTCGGTCGTCGAACCCGAACGCATCGCCGCAACGCTCAACACCGTCTACGACCTCGCTTCACTGACCAAGCCGCTCATCACGTCGCTGCTCTCAGTCCTGCTCCACGAGCGCGGCGTCTGGGACCTCAGCGCGACGGCCGCCGACTACGTCAGCGAGTTGCGGCAGAGCAAGCGGCGGCTGACGCTCACGGACCTGTTGACGCACACGTCGGGGTTGCCGAACTGGCGGCCGCTCTACCTCGAAGTCGGCGACCCTGCGGACGTGCCGGCTTACATCGCACGCCTCGCGGACGAGAGTCCCGACATGCCGGCGGTGCCCGTGGTCTATAGCGATCTGAACTACATCCTGCTCGGCATGGCGCTAGAGCGCGTGACGGGACTGCGCCTGGACCTGCTGGCGCGGCGCGAGATCATCGAGCCATTAGGATTGCAGCGCACGATGTTCAACCCGCCGGCCGAGCTGAAGCGCGAGATCGCCGCGACAGAGCACGGCCAGTCGTTCGAGCACGCCAACGCCGACTGCGACGCAGAGGCGCGTGGAGTCGGCGACGAGGCGACGCGCGCAAGCAATGCCGCGCCTCACCAGTGGCGCGAGGGCGTCATCTGGGGCGAAGTCCATGACGGTAATGCGTACTACCTCGGCGGAGTCGCCGGGCACGCGGGATTGTTTTCGACTGCGCGCGAAGTCTTTCAAGTCGCCAATCAATCTCTGCACGGCAGCCGCCTGGTGAGTGACGCGGGGCTCGGCTGGTTCAAGAAGAATCTGACACCCGGGCGCGAGACGGCGCGTTCAATTGGATGGGTGCTGGCTTCGACGGCTGACTGCTCGGCGGGCGCGGCGCTGCCGGCGACGGCCTTCGGCCACAACGGCTTCACAGGCACGAGCGTCTGGATGGACGAGCCGACGCGCCGCGTCTTCGTGCTGCTGACGAACCGCGTCCACCCGCACATAGGGCCTGTGGATATGAAGTGCCTGCGCCAGCGCTTCAACACGCTGGCGATGGAAGCGCTGAATAGTTTTTAATCTTCAGTTTTGTCGTGCTTGAGACGCTGAACAAATATATCGAAGAGCGGCCGTCACGCGGCGTGGCCGACCGCGTCCGCGCGTGGCTGCGCGACGAGCGCGTCTTCGCGCGCTTGCTGGTCATCTCTGCCATCCTGCACGTGATCTTCTACGCCGGCATCATCCTCCTGAACTCATGGGAGATGCGGCACATCAAGCCGCTGCGACAGCAAGGCTCGACGCTCGAACTCATCACAGAGGTCGCGCCGCCGCCCTCGCCGTCGAAGCTGCGCACGCCGACCGTGGCGCTGGAACGCGCAGACGTGCGCCGCTTCGAGTACGACCCGCAGAGCGCCAACGACACAGACCTGATCGCGCGCTCGCCGAACCCTTCGACGCAACGCGGCAACAAAGGCGGGCAGCCGTCGGCCAGTCAGGTTGAAGCGCAGATCAGCCGGGCGCGCGGCGGCGCGTCCGGCAGCGAGACGCGGCCCAGCCCCGTATCCGTTCAGCCGCCGGTGGTCGCTTCGGTGCCGGGCGCGAGCGCACCTGTGCCGCAGCCGCACGGGGGAAAG
>JADMIO012791369.1_pt1 | contig 34106 bp, 24 predicted proteins | sample 8958161 | NCBI WGS metagenome assembly JADMIO01 (sample SAMN16585339, study PRJNA669376) | soil metagenome | isolation source: Crop rotation soil | place: USA: Cullars Rotation, Alabama | collected 2011 | reverse complement strand
AAGAGGAAAACAAGGTTGAAGGAATATATATTCCTTCAACCTTGTTTTCCTCTTGCCGGTACATGGCTCTGAAGTTTGGACAAAAGAATCAAATAGTAGCTGCCGCCAGAATGGATTTCTCACTGATTTTCAATCCTATCAGGGGCAGTTCTCCCTTTTCTACTACTTCCTGCCTCACTTTTCTTATCAATTCCTGGCACGATGCCCTTTTTTTATCTCGCTGATACTTCGGTAGCGGCCCCAATTGCTCTGACCTCTCTGCTCCGTAGACTTTCAATGCTGCCAGATGCATCGCACTATATGTTGCCACTTGCAACACAGGCTGCCTGCTGACTGATGTCTCCGCTCGCACCTGCGCTTGCCCCAGCCCGAAACTTTCCTTCATCTCTTTATGCGCCACTTCTATCTGCCACCGATCAAAATATATCTGTATCAACTCCCTTGCCTCGGTCTCCAAATCATTCGTCAATAGAAAGGCTGCCTGTCTGTATAACAACTTCCCCTTTTTAGTCTTTCTATAGGCCGTAGGCCTCACTACCAGCAAGCGCAGTTGCCTGGCCCCTCCCGCCCTCCGCCATAACAGGTCTTTGACTTCTTTGTAATAGATTGCCCTAGGCTTCCCTGCGTGAAAGATAAGCGACTGCTGCCACTGTTGCTTCTCATCGTTGAGGACTTCCTCCGGCGTAAAACTCTCTCTGCTATAAATGCGCCGGCCCTCCCTGGCAGGTCGGCACAATTTCGCATCCTTGCGTGCCCGCGCTAGGATGACTGTCCTTTCTACATCCGCGCACAATACTGTGCGGTTACAGTAAGAGCCATCGAAGGCGAAAGCCAATATCCTGGCTTCGCCCGCAAGATCATCGACTCGCTGTCTTAGCTGCTTCATCATGGCGACAGCCTCAGTCGAGAGGTTCCGCTCTTTGACCGCTTTGCGATAAGCTCGCTTTTCTTCATCAGTGGCTTTTCGAGAGGGCTTTTTGACGGGGGGTACCTCCTTAAAGAAGAGAGGCAAGGCGCGAGCGCTCAAGGAGTGCTTCCGGTGGAGAGGCAGTAAGACTGCTGTATGCAGGAAGCGCAATCCGTAATGAAGGTTCACGTGAAAAGGAGGAGAGAGCGGATCACGGCCCCAATGAGCGGAGGCGATCTTTTTGCCGGTCTTTTTCAGGCGGGTATCGTCAGTAGCAAGAGGGAGGAACTTACCGTCACAAATCTGGAGGGCTTCTACCAAGATGGGAGTGAATAAATCTTGAGCGAGCCAGTTGCAGCGAGAAAGGAGTTTGTAATCGCCGCTGAAATCGGTGCGACCTTCTTGAACGAGGTAAGAGCGAGCGACAGTGCGGCGGCCAATGACACAGACAGAGCAAAGAGCCTGACGGATGGCGCGGTTGGCTGTGCGGCGTTGAGGGAAGACTTTCTTCCAGTCGAGAAGGATTGCTAAAATGGCAGGCAACATAAGCTATCTCTCCTTTATGAAATGAGGATTCACAAAGAGGTAGCTTATATTTTTATGTCTTTATTGCAACGGCCTGTGAGATAGACTCTCTTCTAAATGTCCAAACTTCAGATTACAGCCGCGATAGCGGCTGTAATTATTTTGGGCCACTTTGAAATAAAATACCTATTCAATGCTTTCAAAGTTAATTCTGATTAAATCTCGGTAGTCAGGCTATATTCCTAGCGCGGCGAGCCGGGCTTTGAGAGATGGCCAGTCCACCAGACTGGCCATCTCTTGCCTTCGCAGTGAGGCTTTCAGCTTCTTCATTTGCGCGCCAAGTGAGCACCTCTCCTACGGTGTAAAGAGCGATGTCAGGAATGGATTGGTGAAGAGATTGCCAGCATCGTACTTGTCCAGCGTCGAAACTTCCCATGCCCACGTGTCGTCGGCGGGGCGACCTGTGGTCAACGTCTGCTTCAAGTTGGTAATGTACGTAGGATCAGTCCACGGCCCGTTGCTCGCAGTGTAAGCCCACCCCTTCGACCACTCAGGCATCTGGCGGTACCCCGCGCCGAAGTGCTGGATTACCCACTGCTCCAATTGCGTATAGAACTCGTAGGCTTGCTGTCCATTCGAATCTATCAGCGGCAAGGCAGTGAGGATGTCGAACCAAACGGCTACGTCCCAGCCGTTCTGTTGCACCACCGGATCGAGGCTGAGCGAGGAGATGACCGGACTCTGCGCCGAGCAGCCGGACGGCGTCACGATCAGCGATGGATCGTCTAGCGCGGTCACACGGATTTCGCAGGGCGAGTTGATCGGATAGAGCGCCGTCGGTTGCGCATTCTGAAACTGCACAAGCAGGTTCACGAACTCTGTTGTGAAGTCGGCAACCGCCTGCTGCACCTGATTCTTCTTCATCAGCACCGCATAACCGTTAGCCGTCACGCGCAAGGTCGTGTCCTTGACGTAGATCATCAGGTCTTTTGACGGTCCCCAGAGATCGGAGAGGCCACCCCAGAACAACGCCTGGGATGTGAAGAGGGCCATCGCGCTGGAAAAGTGCGGCGTAAGGTTCGGAGCGCTGGCGGTGATTAGCTTCAGAATGTCCGAGAGCCACGTGGGGATGTTATCGGAGAAGGCATAGTTGTACGGCGCATTCACCTTCTTCGAAGACGAGGGCTTCTGGGCGGCGACCGTCCAGACCTTCAGCCATGGATAGGTAGTCGGTACCGGGTCGCCGGGATTCGTTGGCAGCGGCGGGAACCATATCGCCTCGACGCGTCCCGACTTGTTGAGGAAATCTCCAATGCTTTTGGCTGGCGGCGGGCCTGTCGGAGTCGCCGGTGGCGCGAAGAGCGTCGCGGCAGCAATATTCATGATGCTTTGGCAGCGGAGATTGTAGTTGTCGACCATCTGCAACGTGGCGTCGAGCAGAAAGGCGCGGCCACAGTGCGTCAGGAATGCCTTGTCGTCGCCCTCGCCTCGCTGGAAGGTTTTGATGACGTACTGCTTCGGATTGGGAGACGACGGATCAGTGACCACCGCCGTGAAGGCGAGGATCAGATTGCTCAGCGAGCCATAGGGGATGTTGAAGTTGTCGTTGGGTGGCGTCTGAACTGCGGTGCCGTGCGCGTTGATCGCCAGCGCGCCGCCGACTGTGATATTGCCGGGTGCCGGGATGTGCGCGAAACTGAAACCGTTCGCTGACCCTGTGCCGCCTGAGGCGTTCTCCATCGCCGTCATCAGATCGAGCATCTTCGCGCCGGTCTGAACCTTCACCTGCGCCGGTTGATTGCCTGCTGGCGCTGTGACGCTCAGAACGTTGTTCAATTTCTGTGTTGTGTCGAGGAGGACGACGTTGGCAGTCGATTCTCCCTCAGTCACCGTCAGCGGCGACCAGTTGTGCATGACGCCGCGCGGACGGACCTGATAGCCCGCTCCTACGGCCCAGTTGCAGATGTTGACGACGTCATCGTAGCTCTGAGGTACTGCCGTCCAAAGGTTGGGCACCTTGATGCCCTGCGACCAATTCTCAAAAGTCTCCCGTGAGATCGGGATGTTGCCGGGAAATCCCGGAGGGGTGTTGCTCATTTGCGCTCTCCTTTTCTGTTGCGTTGATTGTGTTGACATCAGCCGGTGCGCTGGTGAGGTACCGCTTGATTGCATTCACCGTCGCTTGCGACTTTTTTAGGAGCTATGCGATTTACGAATGCTCTGATACAAATAAGAGCGTGGCAGTACGGGGGGGCCGCCAATAAGCCATTTAAATTTCGCCCAACTGCGTAACTCCAAACTTTTTCGGTAATGATTCACAAATAATGCTGAGTAAATACGCGGTAGTCAAGGTCACAGTGAATTTTAAGTGTGACCCGAAACCAGTTCGCTTGTCGGCGGTTCAATTCTGCCTCTGACCATTGTTCCTTATACTCTGAGGCAATGCGTGCCGCCGCCGCCAAAAAAGCTCATCAGACCACCTCTGCTCTAGCCTGTAGTGCTTCCATCGCATATATAAATACTGTGCGTATGATTGATTCAAAATTCCGCAGTAAGTATCCAGCGCCGAAGAACTCCCGGCCAGAAAATCTGCAATCGCATGGCCGCCATAAAAACCCGCACCGAGAGCCGAACTGATCCCATATGAAGCAAGCGGATCGTATGCTGTCGCGGCATCCCCAACCGCCAGCCATCTTTCTCCAGTAATCGCATCCAGCCGCATGCTGCTTGCCGAAATAATTCTAGGCGGACTCAAAACAGAGTCCGCAGTTTTGCGCACGCAATTCCGAATGTGCCGGGTCTTTTCAAGCTCGGTCTGCCAACCGTTGATCTGGCATATCGCCTTATGATCAATCAGATCACTATCGGTTAAATAAAGGATGGTCTGTATCCCCTCAGGCAAGTGCGCCGAGTACCACCACCCGGAAGCAACCGCCTCAACAGTCGTAAAGGCATCTTGTTGTGCCGGAATTGAAGCAGATTTCATTTCAGCGACTACAGCAATCAACTTGTCGTACTGAATATGGCTCGCCCCGATTTGCCGCGCCAGTCTAGCCGGGCGACCCGTAGCATCAACTACAAAATCAGCTTCCATCTCCTTTCTGCCTTCCGGTGTGCTCACCTTCAAACTCCATCGCTGATTTTGCCGTGAACAGGAAATCAAGCGATGCCCGTAACAGAAATCTACGCCTTCGGCTTGTGCTGCGTCACTCAACTGCTGTTGGAACTTGCGGCGATTTAATTGCCATCCGGGGCCGTTTACTCCGAAAAGAAAATCTTGTTCGATAGCCGCAGGCGATCCCCATATGGATCGCTTGCCGTACAAAAGGAGATGCCCATCCCTGCGCATACTATCTTTGATACCTAACTTCTCCAGCAACGGATTAGTGTCGGGTGGAAGGCATTCTCCGACCTTAATTTCAGAGCCTGACAGCGCTTCCAGTACAACTGTAGGCACACCGCGACGAGCAAGAGTAATAGCCAGTGCTGCGCCTGCCGGGCCACCCCCAACGATAAGTGCTTGATGTGGTCGCAAAAGCCTTCCTTTTACAACTCATCCCGCCTGAGAGGACGGCGGCGCGATGTGATCGGAATCTCGGCTTTCTCAGCCTCAAAACTCTCCAGAGCAGCTTGTGGAAGGGCTTCTATCTCCAGTTCCGGTCTGGCTCGTTCCGCAATCTCTACCTGCTTAAATGTAGGGTCGCCCTTTGTGAATTCTTCTGCGACCCCTGTTTCCACCCAGAGGCGATTAGGAATGCCTGATTGATCTTGATCATCCGGCCCTTCGCGTTCAGTTACAATGCCAAGTTTATTCCACTCCGCCACATTCTTATTGATGCGTGTCTTGTAGTCGGGGCCAAAGTAACGCAGCCAATCAAGACGATAGTAGAAATGCTTCATGCGTTGGGCCACAGGTAATTCTTTGTCCATCAGCCGTGTATAAGCCTGCTGGCTCAATACCTGATTCGGAACGCGCGCCGCCCAGAATGAAGGCAGAGGCAGATAAGTCAATATATCGTATCCAGACAAGCAACTGGCTTCATCCGTCTGCCAGGGCACGCCCATCCATTGCGTCAACGTGCCCGGCCCGCTTGCTTCAACGATCCCGCCGGGACCCATTGCCTCTTCCGGCTTCAGAATTGGCCCGTAATCGCGTTTCGGCGTCGCACCTTCGGGTAGGAGGTTGAGCCGGAATGGCTCTTTCCACATGCTCGACACACGTAAAGGCCAAGTCAACTCTATGCCGGGATGGAATGGGCCGCCGAGGCAGCTTTCGAGATTAGCCCGGTTGAGAGCATGAGGCTGTTGATCAAGAGGGTAATCTTCGAGATGAGCAGGCGTTTGTTTTAGCGCCGGATTGGGATCGAAATTTCCGGCAGCCCATTCCTTGAGCCAGCCGTATTGAATTTCTGTTACCGCAAGCTCGTCCATGCCGAGTCCGTCAAAATCTCCGAAAGCATCGCCATAAAAAGGAGGTAACTTGATCGGCTCCTGCTTTGAGGTCGCGTTGGCCGGGTCCCGAAACCAGTTGAAGAGAGAAGTGCGGATTGGTTTATTAGCGTCCGAAGGGTCAGAGAGTTTGCTCAATGATTCCTGTGATGTCAGATCGCTTGGCGAATTCTGTCCGAAGAGAAAGTTGATACCGCTATTGACCCATTGACTTCTGACCAGACGCTCGAATATCGGATAAATGTCGCGCCAGAATGATGGACAGTCGGGCGCTTTCATTTTCCATTTCGGGTCCTGGCAGAAAAGGTTATAGGCCACATCATACATAGTCACCACCCCGTACAATCCTTGCCCGAAATTCGGAGGCGTGACAGCAACCATCGCGGGTTCAGCTTCATACTTTTTTCCTGCGATCACTACGGTCGCGCGCACAGGGCCATCTGAAACATCGTCGTGCCAGGTGTCGTTATTAGCAAACGTCGTAGCCGGGCTGTTGTTGTAGGATGCCGAACTGCCGAAACCGCCTAACACCAGAAGACGGCCTTGCGGGTCTGTACGCAGTTCGCCAAGCGGCACTTTCTTGCCCATGAATTCGCCGCTGTCAAACTGATATGCCTTTCCCGAAGTTTTTTTGCCTGTAATTGTGCGCGGGCCGGGATCAATGATGAGACTGTTTCGATCTTCGCCTTGAATCGATTTGTTTCGCTCTGCGGCAGGCTTTGCAAACTGGCCTAGATCCATCGCATTGATAAATTGGTACCAGCCTGACTTGCTGTTAACGAGATGAACGCGCCAGGTGATTTCTGCATCGCCTGCGGTTATCTCTTTAACGGCCTCGCCAGCTTTGTTCAAACCATAGATGCGGAACCTTGCGGACTGTCGTTTGATGCGTCCAGTCTTGTCCTTGAATCCACCCTGAGGTTTTGGCACCTCGCCCGGAGCTTCAGGGCCGATAAAGTGCTCTGGCGAATTTCCGACTCTTGCGATTCCTATCGAAGGATAAATGGCATATCGGACTATCGTGTTTTTTGTGGGCATCCTTCCGCTCCTTCTTTGAACGCCATATGTGTAGTGATTAGGGGGCCTGTTCCGTTATAGATGAATTCAAACGGACATGATAAAGCGCGGCAATCATAATGTAGTGTTCTAGCGGCTGTCAATTAAGCGGCTAAAGTCACACGCTCGTCTCGTCATCGAATTATCTGGCCGTCTTCGCTCAGACGCAGAAAACCGGGCTTTGGTGCTGGTTTAACTTTAGGGAAAATTACTCTGAACCCCGGCTCTAATATCTGCCCTCTTGGATTCTTTGATATTTCGGATGCGAATCCTTCGGCTCGTCTCTGAGCCAGGAGCTTGTACATCTCAATTACTGCCGCTTTTTCCTGTATGCGTTTTTGACACTCACTTAAAACTCGAAGCGCTCTTGCTTGATGAAACTTTATATCCCTGCTCGGATCACTGAAGTTATTCAGCAGTTCCTGCGCTGCCGGATTACGGCTTGCGCTGGCTTTAAGATTGGCTCTGAATTTTTCTTTCCAATCTCCTTTTGCGCTATCGGGCAATAATCGCAGCAGGCTGCATCGAGCCGTTGAGAATAACGGGTTTGTCATATCAACTGCTAAAACATCGCTGGCGAATTCCTGATCTATCAGACCCTGTTTAACAAGCAATTCAATTGCTCGTGTATCAGAAAATGCTTTTACCGGAGTAAGCCATCCGTGATCTGCATCAGCCAAAGCGGTTTCAGGGAAGGCGGCTTGCAGCGCAATCAGCGCCGCATCGTAATGAGATCGTTCAATTGATATTGAGCCTTGCGCTAACATTGAGTGAACAAAAAAAGCTGAAGGGATTTGTATCTTTGCGGCTTTCTGGTCCAACGGCGCGGAATCAGATTCCAGGTTCAATTCAACAGGGCAGAATAGCGGTCTCAATTGCTCTTGAAGGGAGAGAGCCTGTTGGGCTTGCTGGAATTTCGCGCTTCCCAATAACTTCGACACACCGGCTCTCACAGCGTTTGAAAGCTCGTCAGCACCCACAAGCCCCTGGAATATGCGAGAGAGTTCGGCATCAGGGTTCATTTTGCCAAAACTAAGATGCCGCTCATTTGACCACCAGTCATTATAAGGAGGTACGATCTCTTTCATTATTGGGCCTCCCGCCGTGTGACATCCTGAGCACCTGAGATTGCTTCCAAATCGCGGGCTACCCGAACCCGTTTGCCTGTGTAAGAGCTTCACATCAGCCTGTATATCTAATGAATCTCCTCTGTAAAACCATTTGCCTTGCTTTCCGTCCCCGATCATTTCATAAAAATTAAATACCTGCTTATCGGAATCCCAGGCTATTAACTCAACCATTAAAGCGTCGCTATCGGGCCGCTGATCTGCGAATAGTGTGTTTGCTCCTTTGAGCGCAGTAAAATGGCCGAAGAAGAATTCTCCTTCATCAATACTCATGCCGAGCGCTTCAAGGCGACCTGAAACCATTTCAAACATACTGAAGCTGCCGGATGCCGAATTGTGAAACCCGCGATTTGCAACCAGAGCAGTCTTTATTTTAGCTCCGGCGGCTAGGATACGCGCACGAAGCTCGAAGACGTTAACAGGGCATGGGCCGCTCGCCAGCAGGAGCTTTGCCAGTGCATCACCATTATTAGTTACTGGTCTACCTCTGGAATCCTGAATTACGCAGGCTGTTGCGGAGATTAGCCCTGCGCTTGAAGCGCTATCGTTACGGGCCGATGAAATAATTGTCAGCAGAATCATTGATAAAGCAATTACGCTGAGTTGTACCGTGTGTCGCAAAAGTATTCTGTTCATAAGTGATCCTCCACTGTTAATAGACGCAATTGCCCGATAAAACAATTCCTGTTGCTTAATCCCTGTAATCCTGCGGAATCATTAAAATAATGGCGCGAGACAACTCTTATCCTGCACCCTTCATCTATCTCTGCTCCGTAATACTTACTGTAAACATTCTTTGCTTGATCGTCGTAAAGTCAGTTGTTAAACAGAAATCAAACGGTCTGAATTTATGAGAACCTTCTATTCTTTCTATCTCGACGCAACTAAAATTGCGTTGCAATCTATCTTTGCTCATAAGATGCGCGCCTTCCTGACGCTCATCGGAATCATTATTGGCGTGGCTTCTGTCGTTGTTGTAGGCGCTTCAATCAACGGGCTGAACACATATGTTACAGAGCAAATCTCCAAAGTCCTCGGCGTGAACCATTTCATGTTCGCGCGAATGGCTTCGGTCGGGCACCTCAGCGACGACGAGTGGGATGCCATGAACAAGCGCAACAAGCCTCTGCGATGGGAAGATATGGAGTGGCTTCAGCATCAATGTTCTACCTGTACTGAAATAGGCGCGCAGGCCAACACTACTCAAGACCTCAAGTACGAAGGCCAGGATATGCTTGCGACGATGATCGCGGGCGTTACGGCCAATATGGCCGAAATCGAAGATAAGAACATCGCGGAAGGCCGCTTCATTCTCACTCACGAAGTCGAACGCGCCGATATGGTTTGCGTGATCGGCGCTGATATAAGAGAAAAATTTTTCCCCAGTCTTGACCCCATCGGCAAAACGATCAAGATCAAAGAACTGCCTATGACTATTATAGGCACCGAAGAAAAACGCGGCTCGATGTTCGGCAACTCAATGGACAATCATGTCTATATCCCGCTGACGACCTGGCAGAAGATGTTCGGTTCGCGGCAGAGCCTGCTCGTTCACGGCAAGGCTGCCAGCCGCGAGCAGTTTGAAGCTACCCTCGAACAGGCGCGCGTCCAACTCAGAAATAAGCACAAATTAAAGGGCAATCAGTTGGACGATTTCGCTATTGTGGATGACAAACAGATAACTGGTCAGATTGACCAGATGACCGGCGCTATCTCTGGCGTAATTGTTCCAGTAACTTTTATATCGCTTTTGGTCGGCGGAATCGTCGTGATGAATATCATGCTGGTCAGCGTCACAGAACGCACATTCGAGATTGGCCTGCGCAAATCGCTCGGTGCCAGACGCAATCATATACTGATGCAGTTTCTGATCGAAGCATCGCTGCTCTCTTCGTTTGGTGGTTTGTTCGGGCTGCTGCTGGCGGCAGGTCTTTCATATCTCATCTCAAATACGACTCCGGTGCCGATGACGATCACTCCGGGCTACGTTCTGATTTCGCTCATAGTGTCGGGCGGAATCGGAATGCTGTTTGGAATTTATCCCGCGATGAAAGCTGCCAAACTCGACCCGATTATCGCGCTGACCAAGACCAACTGAAGGTGCCGCTTTGAAAAAAATAGCTTTAGTACCAAAAGAAACATTGATGATGGCGCTCGACAACGTTCGAGCCAACAAGTTCAGAAGCTTCCTGACCGTGCTCGGCATCGTTGTTGGAGTGGCAACCGTCATCGCCGTTGCCTCAATTCTCACAGGGCTTCGCATGAACCTGATTCGCTATGTCGAAGATTTCGGCGTGAACAACATTTACGCATTTCATCTTTCGACAGGCATACAGATGGGGCGCGACCGCTCGGAGCGCAGCCGCAAGCCGCTCACGGATGAAGACGCAGAGGCGATTGCCGATCAGGCTTCAGCCGTCGAAGACGTATCCAAACAGTTGTGGCTGTGGCTCGCCACCAGAGAAGAAAGAACCATCACTTACGGCGGCGTGAAGTATACGCAGGGACAGATTTCAAGCGTATCAGCGAACTATGCCGATGTGACGAATATGGGCATCAGCGAAGGCCGATTCTTCAACGAGATTGACGACCAGCACAGGCGTGAAGTGATGGTCATAGGCCCGCAGGTAGCCGAAGCCTTGTTCCCGAATCAATCGAGAATTGTCGGCTCGCAGGTAATATTCTACGGCAAAGTGTTTGAGATAGTCGGCGTGCTCGAAAAGCGCAAGGTCGCATTCTTTACAGGCGAGAGCGAAGAGGATAACGCTGTATTCATTCCTTATCGCACAGGCCGCAAGATGTCGCCCAGAAGCGAATGGATATTGTTTAACATCCGCGCAAAGACAGGGCAGATACACGAGGCGCTCGATCAAGTAGAAGAGATACTTCGCCGCCAGCGCGAAGTGAAATACAACGAGCCGAATAATTTCGATCTCAACACGGTTGATAGGCTCATCAAGCAATTCGATAGCATATTCGCTATGGTCGGATTGATTGCAATAGCAATTTCGGGCGTAGGGCTGTTGGTAGGCGGCATCGGTGTGATGAATATAATGCTCGTTAGTGTGACCGAGCGAACTCAGGAGATAGGCGTCCGCAAAGCTATCGGCGCGCGCGCCAAAGACATCGTCAGGCAATTTTTGTTTGAAGCAATGACGCTAACATTCCTGGGCGGTGTTATCGGAGTCGCTCTGGCGGTCGGAGCCAGTTATCTCATCATGCTCATATTCCCGTCACTGCCTGCATCAATACCTATGTGGGCGGTCATTACAGGGCTAACAGTTTCAGTAGCCATTGGTCTCATCTTTGGAGTGTGGCCTGCGCGAAAAGCATCGCGCCTTGATCCCATTGAAGCTCTAAGGTACGAATAGATTCCATCTCGTAGAGGAGAGGCTGACATCTCAGGTTGTCAGCTTGCTGTAGATTCCCGGCAATCGCTCAGGCAAGCTCAACACGTCGTCAATGATCGTATAACCAATCTCGCCGTACATATCGCGCAACTGGTCTTCGCTGTCTCGGTCAATCGTGATGCAGAAGGGAACTATGCCTTCCGTGCGGGCCTGTCTCAGCGCCATCCTGGTGTCTTCGCGCGCATAGCGGCTATCGCCGTAATCATGGTCGTAGGGTCGCCCATCCGAGAGAACTATGAGCAGCTTTGTGCGCGCGTCCTGTGCCGCAAGCCTCGTTATTGCGTGTCGAATCGCCGCGCCCAATCTAGTGTTGTTCTGATAGGTGATGCCGCCGATTCTCCGTTCGACATCAGCCGAGTAGCCTTCTGAAAAATCTTTGATGACGTAAAACTTCACGTTGCGACGGCCTTCGCTCGTGAAGCCTTGCATCGAATAAGCGTCGCCAACAGCTTCGAGCGCTTCGCTCATCAACACCAACCCCTCTTTTTCAATATCAATGATGCGCTGGCCCGGCTGCGTGTATGGATTGTTCGGAAAACGGCTGATGGTTCGCGCAGTCGAGCTTGACATGTCGAGCAGGAACGAGACCGCGACATCACGTTCGCGCCTCAGCTTTCGCGTGTAGAGGCGGTCGTCAATCAAGCCCGTGCTGCGCTTGTCCAGCGCATAATCAATCACCGCCTGAAGATCGTAATCCTCGCCGTCAATCTCTCCGCGAATGCGGCGCAGGTTTTCAGGGCGCAGCAGTTGAAACTGATAACGAATCGAAGAGATGATCCCGCTGTAGCGACTGCGAACCATTTCGACAAAGCCACGTGACCCGCGAGCCCCTGCGCGCTGAATGACGCGACACCAACGTGTGCGGTAATCGCCAAGTTCACGGTCCCACTCGTCGTAATAAAATGCGCGGTCGCCTTTCTCAAGGTCTTGTTCGGCAGACTCCATAGCATTGGCCGCCTGACTCATTAACTCCTGATCGGGCGTCATCTCTTGCGTCTGCCCGTTTGACCAGAAGCTGAACGGGTCCTCGCGGACTTCCATCTGACTTTCCTGCGCTGCCTTCTCCGAATTCACGTCGGAAAGTGAAGCCTGGCTGCCCTTGCCTTCATCTTCACTCTTGTTTTCCGAATCGTCTGTTTGAGCATCGGATTGCATGGGCTGTTCCGTGAAGTAATCGTAAACGCGGCGCGTTGCCATCAAAGAATCGCTGACGGTCGCATCGCCACGAAAGATATAGTTTGCAAGAATCTGCTCAAGCTCGCGCACGATCACCGGATAAGCTCTGCGCGTTTCAAACGTTGCGCCTCCGCATATCGCAAGTTGAAAGAGCAACTCGAAGGGGATCATCTCAAGCGGAATATCTTCTATGTCGGGCCTGCGCTCGATCAGGCGACCTTTGACAAAATCGAGGTCGCGGCGGATTCCGCGATACGCAGCGCGAAGCAAGTAATCGATTCGGCCATTCTCTATGGTCGTGAAGAGCCTGAGCGCAAGCTCAGTGCTTGGAAACTCGGATAGCACGGACAGGAAATTGATTCCTGTGGGCGTTGTGCTTTGCGCCATTGCTTCGCCATTGCCCTGATGTCGGAACGCCGCGCGTGTTTCATCGAGCGCGGCTATTAGGTCAGGCCCGTCAACCGTGTAGGTCTCGAACTCGATCTGTCCTGCCGCGTGCGCCGCGAGGACTTTGAAGAGTCTGAAGTTTTCCTTTTCGGTTTCAAACTCAGCGACGACCGACGGCAGATAGATAGTCTTGCCGTCGCCTATCTTTGCTTCGTCGGGTATCGAAGCGAGCGAAGTAATGTTTAAGGCGCGGCCCGTCAGCCCTTCGACGTAGAGTCGAAGCGTGTGCGCGACGGAATCCAAAGTCAGCCCGCCTTCGACTTTGAAAAGCGCTTCCTGACTCGCCTTCGATTCTAGCGCGTAGTATGCCTGGACGCGCCGCGAATTGTCCGTGTTGTTCTCTATCCCGCGACGCGCCCATTCGCGGAACTGTCCGAGCGATGCCGCGCGCAGTGCGATTGGGCTTGCCTTGAAGCATTCGACCGCAGCGATTGTGTTCTTCTCCGCTATCTCTTCAACCACTTCAAGCACGGCAGAGATAGCATTCGCTCTGCGTTGCGGGTTGATGTGCGCGGCAAGCTCCGCGACGATCTGAGGGCTTTGCTTCATGAAATGGTAGCTCGCCGCGTTGCCTTGAAGAGCGACGCGCCTGGCAAGCGTAGTCCATCGCTCGAATGACTCAACGCCTGCAATCGTCAGCACACGGCTCGCAGCTTTGAAGTATTGAAGCGCCACGCCGCCCGAACGATCAAGATAGTTTTCTGTGATGTCGAACAGCTTTTCGATTGACTCGCGAGCGGCGGAGCCGAAGACCGAAGGAAGCTCTGCGAAAAACTCTGCCGCCGTTCCGCCGGAGCGAAAAGCGAACGACGATGTGAGCGCGAGCGCTCGCCTCAGGAGCGTATCATCGCCAGCCTTCATCTGCGCCAGGACTTGAGGCGCGGCGAGCAGGAGATCATTACTGTGTTTGACCGAATGGCGAGCAAGCTCAAGGCAGATCGTAAGTATCTGCGCGACGCTTTCATTGTCGGCTATGGAAGCAATGATGTAAGGCCCAGACCTGAACGTGTCAATCGCCGTGCTTGCCGAAAGCGCAGCCTGTTTGTTTACGAGGCGGAGCACAGGCGAGCGCATCTCTTCATCCATCGATGCGAGAGTAGCAGCGCTGGATTGAAAAAAGCCCATAGCCGCATCGGCGCTTGTGGCGGATAATCGCTTTCCAATCTCGCCCCAGACTCGCATGTCTGCCGCAGCGATCAAGCGCGACACTTCCGGCGCGGCCTTCAGCATTTCGACTGCGCCGCGAAGGTTCGTTGTCGCGAGCGCGATACCTATATCCGTAGTGAGCAAGACTCGCTCGTACGGCAACACGCCGAGCCGCTTGGCAAGGACTTCGAGCGTAGACGCAGTGATGCCTTTCAGATGCTTGCGGAGTTTCTTACTAATCTCTTTTTCCATTGAATCCATATTCAATGTCATCATAACAAAACGAACGGAGCATTTGAACGCGCCTATGGAAAGTTAAATTCTCAGGCTCTTTTTAGCTGAAGGACTTTCGTGCCGGAACGCCAAAGGCATTTTATAAAAGTCGAAGCGGCTATTAGCTTCCTACTTCACTTTCTCAACCCATTTCCCGCCTCGCCATCTGTACTCGTGATCATAGTTGCCGTCGTCTCTGGTCGAAACCTGGCGCTTGGCAGGCATACCGTTTTCGAGCGTCCACTTCTCATCATCCTGTTCGTCCCTGTCGAGGTCTACCTTCAAACGGTTCCAGGTTGCGTTACCCTCGTCTCGATATATGTTCACTTTGAAAGATTCTCTGGGGAAGGCATCTTTCACTTTGTCGGTCGTGGCATTGGCGTGCGTAGTCAAATAATCAATGATCAACTGATCTACTCTTCGATCTGTCGCGACTTGCGCAGAGGTGGTCGTTGTTGGAGACGCGGGAGCGGAAGCCGGAGCGCTCGGTGGACCCGGCGGCGGACCGAGTGGCCTGCCTATGGGCGCAGATGCCGGTTTTATCTCTTCTTTAGATGTATGGTTGTTACAGGCCCAACACGCGCCAAAGAGCGCTGCGACGGATAGGAAGCAACTGGGATAGAAGATAAAATTGCGAAACGTTTTATATTTCATCTCTAAGACCCTCCTGATTTTCAACTTCGCGCGGCATCATTCCGCGCTCTATCGGAACAGTGCAATTGCAATAAGCATAAAGACACGGGGAAGGCCCGCGTGCCAGCATGAAACTAGAATCGAGGAAATTGCCGAGGTATTGTCTTCTGTACCTGCGAGCCGGATAGCACCGCCATGCGTGTCCACGATCATCGAGCGTAAATGATCTTGCGCCAGACCAGCATGGGCGACCTTGAAAACAGTGAGATAACTCGCCCAGTCCATTGTGACCGCCAAGCCGCGTGATCAAATCGCGCTCCTGCTCAGTGTAAGAAATCAGGTCCCGGTCCTGCTTTTCCGGCTGCACTTTGAATCGTATGCCTTGATCTCGAAAATGTGCCGCGAGGGATTCCAATCTCGGCAGATTCGCTCTTGTTGCAACGCATGTAACATTGAACGAGCCGCCGGTTGGCAATTGAACCTGCAACCATACGCCTCTTTCGGTGAAATCCTTCAACTCTTCATCCGTGTCTACATATTCCAGGTGCAAGCTTGCAGAAAAGATGCGAAGCTCTTTGCCTGCCGCGACGAGAAAGTCTGCAATCTTTTCTCGCTTTGCCGAAAAGTTCGTGACAATGCTGATCGCATGCCCTGCATCGCACAGACTCTGAACTATCTCCAACAGGTTTGGATGCTGGAATGGTTCTCCTCCTGATATCTTAATCTCCCATCGGCCAGGGAGCTTCTGAAACGATTTGATGAATGCAGGACCATCTTTAAGCCAGCGACTCCTGTCATCAAGGAATCGCTGCGTACAATAACTGCAACGATAGTTACATGTCGTATTGATATTCCATGTAATGACTCCTTCTTCCGGGTAAGGAGTAGCTTTGTGCCCGCCTGAGCGGTAAACGGGTCGCGGCGGCCAGGGAGCAAGATGTATCAGTTCGTTGACCATACCCATGTACGTCACTACACAATCGCGCTCGGTCGCGCAGTCACTCCTTCTATCATTCCTCTGTTGGCTGGCACGGTGCAGGGACAGATGTCATAAACGCATCGGTCGGGCTGCTCTTTAAGCTTGAATGTGCCTTGCAGCACGTTTCCGAGATAGCCCTCGCTGAAACGCTTTGCGGTTCGGCACGACCACGCATCGCCGTTTTGTTGCAATGCAAAGTATTCGACTCCGGCCCAACATAGCCTCCCTTTGTAAGACGGCGCGAGATTGGCCTGTCTGCTGCCGGGATTTTTGCCCGTGAGAAGCTGTACTAATCCCTGATCGGTCGGGCTGTAAGAGTATCTGCCATGTTTTGTTTTCATGACCTGCGGAAAATATTTCAATCCTGCCGATTCTACGAGGCGCTTTATCTCGCGCAGGTTTTCAAGCGTCCCCGGAACTAAAACATTATTGATCACAAGCGAAGTCTCTGGCCGAAGCCATCTCCTCAAGGTCACTGCCTTAGAGATGAAATCGTCAGCGGTCGTATACTCAAGGTGAAGGCTCGCAGAAACGACGACGAGCTTGTGACCCACCATGTCAACAAATTGCCGCAGAGCGCTGAGCGGGGCCGAAAGATTCGTCAATACAGAGACGCTATGCCTGAGCGCGGCCAGCCCCGGCACAACTCTGCCAAGAAATCCTTTGAATGCGAATGGCTCGCCGCCTGACATCTTGATCTCCCACACGCCGGGCAGAGTATTGAAAAATGTCATGAATTGATCTATCTGTTCATCAGCCGGAGCGCCCTGACGATACCTGGCAGACTGTATGCAGTAACTGCAATCGTAGTTGCAGACACCGTTGGTTTGCCACTCAAGAGTCGGTTGTCTGGTCGTCATATCGCTGCTCCGATTACCTTTGGCCGGTGCGCGCTAAGTAAATAGGCTCGCCAAGTTTTTCGCGCACCTTCTGACCGATCTTAACGTTCTGGTTTAATTTGCCGCACTGCTCGCAGCCCGGAAAATACTTTCCTCGCATGAGATGTGCCCGCGTAGCATTCCATTTTTCGCTGAACCACTGTTCTGAGAATTCGCCGTAAGCGAGATCGCCTACTTCAACTTCCGTTGAACAGCAGAAGAGTATTTTTCCATCTACTGTCACCCTTGCGTAAGTCCATCCCATGAAGCAGCCCACCTGTTTTATCGGTGCTGTTGCTCTGCCGCCAGCTTCAAGTTGTAAGGCGAACACCTCCAGATTGGTAGCGACATTGAGGCGCGATGCCTCGGCTTGCGCATCTGGTATTAGCTCATCTGCCAGTCGCGCGCGTTGCTGATCTGTTATGGCGCAGGCTTCGGTTCCGTGACCGAGGCTCGCAAGCTTATAGGTTATATGCGAAGCGTTGTACTGATGTGCGAAGCGCACCATTTCCACTAACTCATCAGCCGTGTCGCGGTTGATTACCTGAACATGTTTGAATCGTTTTCCTGCGCTGGCGAAAGTTTCAAGCAGAGAAAGTAGCCGTAGAAAATCACGCTCCTTCAGATTGGGGTGAAAGCTTTGATATGAGCGCGCGCTTACCCCGTTTACAGAAATGAGCATTGTGTCTACGCCAAGAGAGAGCACTCTGTAGGGGTCTGCAAGCAGCGCATTCGTCAAAACCGTAACGTGCCATCCATAGGATTTGCATACTTCAATAATCCGGTAAATATCCGGGTTGACAAAAGGGTCGCCCATTCCTGAAAGGATTACCGATTCGACCGAGTTCATTGATGCTATGTCACTGGCAAGCGCGACGAATTTTTCATATGCAATACGCTGTGCTTTCCAGGCGGCGCTCCTGGCAACTGTGAGCATGGGCGAGTGGTCCCAACACGTAACGCAATTAGTGTTGCAGCCGTTGGCTAGATCAAAGTGTACGGTCTGAGGCCCTGTTATAACTTTGCCTTCGGCTATGCCGCGCATTCGCAGCTTGCGTGACTCGGTGAAGATTTTCGATTCGGAATTGCCGCGCGCAATTTGAACCAGCACTTCCTCGATTTGCGTTAGCGATTCGCTCATAGCGTTAATCTCCGTAAACTTGCTCACAGTCTTCCACAGGAAGCCGCAATGAAGAGGCCGCGTCCTGTTCCCGAATGCGCGAAACAACCTGTTCAAGCAGCGATAGGACAGGCAGGGCAGGCGACTCTCTCCGGCAATTGTTTAGAAGAGCGACTGCCCGCCACAACGATTCGCCTTCACCTCTCAGGAATCCGAAGAAAGCTTCCAAAGCGCAGGCCAGTTGCTCTGGAGTGGCGGCGGCGATGTCGCCAAATGATTTCAACAGCGCGAGCGCTCCCTGGTCATCTTTGAATGGCGCAACGGCGTTGATGACGCGGAGCGCCGATTCAATTATAAGCTCCACTTCATCTTCAGATTGCGGAAGTGTGAATTGCCTTGCGAAAGTTTTGAACATCCTCATAGCCATCTGGCCGTGTACTTCTGCCTCGGCCAGTATTTTGATAAGGCAATCTACTTTCTCATCCGGCGACATATCCTGCGCGCCTTTAATGATCTTGAGCGGACCTTCAACATCATCGAGATCAACATCATGCCGCGCCATGTTGACAAAGAACCGTGTGGAGCCGAATTCCATTGCTTCTTCAAGCAAAGGCTCAGGCAGCAGCGCGCCAAGAGCGTGAAATGCGGCCTCGCGTGCAGAGTTGCCGGGCACGAACTCTATCGCCTTTTCCGAAAGCGCCGCGCGCCGGGCCGGGTCTCTTAGAAATTCAACGGCGGCCAAAACATCTTCTTCGCGCGGCGCGCCGAACTGAGTCGCCAGTGCAAGACCGCACCCGGCATCAGCCGCCGCATGCATGCGACGAGATTGCTCATCAGCGATCTTTTCCTGCGCATAGAAAGCGGTCGGCACTCCTGCGTGCAACAATTCATAAAACGAATTGAATCCGGCAGCCGAGATTGCCAGGTCAATGCCGGAGAAATCTTCCGCAGCATTAAAGTCTGTGGCCCAGGTTATATTGGGGCCGCGCAGAGGTTCGCCGCGATAAAGCGGTCCTGCCCCGATTACAAGGTGCAGGTCTCGCTCCGTTTCAAGATACTTGGCCGTCGCCCGAATCCCGCTTTCCGCGTTCGGGTCGCCACCGCCGCCAGCCGTGATCCAGACGCCGAGCTTGTCGGGCGGGATGCCGAGCCTGTTGCGCGCCTGCTCGCGCGGTCTCATTTCATCGCTGGAGCGAAGCATCACAGGGCCGATATATCTGGTGCGCGCTGCTACCTTTGGGCTTACATCGCGAGTTGATGCGCCAGGCTCAACCGGAAACAGTATGCGGTCATAGAGTGGCAGCATGGCCTGCACAATTTCCGACTGCTCGACATCCGCTCTCATCGCACGGTGAATGAAGACGCGCTTTGCGGCGCTGTCGAGCGCGTTTAATAACTCACCGAAGCTGCCTGCCGGAAACGTATCTACGAGGAAGATGTCAGGTTTGACCAGGCCAAGCGAGTGCCAGACCCACTGTCTCGCCAGACGCATATAATCTTCCTTTTGGATTCCGGCTGCGCGGATAGCCGTCTTGCTCGGTATCTTCCATGCGGCGAACCCTTCGTTGAGCGCGAGGCCATCGGCCTCTGACGTTGTAAGGACGTAGCCATCGAGCGCGATGCCGGATAATCTGGCAAGCCGCCTCATCCATCGCATGATGGCGAGAACCCTTGTGAGGTGCCCCATCCCCGAACCATTTACTGCGTACCCCATGACAGTGATTCGCCGCATTATTAAGATGCCTCCGCAAGTGCTCTGATTCCTGTCGGGTCGTCGTCTTCTGCTGCCATAGGCATACCTGCCGCAGATATGGTTGCGCCTGCGTGATCATAATCTTCGGATGAATATGTGCGGTTGTCCGGGTGTTGCGCCTGCCATGCATGTACTTCAGGAATGAATGCCCCATCATAGCGATTGCCGGTCATGACGTGCCACCAGAGCAGGTCGCGCTGGTAGTCGAACCAGTCATAGCGATTGAAAGTGTAGACTTCGTTGTAGACGGTCGTGTAATGCCTATGTCTCTTTTTGAGTTTTGGCCTGGGGTCTCTCAACCACCCGTCAGCCTCTTGCGTTGTTATTCTTATATCGCGGTTCTTCGGCTTTTTATATTTCTCGATCTTGCGAGCCAGCTTTGAGACTGCCGTTGTGAGTTGCTGTCGCTCAGGGTCAAGGTAATTTCTCGCCAACTCATCGAGATACTCTCGCTTTTTCTCTATGCCGTGAAGTCGTTTGAGGAGTCCGGTCAGACGCTCGTCGCCACCGGCCCACGCGACCAAATCTGTGCGATCTATGTATTCAAGATGCTCTCGCAATCTGTTGCGACACTCGGCCAGCGTATCAGGCTCTATAGTCTCAAGCGAGCTAATCAGTGATTCGCGCTCTTTGATCAAATTATCTACATCGTCAATTTTGCGATTGATGGCTACAAGGTCTTCGCCAAAGCTCATTTTAGATTCCAACAGGCGCTTATAAGCGGCGCGCACGTCATCAAAGGTATGTTCCGGCTGAGACTCTTCGGGTAAGGATTGCGATTGTTCAGGGTCGGAAGACATTTCCTTGCTTGTTGCAGGGATGAATTTTTCAACCACCTCATCTCCGGCTTTCCAGTCGCTATAATACTGGTCGAGCGGATTCCACCAATCCTCGCTATAAGCATCAGTCCCATAACCGCGCCGGTACAGGTCCATAAAAGAAGCATCGCTTTCATAGCGTTCCACAGACTCTGCGAACAGGTTGAAGTTACGCTGTGCTTCATCGCGAATCAGAACAAGTTCCCCGGCTACGGGGTGGATCAGCCTGTCGCGATTGATATAGCGCTCATCGGCCTCTATTTCGACTATTCTCGCACTCATTTCATTACGTCTCTGTTGCAGGCTGGCGAGAGGGTCTTTAGCCTCAAACTGGTGGTATCCGGTCGTTTTTGACACTCCGGCAATCGCCTCGCTGGCAAGCGAGGGCAGGTAAGCTTCGGTGAGTTCGTCAAGCGCGCGGTTTCGGTCTTTGTCAAGCGTGCCTGTATTCGACTGGTGCTTAAGAAGGTTAGTGTCAACCTCCTTCAGTATATTTTCCAGCAGGCGCTTGTGCGCAGTAGCCTTATTAATGAACGTGCTCGTGTTTATGTAGAAAGATGTCATTTAGCGTTCTCGCCCGGCCATCTTAAATCACCTGGCAACCCTTGTTGAGTAAATAATCACTTCGATTGCCTGAGCATACAACGAAGCATTAAAAAGATCGAGATGGATTTGCCTCTTCCAGTCCTGGCGTTGCGGCAGGCCAACCTGAACGCCAAATGTTTGGCGGCACACAAGACGATTACTGTCAAAATTCCTGACGCGGGAAGCTGCCTCTGATATGCGGTTACTGCTGTTGGCGTTGAGGAAGGCTTGCGGCATACTTTTCATCTTTGTCCGCTTCATCCTTCTTATTGAGTAGTGAGTATGCCTTACCCCTCTCTCTGTATAAGTAAGGGCTAGTCGGATCACGATCTATGGCTGCTGTGAAGTACTTGACTGCCAGGTCGTAATTTCCCATTTTGACCAGCGCTCCGGCTATCCAAGCATAGTAAGTGGGATTATCGGGCGCTATCTCCATGGCTCGCACATAATCCTTGATAGCTTCGTCATATTTCTTCAACTGAAAAAACATGTTGCCTCGCGAACCATACAATTGGTTTGCGTGATCGTTGATTTCAATTGCGGCGTTAAGGTCATCAATCGCGCGGTCAAATACATTCTGGAAAGCATATGATTGTGCTCGCATATAAAAGGACTGATCGTCGCGCGGATCAAGCTTGATTGCAGTAGTGAAGTCCGCGATGGCTTGAGATAAATCACTGGTGATTTTTCTATCCCGATTTCTAGCATAATAGGTATTCCCCCGTGCCCTATATAGGAGCGGGTTTGAAGGATATTTTTCTATTGCCTTCGTACACTCCTCAATAGCCCTATCATACTCTCGCTCCTTCAAGTACTCCTCCACCTGGTTCAGATGTTTATCAACACTTATTACTTCGGCCCCGCGCCTATCAATGCTGAAGTAGAGCACCGAGGCCAAGACCGCAAGACACAAAATGGTCACGCTGATTTTGGCTGTTCGCGACCGCAGCCGGAATAACCGCCATCTCCGGGCCTTCCGGGGCTTGCTGATCGCCGGTGACTTTTTTTTATCCACTGATAGGATTTTGCGAACGTGGCCGCACTCGCCGCATTGTTTTACACCGGGCTGCATTGCCGTGCCACACTGAGCGCACTGGCCTAGCCGCACGGCTGCCCCATTCGTTTTCGGGGTTCCCGTCAATTGACCTACCATCTCGCTCAAGTACTCCAGGTGTTGCTGCAAATCAGGGGAGACTGCATCGAGCCAATAAGCTGTGGAAAGATAATACTCAAGCGACTTGGAGACGGGAACATCCTCTACGCGAAAAGGAACAATGGTTACGCCCTTGCTGGCAGCACGTTCAACCTCGCGCTTTATCTGTATCGAGCGGCTTGCGCTCTCCGAGTAAACGAGAACCATCAAGCGGCTCTCATTAATTGCGTCAATTATGGCCTCGCTCCAATCGCCACTCGGAAGAATATCTCGCGGTGCGATCCAACATTTCCAACCCGAGCCTTCCAACATTTCGCAGATGGCCTCCGCGACACTTTTGTCTTTAGCCGAATAGCTAATGAAGATCTGCTCATCCATTCTGATCTTCTCCTCTTATCTGGTCTGAAATAGTCGGCTTCTACTACTTTTCTAACCACGTCTGAATCATATCCATATACTCTTTATTAAACATTAAGGCAGTCACTACGGCTATTCCTATCAACCCGCAAACGATGCCAGTGTACGCGTATTTGCGTCCTACCCTGGAAGAGCGCCCTGAAGCTATTGCCCTTAATTCTACTACTCCTAAGATAATGGCAGGGAGGCCAAAAAAGTAGCCGCCAAACAAGGGGCTTAAAATCCCTAAGATCATCGCTGCGACAGCCTTTTTGGCCGCGCGTTCCCTCTCCAAGCCCAGTAGGTAGCGCACAGTGTATACCAACTGCGCAATGTGGTTTTCAAGCGGTGGCATTGACGCATCAAGCCAGTGTGTAGTGCTAAGATAAAACTCAAGGTATTTTGGCAAAGGTGCCGTGTCAATACGAAAAGGAACGATTTCCTTGCCTTTTTTGGCCGCGTATTCTACTTCCCATTTGACCTGCGCCGAGCCATTGATGGCGGAAGACAGTATTACAATAACAGCGTCACTGCCATCAATCGCCTTCGCTATCGCCCTCTCAGTGCCTGGAAAGTTGTCTGACTGCGAATGCCGACAACTTACTCTGCCTTCTTCAAGTGCTCGGCAGATGGCCGCTGTAACGCCATTATCTTCGGGCGAATGGGCAATGTATATCATATATTTCATTGACAGTAGTTTAACCTACCATGAGGCTTACAGAATTGCGAATTGGTATCCATATCATAACCGAGTCCTGGTTATTTTCCTTTTCGGCTTGCAATCAATTGGAAATCGGCGTAGAAATATGAATGAATGATCATTCATTTTTAACAGAGGTAAAGATGGCATCAGTGCGTCGAGTTTCACAGCCAAACGGCAAGTATGAAGCCATACTGCGAGCAGCAATAAAGGTCTTTTCCCGAAGCGGATTTTTCAATTCAAAAGTCGCTGATGTGGCCCGCGAAGCAGGCGTAGCCGACGGGACCGTTTATCTCTATTTCAAAAACAAAGACGACATCCTTGTATCTATATTTAATCATGTAATGGATGAAGCGCTTGCGATGGGACGCAAGCGGCTCGAAAAAATCAGCGATCCTCTGGAAAAACTGAAGCAAATAGTTCAAGCGCATCTCGACCTGCTTGGCCGCGACCGCGACCTTGCAGTCGTTTTTCAGGTCGAGTTGCGATCTTCAACTAAATTCATGGAGCAATTCTCTGCGACGAAAGTGACTGAATACCTGGATCAGATTCGAGAAGTAATCGAAGAAGGACAGAAGAAAGGGGTCTTTCGTCGCGGATTGAACACGACGATTGCGGCAAAGGTGCTGTTCGGAGCGCTTGACGAGATGGCAACCAACTGGGTGTTGAGCCGCAAGCGTTACAATCTTGTTTCAACAGCCGATCCGGTCATTGATCTTCTGATGAATGGCATCGCAAGCAATTGAGCCGGTTTTGAGTTTTACATGAGCGCAGAACCTCGAACCTTGAATGAACTTTTCGACGCGGCGGTTGACCGTTTCCGCGAAGATGAATTCATGCGCTATAAGAAGGGAGCCGATTGGCAATCGCTCACCTATGGCGAAGTGGCGCGGCGAGTCAGAGAGCTTGCGCTTGGGCTTTCCAGGCTCGGTCTCGGAAGCGGAGAGCGCATAGCGATTTGGTCTGAAAATCGCCCCGAATGGAACATTGCGGACCTTGCTTCACTTGCCATAAGCGCTGTTGACGTTCCTATCTACACCACGCAAGCGCGCGATCAGGTCGAATACATTCTCAGAGATTCAGGCGCGCGCGCGATCTTTGTCTCGTCAGCTTTTTTTCATGAAGCTCTTCAGATGCAAGCGCGCGTGCCTGCGCTTGAATATGTTATTGCCTTCGACGCTCTACCGGACGGGGCGGAATCGAGCGCCGTCATTCGAGCCGAAGAATTGATCAATCGAGGCCGCACACTGTACGTCGAAGACCCGTCAATTTATGAAAAGTTTTGGAAGACCGCCCGTCCCGAAGACCTGGCTACGCTGCTTTACACTTCGGGCACGACGGGCGATCCGAAAGGCGTGATGCTCACGCACAAGAACCTGACTGCCAATGCGCTGAACAGCTATCACTGGCTGGATCTTAGAACTCGTCGTGATATCGCGCTCACATACCTGCCGTTCACGCACATCTTCGAGCGCGCAGTCTGGTACCTGTATGCCTATTGCGGGGCGGTCATCGCTTACGCAGAGAGCATTGAAGCGGTCGCAAAAAACCTTGCGGAAGTTCGCCCGACCGTAATGACCAGCGTGCCTCGTATGTTCGAGAAAATTTACGGGCGAATAATCGAACGCGGCATTGCGGCAGGTTTTCCTCGCAAGCAGATTTTCTTGTGGTCGCTCGGCGTGGGCCGCAAATGGGCCGAGCGAAAAGATCGCAAGCAGCCAGTGGGGATGTGGCTTTCATTGCAGCATAAGATTGCCGATGCTTTAGTCTTTACGAAATGGCGCGCAGCCGTAGGCGGGCAGATACGCGTTTTCATTTCAGGCGGCGCGCCGCTCGCGGCTGAGATAGCTTATCTGTTCGACGCTGCGGGAATGCCTATTTTGCAAGGCTATGGATTGACCGAAACTTCGCCTTCCGTTTCGTGCAATACGGAAACGCGCAATCGCATAGGAACGGTCGGGCCTGTGATGGACGGCGTGAGCGTTCGCATAGCCGAAGACGGCGAGATACTTGTCAAAGGCGACACGGTGATGAAAGGCTACTACAACCGTCCAGCCGAAAACGAAGCAGCCTTTACAGGCGACGGGTGGTTTCGCACGGGTGATATCGGCCACATTGATAAAGACGGGTTTCTGGCAATTACAGATCGCAAGAAAGAATTGATGAAGACGAGCGGCGGGAAATATGTTGCGCCTCAACGCGTCGAAAGCTTGATCAAGTCCAGCCGTTTCGTATCGCAGGTTTTCGTTGTCGGCAACGCGAGAAAATTCCCTTCGGCGCTGATCGTTCCGAACATGGACCTGTTGCGCAATTATGCGGATCTGAAGGGCATCGTTTGCAAAGACAATCGCGAGCTTCTTGCTCATCCTCGAATCGTTGATTTGATTCAGCGACAGGTGGACAAATACACGACAGAGCTTGGGCAGTGGGAAAAAGTGAAGAAGGTCGCGTTGCTGGAACACGAGTTAACGATTGAATCAGGCGATTTGACGCCGACGCTCAAGCCTCGGCGCAGCGTAATCGAAAAGAAATATGCTTCGGTCATAAGCAGGTTGTACGAAGACGAGAAGACAGTGGCAGCCGTTTGATCGAGCGCAAAAGAGCCGAAAAATCTGGAGAGAGACTGTGAGTTATAAAATCAACAAGGTTGCTGTTTTGGGTTCTGGCACAATGGGGGCGCAAATAGCCGCTCATCTTGCGAACGCGGGCGTGGAAGTGTTGCTGCTCGACATAGCGCCGAAAGAATTGACTAAGCAGGAAGAAGCGCGCGGGCTGACGCTCGAAAGCAAACCGGTAAAGAATCGAATAGTGAACGCGGGGCTTGAAGCGGCAAAGAAGATCAAGCCCGCAGCATTCTATTCGCCCGCGCTCGTTAATCTGATAACGACAGGAAATTTCGATGACGACCTTGAAAAAGTGTCAGGCGTTGATTGGATCGTTGAAGCGATTGTCGAGAAGCTTGAAATAAAGCGCGACCTCTATACTCGTGTCGAACGCCATCGAAAGCCGGGCACTATTGTTAGCTCGAATACTTCGGGCATTCCCATACGAGCGATGGCCGAAGGGATGTCGGATGATTTTCGCAAGCACTTTCTCGGCACGCACTTTTTCAATCCGCCGCGCTATCTCAAACTGCTCGAAATAATCCCGACCGCAGAAACATTGCCCGAAGTCACGCACTTTATAGCGGACTTCTGCGACCGCAGGCTCGGCAAAGGAATCGTGTTCGCCAAAGACACGCCCAACTTTATCGCCAATCGCATAGCTACGTTCAGTTCGCTCAACGCAATTCGCGTGATGACGGAAGGCGGATACTCGATTGAAGAAGTTGATGCGATGACAGGCCCGCTCGTCGGACGACCAAAATCGGCTTCATTCAGGACTACGGATATAGTCGGTCTCGACACGGCGCTTTACGTTGCGGAGAACCTCTACCCGGCAGTGCCTGATGATGAGAAGCGCGATGTGCTTGTGCCGCCGGACTTCCTTCGCGAAATGGTCAAGCGCGGGTGGACGGGCAACAAAGCGGGGCAGGGCTTTTACAAAAGACAGAAAGGCGAAGGCGGCAAGACTGAATACTGGGTGCTCGATTACGTCGAGATGGATTACAAACCCGCACAGAAGATTCGTATCCCTTCGATTGATGCAGCGAAGGCGATTGAGGACGCCGCAGAGAGAATTCGCACGCTAATCTATGGCAAAGACCGCGTGGGCGAATTCCTGTGGAAGACCATCAGCCAGAATCTTCTTTATACGGCCAATCGAATCCCTGAAATCGCAGACGACATAGTGAACATTGATAATGCCGTGAAGTGGGGATTCAATCACCAGTTCGGCACATTCGAGTTATGGGACGTGATTGGCGTCGAGAAGTCTGTCGCGCGAATGCGAGAAGAAGCGCAGCCGATTCCAAAGATCGTTGAGCAATTGCTTGCGGCGGGCAAGAAGAGTTTCTACGAGCGACGCGAAGGCCGCACTTATTATTTCGATTTCAATTTGGGAGATTACAAAGAAGTCCCGCAGCGCGAAGGCGTGATAGTTTTGAAATCGCTCAAGGAACGCGAGCGAGTCATCAAAAAGAACGCGGGCGCATCCCTTATTGACATAGGCGATGGCGTGGCCTGCCTTGAGTTCCACTCGAAGATGAACGCGATAGGCGGCGACACGATTTCGATGATGAACTTTGCAGTGAAGGAAGTAGGTCAGAACTTCGAGGCGCTGGTCATCGGCAACGAAGCAGACAATTTCTCAGTAGGCGCAAACATAATGATGGTCCTGCTTGCTATTCAGGAAGGCGAGTGGGACGAGATAGCTCTGTCCGTGCGCCAGTTTCAAAACGCGAATATGAATCTGCGTTATTCATCGAAGCCTGTAGTTGTCGCGCCCGCAGGCATGGCATTAGGCGGCGGCTGCGAAGTCGCCATGCACGGCGATAAAACGCGTGCGGCTGCCGAATCTTATCTGGGATTGGTTGAAGTCGGAGTCGGGTTGATACCAGCGGGCGGCGGCGTCAAAGAGCTTGTGTTGCGCGCAACAGAAGACGCATTGCCTGATGAGGATCTGTTTCCGCGCATCAAGAAAGTTTCCGAAGCCGTTGCGATGGCGCGCGTTTCAACGTCTGCGGTTGAAGCACGCGAGATAGGATTCCTGCGCGAAAGCGATCCTATAACGATGAACCGCGACCGTTTGATCGAAGACGCAAAGCAGACTGCGCTTGCAATGGTGCAGGAAGGCTACAACGCGCCGCGCCCGCGAACAGACATACCAGTGCTAGGCGGATCAGCGCTTGCTACGATCAAGCTTGCAGTTCACATGATGATTCGCGGCAACTTCATCAGCGAGTACGACGGCCACGTTGCAAGGAAGCTTGCGCACATCATCACGGGCGGCGACCTCACGCACAAGACGCTTGTGAGCGAGCAATACCTGCTCGACCTTGAGCGCGAAGCGTTCGTTTCCTTGTGCGGCGAGCGCAAAACGCAAGAGCGCATTCAGCACATGCTGAAGACTGGCAAACCTTTGAGGAACTAATCAGTTTCGATTTTTAGAAGTGGAGAGAAGTTATGAAAGATGCAGTGATAGTTTCAGCATTGAGAACGGCGGTGGGCAAAGCGCCGCGCGGTGTGTTGAAAGACACTCGGCCTGATGACATGGCTGGCACGGTCATCAAGGCTGCAATCGAGCACACGCCGGGATTGCAGCCTGAAATGATCGAAGACGTGATTCTCGGTTGCGCGATGCCGGAAGCAGAGCAGGGAATGAACGTTGCGCGACAGGCTTCGTGGCTCGCGGGTGTTCCGAAGGAAGCGGCTGCCGTTACCATCAATCGCTTTTGCTCGTCGGGGCTTCAAGCCATAGCATTCGCGGCAGAGCGAGTAATGTGCGGCTGGGCTGATTGCATAATCGCGGGCGGAACCGAAACCATGAGCATGGTTCCGATGGGCGGCAACAAGATTGTGCCCAACCCTTCATTAGTAGACACCTGGCCCGACTATTACTTGAACATGGGGTTGACGGCTGAAAACCTCGCCGCAAAGTACTCCATCTCGCGCGCAGAGGCGGACGCGTTCTCGCTCGGCAGCCATCAAAAGGCAGTAGAAGCCATCAAGGCGGGCAAGTTCAAAGATGAGATTGTGCCGCTCAACGTCAAGACCGTAGAGCTTGATGCGAAAGGCAAACGCGCCGTCAAAGAATCTGTTTTCGACACGGATGAAGGCCCGCGCGCAGACACTTCTGTCGAAGCGCTTGGAAAACTAAGGCCCGCCTTTCATGCTCGCGGAACTGTTACGGCTGGCAATTCATCGCAGATGTCAGACGGCGCGGCGGCGGCTGTAGTAATGTCGGCAGATCGAGCGCGTGAACTTGGACTCAAACCGCTGGCGCGGCTCATCGCATATGCGACGGCAGGCGTGTCGCCCGATTACATGGGCATAGGCCCCGTCGCCGCTGTCCCGAAAGCACTGAAGATTGCAGGGATCAATCTCGATCAGATTGATCTCATCGAGTTGAACGAAGCGTTCGCGGCGCAGGCTCTTGCAGTCGTAAAAGAACTCGGAATCAATCAGGACAAACTGAATGTGAACGGTGGTGCGATTGCGCTCGGCCATCCATTAGGATGCACAGGCGCGAAACTGACCGCGACGATACTAAACGAGATGCGTCGTCGTTCGGCGCGCTACGGCATGGTGACTATGTGCGTAGGCGGCGGCATGGGCGCTGCCGGTATTTTTGAATTGTTATAAAAGGTCGGCATCCGACACATTAAAGGAGAACAGACATGACCAGGACTGTAGAAACTAAAAACGTGATTAAAGGCGGGAGCTTCGTACTCGAAGACCATAGCCCCGCCGATGTCTTCACGCCCGAAGACATCAGCGACGAGCATAAATTGATTGCGCAGACGGCGGCGGAATTCACTCAAAAAGAGGTCCTTCCGCGCGAAGAAGAGATCGAAGCGAAATCTTATAAAGCTCACCGTGAGTTATTGATGAAAGCGGGCGAGCTTGGGCTTTTGTCCATTGACATTCCTGAACAGTATGGCGGCGCGGGTCTCGACCTTCTCAGTTCGCTGGTTGCATCCGAGAACATATCAGGTCAGGCGTCGTTTTCCGGCTCTGTCGGCGCGCACACGACCATAGGCACACTGCCGATTGTCTATTTCGGCAACGACGAGCAGAAGTCGAAATACTTGCCGAAGCTTGCCACAGGTGAATGGGTCGGCGCTTATGCTTTGACCGAATCAAGCTCAGGCTCGGACGCGCTGGCCGCTAAGACAACGGCAGTGCTCACGGAAGACGGAAAGCATTACGTGCTCAACGGCCAGAAGATGTGGATCACAAACGCCGGATTTGCGGATGTTTTCATCGTCTTCGCAAAGATTGACGGCGACAAGTTCACCGCCTTTATAGTCGAGCGCACGTTTCCGGGCGTTTCAATCGCGCCCGAAGAACACAAAATGGGTTTGAACGGTTCTTCGACCTGTGCAGTCAATCTCGAAGAAGCGCAGGTGCCCGTCGAAAACGTTCTGGGCGAAATAGGCAAAGGCCATCAGATCGCCTTCAACATTTTGAACATAGGCCGCCTGAAACTCGGCGTAAGCTCTATTGAAGGCGCGAAACGGCTCACAGGTATAGCGACCGATTATGCGAAGCAGCGTTACCAGTTCGGCGTGCCCATCGCTTCGTTTGGATTGATCAAGCACAAGCTTGCAGAGATGGCAATTCGCGCTTACGTTGGCGAGTGCATGATTTACAGAACAGTCGGCATGATCGAAGAGGCTCTTTCGTCGGTTGACCGCAACATACCGAAGGAAGCTTTGAAAGCTATCGAAGATTATGCTGTCGAATGCTCGATAATTAAAGTGACTGGTAGCGAATGGCTCGGCTATGTTTGCGACGAAGCGGTTCAGGTCTTCGGCGGCAACGGCTATTCCAGCGATTACCCTGTAGAGAAAGCGTATCGCGATGCGCGTATCGCACGCATCTACGAAGGCACAAACGAAATCAATCGCCTGATAATCGCGGGCCAGTTCCTGCGCCGCGCAGCCAAAGGCGAAAACGCCTTGTTCGCTGCCGCCAAGAAATTGCAGGAAGATATGCTGACGCCTTCGATGCCCGAAGAATTGCCCGATACGCTGTTTGCAGAAGAGCGCGCCGCCCTTTCCAACTGCAAAAAGGCAATTGTCGCCGTGCTCGGTTCCGCCGCGTTGAAGTACGGCAACAAAGCATCCGAGCAGCAGGAAGTGCTTGCCGCTGCGAGCGACATGATAATGGATGTCTTCGCGATGGAGAGCGCGATTCTCAGAACCGAAAAGCTCGCATCATCAAAGGGCGAATCCAATATCGCTTTGCAGACAGATGCCGCGCGAGTCTTTGCAAGCGACGCGATTCAGCGCGTGGAGCGCAACGCGAAGACTGCAATTGCAGCAATGGCCGAAGGCGATGATTTGCGAATGATGCTGGGTGTGCTGCGTCGTTATATGAAGAGTACGCCGTACAACACAGTCGCGGCGCGTCGCCGCATAGCCGATTCGATCATCGAAGCCGGACGATATAACCTTTAATGGGGGCCAGGGGCCGGGGGCCAGTAGAAGAGAATTTGAGATTTCAAATTCGAGATTCCATACCCCGGCCCCTGACCCCCGACCCCTGACTTATGAAGATTCACCGCATCAGCGTGCCCACGCCTTTTTATGTTGGGCCTGTCAACGCTTATCTGGTCGAAGAAGACCCGCTGACATTGATTGATGTCGGCCCGCGTGATGATACTTCGCTCGAAGCATTGAGAGCGGGCCTCGCGCGATTGGGCTATAAGCTATCGGACATAAAACGCATAATCATTTCGCACGCGCACGCCGACCATTACGGGCTTGCGCAGGTAGTGGTAGAAGAATCGGGCGCGACTGTTTACATCCACGAATGGGATGCGCCCGCAGTCTCTGCTAATACTGATTATCTCGCGTATCGAGAAATATTGGCCGGAGCGGGCGTGCCGCGAGAAGCGATTGATCGAATGGAAGCCGGATATGAAAAGTTCAAAGGCTTCGCGCATCCGCTCGCCAACGTCGAAGTCTTGAAAGATGAAGATGAGATTCTCTTCGAGCATGAAAGCCTGACGGTCGTTCACACGCCGGGACATACGCCGGGTTCTATCTGCCTTGTGCGAACGAGCAACCGTCTTGTGTTTTCTGCTGATACCGTGCTGAAAAACATCACGCCCAATCCGGTTCTCAGCCCTGACCCGATCAACGAGAAGAAACGGTTTCAATCCTTAGGCGAATACCTAGTCTCGCTTGCGCGAATACGTTCGTTTGCGCCTACTGTGCTGAAGGGTGGGCACGGCGATGACATTGATGATTATGACGAGCACTTTCACAGGCTTTATCGCTTCACGAATGCAAGGCAATCGAAACTGTTGAAGCTCGTGCCGCGAAATGGAATCAATGCCTGGGAAGCGTCCGCGTTGCTCTTTCCAAATGCAAATGGTTATCACCGCTTCCTGGCGCTTTCAGAGACGGTTGCGCATCTCGATTACGCCGTCGCTGAAAACAAGCTCGTCATGGAACGCAGAGAAGGCCGAGACCTTTATCTCCATCCTTGATGCTTTGAATGAAAGGCGTCGCCGTCATATAATCGCGTCCATATGACGCTCAATCTTTCCCGCTTTAATCTGTGTGAGTATCTTTTAGGCTCCGAGCGGCTTTCCCAAATCGGAGACAACACCGCGATTGAATACTGCGGCGAGCGCATCACATATAATGCGCTTGCCGGGCTAGTGCTCCACTCTTCATATCAATTGAAAGAGCAGGGAATCGCGGAAGGCGACCGCGTAGCTCTATTGCTTTATGATTCACCTCTTTTCATTTCGTTCTTTCTGGCATCCGCATCAATCGGCGCAATCAGCGTACCTGTAAACACTGCTCAATCGCCGGATGATGTAAGGTTCATAATCAAAGATTCCGGCGCGCGGCTCGTGGTTTATGAAGAAGAACTGAAAGAGAAGCTTCATTTGCTTGAAGCAGCGACATCTCTTGTCGGAGTCAGTGCGAAAGATCGCGCTGGCCTGAGCATTGAGATCAGCAACGCGACAGAACGCGCTGATACAAATCGAGAATCGCCTGCCTTCATGCTTTATACTTCGGGCAGCACAGGCACGCCAAAAGGAGCGCTTCATCATCACAGCGCGATTCCATTTACCGTGCAATCGTATGCAGCGAATGTTCTGCGATTGACCGAGCAGGATCGAATCTATTCATCGTCGCGGTTGTTCTTCGCTTATGGGCTTGGCAACAGCCTGTCTTTTCCGCTTGCGGCTGGCGCGTGCGTCCTGCTGGATTCAGATCGCCCGAACGCTGAACGCATTGCGAAAATCTTTGAGGCGCAAAAGCCGTCTCTGTTTTTCGGAGTGCCTGCTGTCTACCGCGCATTGCTGGAGTTTCATGCAAACAATCACATGGATGTTTCATCGCTGCGATTGTGCGTTTCAGCGGGCGAAGCTTTGCCTGCGAGAATCTTTGAAGACTGGCAGCGCGAATTCGGGCTTGCGATTTTAGACGGCATAGGTTCGACAGAAATGCTGCACATCTTCATCTCAAACAAAGAGGGCGGAGCGCGGGCCGGTTCGAGCGGAAAAATCGTTAAAGGGTACGAGGCTCGACTTATTGATGACAGAGGCGATGAAGTCTCTGCGAACGAATTGGGCAACCTGTTGGTGAAAGGCGGAAGCGCGACTACAGGGTACTGGAACCGGCCTGAACTTACAGCGGCGACCATTAATGAAGGTTGGGTAAAAACCGGCGACATCTATCGTCGCGATGAAGAAGGCTTCTTTTATCACGTAGGGCGCTCTGACGATTGCTTCAAGGTCCGGGGCCTTTGGGTATCTCCAATCGAGGTAGAATCAGCGCTGCTTGCGCACGAAGCAGTAGCGGAAGCTGCGGTAGTTTCTGCTGTTGACCCGGATGGGCTGGCAACTGTGCGCGCCTTTGTGGTCATCCGACAAGAAGGCGATGGCGAGAAGACTTTCCAGCACAGTGGGATCCGAAGCTTGGAATTCACGTGACTTGAAGTCGCGGCC
>JADMIO011863406.1_pt1 | contig 34108 bp, 26 predicted proteins | sample 8958161 | NCBI WGS metagenome assembly JADMIO01 (sample SAMN16585339, study PRJNA669376) | soil metagenome | isolation source: Crop rotation soil | place: USA: Cullars Rotation, Alabama | collected 2011 | reverse complement strand
TTTCCCTCCCGCCCCCGCCCCCCGGTGGTGCTTGCCAGGTGAGCGAGGAAGAGCCGAACGATCGCGTCGCGGACGCCGATGCGCTCGGGTCGTGCATCAGCGGCTCGCTCGGATTCGCCGGCGATCGCGACATCACGACTTGGTCGATCAGCGGCGCGATCCCGTACGATCTGAAGCTCACGGCTTCGGGTGATGCGACGATTGCACTCTACAAGCTCGTCAACGGCAGCTATGCCCGCGTGGCGAACACGACGAACACCGAGGTCGCGCATACGGCGTCGGCGGCGGGCTCGTATGCCGTCGTCGTGTCGTCGCCGTCGAGCTCGAAGCAGACGTACACGGTGACGTTGAAGAAGTAACGAACGCACGAACGTCGGAGAGTGCGCGCGTTGGCGATGGCCGGCGCGCGCACTTTCTTTTTTGTGAGTCGCCCTCTCCGCAGCGCTTGGACGGCGCGCGCGGGCGCCGGATTTACTTCACGTCGACGGTCACATTATCGAATCGAATGTTCCATGGCGCCGACGGCCCATGCATATAGACGCCGCCTATCGATACTTTTGGCGAGCCATTGAAGCTGCCTTGATAGCCCGCGGTGTGCGTGAGCACGACGGCGCCGTCGAACGAAATCGTGACGACGTGGGGGGCTCCAAACGCCACGCTCACTTTGACTTGATGCCACTGGCCCGTCGGGAGCGCGCTCGAAATCGGGAAGGACGTGTACGTGCTCGGCCCAAAGTTGGAGGGGACCGCTTCCTCCAACGTTGGCTTGCCCGACGATTCGATGACCAGCTCCGCGCTGTACGGGCTCTGCGAATTGGGGACCGGAGCTTCGATCGTCCCGATGACCATGCCCGCTTGAAGATCGATCTTTTCGAGCTTGAGGGCGTACGTAAAGCTGACTTCGTTCGGCAGCGTGGCGAGCGAACGGCGACGGGCGATTTGAGCAATGCTGTTCGTCGTCGCAAGCGTCGTCGTCGTCACGAAGAGCGAGGCCGGCGCGGAGGACGAAGATTGAGAGTCGACGGTTTGCGTGCCGTTCGACGCCTCCGTCACCGTCCAGCCGGGGTTCCGATTTGGATCGTCGAAGTCGTCGCAGAGCAAGTGCGCCGCGGTTTCCTTCGCGCACCACGTCAGCACGCTCGTATCCGGAGCGCTCGTGTCCGGAGCGCTCGTGTCCGGAACGCCCGTGTCCGGAACGCTCGTGTCCGGTTTGCTCGAATCGAGGGTAGTTGCGTCGTTGGGCGCGGCGTCGAGTGTCGTCGCGCCTTCGCCCGGCGCGTCGCTTGCGGCGCTGTCGTCGGGAGTCGAGCCTTCGGACTGTGCCGCGGAGTCCCCGGCGTCATCAACGGGATCGACGAGCTCCGGGCCGCCCGTGAGGTCGTCCACGGTGGTAAGCACCGAGCAGCTCGCGAGCCACGTCAACGCGATTGCGGCGCTTCCGCTCGCGGCGATCAGGGTCCGGACAGTCCGCATTCAGTTCCTTCGCCCCCGCGCTCTCCGCGCAGTTTGCACGCACGCCCGAATGGATGAGCGTAACACGCGCAAAACGCGCACGCCGCATTGGGTCGCGCGTCGGCGCTCGCGCATCTTTTCGGCGAACGTCCGCGCACGGCGGCCGCTATGCCGAATTTCGGCAGATGGGGGATGAAGGCGGACGAAAGGCGAAGCCACCTCTCAAACGCAATCAAACGCAAAAACGCGGAGCCACGCCATTCAGCGAGCCCCGCGTTCGTGCCGATTCATCCGAATCGCGTGCGCGTTCGCGCGCCGACTATTTGACGATGCTCGAGCAGCCGGTGAGCACGTTGACGCTCGCCTTCTTGGACGCGAGCATCTTGCAGGTGGACTCGCAGAGGAGGATCTGCGTGGGCTTACCGACGCTGTCGTAATACCAAGCGTCGCCCGAGGCGGGGCATTGCCCTTTATCGGCGACCTTGGGGACGGTTACGGGCGCGCTGCTCCCCTCCGGCGTGTACTGGACATTCACGTTTCCGTAATCGGGAGTTCCGCTCTTCGGGAGCGGAATGTTGTATTGGCACCCGAGCGCCGCGCCGCGAATCTTGTTGAGCGCGTCGAGGAATTGCTGGTTCACGTTTGCCGAAGTATCGACGATGAACGCCGAGTTCGTGCCGCCGGCTTTCGCGATGCCGTTCAACTTCGCGAGCGAGCTTCCAACGCCGATGACGAAGGTGAGGACTTTGGGGGTGCCGTTGGCGCCGTCGGACGCGATCTTGTTGATGTTGTTCATGTCGACATCGCACTCGCTCGGCTCGCCGTCGGTCGCGAAGAGACCGATGACGACGTGCCCCGGATGCGCCACGGCCCACGCCTTCGCGTGATCGACCGTCCCTTGAAGCGCGGCCGACGTCGGTGTGTTGGTGCTCGGGCCGTGCGCGTCGATCGACGCGACGAGCGCGTTCGCGACGCCGGGCAAAGCCGCAATTTCGACGTCGGGTTTCGCGTAGTCAGCGGCGTCACACGAGTCGCCGGCGCCGCCGCAGGCTACGCAAGAGCCGAAGAAGCAGAATCCGCCGTTGCACTCCGACGTCTGCGTGCACGTTACGGGGCATTTGGTGCCGCCGCCCGGGGCGACACCGAAGAATTGAAGACCAACCGACACGCCGTTCAAAGACGGTTGCTTTACGAACGTCTTCAGCGCCTCGGTGACGGAGTCCCATTTCGTCGGGGACGATGTGTCATTCATCGATCCGGATTGATCGATCATCATATAAATATCGAGCGGCGACTGCTCGCCCTTCGATACCTCCGCCGCGCACGCCGCGTCGGGATTCGGGGTGCCCTCGTTGCCGTTCCCGAATTGGCCGCCCGGGCCGCCGTCGGCCGTGAGGCCGCCGTCGCCGCCTTGACCGTTCGCGCCCGATAGGTCGTCGCCGAAGCCGTTCCCTGAATTGGAGCCGGAGCAGGCTGCGATCGCGCCGCAACCGACGAAAAGCGACGCGAGCCAAAGGCCCGATGAGCGGGTGACGTGCGAGGGACGATTCATCGAAGTACCTCCGGGGAGACCACGAGTCACGTGGGGAGGCACCCTACCCGACGCAATAGGGCTGGTCGACTGATCCAGGCCAAAGACCGTTCACACTGCATTAAGATGGAACTACGCAATGCTCGAGAACGGTAATGCTGGATTCGTGGCGCGACAGCGCATCAAACGAGTGGGCGGCGTGGTTGGAGTTTCCGTGACGGATATCGAAGTAAAAACTTGCAGAATGCATCTTCAGACTCAGTAGGCGCACGAAGCGTTCGAGAGGACGGCATCGGCCCGCGCTTCCGCGAATTGGAAATCCAAAATCACGAGGCTTATATCCGCCTGCCTCAGCGCCACGGCCGAGACCACGAGATCGAGGCTCGTACCGAGCCCGTGCACGTACCCCTCGCGCGTACGTTGGTCGATACGCGCGGCGAGATCGCGTTGCTCCTGCGCGACGTCGCGTGATGCTTTGAAGACGGATACCGAGCGCTGCGACTGCGCGACGTTGACGAGCGCGTTCAAACGCGTGAGCACGAGCGCCTGCCGCGCCTGCTCCGCCGCCGCGCGCGCGTCGCGGAGCATCCCGTAGCGGACGCCGCCGTCGTAAATGGGGAGAGTGACCACGCCTTGCACGGCCCACGTCGTTTGCGCGCCGAAGGACACTTCGCTGCTCGTCTGAAACTGCGAGAGCACGCTGACGGTCGGCGCGAACTGCAGCCACGCGTCCGTGATCGCGCGCTCGGCGATTGTGACGCGGGCGCGCGCGGCTTGAATGTCGGCGCGCTTTTCGACGTCGTCGTTCAAGCGGCACGTCGTCACGACGGCGCGCTCGAAGGAATCGAGATCGAGATCGCCGTTGACCGCCACGGGGACCTTCGAGCCCAGCGTAATGCCGAGCGCCTCGCGCGCCCTTCGAAGTAACTCGTCGCCGCGTATGAGCTGCGCGCGCGCCGATTGTACGTCCTGCTCCGCGCGATCCACGTCGAGGGCCGTCCCCTGCCCGAAGCGCAGCTTGCCTTGCGTGAGCGCGAGCCGTTCGAGCGCGGCGCGAAGGCCTACGCGAGTCAGTTCGGCGGTGCGCGCCGTGGCGAGCGTCGTGAGCATCTCGCTGACGAGGGTGAGCGCGATCACGCGTCGACGCTCGGCGAAGGAAAGCTCAGCGACCGCGATCGCGCGCCGAGCCGTTCCGACCGCATAAAGCGCGCGCGGATTGACGATCGACCACGCCAAAGCTCCCCCGGCGGACCACGAGTTCGCAGGCGGGATCATGACGGTTAGACCGCCGAAGTTCAGAGTGTCGGTTATGAATTGATGCGTGTAGCCGCCGCTGACGCCGACACTCGGGAGGACGGCGGCAAGCGCGATGCGCGATTGAGCCTGCGCGCGGGCGATCGTCTCGTAGCTCGCGATGTAGTCGGGCGACTTCTCACGAACGACCCGGAGCGCATCTTCCCAGCTTTGGATCGTGCGCGGCGCATCGGGCGGCTTTGCGAGCATCGGATCGTTCACATCGGTCGGCGGCGGAATCTCCGCGGCGGGGACGCTCGATTCGGACGGAGGCTCCGCATACGCGCCGCGCGCGAGCATCGAGAGCGCGAACGACGCGACGAACGACGCGACGATGGCCTGCGCTCTCCTAGGCATGCGTCGGCTCCGCAGGGCGCTCGGCATCGTCCGGCTTTCGACGAAGCACGCGTTCGCGCAAAGTCTCGATCATGATGTAGATCGGCGGCACGAAGAGCAGCACCATGAGCGTCGAGACGAGCATGCCGCCGAACACCGTCGTGCCGAGCGAGCGCCGGCTCTCGGCGCCCGAACCGGTCGCGATCACCAGCGGAAAGACGCCGAGAATGAACGCGAGCGACGTCATCACGATCGGCCTCAAGCGCTCGCGGGCGGCCTCGATCGCCGCATCCGCAATGCCGAGACCGCGCTCGCGGAGCTGCGTCGCAAACTCGACGATGAGGATCGCATTTTTGGCCGAAAGTCCGATCAGCATGACCAAACCTATTTGACAGAAAACATCGTTCGCCTGATGTCGAATCATGACGGCGCCCAGTGCGCCGACGACGCCGAGTGGCACTGACAATAGAACGATGAAAGGGAGACTAAAGCTCTCGTACTGCGCGGCGAGCACGAGGAGAACGAGGACGAGCGCCAGCGCGAAGATGATGAGCGTCGCGTTTCCCGCCTCCACCTGTTCTTTTGCGATCCCCGTCCACTCGAAATCGAAGCCTTGAGGGAGCGTCCCGCGCGCGATTCGCTCCATTTCGCGGAGCGCGTCGCCCGAGCTTCGGCCTCGCGCGGGGGAGCCGTTGATTTCGGCCGATCGAAATAAGTTGTAGTGAGAAATCTGCGCGGCGGAGACGCGCGCTTCGGAGGTGAGCAAGGTGTCGAGACTCACCATTGGGCTTGGCGCGCTGGTGCTGGCGCCGGCGCCGGCTACGCCTGCAGCCTGCGCATCGACAGACGCAGCCCTGCCACGAGAGCGCACATACATGGCCGTCAGATCTTTCGGATTGCCGCGGTAGCGCGCGTCGGCCTGTACGTAGACTCGATACGAGCGATTCGAAAACGTGAAGTCGTTCACGTATTGCGATCCCATCGAGATCTGAAGCGCCTGAAACACGTCGGTGACAGGAATGTTGAGCGCCTTGGCGCGTTCGCGATCGACGCGCAGATACAGGAGCGGGTCGTCGGCCGTGAAGCTCGTAAAGATGCCTTGGAGCGAAGGCGACCGCGTTGCAGAACCGACGATGGCCTGCGTCGTATCTGCGAGCTCCGAAACCGTTCCTGCGCCCTGCTCTTCGACCTCGAACTGAAAGCCACCGAAGCTGCCGACGCCTTGGATCGCTGGTGGCACGAGCGGGAGCACGAGAGCTTCGGGGTTCCCGAGCAAAGGTCCACGGAGGCGCTGAACGATATCGGCCAATGTTTGACCTTGGCCTTTGCGCTCGCTCCAAGGCTTGAGCAGAACGAACATCAGCGCGCGGTTCGGAGCCGTGCCCGCGAATGAAAATCCGCCGACCGAAAACATCGTTTGGACCTCGGGAACTTTTCTAAGTGTTTCCTCCGTGCCCTCGACGACATGGCTCGTATACCCGAGCGAAGTTCCGCTAGGCCCCTGAATATTGACGATGAAGTAGCCCTGATCCTCTTCGGGCAAGAACCCGGAGGGGACGCGAATGAAGAGCAACACGCCGGCGCCGACCAGCACCCCATAAAACGCGAGGGTCACGAGTCGACGGCGCACGAGCCAGCCGAGCAGAGCCAAGTACCCCGTGCGCGTTTTGGTAAAAAGAGCGTCGAAGCGCCGAAAAAACGCGCCCTTTCGTTCTTTCGTGCGCGATAGAAGGCGTGCCGAGAGCGCTGGAGTGAGTGTGAGTGAATTGAAGAGTGAGAGCGCGACCGAGAAGGCGATCGTAAGCGAGAACTGTTGATAGATACGCCCAGTCGTCCCCGGCAGAAAGGCCACGGGGGCAAAGACGGCCATCAGGACGAGCGACGTCGCCACGACCGCGCCGGTCACTTCGCGCATCGCGGCCACCGCCGCTTGATGGACCGAGAGCCCCTCGTCATCGATATGACGTTGGATATTTTCGATGACCACGATCGCGTCGTCGACGACCAGGCCGGTCGCGAGCGTCAGACCAAACAATGTAAGCGTGTTGATCGAGAAGCCGAAGAGCTTGACGAAGGCAAAGGTGCCCACGAGCGACACGGGGATGGCGATGGCAGGGATGAGGGTGCTCCTGCCCGTTTGTAGAAAAATGAAGATGACGACGACGACGAGGCCGATCGCTTCGATCAACGTGAAGACGACCTCTTCCATCGACGACGCGACGGCCCGTGTCGTATCGAACGCCAGGGCATAGCGAAGGCCCGGCGGGAAGCGCTTCGCGAGCGAGTCCATCGTCGCGACCACGCCGTTTCGCACCGAGAGCGCGTTGGCCGTCGTCAGTTGGAGGACGCCGAGTCCGATCGCGCTCTGTCCGTTGAATCGCAGCGTACTCGAATAATTCTCCGCCCCGAGCTCGGCGCGGCCGATGTCTTTGACGCGAATGAGCGTTCCGTCCGGGTTCGCGCGGATGACGATGTTCTCGAACTGAGATTCTTCGGCGAGCCGCCCCTCGACCTGAAGGCTAATTTGATAGCTCAGCTCCGTCGGAGCGGGCGGGTCGCCGATTCGCCCGGCGGGAACTTGCACGTTTTGTTCGGCCAGCGCGTTGACGACGTCGGCCGCGACGAGCCCGCGCTCGGCGAGTTTGTCTGGGTCGATCCAAAGGCGCATGGCGAACCTCCGCTCGCCGAAGATGCGGACGTCGCCCACTCCAGGCACACGCTTGAGCGCGTCTCGTAAATAGATATCGGCATAGTTACTCAGAAATTTTTGGTCGTACTCGCCGTGCTCCGCTACGAGACCGAGCGCCATCACGAACGCGCTCGACGCTTTGGTGACCGTGACCCCGGTCTGCTTCACCTCGTTGGGGAGCCGCGCTTGGGCGGTCGACACGCGATTTTGCACGTCGACGGCGGCCACGTCGAGATCGCGCGAGAGGTCGAACGTAATCGTAATCTGACTCGTCCCGTCGTTGCCGCTGACGGAGCTGATGTACCGCATCCCCTCGGCGCCGTTAATGGCCTGCTCGAGCGGGATCGTCACGGCGCTCTCGACGACCTCCGAGTTCGCACCCGTATACGTGCTGGTGACGACCACCTGAGGCAGCGCCACCTGCGGGTAGAGGGCGATAGGCAGGCGCGGAATAGCGAGTGCGCCAGCGAGCACGATCAGGATCGAGCACACCGCAGCGAAGATAGGTCGCCTGATGAAAAACTCGACGAACATGGACGGGGCTCGCCTCGTGGTTCGCTATCGAAACGTGGATTTCGGATCCGGGCTGCTCGCGTCGGCGCCCGGTCCGTTCTGCGGGGCGATGCTCACCGGCGCTCCGTCTCGTAATTTTTGGATATTGGAAACGACGACCTCCATTCCTTGCGTGAGACCGCTCGGAACGACGTATTGATTTTCTTGAATCGAGCCGACGACGATCGGCTTTTGCCGAGCGACCACACCTTGTGGTCCGCGCTCGGCGACGAATACGAAGTACTGACCGACCTGACGCGTTGCCGCAGCGACCGGAACGAGCAATCCGGGGTGCACCGACCAGGTGACACGCGCCTTGAGCACTTGTTCGGTCCTGAGCGCCCCCTCGTTGAGACAATTGATCTTCACGAGCACACTTTGTGTGTCGGCGTTGACCTGCGGCGCGATGAAGCTCGGCGTTTCCTCGCAAAGCTGCGCGTCGTTCTCGCCGAGAAGTGCGATCCGCGTCGATGCGACGACGTCGTTGGCTTTGGTGATCGGGATGTTGATATAGGCTTCGATCCGTTGATCTTGGTCCACCGACGTGATGCGCGTCTGCGGGGTGACCAGATCGCCGATTTTTACCGGCACGTCGCCCACGATTCCGTCGCTTGGCGCGCTGATTCTGTAAAACTTGAGTAGCTCTTCCTGCGATTGGACCTGAGCCTCGGCGGCGCGAACATCGGCCTCGGCCGAGAGACGTTGCGAGCGTCGCTGTTCGTAGTCGAGCTGGCTGAGCAGGCCGGCATGGACGAGGGCGCGAGAGCTCTCGTCGTTTTGAATGGCATACGTCAGGTTGGCCTTTCGCGTTTGAAGTGAGTGCTGAAGGCTCCTCAGCGTCGCCTCTTGTTGGCCAGGATCGATCTCGACCAGGATTGCCCCTTTTTTGACGGCATCTCCTGGCTTCCGATGAATGCGTTGGATGTACCCCGTGACCTGCGGATAAAGGGTGATGGAACGTCGTGACGACAGACTGGCGAGGTACTCGTCGAATTCGCGGATGGGCTTTTCCGTTAGAGAAATCACGCGCACGGGTATCGGACCAAAGCCTTGGGCCTGCGCGCCTCCTCCGTTGCCGCATGCCTCGCCGAACGCGAGAGCAATGGTGAGAAGTGCGCCGACCTGCACAAGCCAGAGCCGAGCATCGCGCGCCAAGGAGTCGTTCGGCGCGGACACGCGGCGAGAGGACATGGAGTCTGTCAGTCGATTAACTCTCGAAGCGATGAGCGGCAACCTGGGCCGACGCCGATTGTTCAAGATCACGAGGACCGACATGTCGTGCCGCATTTCGACAACGATTCCGAGGAGTCGAGCCGTCGCAAGGGATGACCTCCGGCGACACACACCCACTCGTTTCGTCTTCGAACGCGTCCCCGGCCTAAAGCGGCACCCCGGTGTGGCCGTACGTCGACGACCACCTTGAAAACCAACCATCGAAACTCTCCACTGGTCCCGCCGCGTCTAACCCCCTTCGTCGCGGCGCTCGGCATCGCCGCGACCTTCGTGGGTGGCTGCGATGCCTCCACGACCGCGTCCACTCCGCCCGCCGGGAATGAGAGCCCATGCATCGGCGCGCAGAATGAAGGGCTCGACGTTACGCGCTCGACCTTTCAAGTGCCTTCGCAGCTGCGCGAGCTGTCGGAGCAAGGATGTATGCCGCAGCTTCCGGTCGGTTCGCCCGCAAAGTCGGGAGGCGGGAGCGCCGCATCCGTCGCGGCTTCGCTCGCCAAGCAGCTGACGGATGAAATCCGACGGCCCGTCGACCTTGGGAATCCGGGCACGAACGAAGGCGCGGGCGACGCGGGCTCGACGGAAGAGGCGAACGACGACGCGAGCACGGCGCAGGCACAGCCTCCCGTGCCCGAACTGGATTGGAACTGGCCGACGCCCACGGCCCCGGCCGCGGTGACAGGGACGCCGGCGCTCTACATTGCGCACTTCCCCACGCAGAGCAACGCGGAAGACTTGCTGTTTTACGGTACGAACACGACGCGCGGCCCGAACTTTTTTGCGTTGAACAATCTGTATGAAAAAGCGCCCACCGTTCTATGGTCGGCGAGCAACGGCGGAATCGACGGAACGTCCATCGTCGTGAGCAAGGGTCGCGTCTTCGCCGTCGACTCCTACGGCGATCTGTACTGTTACGCCGCCGCGACGGGCGGACTGTGCACCGGCTGGACGTCTCAGTCGTTCACGACCGGGCTCGGTGGCTCGCTTTCGGCTCCGTGGGTCAGCAACGCCGCTAAAGCGGTCTACTTCGGTGATCTGGCGGGCAACCTCTATAAGGTCAGCACGCTCACCGGCGCGCTGGTGTGGTCCGTCAACCTGAGCGAGCGGCTTCCGGCCCCGTGCACGGGGAACTGCGGCCCGTTCGGAATTCATTCGAGCCCGATCGTCCTCGGAAATTACGTCTACGTCGGCAATGATGCGGGCGCGATGTTCCGCATCACGGACCCAGGCACGACGAGGCCGTCGGTGGTCGACGCACACTGGCTTTGCGCCTCACCGACGTCGACGGGCTGCGGAAGCGCGTGGGCCGTCCTCAACGGGCCATCGGCCGACGTCGTTACGAAGACGATTTACGCGGCGGCGAACGGCGTCATGTTCGAGTACGCAATGGGCGCCGGCGCATGGGCGCCGACCTATTCCGTCGATCTTGGCACGCCAGCCGGCTACCCCGTCTACTCTTCGCCGATCGTCGACTATAAGAACTTCTATGTGTATGTCGGATACTACAATCGGCTCTACAAAGTCCCCTATCCGTTCACCGCCAGCACCAAAGCGCTGAGCTCACCGATGATCGGCGTCGGGCCCGACCCTTCGTACCCGCGCTCGAGCGTCCTACCCTACAACGATTCGCTGTACATCGGCGACGGCGCCGGTGCGGCCGAAATGTTCGGTTGCATGGCGAGCTCGTTGCCGCCGTCCCGCACGGCGCAAACGATCGTGTACGGCGCAACGATCGACACGGCGCCGGTTATCGACTTCGGCACCGGCAATATCAACTTCGGCTATACGAATCCGACGACCGGAGGCGGCATCGTCCAGATCACGCAGAGCGCGATTTGGGGATGTGCACCGGGTAAGTACTGCGCGACAGCAGGGTGCGGCGGCGCGTGCATCAACGCCACCGACTGCTGCAGTGACGCGGACTGCGGCATTGCCCCCTCCAACGGCTCAATCGCGTGCACGAACAACGCTTGTGCGACGACCTGCGCCGCCGGCTTCAAATTGTGTGGATCGGAGTGCATCGCAGACACCGCGTGCTGCTCCAACGCAGATTGTTCGGGCGCAACGAGCGTGTGCTCCGGCGTCGGTGGCAGCTGCGTTGCGGGGCAAAACCTAACCCTGCGATTCAACATTCCGACCGTCGCCGGCGCGGGAGCGATCAAGAGCGTCGTCGCCACGGTAGCGACGCCGGTGACGAATTTGAACACCGGCACCGCGACGTTCACGCAAGCGAGTGAGTTCGTCACTGGAGCTGGGACGACATTCTTGAACGACTTCCACGTCGGCCAGCGGATTAGTCCGGACAAAAAGAATTTCTACACGATTCTAAGAATTGCCAGCAACACGAGTATGACGCTCGCGGGCAAGTTTCCATTCGCGACAGCGAAGGTTGCCACCTACAACGAAGGCGATTGCGTCGCCGGCCAAATCTGTCCGAACTCCTATACCTATACGATCAACTGCACGACGTCGCCGTGCACCAAGTCCATCAAGCTACCCAATGGGGCCTACCACCTGACGGCGAAAGCCTATAACGGAACGGACGGCACGGGGCTCGTCGAGGCGGCGAATACGAACCCCAACAAGTTCCGGATCACGGGCGACAGCGCCGATCTTTCGACCGCCAACGTGACGCTCGTGCAGGTTTATCCAATTGGCAACACCAGCTCCGATGCCACCTGTCCGCTGAACCTCACGCTCGACGCCTCGGGGAACATTTGGACCACGAACGGCAACGGCTATGCGGGCTCGAACTGCGCGGGGCCTTCGAACAATCTCACCAAGCTCGTGAAGGCGAAAGGCTATGCACCGACGGTCATCGGCAATCCGGCCATCGCAGCGTCGCCCGAAGGGATCGCGGCGGACACGAGTGGCAACGTTTGGTTTACCGTCCCTTCGCTCGCCAAGGGGGTATTCAAGATCGATTCGTCGGGTAACCCCGTCACCGGCTTCCCCGTCGGCGGGAACGCGACCTGTCAGGGGCCGCGCGGCATCGCCTATGACGGCTTCAGTGACGGCGGCGGCGCATACACGACGTGTTACGGACAGCTCACCTACCCGGGAAGCGGCTCGCGGCGCGTTGCCCGCTGGGGATCGACTGGCAACCTCGTGAGCTACGGTGAGCTCGGCGACTCTGCCGACCAACCCGTGTCGATCGCCCTCAACGTCCCTGCGACCGATGATCCGCACTGCTTCAGGAGCGTCTACGTGAACCGCGCGAGTGCGACGTCGGGAGTCGTCTCGCGCTTCTCCGCGGACCTCACGTCGCTCAGCTCGGTCGGGCAGAGCACCGGCGATGCGGACCCCTTCGGTCTCATGGTCGACGGAGCCGGAACCGCATGGTCGGTCGCACGCAAAACCGGCGGCATTACGAGGTTCGAGTACGACGGCGGCAGCCTCGTTCAAGACAGCGCCAGCACGCTCGCCAGGTTCCCGTGGGCGATCGCCGCTGACAATCAGTATCCCCTCGTCGGCCACAACCCGCATCGCTGCGTGACCACGTACGCTCAGAACGATTTGTGGGTATCGAACGGAACGGGACGAACCGTTACCCGCCTCAGTACAGCGATGTCGGCGAAGAACACGTACATCGTCGGCTCGACGGCAACTCCCGCTCCGCGTGGGATCATCTTCGACAGCGGTGAGACGTCGGGACAAGCCGGCAACCTGTGGGTCGCCAATAGCGCGGAAGGGACGCTCAGCCGCATTTGGATGCGTCTCTCGGTCCTCTCGGACGACAACGCGGACGGCATGGCCGACGTATGCCCTGTGTCCAGCGCCGCAGGTAGTTCGATTACCCTAAGCGGCACCGGGTTCGATACCACGGCATCGAACAACACCGTGCTCGTCGCAGGCTATCTCGCGAGGGTCACGGCGGCGACCTCGACCTCGCTCACGGTGACGATGCCTCCTTCCGTCGCGGGGACCGTCGCGCCGATTACGGTATCGAACGCGAGCGGGCACGTTCAAACGGTCTGCACGTATACGACGCTGTAACTTCAGTCGATGTGCGGAGAACGCGCGAGGGGCATGTCACTTGCGGGTGGCGGCCCCTCGCTTCGTTTTTTCCGGCGTCCGCGTTTCGATAGTCCGACCCTATCGACGCTCCGACGTGCTCGGACGATCGACCGCGGCGGCGAGCTTCGGTTCGAGCTGCGCGTAGATTTCACGAACGGTCTTCGCTACCGGATCGAGCGTGGCCAGCAGCGCCGACCGCTTCCTCCACACGAGGGCCAGTGTTCGAGCGGGACCTCGAGGCGCGATGCGCCTCACCCGAAGCACGCCGCGTCGGTTTTCGCTCGGGACCGCGAGCTGCGGGAGGAGCGTCACGCAGCGACTCGCTGCGACCATTTGCACGAGCGTGGCCAAGCTCGTGGCGCGGTAGGGGACCTCCTCAGCGCCGGTGCGGCTGCAAAACGCGAGCGCTTGCTCGCGGAAGCAATGACCGTCATCGAGCAAAAGCACATTCTCGGACTCGAGCGCCTCCGCTTTGATCGGGCGCGTCGTCGTGGCCAGCGGGTGATCGATCGAGGCGGCGAACACGAAGGGGTCCTTGCCGAGGATCGCGCGTTCGACCTCGATCGGCGCGCCTTCCGTGGCCACGATCGCCGCGTCGAGATCGGCCTGGGCGAGGCGCGTGAGCAGCACGTCGGTCTTGTCCTCGAACCAGACGAAGGACAGGTTGGGGTAACGGCCGCGGAGAGCGGGCGCGATCTCGGGCAGGAGGTACGGTGCGACCGTCGGGATGACGCCGATGCGCAGCGTGCCCGAGAATGGATCGGCGAGACGGGTCGACGCGAAGACCAACTCGTCGGCCGCGACGAGGAGCTTTCGCGCGCGGTCCACGACTTCCAGGCCCGCGGCCGTCATCACGACACCGCGTCGATCGCGCTCGAACAGGCGCACGCCGAGCGCACTTTCGAGCTGGGCGATTTGCGCGGACAGCGAAGGTTGCGCCACACGACAAAGGGTCGCCGCGCCGTGAAAGCTGCGTTCGTCGGCGACGGCGACGACGTACTGGAGCTGCCGAAGCGTGAGGGGATGGGGCGACCATTGCATGATAGTCTGAGACTATCACGCACCCGTGCGGCAAAGCTTCGGTTGCGCCGCCCGGGCGTCTGCGCGAAGACTTGCGCGAAATGGAAAAAGCCGGACCCCGATTCGTGGATGTGCAAGTCGAGCCGTGCGCCGCCTCGGAGGACGGCATCAGCTTGCGCTTCAAGAGCGCCGGCGGTGAGGCGCGTCGCGTGCGTGAAGTCCCCTACGAATCCGAAGCGGGGCTCGCCGGGCGGTGGCGCGTGTTCGCGGTCGCGGAAGACGAGACGACGCGCGAGACGGATGCGATCGCGATCGCCGTCGAAGACTCGAGCGATGGAACCGTTTGGCTCGTGATTGGCGGCTCGGGCGGCCTTCGGCTCGAGCACATCGGAAGCGACTCGATCGTCCGCGAGCCCTATCTCGTGATGTCGATCCGGAGCGAGCTCACCTGAGCTGCGCCTGTCATGCTTAAACGTCGACGAGCTGCGCGGCGACAGCGCGGATGTAATCGTCGATGGGGAAGTAAGGCCCAGGATCGGTGTGGGTCGATTGGTGAAATGCCCAAGTGACTTCGTTGTGGGTCGTGATTCCTCGGGCGTGGGAGGCGAGGCGGTTGCGATCGACGAACACCGCCGGCACGTTCCACTTCCTGCATAGGCGCGCGACGAGACGGGCGGAGCGCGCGAGCATCGAGGCCGAGTAAGCATCACGCCACTCTTCGAAAGACTGGCGCGCATAGCCGGCGTGCTCGATTCCAATGCCGTTCCGATTGGCCCCGGGCGCGTGCCAGGCGACGTCTTCGTCGCGGACACATTGAATCGTCGAATCGATATCGATGCAGTAATGGGCGCTCGCCATGGGTGCGCTCGGACCGGCAAACCACTTTGCGACATCCTCGGCGGTGGTCGTCGTCTCCTTGGATTCCATCGAATGCAGAACGATCAAATCGACCGACGTACGATTTGCGGCGGTGAAGTTTCGCGCCTTCACGAATGGAATCGGCGCGTCCTCTGACTTCGGGAAAACGATCGGGCTCGCGGCTGCGGCGCGCGTCGCCGCGTCGACGATGCCGGTGCCGGTGAGGCCATGCGTTTTTTGCCAGGCGACGGTGGCATTGTGTGTCGTGTCGCCAAACACGCCGTCGGCGGCCCAGGGACCCAGACTGTGCCCATCGTGGAGGAGCTGCCGTTGCCACGCGGCGACGTCGGTGCCGCGCATTCCGCGAGCCAGATCGCGCACGGGCTCGTTCACGGGAGGCGAAGCCGGAACGCTGACCACCTTCGGGTCGTCCTCGGATTTCCAGTCGATCGTTTTCGGCGACTTCGGGACGCCGGGCATACGCCATACGCGCAGCGCCCCCTCCTTCGAGACGAGCGAAGCGAGCTTGGGATCCTGCCCGATCTCTTCGATGTCGCGCACCACGCCGTCGACGATGATGTCGCGCCGAACGAGCCGAACGACTTGTGAATAATCGACGTACGTAGCCGAATGGGCAGTGCCGAGCTCCTGCCACAGCCGGCCGTTCATCGCCGAAGGATCGAACCAGCCATAGTTGGCGGCGCGACCGGACGTCCTTTCGAGACCGTTCGTGAGCACCCAATGTTTTCCGACGTTTTCGACGAGGCCGGCCCGCCCGGCGCGCTTTTCGTCGATCGCGCGGCTGTGTCGCAGCATGCGTTCGGTATCGCTCATATGCGCATCGGGCGTTTGCAAGCATGGCGTCAAGCGCACGGTCGCTTGCGACCAAATGAGATCGCAGATTTTCGGCGTCGGCAGCACGGTGCCGAATGCGTCGGCGATCTGCTGCGCGGTCGTTGCGCTCACCGTTAGGCGGAACGAGTCTTCGTCGCAGCCGAGCTTGAGCGCGTCGGCCGAGACGAACAACGTGGCGCGGTGCGCGCCTTCCGTGACGTGAATTTCGGACCACACGACGGGAACGAAATCCCCCTCCCGGACGCTGGCGAGGAGCGCCGCCTCACGCGCGTCATTGGCAATTTTGGGAAGCGCGCCTGCGATTTCGGAACCTTTTCGGGTACCCATCGAATTCTCCTGATCCAATAACGCGCCACTCCAAAGCCTATTCCGCCGAGCGGCGGACTGCCTTTAGGGGGAAGCGCAGACTGGCAAATTGCACAAATCCGTCTGCGGCCCAACCGCCCAGGTGCCATCGCTACACCACTCGTACCAACCGAGCGAAACGCCGCCGCACGAATCGTAACCGCATATGACTTTGGTATCGGTGCAGTAAGTGCCGAGGCGCGGCGCGATCGGAGGGCACTCACCAGGGTGAGGGACCTCGACGAGACCGCCGCCGTCATCGAGCTCCATCGTCGCGACGTCGCTCCATGCGCGACAGGTCCACTCCGCGCGTTCGGCGCCGCCGTCGGCCGGGTCGCAGTTTACGCACGCGCAGCGCCCTTCGGCAAAATCGCACGAGTGCGCGCCCGCGCCCAGAGGACACGGTCCAGCGTCGGGCGTGAACGACGATGGGCATGCCGTGCCCGCCGAGCCGCAATTGGGATCGGCGGGTAACAGATCCCAGTGGAGAGCTCCCGTTTCGAGTGTGACGTTGCAGTACGCGCGCGTGGCGCAGCGGCCGTGCGGATCGGATCCGTATTGACACCACAGGCCGACTTTTTCGCATGTCGCCCCGGCCTGGGGCGGCGAAGGCGGACAGGGGGTGTTCGGAGCCGCGTCGGGAGCTTCGCCCGCGTCCGACGCTCCGGGCGAGTCGACGGCGCCGAACGCATCGGCGCTGGAGTCGAGGTTGTTTGCGCCGTCGATCGATGCGTCCGACGCGTCGGGGAGCGATGCATCCGTGCCCGAGCTGTCGCAGGCGACTAGAAGAGCAATCGCCGCGTGGGTCAACGCCGCGCGCATGCCGAGTCGCTGTGCCATTCCTTTCAACAAATCACGGTCCGCGCGGTCGCACAATGCGAAGCGGCGCGGTTCGCGGTCGAATGCGATCGCCGCGCCCCGTTGAAGGGATGGGAGACGCGTTCGCGCGCTTTCGCGACTCATGCCGCGTCGCGATGCGGCAGGAAAGGATCGCGCAAGTAGCGTGTGTCCGGATTGTCGCGGCGCCAAATCACGTTATCCATGAAATAATGGTGAATGTTCACGACAACGAAGAACGCGGCGAAAAACGGCGTTTCACCGAGTGCATCGGCCCCGACGCCGTGCCGCGGTCGAGAGGCAAACACGGTATCGAGGAACGTCGGCGCTCCTCGGAATAGAAACCAACCGAGCCCTAACGCCGAGAGGGCCAGAGCGCCGACGCGCACGGCGACGGGGCGACCGAACATCGGCGGGCCCTCGCTCTCGCGCGCTTCGTTGCGTTTCATCAGCCACACGAAATACAAATATTGAATCGAGTGAAGCGCCGGAATCACATATCGAATGAGTGGGTCGATGCTGGAGTAAATCGTCCACGACCACACCGTGATCAAAAGCCCGCTCAACGGGGCGATGGGGAGCATCTTTCGCTCGCGGCGCCACTTCACGAGAAGCACGCCCGCGAGCGCAATCGTGCTCAACCCGAGCGCGGCGCCGGCGAGGAGCTCGAGCCAACGCGGATGCGCCGGCGCGAAATACACGACCCCTTTCTCTTCGAATTCTCCTGCGGCGATCGCGGGGTTCGCCCAAGCGTAGGCCCAGCCCGCGAAGCAATGCGCCAATAGGGCCGCGCGCTCTCGGGGACTGACGCGCACTCCGCGGCGCGCCGACAAGACTGTCAGCACACCGAAGCCTTGCTTTACGTAGTGCCAGCCGACGAGGAGAAACATGAGTTGGACCATCCAGCCGAGCGTCTGCGCGGAACGCAGCGTTATCGCGGCGATAGCCCAGATACCGAGAACGACCGGAACCAACAAACCGGCGATACCGTATCGAATTCGCTGAGCGACGCTGAATTCGCGGCTGAAGGCACGCTGTTTGGCATTCTTGTAGAACAGCAAATACGTCACCGCGAAATGCGGATCATTGATGACGTAGGCGCCGTAAAACGTGGCGAATCCCACCGCGTATTCCGATGCGTCCAATCCTGCGCACCTTCGAAATAGCCACGCGAGCGGAAAAAGGACGAGCGTGGCGCCGCCAACGAGCATGAACTCGGCGATGCGGGATCGCCACGATTGCGCGGGCGCCGGCACGCTCAAGCCTTCGTAAGGGGTCACTGTCCCGCCGGTCACGCTCGTCGCGATGCCCACGCTGCCCACGCGGCCATCGTATCACGCGCGCGTGGCGCGCCCATTACGGCTGGATGCTCCGGCGAAGCGTGGTACAGGTGCGCGCAGGAGGATTCATGAAAGCGACCATGGCTTTGACCCGTATTCTACTTGGCAGTGTGCTCGGACTCGCGGCCTGCAGCTCGAGCAGCTCGAACACGCCGAGCGGCGCGGGCTTTCCCGGCTCGGAAGTCTCGTGCAAAACTGGCGGCAGCAGCAGCAACCAAAAGCTGACGGCGAGCTGCAAGGACTGTGTGCTCTCGAAGTGCGCGGCGGAAACGTCGGCCGTGTTGGGCAACGATCCCAGCAAGTTTGGCGGAGCGTGCGGCGAGCTCTCCACCTGCACCTGCAACTGCGAAAATGGGGATGCGGCGTGCCTGGGCGCGTGCTTTCCCAAGATCACGCCGGATTGCTCCACGGCATCCAAGAACTTCGACACGTGCGGAAAGACGAAGTGCTCCGCGGAATGCAACACGGACGCCGGTAGCAGCGCGGACGCGGGTTAGTCGATTCGAAACGAGCGCCGTCTAGGACGGTGCTCGTTCGCCAATGCATTTCAATGCGAGCCGAGCGGGCCGATGAGGGTCGCTCGGCCGCGTCGTATTTGGCCTTCTCAAATATGACATGAGGCTGTCATTCCTGCGCCGTAGGGTGTCGTCGAAGTCGGACGAAACGGACCGGAACAGGAAGGAGCTCCAATGACTACGACGAAGGACGACACCGCGCGCTCGGGCCATGACGCGACCGTTGCCGCAAATGGCCATGCGAAGAAGCATCTCGGAAGCTGCCATTGCGGCACGGTGCGCTTCCAGGTCGAAGTCGACGTGAACACGGCGTCGCGCTGCAACTGCACCATCTGCACGAAGACCGCGATGACCGGCGGCATCGTGAAGCCGAGCGCCTTCGTTCTCCTTTCGGGCGAGGAGAGCCTTGGCGAATACGTATGGGGTAGAAGAATTTCGCGCTGCTTCTTTTGCAAGCAGTGCGCGATCCATTGTTTTGCGCGCGGCCACCTGGAGCAACTCGGGGGCGACTACGTGTCGGTCAATCTCAACTGCCTCGACGACGTCGACGTGAACACACTCCACGTCGTGCATTGGGACGGTCGGCACAACAACTGGGCGAGCGGCCCTCGCGGCACGCCGTGGCCTGTTACCGAGGTCTCGGGCGCGAAGTAAGCGATGGCCGGTAGCGCGCGTGCTTAGGCTTCGATCCGTTTCGCGAGGAACAAAACATGTTTCGCGCGCGAGCCGGTGCGCGCGTCGACCCGCAGCACTTCGACATCGAAGCCGAAGCTCTCGAGCCTTCGTTGATAGCGCGCGTTCGGCCCCGAGGACCACACGGCGAGCACGCCGTCCCCGCGCAACGCCGCCCGGCACGCGCGCACGCCCGCGTCGCTATAGAGTCGCTGATTTTTCGCCTGCGCGAGCGCCTGCGGGCCGTTGTCGACGTCCAATAGGATGACATCGAACGTGCGAAGCGATCGCTTGATCGTGTCGAACACGTCCCCCACCGCGACGTGGCAGCGCGGATCGTTCAGTGGATGAGAGGTGAGCACTCCTAGGTACTTGCGATTCCACTCGACGAGCTCGGGTACGAGCTCTGCGACGGTGACCTTCGCCCCTTCCGCGACCAAGTCGAGCACAGCCCGCAACGTGTATCCGAGGCCAAGGCCTCCGACGAGCACCGCGGCCGGATCGTCCGAGCGCTCGATCGCGTGCTCGGCGAGCGCCTCCTCGGAATTGTGCATGCGGGTCGACATGAGGACCCGCGAGTCCACGCGAATGACCCAATCATCGTCATGACGAGCGAGGACGAACTCGCTCCCATCCGCAATTCGCGCGCTCTCTACGGTCGTCCAGGTAAGCATGGGATAGGGCTCCGACGTCATCGGAGTGCGAAGCGGCGTGGCACAAGCACGAGGGGAAAATGCACGCGGCGAGGTCTAGCACGTCGCGCTCCGGGCCGCGCCTGCGAGGGCCCGCGCGAGATTCGATTCGAGAAACGAAGCGGACATCTCCCCGAAACGGAGCGCGTGGCCACCTATCGAAATCGAGACTTCGAAGCGCGCTCAGCGATTCGCGGGGCGCGATCACCGGAACCCACGCGTCATTCGACCTTCACGTAGGGCCTTTGCTTGGGACGGACGACGAGCACGGAGCACGGGGCGCTTTGTGCAATTTTCGCCGCGACGGAGCCCATGAGGAGGCGGTCGAGCCCCACCGGATCGTGCGTTCCGACGATGAGCCAATCGGCGCTCAGCGAGCGGGCCAATCGAAAGATTTCGTCGACGGGATTGCCCGCCGCAAAGTGGCCAGTGACCGGCGCGGGGCATTGCCGGCGAGCCATTCGCACATGGAAGTCGAGATGGGCCTGCGCCTCGGCCATCAACTCGTCCGCGTTCAGCCCGGCGCTCGCAGGGCGGTCGAATCGTGAGGTTCGATACACGTGCAAGAGGTGCAGTTGCGCATTCGGCCACGTGCGGCGAGCGACGCGCGCCGCGGTATCGACGACACGAGACGCCAACGTCGACGTGTCGATGGCCGCGAGCACGACGGCCACATCCTCATTCGACTCCGAAGATTCGTCGCCTTCTGTGCCGGTCATGAGGTTTCTATACAATGGCCGCTGGCCGCTGAATATACGTGTGTGCTAAAGGCGACGGCGTCGGTAATCGCGAATATGCACCCAGACGCGTTCCCCACGTGGACGGTATTGCCATTTCCCGCGCTCGTCCTCGCGATCGCCGTACTGCCGATCCTGACGCCGCGCGCGTGGGAGCGGAGGAGCGTGCAATTTCTCGTCGTCGGGATCTGTGCATTGCCGATTTTGGGCTACTTCGCGAGCGCATCGCGGTTTCACGAGCTCGTCGAAGCGACGAAATCGTACGTATCGTTCGTGGCGACGCTCGGCGCCCTCTACATCACATCGGGCGGCATCCGCCTAACAGGTGACATCGAAGCGAAGCCGTCTACGAACGTCGCCATCATCGTCGTAGGCGCGCTCCTCGCGAGCGTGGTGGGGACGACGGGCGCGAGCATGCTCATGATTCGGCCGCTCCTCGCGACGAATCGCCAGCGCGAGCACCGCGCGCACTTGATTCCATTTTTCATTCTCGCCGTCGCCAACGCGGGAGGATTGCTGACGCCGCTCGGAGATCCTCCGCTGCTCGTCGGCTACATCGCCGGAGTCCCCTTTTTCTGGACGCTTCGTCTGTTTCCGGCGTGGCTCCTCTACGTCGGTTCGACGGTCATCGCGCTCTATATTGCCGAGCGACGAGCCTACGCGCGCGAAACTCTCCAGGCGCGCACGCGCGATCGGGCCGAAGTCGTTCCGCTCGGATTGCAGGGAAAACGCAACGTGTGGCTCATGCTCGCCGTCATCCCCGCCGCGCTTTTGCCGCAAGGAGGACGTGAAGCGGCGATGCTGTGCATTGCCGCCGCATCGCTCGTATTGACGCCGCGCGAGCTGCATCGGGCCAACGGGTTTTCGTTCGCCCCCATCCTCGATGTCGCCATCATTTTCGCGGGGCTTTTCGCGTGCCTCGGCCCCATCGAGGCTGCGCTGGCGCACGCCGCGCCGAGCCTTCCATTGCATGAAGCGTGGCAGCTGTTTTGGGCCTCGGGGCTGCTCTCGGCGGTGCTCGACAACGCCCCGACGTACACGGCATTCGTCGCGCTGGCGCGCGGCTTGAGCACACACGGGAGCGAGCTCATCGCGGGGGTGACGCCTTATAAGCTCGCGGCCGTGAGCATCGGCAGCGTCGTCATGGGCGCGACCACATACATCGGCAATGGGCCGAACTTGATGGTGAAAGCGATCGCCGAGCGCGAGCGATTTCCGACGCCGACGTTCTTTCGCTATGCGGTGTTCGCATTTCTCGTGATGGTGCCGGCGCACGCAGTGATGACGATCGCACTCGCGCTGCTCGATCACTGACGCGCTGAGATCACCGGCGTTCGCCGGCCCCCGAGAATATTAACGGGGAATTAACGCACGCCGAAACGGGCGGGATACATCCCCCGACTATCGTCGCGACTGAGACAAGGCATTCCTCAGTAGCCGTGACGAGGTTTCCATGTGGGATCAATACCGAAAGACCGCAAAGGGCATGCAGCTCGTGATCGGGGTCGTGACCTGCTCGATCCTCATTTGGAGCCGCATCTGGGGCCTCGCGGCGGTGTTCTTCGTGACCATGCAAGTCGCGGCGGTGATCGGTGCGATGTGGGCCGTGCGCCTCAAAGGCAAAGCTCACGCGTGAATTCGAGAAGCGCGACGCCGAATGAACGGCCGCGCGACGGGTCGATTTTCTAGAGAGAGGTAAGCAAATGCTGAAGTTCCTTCGCGTTCCTCGCAGCCGCTACTGGGTGGGGCTCATAGTCCTTACAGTCGCGTTGCTCGGCCTATTCAGCACGGCTCGCGCCTATGCGGACGAGCCCACGCCGGACACGACGGGCGCCTATCAGACGACGCCGACGTCCGCCTCCGTACCCGGCTATACGAAGCTCGATCCCGAGAAAGCCACGACCAAAGAATTGGCCGCCGCGGTCGACGCGGTCGCTCAGTCGACGTCGCGCAGCTACTTTTCGATCAACTTCGTATGGGTGCTCGTCGCGGGCTTCCTCGTCATCTTCATGCAGGCTGGGTTCGCGCTCGTCGAAACCGGCCTCATTCGAGCGAAGAACGTCGCCCACACGATGTCGATGAATTTCGCCGTATATGCCCTCGGTATGTTCGGCTTCTTCGTTTCCGGATTCGCCATCATGTGCGGCGGTTACAATGGAACCGCGATCGGCGGGCCGGTAACGCTCGGAGGGCTTCCGACGCTCAATCACATGTTCACCGTCGGCTCGGCGGTCAACGGTGATCACGGGTGGGGGATTTTCGGCAGCACCGGCTTCTTCCTCACGGGGAGCGGCTATGACGCAGCGGCCATCGTGATGTTCCTGTTCATGATGGCCTTCATGGATACGACGGCCACCATCGTCACCGGCGCCTGCGCCGAGCGTTGGAGCTACAAGAGCTTCTTCATCTACAGCATCATCATCGGCGGATTCCTCTATCCCGTGTTTGGATGTTGGGTGTGGGGCGGCGGCTGGCTCGCGCAGATTGGATACCGCTGGGGCCTCGGCCACGGCGCGGTCGACTACGCAGGCTCCGGCGTGGTTCACCTTCAGGGCGGCGCGCTTGCCCTCGTGACGGCATGGCTGATCGGCCCGCGGATTGGCAAATACGGCAAGGACGGCAAGGTCAACGCGATCGCGCCGCACCACATTCCGATGGTGCAGCTCGGCACGTTCATTCTGGCCTTCGGCTGGTTTGGGTTCAACGCCGGTAGCTCGCTGGCCGGCACCGACGGTCGCATCGGAATCGTGGCCGTCAATACGATGATCGCTGGCATGTCCGCGACGATCGCCGGGATCATCTATATGTGGACGGTTCACGGAAAGCCGGATCCGTCGATGATGTGCAACAGCATGCTCGCCGGCCTCGTCGCGATCACGTCACCGTGCGCGTTCGTGACGCCGATGAGCGCGTTCATCATCGGCGCGGTCGCCGGGGTGCTGGTCGTGTGGAGCGTGTTCTTCTTCGACCGCATTCGCATCGACGATCCCGTCGGCGCGATCAGCGTGCACGGCGTGAACGGCCTGTGGGGCCTCATCGCGGTCGGCCTGTTCTCGGACGGCACCTACGGCGCCGGATGGAACGCCGTCGGCGCGACGGAGTATCTCGGAGTGGCGGGCAAAGGCGTGACCGGCCTCTTCTATGGGGACGGCAAGCAGCTCGTTGCTCAATTCGTCGAAGGCGGCGTCGGCATCGTATGGAACGTCGTCGTGGGCGGAGTAATCTTTTACGTCCTCGGTAAGGTGCTCGGCTCCAATCGTGTTTCGGCCGAAGTCGAAATCGCGGGGCTGGATATTCCCGAGATGGGCGCTGCCGCCTACCCCGAGTTCATCACGTCGAAGCCGGTCGAGGCGACCCCGGTGGGCGACGTCGGCCTCGCCGGCGTGAGCGCGAGCCCGGCCGAATAGTCCAAGACCATTTGACACCCCTTGGGGGCGCGCGACGGAAGTTTCGTCGACGCGCCCCTAAGCGTTTTGTGTGCGATTGCGCGAAGTCCGCGCGCCGACGGCCAGCGCTATCAGCAGTCGCGCATTCGCAGTCGATATCCGATACCTGGCTCGTTCAGTAGATACTTCGGCCGGGCCGGCTCCGGTTCGATCTTATAGCGAAGCTTCTTCATGTAGACGCGGAGGTAGTTCATCTGCTGAACGAAGCGCGGCCCCCAAACTTGGCGCAGGATCTGTTGGTGCGTCAGCACCCGCCCGTTCGATCGCATCATCACGACGAGCAAGCGATACTCGATCGGGGTTAGCTTGACCTCGTCGCCGGCGACGGTGACGCGTCGGGTATCGAAATCGACGGCCAGATCCCCGACGACGAGGACACCCGTATCGCCGAGTTTTCTTGCCGGCGCGAGTGAGCGCAGTCCAACCCGTATGCGCGCGAGGAGCTCGCCGGTCGCGAACGGTTTCATGATGTAGTCGTTGGCTCCGCCGTCGAGCGCGGCAATCTTCTGCGCCTCCTGGCTGCGGGCCGAGACGACGATGATGGGGACGCGGCTCCGCTCACGGATTCGGCGCGTCACCTCGAGCCCGTCGACGTCGGGGAGCCCAAGATCGAGCAAGACGATGCTCGGCTCCTGATCGAACGTGGCCGAGATCCCGGCGGCGCCCGTCGCAGCATGGATGAATTGGTAGCCGGCTTGGCAGATCGTGACTTGAAGGAGCGCACGCGTGTGCGCCTCGTCCTCGATGAGTAAAATCGCCGGCGCTTCGCTCATGATGGGACCTCGGCAATCGTGACAGGTGTGCAAGAAAGGCTGACCGGGAGTGTGAACCGAACGACGGCGCCGCCGCCCGAGCGGTTCGCGAGCCAGATCCGTCCATCGTGCGCGGCGACGATGGCACGGCATATCGTGAGGCCGAGGCCGACGCCGCCGTCGCCTCGTCCAGGCGCGGGCACGCGATACAGCTTATCGAACACTCTCTCTTCGGCCCCGGGAGGGACGCCGGGGCCTCGATCCGAAATCTCGATCAGCACGTCCCCTTTTTCGAGACGTACGGCGACGTCGATGGGCGATTCGTTACCGGCGTGGCGAAGCACGTTCTCCACGAGGTTGATGATCACCTGCTCGATCAACACGGGGTCGAACGCGACGAGCGGAATTTCCTGGGGCACATCGGTGTGGACGCGCCGCCCTTCGAGTTGGCGCTCGAGCCGACACAACGCCGAGCCGATCACTTCATCGATGGCTTGGAGAACCTGCTTTGGGCGGACGCGCCCCGACTCGAGGCGCGTCAGCTCGAGCAGATTGACGACGAGGCGATTCAAACGCTGCGCTTCGTCGGCCACCATTCGAGAGAATTGGCGTCGCTCGTTCGATTCGAGGCGCTCGTCGCATAGCGCGGCGCTGGCGCCCACGAGCGCGGTCAATGGTGTTCGCAAATCGTGTGAAAGCGCGCTCAGCAGCGCGTTGCGCAGTCGCTCGACCTCGGCTTGACGCCGCGCGTCCTCGGCTTGCCGGCGAAGGCGCGCGGCGAGCACGCTGGCGACGGCCGTAACCGCGACCATGACTACGAGGTTCAACCCGCTCTCGAGGTTGGGGAGCGCGAACGCCAGCGCAGGCGGGACGAAGACATAGTCGAATGCCAAAACGCCGACCGCCGCAGCCACGACCGCCGGCCCGATGCCGAATTGCGTGGTGACGACGAGAATTCCCAAGGGGAACATCATCAGAAAGGCGGTCGTCTCGAGGATGCCCTCGATGGCCATCGACACGAGCGTGCATACGACGACGACCGCGACGGCGAGGATGTATCCACGCACATCGCGAGACGTGACGCTTCGGCGTGCTCTCCAAACGACAGAGCCGATCACGCTCGAAATCTAGCACTAGTTGGTTCGGTCGCCGCTGTCGTGAATCGATTCAGCTAAAGCGAATTGGCAACTTCGCGAGAAACGAATTCGAAACGTGAATGAAACGAAGCTTCGATGTGTGAAGCGTAGCCGGCGTCGTGCGCTCGCTCGTCGCTCGACTTCGTGGTGAAGCCGCACGGCACGCTCGACTGTGCGCGCACAAGTGCGCGCGCACCGTGCGCACAGGCATCGGCGCGGAAACTGTTCGATAAATCGGGCCCGCTTGCCTGGATCGGCGCTTGCTGAGCGACGCCCCACAGGAGCGAACGTGCCGCGCACCCGCGACGAACGCCCGCGTGCGGCCGACGCCGCTGACCCCACTTCGACGAGGCTTGTCATGAGAATTTCGACCATCATTGCTCCTTTGGTGTTTGCGGCATCGCTATCACCGCTCGCATGCGGGTCCGCCCGCGACGGCGGCCCGCACGAAGGTGACGTCGCGCAAGCGAGCATCGCGCTGACCAACGTGCCCGCCGGCGTGGGCTGCTTCCGCGTCCGCGCGTCGAATGCCGATCGCGTCGTCGAGCAACGATTCGACGTCACTCCGGGAGACGACTCGTCCGCATACTTCATGAATCAGCTTCCGATCGGCGCCGTGACGTTCGTGGGCGACGCGTACGACATTCCGTGCGCCGACATCGGCACGGGCGCGGCTCGCTCATGGATTAGCGAGCCACAAGCCGCGAACCTCAGCATCGCGACGGTTGCGACGATCAACCTCGTGCTACGGCCGAACGGACGCGCGACGATCGGCGCCGACTTCCAAGGGAGCAGCGACGCCGGGCCGGCGACGCACATCGTGACGACCCTCGCCGGTCTCGGAGGCGCCCGCGGAAGCGTCGACGCGGTCGGGCCCAGCGCGCGATTCAATTATCCGAACGGCGTCGCGCTCGACGGCGTTGGGAATCTCTACGTCGCCGATACGGGCAACGAGACGATTCGCAAGGTCGTCCTCGAAACGGGCGAAGTCACGACCTGGGCCGGACAGCTCGGAGTCGCGGGCAGCACCGATGGCGCTCTGGGGACCGCGACGCTCAACGAACCTTTTTGGGTCTGCTCGGACGCGGCGAATCTCTATGTCATTGGACAAGACAACACGATCCGTAAGATCGCATTTTCGAACGCGCAGGTTTCGACGCTGGCGGGCACGGCCGGGCAAAGCGGCGCGGTCGATGCCGCCGGCGCCGCGGCGCGCTTCAAGATGCCCACGTCGTGCGCGAGCGACGGCGCCGGCAATCTCTACGTCGTGGATCAAGGCAATTCCACGATCAGGCGCGTCGTCACCGCGACCGGGCAAGTGACGACCATCGCCGGCACTACAGGGCAACGCGGAAATGTCGATGCCGCCGGACCTGCGGCCCGCTTCGCTCTCCCTTTCTCGATCGCGTTCGGGTCGGGCAATCTCTATATCGGCGACATCGACAATCGGACGATTCGCAAGCTCGTCGTCGCGACCGGCGCCGTCACCACCATCGCCGGAAATGGTGACTACGGCGGCGCCGATGGCGCGGCGAAAACGGCGGCGACACTCGCGACGCCGTACGGACTCGCGGTCGATCCCTCGGGAAATATTTGGATATCGGATGCGGCCACCGATTCGATTCGCGTGCTCGATGCGGCGGGTGTCAATGTGACCACGATCGCCGGCTCGTTGGGCGTCCCCGGCTCGCTCGATGGCCTTCCGTGGCGCGCGCGCTTCAACGGCCCGGCCAGTCTCACGATCGATGCCTTGGGCAATGTGTACGTTGCCGACGAATTGAATCACGCGATTCGAAAGTTGTAGGACGATCGCGAGGCGATTGCCGCATATCGAACAAAACGTCGCACGCGGCCGATCCGCACGAAGCAGACCGGCCGCGCACCGCGCCGAAGCGCGTCAGCTCACGGGAAGAACGACGCCGGATAGGCGTTCGGATCCTGCTTGTCCGTAAACAGATTGTCCGCCGGAAGCGCCGCAGGCGATTCCGTCCCGTTCGTGTGGTTCTGAATCAGATCCTTCACGAATACGGAGAAGTCTTGCGCACCGCCATCGGTGCCCGTCTCCGGATGATTGACGCTGCCGTCGCCTTGTGGGCCCGCGTCGTCGTGCGGGCTCGTGGCGTCGGTGCCAGCGTCGGACATCGGCGCCGGCGTGATCGGGTCGTCGTCGCTGCACGCCGCCACGAGCGCGCCCGAAGCGGCGAGCGAAAGTGACACGATGTACGTCGACAGAAGAGAGCGAAGACTGGTTCTCATCGCGGCCTCCTCAAGTCGCACCGGGGTTCGGCGTCCTCAGATAGGGGAACACGGTATCGAACTGCGTTTCGTTTTGGATCGCTGCATCCGTGAACGGGATGCCACGCGCCGGCGCGACATTGTCGTCGCCGAAGAGGTAGCCCATGACGACGCGCAGCGCGATGTCGGTCACGTCGTCACCAGGGCGACGCCCGTTCGGAAAGCCGGCCGGATCGCAGGTCGCGGCGCCGGTCGTGAGCTTCCCGCCGAGGAAGCAGCCCGCAGCACCGAGACTCACTTGTCCCTTTGCATCGCCTTGCGCGACGGTCTTGCGGATCGGCAACGCCGTGTTGAGTCGAACGTACTCGGCGACGGCGCCGTTCTTGTTGATGTTGAAGTCCGTATTGCTCGTCGCGTCTTGCGACTGCACGCCGGTCAAGAACACCGATACCAAATCCGCGCGCGGGAACGCCTTGGGCGCCTGGGCCGTGGGGGCCGCGGCCGAGAAGAGGATCTCGAGGATCTTCGGCAACGTCGGATGCGTCACGTAGTCCGCGAATTGACCATCGTCTTTCGGTTGGCTCGAATTGAAGCGATCCTTGTCTTTGACACCAATGACCACTTCATTCACGAGCGGCATCCCGAGGCGCGAGACCTGCGCCCACGCGCCGCCCTCACGCGAAGGCCGCGTATAGGTCGCCGACGGATTGATGACGCGTGCCTGGCGCACGCTGGCGGTAGTCCACCCGCCGACGATCGGCTGGTTGTTCGTCGTCAGGCACGCCGTCGGGACCTCGAGGGCGATCGTGGTGACGTTCTTGTCGTCAATCGTTCCCGGGCCGCCCGTGCTCGCCGTGGCACTCCCGCCCGCGACGACGTTCACCGGCGCATTCACGAGATCGAAAATGACGCCGAGGTTGACCGAGAACGACTCGTGGCGCTGACCGACGAATACATTCGCGGGCGTATTACAGCCCGGTAGGTTCACGCTATAGATGCCGTTCCGCGCGTACGCCTCGTACGTCGCCGGCGTGCCGAGCGACTTCGAGCCGATGTAATCCGAAGGCTTCGTGAACGTAGCGCTGCCGCCATGCTGAAGCTCGGTCGCGGTGCCCGTGCGCCGATCGCCGGCCACGTACTTCACCGTATACGTCTCGCTGACGTTGAGGTTCGCCGCGCTGCCATTCGGGCCGTCGAGCGGGCCGAGATTGAAGAACGACACGGGGACGTTCTTCACGCCGGCGTCGGCGTTTCCAATGGGCAGCGTTAGACCGGTGCCAGAGTTGGCGAGGGTATTGGAAAACTGGAATTGAAATGTGATGTCTTCCTTTGCATCGCCGTTGTTATCGATGTGGATCTCGTAGAGAGCATCGGGATCCATCTGGAAGAAGTTCGGACCGCCGTATCCATCTTGGAGCGGCAAATAGTTCGCGATGATGGTCACGAATCCATCACGACCGGTTTGATAGCTGCGGAACATATAGAAATCCGTCGCGTCGACCTTTGGGTTTTTGGTCACGAACGGCGCTTCACGGTGGCTCGACGCCCGCGCGTTGCCGCTCGAGAGCGCGACGAGCGCTCCCAACGACGCTCCCAACGACAGCCTGGCGACAGCAATTCGCATTCTCATCGAAGCCTCCTTCTCCTCACCGGACGGATAACGCCCGGTCGACAAAGCCGTGTTTCGTTTATCGGCTAGCTCGAGTTACGTGCGACCTCCGCGGCCGGATCGCCGCGCGTGCACGCGCGAAATTCGAGCGGCCCACCGATCCGCGAAACGAGGACGAGCGTTACTGACCTGGTGAGGAGGACTTCCGCATGAGCGAGTCAGGTGGATTGAGAGCGCGTACGAGCGTATTGCTGATCGCGTTGAGCATCGGCGCGGGTGGGGCTTGCGCGAAAAAGCCCGACGAAGTCGCGACCACGCAGTTAAAAGCAGGCGCCGGGACGACGAACGAGCCGGCCCCTTCCCCGGCGGCGTTGACCACGGCCCCGGCCGAGGCGACGGCGATCGCGGACGCGACGATGGGGCTCTTCGAGCGCCTCGCGAAGGAGCGCGCCTCGCGCCCGAACGGCACACCGCGCGCCGATGCGGTGATATCCGGCCTCAAGAAAGCTGGAATCGACGTAAACGAGGAGAACCAAGTCTACGCGGCGACCGTAAAAGCTTCGTACTGCGAGGCGACGAAGGGGAAAAACGTGTATCTCTCGATATGCGAATACGCGGACGAGCCCCTCGCCGCGGCGGGCCGTGACTATTCGATGAAGACGTTCGCGATGGTGCCCAACCGCCAAATCTTCGTGAACAAGAAGACGACTTTGACCGTCGCGCAAGCCACGCATACGCCGGAGGGCGACATCGAGGCGAAGGCCGTAGGCGAGCTCTTCGCGAAAATGTAGCTCGTTGCCTCAGCGTTCCAGCGTTCGAGCCGCGTGTGCGTCTGCATACGCGGCTCGTATCATTTTAGAATACGCCAATTGGGCGCGAGCCCCGTTACGTCAGAATCTTGAGATCGAAGACCCGCTCCACCATCCAAACCGTGGCCAAGGATCCTATGGCGATCGATCCAAAGACGAGCGCCAATCGCCGGTAGGCGATCGATCGCCGCACCAGATACGCGAGCGGAAGGAACGCGGCGACGACCGCGAGTTGACCGATTTCGACGCCCAGATTGAAGCCGAAAAGAGCGGGCAAAAGGCTTCCGCGCGGCAGGCCGAGGTCTACCAGCGTCGCCGAGAAGCCGAATCCGTGCAGAAGCCCGAGCGCGAACGCGGCCAACCAGCGATCGTCGCGCATCACCGGCACGACGTTGTTCGCGGCGGCGACGACGACCGACGCGGCGATCGCCGATTCGGTAATACGCGTTGGCAATCGCACGAGATCGAGCGCCGCGAGGCTCAGCGTGATCGAATGCGCCACGGTGAACGCCGTGACGATCCGGAGCACGTCGAAGAGCGCCGGTCGAAAGCGTGACACCGGCATCCACGCGTTCTCTTCGCGCCGGAGCACCGACGGCAAGAGAAGCGCGAGGAGGAAAAGCAGATGATCGTACCCCTCCCAAATATGATGAACGCCGACGCCGATGATCGCGCCGATCTCCGCGACGCGACCAGCACGCTGCGGGCCGCCCATAGGAACGTGCTGCACGCGTCGATCGGTCGCGAACGTCAGCGCACGAGGCTCGCCCGCGCCGCCGACGTGCAACAGGCCGCGATGGGCAGGGTCCAATTCGAAAAAGAGTGAATAGGCGAGCTCGAACGCGCGGGGCGCCGTTCGACACGCAAGCTTGAAACGTATGACGACGTACGCGCCGTCGGAGTGCTCGACGACTTCGTGCCCTCGCAAAGCTTGCGCGCAAACGTCGCCGTCGGCGCGCACCGTGAGCCGCGCGAGCGCATAGGAATCGATCTCGGCGAAGCGCGCGCGCAATTCGCCCCACGTCACCGCGCCGTCACCGTCGCCATCGAGCCCGATCGCGTAGTCGAGATCGCGCACGGCGATGTCCCATCGCGCGTCGATCGCCCGGCCGTCGACGTCGAGCGTGAGGTAGCTGTCGCTCGGCTTGTGAGCCGCGGCGATGCGCGTTGCGAAAAAAATGGCGGCAAACGCGACAAGCCTTAGCGCGTGGCGAACGATGCACGGACTCACGGCGCCCCTCCGACTGCGCGCGAAGGGTCGAGCCGCGCCGCCGCCCTTGCGATCGCGGGATCTTCGAGCTTCGTTCGATCGAGCCACGCCAAGATCGGTCGCGCCGCGTTTGCGTCGCCCGCGGCGAGCGCCGCTTCGAGGAAAATGCGCGCGTCCCACGGCTCTTTTTGCACATCCCAGTTCGCGCGCGCCAACGTCAAAGCCGCGCGCGCATCGTGCTCGAGGGCCAACGCGAAGCGAGCCTCTTCGCGCCGATGCACCGTGTCGCCGCGCGCGTGGCTAGCATCGAAGCGGGCGCGCAGCGCTGCGGCGTGAGCCTTTCTGCCCGGCAGCTTCGCCGAGTCCTCGGCGAGCGCGAGTCGCAACAACAGCCCATCGTTGCTGTCGTGCGACGCGAGCCGCGTCGCCACATCGGCCGCGCGCCCTTGGTCGAGAACGACGTCGGCCCACGACGCGAGCGCATACGCGTCCGACGGATCGAGGGCGAGCGCACGATCGAAATATCGTTCCGCGGCGGCCGCGTCGCCCGCGCGCACGGCGATTTCGCCGAGGGTAGAGACGGCCCATTCCTCCTCCGCAGGGCTCGCGATCCGCCGCGTTTTTAGCGCCGATTCGAGGCGCGCGTAGGCTCCTTTCGCGTCACCGGTCACGCTCTCGACGCCCGCGAAGCACACGCGCACGACGAGGTCGCTGGTCAGACGCGCGAGCGGCGCGCAGCTCGCCTTCGCCTCTTCGTAATCGCCTCGCACAGTCAGAACGATCGATCGCGTGAGCCACGCTTGCGGATCGTCCGGCGTGAGGCGAAGCACCGCATCGAGATCGCGAAGCGCCCCATCGAAATCATGGGTGCTCTGTCGAATCGTCGCGCGCAGCAGCAAGACATCGGCCGGCGGCGCATCCATATTCCACCAGCGCGCGAGCGCGGCCTCTGCATAACCGAGGTAACGCGGATCGGAGCGCGCACGGCCTTCTTCGATGTTGCGCTTCGCGAGCGCCACGGCAAGGTCGCGATCGTCCGGATTCGCCTCGAGGCGCCTTCGCATCTCGGTTAGCTCGCGCGCGCGCGGGTCGCCGATTCCGGCGCGGAGCCGCTCGATGACCTCTGCATCGTCCTTTGGCACGTACGGCGCCGCGGCCAAACTGCGCGATCGCAGCGCGATCACGCCCAGCACGAGGCTGAGGAGAACCGCGAAAATCGTAATGCGGCGTCGTGTCATGGGAGTCGGCGCGGGCGATCGATGCCGCCGCGAGTAAAAAACGCGCGACGCACGCGTTCGGATCGGCGGGAGATGAAATTGCGCCCATTGTCGGGCGAGCACGCGCCAACGCGGCGCCCTCTTTCGTGAGGAAAGCTGCGTCGTTCAGGGCGCGTTTGGGCCCACGTCCGCCGCAGTCAAAGGCCGGCGCGCCGGCGCGGCGGTGGAGAGCTCCTCGGCCCCCACATCGGGCTTTGCCCGGGGCTTCCCGTCGATGTCGGTCGTCGCGAACGTGAACGATCCGAGCGCCGCGTCGATGGCCGGGCTCGAGGGCGAGAGCTTGTAAACCTCACCCACTTTCGTGAGCCGAGGGTCTTCCTCACGCACTTCCTTCGAAGAAACCGTCACGCCCACCTTCGCCGCCCCGGAGGGATGGACGATGTTTCCCATATAAGACGTCCCCGTCGGACTCATACTTTCGGAGATCATCTGCCCCCGGTCCCCTTGCACGAGATTATCGGCAATGACCGAATCGACGGGCGATAGCGGATGACCGCCACCGATTCTGATACCCGATTTTGCGTTCACGATCGTGTTGTGGACGACTTGCGCGTTGTAGACGCGGTAATGAAATTTGTCGGGCTCGGCTGTCTCTTCGCTCTCGCCGCCTTTCCAGCACAGTGGGATCCGAAGCTTGGAATTCACGTGACTTGAAGTCGCGGC
>JADMIO010930472.1_pt1 | contig 34112 bp, 29 predicted proteins | sample 8958161 | NCBI WGS metagenome assembly JADMIO01 (sample SAMN16585339, study PRJNA669376) | soil metagenome | isolation source: Crop rotation soil | place: USA: Cullars Rotation, Alabama | collected 2011 | reverse complement strand
CCGCGACTTCAAGTCACGTGAATTCCAAGCTTCGGATCCCACTGTGCTGGAAAGAGCGCCAGTTGCTCGCCGACATGCCGATCATCCCGCTGTACTTCTATGTGTCGAAGCGGCTGGTGAAGCCCTGGGTCGGCGGCTACACCGGCAACATCATGGATCACCACCACAGCAAGGACCTGTTCATCCTGGAGCATTGAGCGGCGCGAGCGTGCAAAATGGAGTGATGGCCGGGTTCTCGGGTGCGCAGCGCTTCTGGGGCGAGCTTCGCCGCCGCAAGGTGATCCGCGTGGTCGCGGTGTACGCGCTGGTCGCCTGGATCCTGATCCAGGTGGCGCAGGCGACCTTCGAGCCCCTCGGCCTGCCGCACTGGACGCTGACACTCGTCATCATGCTGTTGATCCTCGGCTTCCCGATCGCGGTCGCGCTCGCCTGGGCGCTCGAGACCACGCCCGAGGGCATCCGCCGCGAGCAGCCGGCCGCCGCCGCGGTGCCCGCGGAGTCCGCGCAAGCGAAGCATCCCGCCGATACCGCCTCCATCGCCGTGCTGCCTTTCGTGGACATGAGCCCCGACCGCGACCAGGACTACTTCTGCGAGGGCATGGCGGAGGAGATCCTGAATGCGCTGACCCGCATCGAGGGCCTGCGGGTCGCCTCCCGCACCTCCGCGTTCCAGTTCAAGGGCCGCGCGACTGACGTGCGCAAGGTCGCGCAGGAGCTCGGCGTCGGAACGGTGCTCGAGGGCAGCGTGCGCAAGGCCGGGAACCAGCTCCGCGTGACGGCGCAGCTCATCAGCGCGGGCGACGGCTACCACCTCTGGTCGGATCGCTACGACCGCGGGCTCGAGGACGTCTTCGCCATCCAGGACGAGATCGCCACCCGCATCACGGAGGCGCTCAAGCTGCGCCTCACGCGCAAGGACCTCGAATCCATCCAGGTGAAGCCAACCGGCGACATCCAGGCCTACGACTACTATCTGCGCGGCCGCCAGTTCCTGAACCTCTGGGGCAAGCGCCGCATGCAGCATGCGATCCAGATGTTCGAGAAGGCGATCGAGATCGATCCGGGGTACGCACCAGCCTATGCGGGGCTCACGCAGGCGAGTGCGATGATGTACATGTTCTTCGACCCGGATGCGAGGTTCTGTGCGGCGGCCGAGCGCGCCAGCGCGAAGGCGCTCGCGCTCGATCCGGATTCGGCGGAGGCCCACACGACGCGCGGCATCGCGGAGCTCATGGCCGGCCGATACGCTGCCGCGGAACAGGCCTTCGAACGGGCGGTCGCGCTCAACCCGAAGGCTTTCGACGCCCACTACAACTACGCGCGGAGCTGCGTCGTCCGCGGCGAGTACGCGCGTGCAGCCGCGCTCTTCGAGAAGGCGGCGGACGTGCGCCCCGAGGACTTCCAGGCATTGATGCTGGCGGCAGCGCCCTATCACGCGCTCGGCCGCAAGGACGCCGAACATTCGGCGGCCGAGCGCGGGCTCGAGCGCGTCCGGCGCACGCTCGAGCTGAATCCGGCCGACGTGCGCGCGCTCTACCTCGGTGCCGGGGCACTGCGAATACTGGGCCGGGACAAGGAGGCGAGGGAGTGGGCGGAGCGCGCGCTCGCGCTGGAGCCCGACGAGCCATCGGTCCTCTACAACGTGGCGTGCTTGTATGCCCAGGTGGGCGAGCATGACCGGGCGATGGACCTCCTCGAGCGCGCCGTGCTGCCCGGGATGGCGAACCGCGTGTGGGTCGAGCACGACAGCGACCTCGAATCCCTGCGCGAGCTCCCGCGCTTCAAGACCTTCTTCGCAACGCTGAAATAGCTGGTGCTGCGCTTCACGGTCCAGCGCCTCCTCGTCAGCATCCCCACGCTCCTGGTCCTCATAGCGCTCGTCTTCTTCCTGGTCCGGATCGCGCCCGGCGGGCCCTTCGACAGCGAGCGCGCGCTGCCGCCCGAGATCGAGGCGAGCATGCAACGCGCCTATCACCTCGACGAGCCGCTCCTCGCGCAGTTCGGCCGCTACCTCGCAGGCATCGCGCGGGGGAACTTCGGGCCGTCGTTCAAGTACCGCGAGTTCACCGTCACGGAGCTGATCCGCGCGGGCTTCCCGGTGTCGCTCCGGCTCGGGGTGCTCGCGCTCCTGGTGGCGGTGCTGCTCGGCGTCCCGGCCGGCATCGGGGCGGCGCTGCGCCAGAACACCGCGGCGGATCACGCCGCCATGGCCGGCGCGATGCTCGGCCTCTCGGTCCCAGGCTTCGTGCTGGCGCCGGTGCTCGTGCTGGTGTTCGCGGTCGGACTCGGCTGGCTGCCGGCGGGCGGCTACGAGGGCGGCGACTGGCGTCATGTCGTGCTGCCGGTGCTGACGCTGGCGCTGCCGCAGGTCGCCTATCTCGCGCGGCTCACGCGCGCCAGCATGATCGAGGTGCTGCAGAGCGCCTACATCCGCACGGCGCGCGCGCAAGGCCTGCCCGTGCGCACGATCGTCGTGAGCCACGCGCTGAAGCCGGCGCTGCTGCCGGTGATCTCGTACCTCGGTCCGACGAGCGCGGCCATCGTGACCGGCTCGGTCGTCATCGAGCAGATCTTCGGGCTGCCGGGCATCGGGCGCTTCTTCGTGAACGGCGCGCTCAACCGCGACTACACGCTCGTGATGGGGGTCGTGATCTTCTACGGCGTCCTGATCATGTCCTGCAACTTCCTCGTCGACCTGCTCTACGGGCTGCTCGACCCGCGGATCCGGCACACCACGTGAGCGCCGCCGACGAGAGGCCGCACGGCCTCTGGGCCGACGCCTGGGAGGCGCTGAAGGGGAACCGCCCGGCCATCGTGGCGTTGTGGACGCTGGGCCTGCTGGCCGCCGCCGTGATCCTGGTGCCCGCCTTCCTGCCGTTCGGCTATGACGAGACCGACTGGGACCACATCGCGGCGCCGCCCTCGCTCATCGCCCGCCACCCGTTCGGCACCGATGCGCTCGGCCGCGACCTCCTCGTGCGCACGCTGTGGGGGGGCCGCGTCTCGCTCGCGGTGGCGCTGGTCGCGACGGCGGTCAGCCTGGCGATCGGGGTGACCTATGGCGCCGTGGCGGGTTATGCCGGCGGCCGCACCGACCAGCTCATGATGCGCGCGGTCGACATCCTCTACGCGCTGCCGTTCATGTTCCTCGTGATCCTGCTGATGGTCCTGTTCGGGCACAACATCTTCCTGATCTTCGTCGCGATCGGGGCCATCAACTGGCTCGACATGGCGCGCATCGTGCGGGGACAGACCCTGTCCTTGCGCAACCGCGAGTTCGTGGAGGCGGCGCGCTCGGGCGGCGTTCCCCCGGCCCGCATCATCCGCCGGCACATCGTGCCGAATGTGCTCGGCGTGGTCGTCGTGTACGTCACCCTGACGATCCCGCACGTGATCCTGGTCGAGTCCTTCCTGAGCTTCCTCGGGCTCGGCGTGCAGGAGCCGATGACGTCCTGGGGCGCGCTCGTGAGCGAGGGCGCGCAGGAACTCGAGACCTCCTGGTGGATGATCGTGTTCCCCTCGGCGTTCCTGGCGCTGACCCTGCTCTGCTTCAATTTCCTCGGCGATGGGCTGCGGGACGCCCTCGACCCGCGCGACAGGACCCGGCAATGAGCGCCGCGCTGCTCGAGGTGCGCGGCCTCGACGTCGACTTCGCGACGCCGGCGGGCATCGTGCGCGCCGTGCGCCAGCTCTCCTTCGAGGTCGCGCCAGGCGAGATCCTCGGCGTCGTGGGCGAGTCGGGCTCGGGCAAGAGCCAGGCGGCGCTCGCACTCCTCGGCCTCCTCGCCCGCAACGGGCGGGCCAGCGGACGCGCGCTCCTCGAGGGCCGGGACCTGCTCGCGCTCAGTGAGGCCGCGCTCAACGACGTCCGTGGCGCGCGCGCGGCGATGATCTTCCAGGACCCGATGACCTCCCTGAACCCCTACCTCACCGTGGGCCGGCAGATGGCACTGGTGCTCCGCGCGCATCGCGGGCTCGGGCGCGCGGCCGCCTCCCGCGAGGCGGCGGTCATGCTGGAGACGGTCGGAATCGCCGACCCCGCGAGCCGCTTGGCGATGTACCCGCACGAGCTCTCCGGCGGCATGCGCCAGCGCGTGATGATCGCCGCGGCGCTCTCATGCCGGCCCGCGCTGCTCATCGCCGACGAGCCGACGACCGCGCTCGACGTCACGGTGCAGGCGCAGATCCTCGCGCTCATGAAGGACCTGCGGTCCCGCTTCGGCACGGCGGTCGTGCTCATCACGCACGACCTCGCGGTGGTCGCCGGTCTCGCCGACCGGGTGCTCGTGATGCAGAAGGGCGAATGCCGCGAGGAGGGCCCCGTCGAAAGCATCTTCTACGGCCCGCGCGATCCGTACACGCGCGCGCTGCTCGCCGCCGTGCCGCGGCTCGACCGCCCGACGGCACGCATCGGACCCGAGCGCACGGCGCCGGCCGTGGTCAGGCCCGTGCTCGAGGCGCGCGGCGTCGACGTGTCCTTCCCGGTGCGTGCGCGGGGGCCGCTCGGGCGGGCGCGCCTCCTGCGCGCGGTGCGGGGCGTGAGCCTCACGCTGGCGCCCGGTGAGATGCTGGGCGTCGTCGGGGAGTCCGGCTGCGGCAAGTCGACGCTGGCGAGGGCGCTGCTACGGCTGGTACAAGTATCTGAAGGCCAAGTACTTTTTATGGGCACTGACTTGACAGTGGCTGACAAGCACAGGCTCCGGGACGTGCGCCGCGACCTCCAGGTCGTGTTCCAGGACCCGCTCGCCTCGCTCGACCCCCGCATGACCGTGCGCGACATCGTCGCCGAGCCGCTCGAAACCTACGAGCCGCAGCTTACCGACGCCGCGCGCACCAACAAGGTCGCCGACATGCTGAGCCGGGTGGGGCTCGACCCCTCGCACATGGGCCGCTATCCGCACCAGTTCTCCGGCGGCCAGTGCCAGCGCGTGGCGATCGCGCGGGCGCTGATCCTCCGGCCGCGCGTCGTGATCTGCGACGAGGCGGTGAGCGCGCTCGACGTCCCGGTGCGCGCGCAGATCCTGCGCCTGCTGCTCGACCTGCGGCGGCTCCTCGATGTCGCCCTCATCTTCATCGGCCACGATCTCGCGGTGATCCGCGAGGTGAGCCAGCGCGTCATGGTCATGTATCTCGGCCGGACGATGGAGGTCGCTCCGGCGGCGACCCTGTTCGAGAGCCCGCGCCATCCCTACACGCGGGCGCTCATGGCGGCCGCGCCCATCCCGGACCCGCGCGCCGAGCGCGCCCGTGTGCGCGAGCTGCTCGCCGGCGACGTGCCATCGCCGCTCGCGCCCCCCTCGGGCTGCGTGTTCCGCACGCGCTGCGTGCACGCGCTGCCGAAGTGCGCCGCGGCGGTCCCGCCGCTCGTCGAGTACGAGGGCGCACAGGTGGCGTGCGTCAGGGTGGGCGAGGTGTAGTCAGGGCACGGCGACGTCGAAGGTCGCGGTGACGTGCGCCTCGAATTCGAGGCTTCCGCTCGTGTAGGTCGCCGATCCGTCTCCCGCCTGGGCCGCCAGCTCCATTTTCGCCATTGCCACGGGCTGCGGCGGCCGGGGCGGCGTCGCGTCGCCGGCGGTGAGCTCGCGCAGCGCGCCGAGTCTCGCGCCGAGCGTCTCCGCGATGGCACGCGCGTTGGCCTCGGCGTCCTTCGCGGCGGCTGCGAGTGCCTGGCGGTTGAGCTCGCGACGCCTGGAGCTGTCGAGCACCGGCGGTGCGACGTTGTTGACGCCCGCATCGACTGCGCCCTCGATGAGCGCGCCGAGCTTGTCGAGATCCGTGAGCTCGACCTCGAGCTGACGCTGCACGAGGTAGCCGGTCAGCACCTGGCGGTTGGTCTGCTGCTCCCAGCGATACTCCGGGTTCACGAACGCGCCGGTGGTGCGCACCTTCTTCGGATCGATGCCGAGCTTGCGGGTGAGCGCGAGGAACTTCTCGACGACCGCGGTCGCATCCGCACGCGCCTTCTCCATGGCGGGATTGGACTTCTGCACCGTGAGCTGGACGCGCGCCTTGTCGGGCTCGCCGGTCACCGTCGCGATGCCGGCCACCGTGATGCTGCGCGGGGGCGCGTCGGCGCGCGCCGCGGCGGCGAGCGTGGCGCCGATGGCGAGGCTGGCTGCGAGCAGGGAGCGAAGGCGCATCGCGGCTCTCCGGTGGAATTCGCCTGGGCCGCACACTAACATACCGCGCCCGGATGAAAGCCCTGCTCCCAACCGTCATCACCATGGCCCTCGCCGTGCTCTCGCCGCCCGCGTCCGCCGCCGATGCGGCGCGCGGCGCGGAGCTCGCGACGACCTGCATGGGATGTCATGGCATCGAGGGCTACCGCAACGCCTATCCCTCGTTCCACGTGCCGAAGCTCGGCGGCCAGAAGCCCGAGTACCTGGTGGCCGCACTCCAGGAGTACCGCGCGAAGACCCGCAACCATGCGACCATGCAGGCGCAGGCGGCGACGCTCTCCGACGAGGACCTGGCCGACATCGCCGCATTCGTGGCGGAGGAGGGAGGACTGCGGAGCGATGGCAAGCCGGCCGCGAGCGCCGCGGCCACGCGTGGCCAGGCACGCGCCGCCGTGTGCACCGCGTGTCACGGCGCGCGCGGCGACAGCGCCGGCCCCGCCTGGCCGAACCTGGCCGGCCAGCAGGCGGATTACCTCGAGCACGCTCTCGCCGACTACAAGGCAAAGGAGCGCCAGGATCCGGTCATGCAGGGGCAGGCGGCGCGGTTGACCGAGCAGGACATCCGAGACATCGCGGCCTTCTTCGCCGCGCAGCCGGGACTTTTCACGGTCCACTACCGGCAATAGCGGTCAGTCAGCTGTCCTAGAATGGCCGGATGGCGGACTTCAAGGCCTTCCGGGTGCACCTCGAGGGCGAGCGCATCGTCTCGCGGCTGGAGCGCTTGCGGCTCTCGGACCTGAGCCCGGGCGAGGTCGTCATCCGCGGGGCCTGGTCGAGCATCAACTACAAGGACGCCCTCGCCGCCACCGGCAAGGGACGGATCCTGCGCCGCTATCCGCTCGTCGCGGGCGTCGACATCTCCGGGATCGTGGAAAGCTCCGCCGATCCGCGCTTCGCGCCGGGCGACCCGGTGATCGTCACCGGCTGCGGCCTGAGCGAGACCCACGACGGCGGGTTCGCCGAGCGCGCGCGCTATCCGGGCGATTTCGTGAACCCGCTGCCGCCGGGCCTCGACCTGCGCTCGGCGATGGCGATCGGCACCGCCGGCTTCACCGCGGCGCTCGCCCTGCACCGCATGGAGCAGAACGGCCAGCGCCCGGATCTGGGCCCGCTGGCCATCACGGGCGCGACGGGCGGCGTCGGCAGCATCGCGATCGACCTCTTCAGCACCCGTGGCTACGCGGTCACGGCGCTCACCCACAAGACGGGCTCGGAGGAGTACCTGCGCGCGCTCGGGGCGCGTGAGGTGCAGCTCGTCGGCGCGCTCGCGCTCGGCACGCGCCCGCTCGAGAAGGCGGTATGGGGCGGCGCCGTCGACAACCTCGGCGGCGAGCTGCTCGCGTGGCTCACGCGCAGCACGGTGCCCCTCGGCAACATCGCGAGCATCGGGCTCGCGGCCGGGCCCGAGCTCGTGACGACCGTGATGCCGTTCATCCTGCGCGGGGTGAGTCTCCTCGGCATCAACTCGGTCGAGGTCCCGCGGGAGCTGCGCCTCGAGGTGTGGCGGCGGCTCGGCGCCGACCTGAAGCCGATACACCTCGACCGGATCGTGACGCGCGAGGTCGCGCTCGACGAGCTCCCGGCCTCCTTCGATGCCTACATCGCGGGGAAGATCACCGGGCGCACGCTCGTCCGGCTCGGGTGAGTTCAGGCAATCCACCGCAGGTGGTGATCGTCGGCGCGGGCTTCGGCGGGGTGCGCTCAGGCGCTCGCAGGCGCGAACGTCGCGGTGACGCTCGTCGACCGCCACAACTATCACCTGTTCCAGCCGCTGCTCTACCAGGTCGCGACCGCGGGGCTGTCGCCTGGCGACATCGCGTGGCCGATCCGCGGCATGTTCCGCGACCGGCCCTCGGTGCTCGTCCTGCTCGATCGGGTGACCGGCGTCGAGCCCGCGGCGAGCGAGCTCGTGCTCGCAGGAAGACGCCTGCGCTACGACTTCCTCGTGCTCGCGACGGGCGTGAGCCACAACTATTACGGCCACGCTGACTGGGCGCCGTTTGCGCCCGGGCTGAAGACCATCGAGGACGCGACCGCGATCCGCCGGCGCATCCTGCTCGCCTTCGAGCGGGCCGAGATGTCGGACGATCCGGCCGAGAAGGCGCGCCTCCTCACCTTCGTCATCGTGGGCGGCGGCGCCACCGGCGTCGAGCTCGCCGGTGCCCTCATCGAGCTCGCCCGCAAGGCGCTCGCCTCCGATTTCCGCCGCATCGACACGCGCGCGACGCGCGTGCTCCTGGTGGAGGCGGGCCCGCGGATCCTGCCGGCGCTCCGGCCCGGGCTCTCCGACTACGCCGAGCGGGCCCTGCGCCGGCTCGGCGTCGAGGTGCACACCGGGCAGCGCATCACCGGCTGCGACGCTTCGGGCGTCTGGATCGACGGCCGCTTCGAGCCCGCGGCGACCGCGCTCTGGGCCGCCGGCGTGCAGGCCGGTCCCGCCGCGTCCTGGCTCGGCGTCGAGTCCGACGGCCAGGGCCGGGTCGCCGTCAACCCGGACCTCTCGGTGCCGGGTCTGGCGAACGTGTTCGTGCTCGGCGACGCGGCCCACGTCGCCGACGCGAGATTCGGTACCGTGCCCGGCATCGCCCCCGCCGCCAAGCAGGAGGGCCGCTACGTCGGCAGCGTCATCGCGGCGCGTGTCGCCGGGCGGCCACAGCCGCCGCCCTTTCGTTACCGGCACCAGGGCGATCTCGCCACGATCGGGCGGCACAGCGCGGTGATCGACTTCGGCTGGCTGCGACTCTCCGGCTACCTCGCCTGGTGGTTGTGGGGTGGCGCCCACATCTATTTCCTGATCGGCGTGCGCAACCGCATGGTCGTGATGGTCCAGTGGCTGTGGTCCTACCTGAGGTTCCAGAGCGGCGCGCGGCTCATCACCGACAAATGAGGAAAAAATTTCGGTAGCCTGTCGGCTTGTCGACCGGGGCCTTACAACGCCTGAGCGGCGGGCTCGCGGAGCTCGGCGCGGTGGCCGAGGGCGCGCCTGCTGTGCTGCTGCGCTACCTGGAGCTGCTGCAGACCTGGAACCGGGCGTACAACCTCACGAGCATCACGGGACTCGATGACATGGTCGTGCGGCACATCCTCGACTCGGCGAGCGCCAGGCCCTTCCTGCACGGGGCGGCGATCCTCGATGCGGGCACCGGCGCGGGCCTCCCCGGGATCCCGCTCGCGGTGCTCGAGCCCGGCCGCCGGTTCACCCTCCTCGATTCATCGGGCAAGAAGGTGAACTTCCTGCACGAGGTGGTGCGCGCGCTCGGCCTGCCGAACGCGACGCCGGCGTGGGCGCGCCTCGAGCGCTGGGCGCCCGGCATGGCGTTCGACACGATCCTCTGCCGCGCGCTCGGCACGCTCGCGCAGTTCATCACGCTGTGCGGCCGCCTCCTCGCGCCGGGCGGCCGCCTGGTCGCGCTCAAGGGCCGCCGGCCGGACGCCGAGCTCGTCGAGGTGCCGCCGCCCTGGCGGGTCGCGGCCGTCGAGCGCATCGCCGTGCCCGGGCTCGATGCCGAGCGCCACATCGTGGTGCTGGAGCGCTAGCGGATGGGGCGCGTCATCGCGGTCGCGAACCAGAAGGGCGGGGTCGGGAAGACCACGAGTGCCGTGAACCTCGCCGCGGCCCTCGCGGGGCTGGAGCAGCGCGTGCTGCTGGTGGACCTCGACCCGCAGGCGAACGCGACCACAGGCTGCGGCATCGACAAGCGGGCGCTCGCGGCCACGACCTGCGACATGCTGCTCGGGGAGGCGGCGGCACAGGACACGATCGTGCCGGTGCAGGGCGGCGGGCTCTTCGACCTCATGCCGGCGAACGCCGACCTCACGGCCGCCGAGGTGCGCCTCCTGCAGGAGATCGGCCGGGAGCTGCGCCTCAAGCGGGCGCTCGAGCCCGTGCGCGGGCTCTACGACTACGTGCTGATCGACTGCCCGCCGTCCATCAACACGCTGACGCTGAATGCCTTGACGGCCGCCGACGGCGTGCTGATCCCGATCCAGTGCGAGTACTACGCGCTCGAGGGGCTCTCCTCGCTTCTGGAGACCATCAAGCAGGTGCGCAACACGGTGAACCCGGCGCTGCGCATCGAGGGGCTGCTGCGCACGATGTACGACCCGCGCAACCGCCTCGCCGACGAGGTCTCGGGCCAGCTCCTCAAGCATTTCCCCGACAAGGTCTACGCGGCGATCATCCCGCGCAACGTGCGCCTCGCCGAGGCGCCGAGCTTCGGCCTGCCGGCGCTCGTGCACGACCGGGCGTCGCGGGGCGCGCAGGCCTACGTGCAGCTCGCCGAGGAGGTGCTGAAGCGCGACGGGGTCGGTATCAGCGTGCCGGACGAGGTTACGCCGGAAGAGTCGTCGCCCGGAGCGAGCTCAGCAGCTTGATCACGGTCTCGGCACTCACCGGCTTCAGCAGGTAGTAGTCGAACTCGCGGCTGGTCCCGCTCGGGTTGCCGATCCCGGTGAGGGCGACGAGCGTCAGCTCGGCCGCCGGGAAATCCACGCGCAGCCGGCGCGCGAGCTCCGAGCCGTCCATGCCGGGCATGGAGATGTCGAGGAAGGCGGCCTGCGGGGTCTGGCGGCGCGCCGCGGCGAGCGCCGCGTCGCCGTCGTACGCCACCTCGACGTCCTGGCCGAGCGTGCGCAGCATGGCGGCGAACATGTCGGCGACGTCGGGCTGGTCGTCGACCACCAGGATGCGGCGCGGCGGGAGCCGCGGGGAGATCGCCGTCGCGCGCACGGGCATGGGGGCATCGCTCAGCGGCAGCGTGAAGGAGAACTGGCTGCCCTTGCCGCGCCCCTCGCTGTGGAAGTCGATGCCGCCCCCGTGCGCCTCCACCAGGCCGCGCACCACCGTGAGGCCGAGGCCGAGCCCGCTGCTGCGCCGCCCGTCGTCGCGCTGCTGGTAGGGCCGGAAGAGACCCCTCGCGTCCGCCGGGTCGATGCCGACGCCGGTATCGCGCACCACGACCCGCGCGTACCGGCCTTCGCGGCGCGCGGTTACGAGGATGTTGCCGACATCGGTGTAGGTGACGGCGTTGCGCAGGAGGTTGCCGAGGATCTGCGCGAGGCGCTCGGGGTCGGCCAGGACCGTGAGCGCCTCCCCGGGGAGCTGGTGCTCGAGGCTGAGACCCTTGGCGCCGGCCTGCGGCCGGATCGCCTCGAGAGCGGCGAGCACGCGCTCCTTGAGATCCAGCGGGGCGCGCTCGAGCCGCAGGCGTCCGTGGCTGATGCGCGTCATGTCGACGAGGTCGTTGACGAGGCGCGTCATGTGGCGCACCTGGCGGCTCAGGACCTCGAGCGGCAGCCGCGAGCGGTCGTCGGCGATCGAGATCAGCGGCAGGCTGCTCTGGATGGCGGCGAGGGGGTTCCTGAGCTCGTGGCCGAGCGCCGCGAAGAACTCCTGCCGGTGACGGTCCTGCTCCTGGAGGTCGCGCGTGTGGCGGGCGAATTCCGCACGGCTCGCCTCGAGGTCCGCGCAGCGTCTGACGAGGATGTCGTTCGACTCCATGATCTTCTTCTGGTGCGTGCGCATCTCGATCAGGTCAGCGGCCTGCTGGCCCAGCAGGTCGGCGAGCTGCCGGTCGCGGGGCGTGAAGACATGGGTCTCGCGGAAGTGCACGGACATCACGCCCAGGATCTCGCCGGTCCTGCTCACGAGGGGCACCGCCTGCACGGCGCGGTAGCCCGCCTCCGCCGCCGCCGCCCGGTGCGGCGCGTACATCGGATCGGCTTCGACGTCGGCGATCTGGCAGGGCGCGCCGCCCTGCAGGGCCCGCCCGCAGGCCGTGCCGTCGTCGGCGCTGACCGTTTCAAAGCGCTTGAGGAAAGCCGGGCGGAAGCCGTGCTGGGCCGCGATACGCAGGATGCGAGACCCGGGGTCCAAGAGCTGCAGCGTGCCGAACTGTGCCTGGTGCAGGTCGATCGCGGTCGCGAGGATCTCGTCCAGCGCAATCGAGAGGTCGGAGGCCGTCGCCGCCGTGATGCTCATGTGGTGCAAGCGGCGGGTGGACTCGAGCGTAGCCTGGAGCTCGCGCTGATGCGCGCGCTGCTCCGCCTCGGCGCGCCTGATCGCGGAGACGTCGACGAACGTGATGACGACGCCGTCGGTCTCACGATCCCGCACGTACGGGCTCAGCCGCGCGATGAAGCTCCGGCCGTCGTAGGCCTGCGCGTCCCGCTCGAGGGTGCCGCCCTCGGCGAGCACGCGGCGCGCATCGTCCTCCAGCGTGTCGTAATCCAGCGAGTGGCGCAGATCCGCGATGGGGCGGTTGATGTCGCCCGGGCGCACGTTGAAGAGCGTCGCGAGCTCGGCCGTAAAGCGCTTGATCCTGAGGTCCTTGTCCAGGAAGACCGTCGCGACGTTGGTCGAGGTGATGAGGTTCTCGAGATCCGCATGCGCGCGCGAGATGTCCTCGAGCTTCGCACTGAGCTCGTTGTTGACCGTCTCCAGTTCCTCGTTGACGCTCTGCAGCTCCTCCTTGCTGGTCTCGAGCTCCTCGGTGGTGGAGCGGTACTCCTCGTTGAGGCTTTGCAACTCCTCGTTCGCCGCGCGCAGCTCCTCGTTGCTGAGGTAGTAGTCGTCCCGCATGCTCTCGAGGCGCTGCTCCGACTCGCGCAGCTTCGCGCGCAGAAATATTGCGGTGCCGTCACCCGATTCCGCGGCGCGGTCGCCGGATTCCGCGGCGCGGTCGCCGGATTCCGCGGCGCGGTCGCCGGATTCCGCGGCGCGGTCGCCGGATTCCGCGGCGCGGTCGCCGGATTCCGCGGCGCGGTCGCCGGATCCTTCCTGCCAAACCGGGCCCATATCGATGAACGTGACCAGCGCGTAGAGCGGCTCGTCCAGGCCACGCGTGCGCTGCTGGGCGACAAGCACCACCTGGTGTGACGCGCCTTCGAGGGCCACGGAAATGGCGCGCGACGAGTGCGGCCCGGGCGTTTCCAGGGCGCGGCCGAGGAGGGCGTGAAGCTGGTCGCGCAGCTCCGGGCGCACGAGCTCCGCGGCGTGCCGCGCCAGCGGTCCGCTGCCCTGCTGGAAGAAGCGCGCCGCGGTGGCGGAGACGTGCACGACGTTCTGGCGCTCGTCGACGAGGACCGTCGGCGGCGCGGTGTCCTCCAGCGTCGCGAGGTGCAGCTGCATCGCCGTCCCGCCCCGGCGCGGCAGCCCGTAGTACTCGCGCTTGAGCGGGACGGCGCTCGGGCGCCCCAGCAGGTCGGGCAGCGCCGGTCGGTCGACCGCGTCGCGGGTCCGGAAGATGCGCTGCTTCTTGTCGAGCGTGAGGAAGCGCTCCTCGTCGGCGAACTCGGAGGCGCCGAGGAAGAGATAACCAGGCTTGCGCAGCGCATAGCGGAAGATCCCCATGACCTGCTGCTGCAGGTCGCCGTCGAGGTAGATCAGGAGGTTGCGGCAGGTGACGAGGTCGAGGCGCGAGAACGGTGGATCACGCAGCAGGCTGTGCGTGGCGAACACGATGGAATCGCGCAGCTCCTCGTCGATCGTGCACTGATCCTCGAAACGCTTGAAATAGCGGTTGAAGCGGCGCTCGCCGATGTCGGTGGCGACGGCCAGCGGGTAACTGCCCACGCGCCCGACGGCGAGCGCCGCCTCGTCGAGGTCTGAGGCGAAGAGGAGCAGATTCGGGCGCCGCTTGCACCGCTCGAACTCCTCGTGGAGCAGGATCGCAAGCGTATAGGCCTCCTCTCCGGTCGCGCACGCGGGCACCCAGCAGCGGATCTGCCGCTCGGCGTCCGCCTGCTCGACCAGCGGCGCGATGACCTGCGCCTGGAGCGCAGCCCATGCCTGGGGGTCCCGGAAGAAGGCCGTGACCGAGATCAGCAGGTCGTCGAGCAGGGCGCGCACTTCCTGGTCATTCCCCTGCAGGTAGTCGCAATAGTCGATGATCCGCAGCTGGCGGCTCAACTGCATGCGCCGCGACAGGCGCCGCAATATGGTGCTGCGCTTGTATTGGGAGAAGTCGTTGCCCGTGCGCTTGCGCAGCAGCACGAGCACCTCCATTAACGCCTCCTCCTCCAGAGGCGGCATCTGCTTGGGCACCTGCGCTCGCCCCACGAGAGGCAGGAGCCGTTCCCTGTTGCGCACGAGCTCGACGAGACGGGCGACGAGCTCGCGCACGGGCAGCACGAGGTCTGCGACGCCGGTCGCGAGCACGGCCCTGGGCATGGCGTCGTGGGAGGCCTCGCTCGGGTCCTGGACGAGCACGACCCCGCCTTTCTCCTTCACCGCCTTGGCGCCGAGCGCCCCGTCGGAGCCGATGCCCGAGAGCACCACGGCAAAGCCGTCGCCGTGGTGGCCCTCGGCAAGGGAGCGGAACAGGAGATCGATGGCGGCGCGCTGCCCACGCGGCTCGGTGAAGGCCGCCGCGCCGACCGTGGTGGCGTTGATCTCGAGCTTCCTCCCCGGGGCGATCACGTAGACCTGGTTCGCGACGAGGGGCAGCTGCTCGCTGTCGCCCACCTGCACCACGGGCATGCGTGTGCAGCGGCCGATGATGCTGGGGAGCTCGCTCTTCCTGTCGGGGGCGAGGTGCACCACCACGACGTAGGCGAGGCCGAGGTCGCCGGGGACGTCCGTGAAGAACTGCTGGAGCGCCTCGATGCCGCCCGCGGACGCCCCGATGCCGCAAACCGAAATGCTCGGCGAGTCGCTGTTCTTGTCCATCGTCAACAGGCGAGGCGAAGACGCTGACGCTCGGCTTCGCCTGATCGGCCGATCCTAGCACGCGATGGCGGGGCGCCACCGTAGGCCAATGGCGCTACAATCGCGGCCAGCCGGAGGACTGGAGGGGACCCCATGAGCGCGCGACGCACCGGACTCGGACGCGGGCTGGATGCCCTGCTCGGGGAGGGCGCAGTCCCTCTGCGGCCGGTCCAGACCGAGCCTCGCGAGGGGCTGCGGCAGATCCCGGTCGAGCTCCTGCAGCGCGGGGCGTACCAACCCCGCCAGGACCTGCGCCAGGACTCCCTCGAGGACCTCGCCCGTTCGATCCGGGCCCAGGGGCTGGTACAGCCGATCGTCGTGCGCCCGCTGCGCGGTCAGAGCCCGGGCGGCGAGACCCGCTACGAGATCATCGCGGGCGAGCGACGCTGGCGAGCGGCGCAGATCGCCGGCCTCGCCACGGTCCCGGCCGTGGTGCGGCAGATCCCGGACTCGGCCGTCATAGCCCAGTCCCTCATCGAGAACATCCAGCGTGAGAACCTGAACCCGCTCGAGGAGGCACAGGCCATCCAGCGCCTCATCGCCGAGTTCGAGCTGACACACCAGGACGCCGCGGATGCCATCGGCCGCTCGCGCGCAGCGATCACGAACCTCCTGCGGCTGCTCGAGCTCGCCGACGCCACCCAGGCCCTCGTGCGCGAGGGCTCGCTCGAGATGGGCCACGCCCGCGCGCTCCTGGGGCTCGCCGACCCGCGCATGCAGGGCGAGGTGGCGGCGCTCGTTGCCAAGAAGGGCCTGTCGGTCCGCGAGACCGAGCGCCTCGTGACCCGCATGGCGCAGGGCGCTCCCCAGAAGGGGGAGACGGCCCGGGTCGATCCCGACATCCAGCGCCTGGAGAACGAGCTTTCGGAGAGGCTCGGCGCCCGGGTCGCGATCCAGCATGGTGCCCGGGGGCGCGGGAAGCTCGTGGTGAGCTATACCAGCCTGGACGAGCTCGATGGGATCATCGCGCACATTCAATAGGCGCCTTGAATCCATAGGCCGCTCTCTCTAGAATTTCGCGGCTTTACGGCGCCTCGGCGCCGCCAGGCCACCACCGCCCCGGAGAGGCGCGACGTGGCATTTTTTTTACCCGTGCTGCGTCGTGCTGCCCTGTGGCTCGGCGCGATACAACTGGCTATCACCCTCGTCGTCGCGGCGGCTGCCGGGTGGCTCGCGGGGCTTGAGAGCGCCCGGTCGGCGCTGATCGGCGGCGGCATCGGCATCGTGGCGGGGCTCTACCAGGCCCTGCGACTGGCCGGTCGGAGTCTGGCCGATGACCCGGCGCGATTCATGCGAGCCGTGTACGTGGGTGAGGGCATGAAGATCCTGCTGACGGCGGTGCTGTTCGTCGTCGCGATCAGGGTCATGCAGCCGCGGTTCGCGCCGACGATGGTCGCGTATGCGGCGACGTTTATTGCCTACTGGATCGCCCTGGGTACGGGGTATCCGTGGGCCGGGCAGATCGGCGAGGCAGGCGGAAGGCGAGAGAGGACGACGGGAGAGAGGCAGTAGCCGGGCATGTCCGAAGCAGCAAAGAAAACCTCCGCCGAATACATCCAGCACCACCTGCACAATCTCCAGGTCTGCCTCGGGGACAACGGCGGGCTGGTCTGGAACGAGTGCCATGGAAGGTTCTGGGCGCTCAATGTCGACTCCATGCTGATCGCGCTGCTGCTCGCCCTCGTGTTCGGCTTCCTCTTCCGGCGCGTCGCCGTGAACGCGAGCAGGGGCAGGCCCGGGCGGATGCAGACCTTCGTCGAGCTCGTCGTCGATTTCGTCGACGGCAGCGTCCGCCAGACATTCCACAGCGACAACAAGCTCATCGCCCCGCTCGCCCTGACGATCGTCGCGTGGGTGTTCCTCATGAACCTCATGGACCTGATCCCGGTGGACTGGCTGCCGTTCCTCGCCGGCAAGGCGGGCGTCCCCTACCTCAAGGTGGTGCCCACGACGGATCCGAACATCACCTTCGCGATGTCCATCTCGGTCTTCATCCTCGTCCTCTATTACAGCTTCCGGATCAAGAGCCCGCTCGGCTTCCTCGGCGAGCTCACGCTGCATCCCCTGAATCCGCGCGATCTCGGCGTGCCGAAGCTGCTCTGGCCGCTGGTGATCGTCTTCAACTTCGTGCTCGAGACCGTGTCCCTGCTGGCGAAGCCGCTGTCACTGTCGCTGCGGCTCTTCGGCAACATGTACGCGGGCGAGCTCATGTTCATCCTCATCGCGCTGCTCGGGCTGTGGCAGCTGCCGCTGCACTTCGGCTGGGCGGTGTTCCACATACTGATCATCACGCTGCAGGCCTATATCTTCATGATGCTGACCATCGTGTACCTGAGCCAGGCGCACGAATCGCAGCACTAGCTTTCGCAACAGTCGTTGTCCTAGGAGTACAGATGGAAACCGTAATCGGCTTTACCGCGATCGCCGTGGCGATCCTGATCGGCTTCGGCGCGCTCGGTGTCGGCGTCGGCATGGGTCTGCTGGGCGGCCGCTTCCTCGAGGGCTGCGCGCGCCAGCCCGAGCTCGCCAACATGCTGCAGACCAAGATGTTCCTCGTCGTCGCGCTGCTCGACGCGGTGGCGATGATCGGCGTCGGCATCGCGCTGTTCTTCGCGTTCGCGAACCCGTTCGTCGGCCAGCTGCAGGCGGCGGCCGGCGGCTGAGGCGTCCCATGGATCTCAATGCAACCCTCATCGGACAGACGATCGCGATGATCGTCTTCGTCTGGTTCTGCATGAAGTTCGTCTGGCCCCTGATCATGAAGGCGATCGAGGACCGGCAGACGTCGATCACCGACGGCCTCGCCGCCGCCGACCGGGGCACGAAGTCGCTCGAGGAGGCGAAGGTGAAGATCCAGGCGATGGTGGAGGAGGCGCGCGGGCAGGCGCGGCAGATCCTCGACCACGCCCAGGTGCGGGCGAGCGGCATCGTCGAGGAGGCGCGCGTGAGCGCGGACCAGGAGCGCGAGCGCATCATCGACTCGGGTAAGGCCGAGGTCGCCCAGCAGGTCAACCGGGCGCGTGACGAGCTGCGCGGGCAGGTCGCGGCGATCGCGGTCGCCGGCGCCGAGAAGATCCTCGCGCGCGAGATCGACCCGAGCGCCCACCAGGAGCTGCTCGGCAAGCTCGCGGCGGAGATCTGATGGCAGAGCACGGCAGCGTCGCGCGTCCCTATGCCCAGGCGGCCTTCGAGCTGGCGCAGGCGGATGGGCAGCTCCCGGCGTGGTCGGAGTTCCTGCAGCTCGCGGCCGCGATGGTGCAGGCGCCCGACGTCGTGCGCCTGCTGTTCGCCCCCGGGGCGGACGTGACGAAGCTCGCGCTGACGATGGCGGACCTCGCGCGCGAGCAGCTCGGCGGCAAGCCGCCGCTGGTCGGGGAGCGCTCCCCGGGAGCCAACTTCCTCAGGCTGCTGGCGGACAATCAGCGCCTGAGCGTGCTGCCCGACATCGCGGCGCGCTTCGACGCGCTCAAGGCCGAGGCCGAGAGCACGCTCGCGGTGACGCTCACCAGCGCCGCGGCCGTGAGCCCCGAGCAGCAGGCGCGGCTCGTGGACGCGCTCGGGAAGCGCTTCGGGCGGCAGATCCGGCTCGACGTCGCGCTCGACCCCGCGCTGATCGGCGGGGCGCGGCTCCAGGTCGGCGACCGCGTCATCGACGGCTCGGTGCGCACCGGGCTCGACAAACTGGCAACGGCGCTGCGCGGCTAGCGCGGCCCACAGGCAGGAAACAGGAACGCACATGGCACTCAAGGCTTCGGAAATCAGCGAGCTGCTGAAGCAGCGCATCAGGAACTTCGAGGGCGCCGCGGAGGCGCGCGACGTCGGCACGGTCATCGCCGTGACCGACGGCATCTGCCGCATCCATGGCCTCGCCGACGCAAAGTACGGCGAGATGCTCGAGTTCCCGCAGAACACCTTCGGGCTCGCGCTGAACCTCGAGCAGGACTCGGTCGGCGCGGTCGTGCTCGGCGACTACAAGCACATCTCGGAAGGCGACACCGTGAAGACCACGGGCCGCATCCTCGAGGTGCCGGTCGGCGAGGGCCTGCTCGGCCGGGTCGTCGACTCCCTCGGCCAGCCGATCGACGGCAAGGGGCCGATCAAGGCCGCGGGTACATCCCCCATCGAGAAGGTGGCGCCGGGCGTCATCACGCGCCAGTCCGTGAGCCAGCCCGTGCAGACCGGGCTCAAGGCCATCGACGCCATGGTGCCGATCGGCCGCGGCCAGCGCGAGCTCATCATCGGCGATCGCCAGACCGGCAAGACCGCGGTCGCGATCGACACGATCATCAACCAGAAGGGCACCGGCGTTAAGTGCATCTACGTCGCGATCGGGCAGAAGGCCTCCTCGGTCGCCAACGTCGTGCGCAAGCTCGAGGAGTTCGGCGCGATGGAGCACACCATCGTCGTCGCGGCCCCGGCCTCCGTGTCGCCCTCCATGTGGTACATCGCCCCGTACTCCGGCTGCGCCATGGGCGAGTACTTCCGCGACAAGGGCGAGGACGCCCTCATCATCTACGACGACCTCACGAAGCAGGCCTGGGCGTACCGCCAGGTGTCGCTGCTGCTGCGCCGCCCGCCGGGCCGCGAGGCCTATCCGGGCGACGTGTTCTATCTGCACTCGCGCCTGCTGGAGCGCGCCGCGCGCGTGAACGCGCAGTACGTCGAGAAGATCACGGGCGGCAAGGTGAAGGGCAAGACGGGCTCGCTCACGGCGCTCCCGATCATCGAGACCCAGGCGGGCGACGTCTCGGCCTTCGTGCCGACCAACGTCATCTCGATCACCGACGGCCAGATCTACCTCGAGACCGACCTCTTCAACGCCGGCATCCGGCCCGCGATCAACGCCGGTCTCTCGGTCTCGCGCGTCGGCGGCGCCGCGCAGACCAAGATCGTGAAGAAGCTCGGCGGCGGCGTGCGCCTCGCGCTCGCGCAGTACCGCGAGCTCGCCGCCTTCGCGCAATTCGCCTCCGACCTCGACGAGGCGACGCGCAGGCAGCTCGAGCGCGGGCAACGCGTCACCGAGCTCATGAAGCAGAAGCAGTACTCGCCGCTGTCCGTGGGCCTCATGGGGCTCTCGCTCTACGCGGTGAACGAGGGGTACGTGGATTCGGTGCCGGTGAAGCAGGTCGTGGCCTACGAGGCAGCGCTCCACGCCTTCGCAAGAGAGAAGGCGGCCGCCCTCATCGACAAGATCAACGCGAGCGGCGACTACAACGACGAGGTTGCCGCGGGTCTCAGGCAGATCTGCGAGGACTTCAAGGCGCGCGGGACGTATTAGCAGATACGACGATGGCAGGCGCGAAAGAAATCCGCACGAAGATCAAGAGCGTCAAGAGCACGCAGAAGATCACCAAGGCCATGGAGAAGGTGGCGGCCTCCAAGCTGCGCCGGACGCAGAACCGCATGGCGGCGGCACGGCCCTACGCGGAGAAGATGCGCGAGGTGGTCGCGAACCTCTTTCAGGCCAATCCCGAATACCGGCACCCGTTTCTCGTGTCGCGCGAGATCAGGCGCGTCGGCTACATCGTGATCACGACCGATCGCGGGCTGTGCGGCGGCCTGAACGTCAACGAGTTCCGTCGCCTCCTGCCGGAACTCCGCCAGTGGCAGGACCAGGGCGTGGAGGCGGACCTCTGCCTGATCGGCGCGAAGGGCGTGCAGTTCTTCCGCCGCCTCAAGGTCAACGTCGTCGCTGCGACCACGAATATCGGCGAGAACCCGCACGTATCCGCGCTGGTCGGCGCGATCACGGTGATGCTCGACGCCTATCGCGAAGGGCGCCTGGATCGCGTGTTCCTGGTCCACAACGTCTTCGTCAACACGATGAGCCAGAAGCCCGAGATCATGACGTTGCTGCCGGCGGAGCCCATGATGCAGCAGTCGCTGCCGCGGCACTGGGACTACATCTACGAGCCCGACGCGAGGGACCTGCTCGACGACGTGCTGACGCGCTACATCGAGACCCAGGTCTACCGTGCGGCGGTCGAGAACGTCGCGAGCGAGATGGCCGCGAAGATGGTGGCGATGAAGGCCGCGACCGACAACGCGGGCAAGCTGATCGACGGCCTGCAGCTCGAATACAACAAGGCGCGCCAGGCGAGCATCACGCGCGAGATCGCGGAGATCGTCGGCGGCGCGGCGGCGGTTTAAGGAGCAAGTGAAGATGAGCACCGGCAAAGTGGTTCAGGTCATCGGCGCCGTGGTGGACGTCGAATTTCCGCGCGACGCGATCCCGAAGGTCTACGATGCGCTCCGGATCCCCGACCACGACCTCACGCTCGAGGTGGAGCAGCAGCTCGGCGACGGCGTGGTGCGCTCGATCGCGATGGGTTCTTCGGAGGGACTCAAGCGCGGCCTGGCGGTCGCGAACACCGGCAAGCCGATCGCGGTGCCCGTCGGTCCGAAGACGCTCGGCCGCATCATGGACGTGCTCGGCAACCCGATCGACGAGGCCGGGCCGATCGGCGCCACGGAGACGATGCCGATCCACCGCGCGGCGCCGAGCTACGAGGACCAGGCGAAGACGACCGAGCTCCTCGAAACGGGCATCAAGGTGATCGACCTCATCATGCCGATCGCCAAGGGCGGCAAGATCGGGCTGTTCGGCGGCGCGGGCGTCGGCAAGACCGTGACGCTGCTCGAGCTCATCCGCAACATCGCTGCCGAGCATTCCGGGTACTCGGTGTTCGCGGGCGTCGGCGAGCGCACCCGCGAGGGCAACGACTTCTACCACGAGATGAAGGACAGCGGCGTGCTCGACAAGGTGGCGCTCGTCTACGGCCAGATGAACGAGCCGCCGGGAAACCGCCTGCGGGTCGCGCTCACGGGCCTCACGATGGCCGAGTACTTTCGCGATGAGGGCCGTGACGTGCTGATGTTCATCGACAACATCTACCGCTACACCCTCGCCGGCACCGAGGTCTCAGCGCTGCTCGGCCGCATGCCCTCGGCGGTCGGCTACCAGCCGACGCTCGCCGAGGAGATGGGCGTGCTCCAGGAGCGCATCACCTCGACGCGCAAGGGCTCCATCACCTCCTTCCAGGCGATCTACGTGCCCGCGGACGACCTCACCGATCCCTCGCCGGCGACGACCTTCGCGCACCTCGACGCGACGCTCGTGCTCTCGCGCAACATCGCCGAGCTCGGCATCTATCCCGCGGTCGATCCGCTCGACTCGACGAGCCGCCAGCTCGACCCGAACGTGATCGGGCAGGACCACTACGACACCGCGCGCTCGGTGCAGGCCGTGCTCCAGCGCTACAAGGAGCTGCAGGACATCATCGCGATCCTCGGCATGGACGAGCTTTCCGAGGACGACAAGCTCACCGTCACCCGCGCGCGCAAGATCCAGCGCTTCCTCTCGCAGCCGTTCTTCGTGGCGCAGGGCTTCACGGGCCAGGAGGGCAAGTACGTGTCCCTCAAGGACACCATCCGCGCGTTCAAGGGCATCGTCGCCGGCGAGTATGACTCGTTGCCCGAGCAGGCGTTCTACATGGTCGGCACGATCGAGGAAGCCGCGGCGAAGGCGAAGACGCTGCAATAGATCTCATGGCGACCATCCACGTCGAAATCGTCAGCGTCGAAGGCCACATCTTCTCGGGGGAGGCGAGCCTCGTCATCTGCCCGGCGAAGATGGGCGACGTCGGCATCGCCCCGCGCCACGCGCCGCTCATGACGATGCTCCGCCCGGGCGAGGTGCGCGTGCAGGCCGAGGGCAAGGAGGAGCTGTTCCTCTACGTGACGGGCGGCATCCTCGAGGTGCAGCCTGCGCAGGTCACGATCCTCGCCGACACGGCGCTGCGGGCCGAGCAGCTCGACGAGTCTGCTGCGGACGAGGCGCGCCGCCGGGCCGAGGAGGCGCTGAAAGGCGCGACCACCAGGGAGGACCTGGCGCATGCGCAGGAACAGCTGGTCGAGGCGGCCGCCCGCTACCAGGCGGCGCAGAAGATGAAGGGCAAGCGGCGCGAGCTCTGACGGCGCCCCTATAATCCCTTCATGGCGCTGACCGTCATCGTCCTCGCCGCGGGCCAGGGCACGCGCATGCGCACGCGCCTGCCGAAGGTCCTGCACCCGCTCGCGGGCCGGCCGCTGCTCGATCACGTGCTCGACGTTGCCGAGGCGCTGAAGCCCCGCGAGGTCCGCGTCGTTCACGGCCACGGCGGGGAGCAGGTCAAGGCGGCATTCCCGGCGCGGCGCGTGAGGTGGGTGGAGCAGGCGGAGCAGCGGGGCACGGGACACGCGGTGAAGCTCGCGCTGGCGGCAGTGCCGGCGAAGGACACCGTGCTCGTGCTCTACGGCGATGTGCCGCTGGTGCAGCCGGGCACCTTGAAGAGGCTGGTCACGCAGGCCACGCGCGGGCGGCTCGCATTGCTGACCGCCGAGGTCCGCGACCCCACGGGCTACGGCCGCATCATCCGCGACGACGAGGGCGGCATCGCCGCGATCGTCGAGGAGCGCGACGCGACGAAACGTCAGCGCGCCCTCACCGAGATCAACACGGGCGTGCTCGCCGCCCCGGCAGGGAAGATCGCGCGCCTCGTGCGCCGCCTCAGGGCGAACAACAGCCAACGCGAGTACTACCTGACCGACGTGATCGCGCTCGCCGCCAGGGACGGCATGCCCGTGATCGCGGCGCCGGTCGAGTCGGAGGCCGAGATCCTCGGCGTCAACGATCAGTTGCAGCTCGCCGAGGCCGGGAAGATCCTCCGGCAGCGCATCGCACGTGAGCTGATGCGCGCGGGCGTCACGCTCGTCGATCCGGCGCGCATCGACGTGCACGGCACGCTCGTCTGCGGGCGGGACGTCGTGATCTATCCCGACGTCCTGTTCGAGGGCCGGGTGCGGCTCGGCGACGGCGTGGTCGTCGAGCCCTTCAGCCGGATCCGCAACGCGACCGTCGGCGCGCGCTCGATCATCCACTCGCACTGCGTGATCGAGGCGGGCGAGATCGGCGCGAATTGCGAGATCGGCCCCTACGCGCGGATGCGCCCCGGGGTGGTGCTCGTCGGCGACGTCAAGCTCGGCAACTTCGTCGAGGTGAAGAAGAGCACCATCGGCAAGGGCAGCAAGGCAAACCACCTCTCCTACATCGGCGACACCACGATCGGCGAGAAGGTCAACGTCGGCGCCGGCACCATCACCTGCAACTACGACGGCGCCAACAAGAACCAGACCGTGATCGAGGACGACGTCTTCATCGGCTCCGACGTGCAGCTGATCGCCCCGGTGACCATCGGCCGTGGGGCCACGATCGGCGCGGGCGCCACGATCACTAAGAACGTGCCCCCGGGGGAGCTCACCATCAGCGAGCGCAAGCAGGTCACCCGCTACGGCTGGAAGCGGCCGGTCAAGAAGTAAGGGCCGGACCGCGTTTTCTGCGACCTGCCTTCAGGCCGGCTTAAGCCAAAGCCGGGATAATTCCTACGCTCTCGGGGTGCCAAGCAGACATAATTGACAGCCATGTGCGGGATCGTAGGAGCCGTCGCGGAGCGCAACGTCGTGCCCATCCTGATGGAGGGGCTACGGCGGCTCGAATATCGCGGATATGACTCGGCGGGGCTCGCCGTGCTCGACCACGGCGTGATGCGCCGCCAGCGCCGGCTCGGCAAGGTGGCCGAGCTGGAGGCGGCGCTCGATCGCGAGCCGCTGAGCTCCCAGATTGGTATCGCCCACACCCGCTGGGCAACCCATGGCGTCCCGAGTGAGCGCAACGCTCATCCCCATGTCTCGCACGACGGGCTGGCGATCGTTCACAACGGCATCATCGAGAACCACGAGGCGCTGCGCGAGGACCTCAAGCGACTCGGCTATACGTTCGTCTCGGAGACGGATACCGAATGCGTAGCTCACCGCATTCACCACCATCTCAAGACCAAGCCGAGTCTGTTCGAGGCCGTGCGGGCCACCGTCGCCGAGCTCGAAGGCGCGTACGCCCTGGTCGTGATGAGCGAGAAGGATCCCGGCCACCTGGTGCTGGCACGCTGCGGGTGCCCGGTCGTCGTCGGGGTCGGTGACGGCGAGAATTTCGTGGCCTCGGACGTTTCCGCTCTCCTGCCGGTGACCCGGCGCTTCATCTTCCTGGAAGAGGGCGATGTCGCCGAGATCCATCGGAGTTACATTCGTGTCGTCGATCGGTCGGGCAAGGTCACCCACAGGCCGATCAAGGAAAGCGAGCTCTCTGCTGACGCCGCAGAGAAGGGCGAATACCCCCACTACATGCTCAAGGAGATCCACGAGCAGCCGCGCGCCGTCGCGCAGACGCTCGAGGAGCGCGTCGCCAACGGCAGGCTGCTCGAAGCCGCGTTCGGGCCGGACGCTACGGAGGTTTTCCGCCGGGTCAGGGCCGTGCACATCGTCGCTTGCGGCACCAGCTATCACGCCGGTTCAGTGGCGCGCTATCTCATCGAGCAGGTGTGTCGCATCCCGGTGAGCGTCGATATCGCGAGCGAGTTCCGTTACCGCAATCCGGTGGTGACGCCGGACACCCTGTTCGTCACGATCTCCCAGTCGGGCGAGACTGCCGACACGCTCGCGGCGCTGCGACTCGCCCGCCAGGCCGGCTATCTCTCGACGCTCGCGATCTGCAACGTGCCGGAAAGCTCGCTCGTGCGCGAGTCAGATCTCGTGATGCTCACGCGCGCCGGCCCGGAGATCGGTGTCGCCTCCACCAAGGCCTTCACCACGCAGATCGCGGCGCTCACCATGCTCGTGATCGCGCTCGCCCGCCACCGCGCCCCCGATCCCGAGCGCGAGCGCGGGCTAGTCACCCGCCTCATCGAGATCCCGGGCCTCCTCGACAAGACGCTGGCCCTGGATCCCGCGATGAAGAAGCTCGCCGAGCGCTTCGCCGACAAGCATCACGCGCTTTTCCTCGGCCGTGGCATCCTCCACCCGATCGCGATGGAGGGCGCGCTGAAGCTCAAGGAGATCTCCTACATCCACGCCGAGGCGTACCCGGCGGGCGAGCTCAAACACGGGCCGCTCGCGCTCGTCGACGCCGACATGCCGGTCGTGACCGTCGCGCCAAACAACGACCTGCTCGAGAAGCTGAAGTCGAACCTGATGGAGGTGCGCGCGCGCGGCGGCGAGCTCTTCGTGTTCGCCGATCCCGACTCCGGCTTCCAGTCGAGCGATGGCGTCACCGTCATCCAGATGCCGAAGCACGTGACCTATCTGCAGGCGCCGGCGGTCTACACGGTCCCGCTGCAGCTCCTCGCCTATCACGTCGCCATCCTGCGCGGCACCGACGTCGACCAGCCGCGCAATCTCGCGAAATCAGTCACCGTCGAGTAATCTCCTCGGGAGACAACTCCGAGGAGACGCCATGAGCACCGCCTACAAGTGGGTCGAGCCGCCCTGGCCCACGAAGATCATGCCGCGCGAGCAGGTGCAGGACCACATCGAGAAGCTGCTGGCCTCGACCAACATCTGCACCATCGCCACGGTTGGGAAGAACGGGCAGCCGATGGCAAGTCCCATCGAGTACTACGCGGACGGGCTCGATCTCTACATGCTGCCCGATCCGGGCACGCCGAAGCTCAAGGCGCTCCAGCGCGACCCCCGCGTCTGCGCCGCCGTGCATGGCGAATACCACGGCTGGCACAGCGTGCGCGGCGCGCAGATCTTCGGCCGCGCGACCATCATCGAGCCGCATGCGCCGGGCTGGGACCACGGCATGAAGGTGTTCCGCTGGTACGAGTGGATGCATGACCTCGCCATGGACACGAGCAAGCCCTTCGAGAGGCAGGTCTGCAAGATCGTCGCCGACCGCATCCTCTACACCGACACCTGGATGTGGCGGAGCGGCTACAAGGCGAAGCAGGTCTGGAAGCGCTGAGGAATCAGGCGCCCGCCATCGAAAAAAAACCGGCGGCGCCGAAGCGCCGCCGGTCGTTCGAGGCTCGAGATTCGAGGTGGGCCGGGATCAGCCCGTCGGGCAGCTCACCGAGCCGGCGATGCCGTTCAGGTACTTTACTGTCTGCGTAAGCGACTTGTTGCTGCCGCCAAGCTGGAGCTGCACGCTGGTGTGCGGGCCGATGGAGGTGCCGTTGGTCGTCGTATTCACGACGCACATGGCGACTCCGGTCGGCGTCGTCAGCGACTCCTCGACGGTGTAGGTGCCGGCCACCAGGTCGCAGACCTCGATGTTGCCGGCGTCGTCCGTGTAGTACGGGTTCGTGACGCCGAGGAAATCCGTGATGTTGACCAGCAGCCCGGGGAGCGGGCGGATCGAGCCATCGGCGAAGATCTTGTCCTTGTGCACGTCGATGCAGAAGGTCGTCGCCTGCTGCCGCACCTTCACCTTGAAGTTGTCGGTCTTCGAGCGCGCCGGGATGAACCCGTGGAAGCAGCCGTTGCCGCACGGATTGTCGACGTTCCCCGTGTTGCCGACGAAGCCGCCGCCGTTGATGGTGCCGTCGCCGACGGGCGTCATCCAGGCCTTGAACACGCCGCCCGGGTTCGGCGTCAGGTTATACGGGCAAAGCTGCACGGTCGCGGCCGGTGGATGATCGACGTCGCTGCCGAGGCTGTGCGTACCGGTGGCGCAATTGCCGATGATGATGCCGCCGGAGATCGTGACGCAGCGATTGCGCACCGGGTCCGTGCTGAGCAGCGTCTTGCCGCTCGGGTCGGTCACCTGGAAGTAGTAGTCGCCATCGGGCAGCGCAGCGGCTCCCTGCGGCGCGTTGTTGCCGGGGCCGCCGTCGAGGTACACGTCGCAGGCGTTCTCGTACTTGGTGTTGCCGTTGACCACGTCGCCGTTCACCGTCGTGGTGAAGATCGCGCCGGGAAGCGGTGGAGCGGCCGCGGCGATGCCGGCCACGAGTGTGAGCAGCGCGGGCGCGCTGATCGTCAGCCATCTCGTCTTCATGATTGTTACTCCTTGCGAGTTCGTTGTTCTTCTGTCCGGGAGCCGCGGAAAGGCGCCGAGGACTTGGCAGAAATATACACCCTTTAGTGTGACGCAGTGCTCGCGCCGTTGGACATAAGCGCAACCACTGGTGGGAAGGGTTTGCGTCCGGATCAGTTCGCGGCTGACGGCGATACGACGGCGAACAGGTCGTAGTCGTCTGAGTTCGTGATCGTCACATCGAGGAAGTCGCCGGGCCGGCAGCGCACGGGCGGCGCGACGCGCACGACGCCGTCGATCTCCGGTGCATCGCCGGGGCCGCGCGCGATTGCGCCATCCTCCGTCAGCGCGTCGACGAGCACGCGCATCGTCGCGCCCTGCCTCCCGGCGAGCCGCGCGGCGCTGATCCGCGCCGCCGTCTGCATGAAGCGCGCGTGCCGCTCGGTCGCGAGCCCTGCGGGCACGTGATCGGGCAGCGCGTTCGCGGCCGCTCCGGCGACTGGCGAATAGGTGAAGCAGCCGACGCGGTCGAGCTGCGCCTCCTCGAGCCAGGAGAGGAGCAGCTCGAAATCGGCGTCGGTCTCCCCCGGGAAGCCGACGATGAAGGTGCTCCGGATCGTCAGCCCGCGACAGGTGCGGCGCCACGCCGCGATGCGCATCAGCGTGTCCTCGGCGTGGGCGGGGCGGCGCATGAGCTTCAGAATCCGTGGGCTCGCGTGCTGGAACGGCACGTCGAGATAGGGCAGCACGCGGCCTTCCGCCATCAGCGGCAGCACGGCATCGACGTGCGGATAGGGATAGACGTAGTGCAGGCGGATCCACGCGCCGAGCTCGCCGAGCGCGCGCGCGAGGTCGAGGAAGCGCGTCTCGAGCTCGCGCTCGCGCCAGGCGTCCGCGCGGTAGCGCAGATCGGCGCCATAGGCGCTCGTGTCCTGCGAGATCACGAGGAGCTCGCGCACGCCGGCGGCGACGAGTCGTTCCGCCTCGCGCATCACCTCGCCGATCGGCCGGCTCGCGAGGCGGCCGCGGAGCGCGGGGATGATGCAGAAGCTGCAGCGGTTGTTGCAGCCCTCGCTGATCTTCAGGTACGCGTAATGAGGTGGCGTCAGGCGCACGCCCTGCGGCGGCACGAGGTCGACGAACGGGTCGTGCGGCTGCGGCGCGTGGGCGTGGACGGCCGCCATGACGTCGGCATAGGCGTGCGGCCCGGTCACCGCGAGCACGCCCGGGTGGCGCTCGGTGATCGCCGCCCTGCGCGCGCCGAGACAGCCGGTCACGATCACGCGGCCGTTGCGCTCGAGTGCCTCGCCGATGGCATCGAGCGATTCCTCGACGGCGGGATCGATGAAGCCGCAGGTGTTGACGACGACGAGATCGGCGCCCTCGTAGCTCGGCGCGATCTCGTAGCCCTCTGAGCGCAGCCCGGTGATGATGCGCTCGGAGTCGACCAGCGCCTTCGGGCAGCCGAGGCTCACGAAGCCGATGCGGGGCACTCAGGTCGCTCCCTGCGCCGCTCCCACGTTGGGCATGCGGAAGCGCGCGAGATAGCGGCTCACCAGACCGCTCACGTGCTTCAGGGGCTCCTCCAGCACGGTGAAGCATGGCGGCTGGCGGCGCAGCTTGCCCCAGTCGTCGGCGTCGATCACCCGATCGAGGTGGGCGAGGTTCTGCTCGAGCGCCTCGAAATAGGGATTACGGCCCTCGCAGCTCGCCTCGACGTAGCGGTAGGCGCGGTTGAACTTGCTCTCGAGGCGCTCGCGCACCGATTGCTGGAAGAAGCCGGGTGTCTGGCGCAGGAGATCGATGCCGGACTCGTACTGGATCTTCGACGCGGAAGGCGCGGCGCGCGTCGCGACGCCCGCGAGCACGAACTCGGCGTACAGCCGGTCGCGGCACTTCTCGAGGTAGCAGCGGTCGGCCATCTGTGCCATCAGGTCGGCGGTGCCGAGCAGGTGCCCCATGAGACTGTCCTTGGGATCGTCCAGCTCGATGTCATCGAGGCTCATCTCGTAGCCGGTGAAGTGAACCACCTGGGCGGCGACCGGGGCCTGGCTCGCGAGCCCCACCTGCGGCAGGTACCCGCGCAGGAACTCGGCGCTGCGCGAGACGTGAAAGCCCGTGAACTCGGCGCCGTTCAGAATGGCACTCTCCGCGCGCCGGCGGATGTAGCCCGAATCGTGGAAGAGCGCGGCGATCATCCCGACCACCGCGCGCTCGTGTCCCAGCCGGTCCGCGGCCGCGACGCTCTTCTCGTAGCCGGCGAGCAGGCGCGCCATGGCAAGCGACATGTCGAGCGTGTGCTGGATGTCGTGGTACACCGTATCGCAGCCGAGGTAATCGGCATAGTGGCCGTTGAAGAGCCGCTGGAAGTCGTGGAAGGCCACCCACAGCACGTCGAAGGAGCTGCCGGGATAGGCCTGCTGGAAGATCCCCTGCACGGCATCGCGCACCTCGTCGGCCGCGCTGACCCGCACGCGCCCGGTCACGTCGAACTCGTTCGGCCTCAGGCCGAAGGGGCGGCTTGCCGTACGCTCGATGATGCTCGTGTCGGACATGGGCGCGAAGATTGTTGCACCGCAGGCAGAGGCGGCACAACGCCGCGAAACCGCGGATTCTGTCAGATAGTCGCCGCCGCTTCAGCCGCCCGCCGGCTGGGGGCCCGCCGCCCCGGCGGCAGCGGCGGCCGTGATGCCGGAGTGGCGCAGCAGGGCGGCGACCTCGGGTGGGCGGCCGCGGAAGGCGCGGAATGCCTCGCCGATGTCGCGCGTCCCGCCGACTTCCAGGATCTCCTCGCGGAAGCGCCGCGCGAGCCCGGCATCGAGCAGGCCCTGCTCCTCGAAGGCGGCATAGGCGTCGGCGGACAGCACCTCGGCCCACTTGTAGCTGTAATACCCGGCCGCATAGCCGCCGCCGAACACGTGCGCGAAGCCGTGCGGGAAGCGGTCGTAGTCTGCCGCCGGCACGACCGCGACCTCGGCGCGCACCTGCCGCAGGATGTCCATGACGCCTGCGGCCGTGACCGCGGCCGGCCGCGAGTGGATGCGCAGATCGAACAGCGCGAACTCGAGCTGGCGCACGAGGTGCATCGCGCCCTGGAATACGCGCGAGGCGCGCAGCCGCTCCATCGTGGCGGCCGGCAACGGCTCGCCCGTGCGGTGATGGCCCGAGATCATGCGCACGATCTCGGGCTCCCACGCGAACCCCTCCATGAACTGGCTCGGCAGCTCCACCGCATCCCAGGGCACGCCATGGATGCCGCCCACGCTCGGGTAATCGATGCGCGTCAGCAGGTGGTGCAGCGCATGGCCCATCTCGTGGAACAGGGTGAGCACCTCCTCGTGCGACAGCAGGCTTGGGTTCCCGGCCTGTGGCGGGGCGAAATTGCAGACGAGGTGGGCGATGGGGAGCTGTGTCGCGCCGTCGAGGCGCTTGCGATTGAGGCAGTCGTCCATCCAGGCGCCGCTGCGCTTCTCGGGGCGGGCATGGAGATCGGTGAGGAGGCCGCCGCGCAGCCTGCCCTGTGCATCGGTCACGCGGAAGTAGCGCGCCGTTGGATGCCAGAGCGGCACGCCGCTCTCCGCGGCCTCGAGGCGCACGCCATGGAGCCGCTCGACGAGGGTGAAGACCCCCGCGAGCACCCGCGGGAGCGGGAAGTACGGGCGCATCTCCTCGTCCGAGATCGAGAACTTGCGCCGCCGCAACGCCTCGGAATAGAAGGCGATGTCCCACGGCGCGAGCGGATGGCCGGCGCACGCGGTCAGCTCCGCGAACTCGTGCCGCGCCGCCTCGCGCGAGGCCGCGACGAGTCTCCCGAGGAAAGCCGCCACTTCGGCGGCGGACCTGGCCATCTTGGTCGCGAGCGAGTACTCGCAGAAGTTGCCGAAGCCGACGAGCGAGGCAGCCTCGTGGCGCAGCTCGAGGATCCGGGCCATCACCGCACTGTTGTCGACAGCCGCCGGCGCGGGCGCCTGGTCGGAGGCCCTGGTGGCCCACGCGCGGTGGAACAGCGCGCGCAGCTCGCGGTCGCGGGCATGCATCATCACGGCGACGTACGTCGGCTGGTCGAGGCCGAACTTCCAGCCGCTCGTCCCGCTGGCGGCCGCGGCGCCGGCCGCGCGCTCGAGCACGTTTTCCGGCACGCCGAGGAGGCGGTCGCGAGCGGTCTCGACATGGGACCAGGCGGCCATCGAATCGAGCAGGTTCTGCTCGAACCGCGCTTCGAGCGCGCTCAGCTCCTCCATGACCGCCATGAAGCGGCGCTTTTCGTCCTCGGGCAGTGCGACGCCCGCAAGCCGGAAATCGCGCAACGCCTGGTCGACGAGGGCCCGGGCGCCGTCGGCCCGGCCGCTCGCAATGCCCGGCGATACGCGCTCGAAGAGCTGCAGCAACGCAACGTTCTGGCCGACCTCCGTGTGGTACCGGGAGAGGTGCGGCAGGCAACGGTTGTAGGCCTCCCGCAGCTCGGGCGTGTTCGCGACCGCATGCAGATGACTGACCGGCGACCAGACGCGATGCAGCCGGTCGCCGAGCTCCTCCAGTGGCAACAGGTGGCGCTCGAAGGAGGGCGAGGCCGTCGCCGCGCTCTCGAGGAGCCGCTCGAGCTCCGCCCGGTTGGCGGCAAGCGTCGCATGCAGGGCGGGCTCGACGTGTTCCGGACGGATCGCGGCGAACGGTGGCAGCTCGCCGGAAGGCGTGTCGAGCAATGGATTCTGCATGGGTGCCTGGCCGAAAGGGCGCAGAGGACAGCCTGCTAATATTCCGGCTCCCTGTCCATAGGACAGCTACCCGATGACCGCATCCTGGGACCTGATCGCAATCGGCGCGGGCAGCGGCGGGCTGGCCGCCGCACAGCGCGCCGCGGAGCACGGCGCCCGCGTCGCCATCGTCGAGCAGGGCCGCCTCGGCGGTACCTGCGTGAACCTGGGCTGCGTGCCCAAGAAGGTGATGTGGAATGCGGCCAGCCTCGCCCACGCGCTGCATGACGCGCGCGACTACGGCTTCGCGATCGGCCGAAACCTCACCCATGACTGGGCCGCTCTCAGGGAGCGCCGGGACGCGTTCGTGAGCGACATCCGGGATTACTATGCGGCGGCTCTGGAACTCCGGGACGTGCGCTTGATCTCGGGCACTGCACGACTTACGGGACCCCGCACCGTCGAGGCGGGGGGCGAGCGCCTCGAGGCGCGCCACATCCTCATCGCGACCGGTGGCTATCCCACGGTGCCGGAACTGTCCGGAGCTGACCTCGGCATCACCTCGGACGGCTTCTTCGAACTGGCGGAGCGGCCAGCACGCGTGGCGGTCGTCGGCGGCGGCTACATCGCCGTCGAGCTCGCCGGCATGTTGCGGGCGCTCGGGTCGGAGGTGACCTTTTTCGCCCGCTACGACACGATCCTGCGCCGCTTCGACGAGATGCTGCAGGCCTCGGTCATCGAAGCCCTGTGCGCGGACGGCGTGGAGCTGCGCTGGCGCTGCGTGCCGCAGTCCCTCAAGAAGCAAGACGGCGGGCTCGAGCTCGAGACTCGCGACGGCGTCAGGCATGGCCTATACGATGCCGTGATCTGGGCGGTCGGCCGCACGCCTGCGACAGCGGGTCTTGGCCTCGAGGCGGCCGGCGTCGCCACCGATGCCGGCGGTTTCGTCACGACCGACCGCTTCCAGCAGACGAACGTGTCCGGCGTGTTCGCGGTCGGCGACGTGACGGGGCGCGAGCCCCTGACGCCGGTGGCGGTCGCGGCCGGGCGGCGCCTCGCCGACCGCCTGTTCGGGGGCCAGCCCGAGCGCCATCTGCCGTACGAGAACATCCCATCCGTGGTCTTCAGCCACCCGCCGCTCGGGAGCTGCGGGCTTTCCGAGCACGCCGCGCGCGAGCGCCACGGCGCGGCCGTGCGGGTCTATCGCGCAGAGTTCGTCCCGCTGTATAACGGCGTGACGAAGGCGAAGCCCAGGGCGCGGATCAAGCTCGTGACGGCCGGGGACGAGGAGCGGGTCGTCGGCTGCCACGTGTTCGGCCCCGGTGCCGACGAGCTCCTCCAGGGGTTTGCCGTCGCGATGCGGATGGGGGCCACGAAGCGGGATCTCGACGACACCGTGGCGATCCACCCGACGCTTGCCGAGGAGCTGGTGACGCTGCGCTGAACGATGCCGGTGTATTGATTTCTTGATTTTGGGGGATTGAAGATGACGGATTCACCGATCTCGCGCCGTCAGGTGCTCGGCGCTGCTGCGGGTCTCACGGCTGTTGCGCTCGCGAACGACGCGGCGCAGGCGGCGGGCGGACAGCCCGTCTCGGTGCCCGCGAACGGGCGCGCGTATCCTCGCGTGCCCCTGCGCAAGGACACCGTGTTCGTCTCGGCGGTGCAGCTGCGCATCCATG
>JADMIO011301983.1_pt1 | contig 34113 bp, 30 predicted proteins | sample 8958161 | NCBI WGS metagenome assembly JADMIO01 (sample SAMN16585339, study PRJNA669376) | soil metagenome | isolation source: Crop rotation soil | place: USA: Cullars Rotation, Alabama | collected 2011 | reverse complement strand
CGCGACAACTTGTCCACGTGGAATTCTAAGCTTAGGATCCCAATGTGCTGGAAAAACTCCGGCCTGCATTCGGCGCGAACGCAGTCGTTCACGCGCAGCTTCCCGCGCTGCGGGATTCCGGAGCCGTTCGGCACGTGGGACTCGTACCGGCGTTACATCGACTTTCTCGTGTCGACGAACTCGATCGTGGAGTTCACGCAGGTCTGGTGGTCGGTGCGCCCCCACTTCTCGTTCGGAACGGTCGAGGTGCGCATCTGCGATGCGCAGTCCACGGCGGCCGAGGCCGAGGCGCTGGCCGGGCTCATGACCGCCTGCGTACTGCAGGCGGCACGCGATGTCGATGACGGCGCGCCGTTCGAGGACCTGCCCGCTCGCCTGATCGAGGAGAACCTCTGGCGAGCCATCCGCTTCGGCCAGGACGGCAAGCTGATCGATTTCGACTCGCAGGAGGAATACCCCGCCGCGAGCGCAGCCGATCGGCTTGCCAGGTGGACCGAGCCAGTCCGCTCCGAGCACGGCATCGATCTGTCCTTTCCGGCGCTGAACGGCGCCCAACGTCAGCGCAGAGCGATCGAAGCGGGCCTTTCGATGCAGGAGGTCTACGCTCAGGCTGTCAATGAGACACGCGAGACATACGCCCAGGAGGTGCACAGCAGATGAGTGAGCAGCAGCCCCCGGAGTTCACCGAGGAGGAGCTGCGCGAGCAGCTGTCACGGGTGCGGGTGCAGGATCTCGTGATCCAGACGATCGTCAGCGTCATCAACCTCGCTGCCGCGAAGGGCGACGACAAGGAGCAGCTTCGCATCGGCATAGAGGCCGCGAGAGCGCTGTTGCCGCTTGTGGAGCCGGAGCTCGGCGCCGACGCGAAGTCGTTTCGCGACGCGATCTCGCAGCTTCAGCTCGAGTACGCCAAGGTCCCGGAAAGCGGTGCCGCAGCCGCTGAGCCCGCGCCTGGGGCGCCGCCGTCGCAGCCTGATCCAGACGCTCCCGGGCCGGCCCAGTCGTCCGGAAAGCTCTGGGTTCCCGGCCAGTAGGAATCCCCAGGCGCGGCGCTCCGGGCCGGGTCTCAAAGTCCCTCGCACGGCGTGCCGGGGGAGCGGTGGGTTAGGATCGCCGCCTGTTATTGGGCGTATGCGACCCAACCCTCGCGCCCAGAGATCTCTTAAGGAGAGACCTTGTCTGACTTTTTGACCGATCACGGCGTCGTAGTCGCGCTTGTTTGCGCCGGCCTCGCGATCACCTACGGCCTACTCACCACCCGCCAGCTGCTTGCCCTCTCACCGGGCAACGAGGAGATGCAGCGCATCTCAGGCGCGGTCCAGGAGGGCGCCAAGGCCTACCTCAACCGCCAGTACACGACGATCGCGATCGTCGGCGTGGCGCTGGCCGTAGCGTTGATCTTCATCCAGGACGGCTACGTCGCCGCGGGCTTCGTGATCGGAGGCATCCTCTCGGGCGCGACCGGATACATCGGCATGAACGTGTCGGTCCGCGCCAACTGCCGTGTCGCCGAGGCGGCGCGCGGGGGCGTCTCGCCCGCGCTTGACGCCGCCTTCCGAGGTGGCGCGATCACGGGTCTGCTCGTAGTCGGCCTTGCGCTGCTGGGAGTCGCGGGCTACTTCGGCGCCCTGACGTCGATCTTCGACCGCACGGACAAGGAGGCGGTCGATGCTCTGATCGGCCTCGGCTTCGGTGGCTCGCTGATCTCGGTCTTTGCTCGTCTGGGCGGCGGCATCTTCACCAAGGCGGCCGACGTCGGCGCCGACCTCGTCGGCAAGGTCGAGGCCGGCATTCCCGAGGACGACCCGCGCAACCCGGCCGTGATCGCGGACAACGTCGGCGACAACGTCGGCGACTGCGCCGGTATGGCCGCGGATCTGTTCGAGACCTACGCGGTCACGGCTGTCGCCGTGATGCTGCTCGGAGTCTTGACATTCACGGGTGACCAGACGGCGGCGGCGATCTACCCGCTGGTACTCGGCGGCGTCGCGATCATCGCGTCGATCATTGGCACGTTCGCTGTCAAATCGAAGGCCGGCCACGTCGAGCGCGCCCTCTACCAGGGCCTGATCGTCTCGGGGATCATCGCCGCGGCCGCCTTCTACCCGGTCACCGACTGGCTGATGTCCGACGCCGTCACCGGCGACATCAGCGTCTCGGATCTCTACCTGTGCTCGCTCGTCGGTATCGGCGTCACCGCGTTGCTCTTCCTGATCACGGACTACTACACGTCGACGCGGTTCGCTCCGGTGCGCAAGACCGCGGCGGCGTCTCAGACGGGACACGCGACCAACATCATCTCCGGGCTCGCACAGGGCCTGCAGGCCACCGCGCTGCCGGCGCTCGTGCTGGTCCTCGGCATCTTTGCCTCCTGGAAGCTCGGAGGCATCTACGGCATCGGCGTCGCGGTCATGGGCCAGCTGTCCCTGACGGGGCTGATCGTCGCGCTCGACGCATTCGGGCCGATCACCGACAATGCCGGCGGCATCGCCGAGATGGCCGATCTCCCCGAGGAGGTCCGCAACGTGACCGATCCGCTGGACGCGGTCGGCAACACCACGAAGGCGGTCACCAAGGGCTACGCGATCGGCTCGGCAGTCCTCGCCGCGGTCGTCCTCTTCGCCGGGTTCAAGTTCGAGCTGCAGGCTGAGACGGGGAAGACCATCGTCTTTGCGATCGATGATCCGCCGGTGCTGATGGGCCTTCTCCTCGGTGGTCTGATGGTCTGCCTTTTCGCTGCGCTCTCGATGGAGGCTGTCGGCCGCGCCGGCGGTGCGGTCGTCGAGGAGGTCCGTCGCCAGTTCCGCGAGAAGCCGGGGATCATGGACGGCACCGAGCAGCCGGAGTACGCGACCTGCGTCGACCTCGTCACCAAGTCGGCTCAGCGCGAGATGATCATCCCGTCGCTGATCCCGATCGGTATGACGCTGATCGTCGGGCTGATCGACGAGCGTGCGCTCGGCGGGCTGCTGATCGGCGTGATCGTCGTCGGCTTTTTCTTCGCGGTCCTGATGACGGCCGGAGGCGGGGCGTGGGACAACGCCAAGAAGCTGATCGAGGATGGCGAGTTCGGCGGCAAGGGCTCTGACGCCCACGCCGCTTCGGTCACCGGCGACACCGTCGGCGACCCGTTCAAGGACACGGCCGGTCCGGCGATCAACCCGATGATCAAGGTCGCCAACATCGTGGCGATCCTGATCATCCCGATAATCACCTGATCGCCGTTCCGGCTTCTCCGGAGGCCGATCTTCGAGGTGCACATCGACGGGCGGCCGATATGGCCGCCCGTCGTCGTTGCATCGGACGGCTAATCTCCCGCGCCGATGGCTGAGCGGCGGCTCCACGGACTTCAGCGGGTGCTGGGCGTAAACGCGCTGTTCGCCACCGCCTACGGCAACGTCGGATCGTCGATCTACTACGCGCTGGGTCTGGTCGCCGGCTACGCGCTCGGTCTCACCCCGATCGTCTTCCTGATCACGGGAGCGGCGTTCTACCTGACCGCCGCCACCTATGCGGAGGCGACCGCGATGCACCCCGAGGCGGGGGGCTCCTCGAGCTTTGCGCGGCATGCCTTCAACGAGAGCTGGAGCTTCTTCGCCGCTTGGGCGCAGCTGCTCAACTACATCATCACGATCGCCATCTCGGCGTTCTTCGTCCCGCACTACATCGGCGGGCTCTTCTGGGACCCGCTGCGCCACTCCCCCGGCGACATCATCTTCGGCTGCGCGACGATCATGCTGCTGGCGACGATCAACGTCGTCGGTGTCAAGGAGTCGGCAGGCGTGAACATCCTGCTGGCGGTCATCGACTTCTTCACACAGCTGCTGCTGGTGCTGATCGGCGCGGTGCTCGTCTTCTCCCCGGAGACCCTGGTCAACAACGTCGACTTCGGCGTTGCGCCCACCTGGAAGGATTTCCTGATCGCGATTCCGATCGGGATGATCGCCTACACGGGCATCGAGACGATCTCGAACATGGCCGAGGAGGCCAAGGACGAGGCCAAGACGATCCCTGCGGCGATTGCACGGGTGCGTCTGGCGGTGTTCGCGATCTACTTCACGCTGCCTGCCATCGCGCTGTCGGCGCTTCCGGTGTTCCAGGACGAGACCGGCAAGTACGTGACGAAGCTGGGACTGCCCGAGGACCAGGGCGGCTTTGCCGGCGACCCCGTGCTGGGCCTCGTCAAGCAGATCGATCTCGGCCCGCTGCAGTCGTTCGCGGAGTTGTACGTCGGCCTTCTGGCGGCAACGATCCTCTTCATCGCGACGAACGCCGGGATCCTCGGTGTCTCGCGACTGGTCTATTCGATGGGCCTGCATCGGCAGGTGCCCGACCAGCTGCGGCGCCTGCATCCGAAGTTCGGGACGCCCTGGCTGGGGATCCTGATCTTCGGGGGCCTGATCGCCTGTCTGACGCTGATCCCGGGGCAGGCGACCTTCCTCGGAAACATGTATGCGTTCGGCGCGATGCTGTCGTTCACGATCGCGCACATCGCGGTCGTCCGCCTGCGGATGATCGACCCCGATGCAGCGCGCCCTTACCGAGGCCCCGGCAACATCAAGATCGGTGGGCATGATCTGCCGCTGTTTGCGATCGTCGGCGGGCTCTCGACCGGCATCGCGTTCCTCGTCACGGTGGCCCTGCATCTCGATGTCGCGCTCGCCGGAGCCGGTTGGCTGCTGTTCGGGATGCTGATCTACGTCCTCTACCGCCGTCAGCAGGGCCTCGACTACACGACCACCAGCAAGGTCGCCGTGCCCATGCCGGTCGTAGATCACGAGGCCGAGTACAACTCGGTGCTCGTCGCACTGGAGGGCTCCCGGACCTATCCCGAGGGCGCGATCGCGACGGCCATGCGGATGGCGGCGCGACGTCGCCGCGGCGTGCATGTGCTCGTGACGATCACGGTTCCGGCGTCGGCTCCGATCGACGCCGAGATGCCCGAGCTGGAGTTGGCGGCGGGCGCGATCATCGACCAGGCAAAGCTGCAGGGCGGTCGCCGGGTGACCGGCCACCTCGAGAAGGTGCGCGCGGGTGGGGCGGGCCGGTTGATAATCACCGAGGCGACCGAGCTGCGGGCGCAGGCGATCGTGATGCCGCTGCCGCCGCGCGTCAGCGGCAGCGTCTTCGGAAAAACGCTCGAGACGGTCCTTGCCAAACGGCCGTGCCGGGTGATCATCCACTACGACCCCGACGCGGCGAAGAAGGCTGACTGACACCCACATGCACAACGCGCTGACCAGCCTGATGTCCATCGTCATGACCCTGCTCGGCGCCGCGCTGCTGGTGTCCACGGTCGCCCGCGGCGGCGGACCGATCTCGATCGGCGTGCTGCTCGGACTGCTGTTCATCGCGGCCGGTGCCGGGCGGCTATACGTCCAGCGTGGAGCCGGAGACCCGGACCACTGATGCTCGGGCGCGGACTCGGATCGCCGGCGCTTTTCGCGATCGTCTACACCTCGGTCGCCAGCGCGATCTACTTCTCGCTCGGCGTGGTCGCAGATCATGCGCTCGGTCTGACCCCGCTCGTGTACCTCGCGGCGGGCCTGTTCTTCGTCCTTGCGGCGCTGACATATGTTGAGGGCGCGTCGCTGCATCAGGATCGGGCGGGCTCGACCGTCTTCGCCCGGTATGCGTTCAACGAGCTGATCTCGTTCATCGCCGGCTGGGCCATCCTCCTCGACTACGTGATCCTGATCGCGGTCACGGCGCTGTCGGCGACCAACTACGCGGCGGCGTTCTACGAGCCGATCGGGGAAGGGGCGCTGGAGATCGCGATTGCCATCGGCATCGTCGCGTACGTGGCGATGCGCAATGTGCGTGGCTTCTCCACGACGCGCGTGAACCGCGTGTCGATGCTCGTCATTGTCGACATCCTGCTCCAGCTCGTGCTGATCGTCCTGGGGCTCATCTACTTCTTCGATGCCGATCTGTTGCTCGACCCGATCGATCTGGGCGCGTCGCCGAGCTGGAGCGGCACGATCTTTGCGCTAGGGGTGGCCACCGTGGTCTTCACGGGCCTCGAGTCGGCGTCCGGAGTGAGCGGGGAGGTGCGAATCGGCCGGGCCGGCCTCAAGCGCCTGGTCACGAGCGTCACGGCGACCGTGGTCGTCGTCTACACGGGTATCGCTCTGGTTGCGCTCACCGCCGTCCCCGTCCAGGACGGCAAGACAGCGCTCGGCGGGAAGCACCTCGAGGCTCCAGTGCTCGGGATAACGAGGGCGTTCGACGACCCCTGGCTGGCCGACTCGCTGACCTATGTGTTCGCGATCGTCGCGACCGTGACGCTGATCGCGGCCGCGAACTCCGCGATGCTGGGCCTCTCGCGGCTGGCGTATTCGCTCTCGCGCAACCGGCAGATCCCGGCTGCGATCGGACGGCTCCATCCCGAGCGCGCCACGCCGTATGTCCTGATCGCTCTCGCGTCGGCGATCGCCGTCGGGCTGATCATCCCGGAGAACATCGAGCTGCTCGTCGGGATCTTCGCGTTCGGGTCGTTGCTCGCATTGACCATCGCTCACGCGTCCCTTGTCGTCCTGCGCTTCAAGGAGCCGGATCGCAAGCGGCCGTTCCGGATGCCGCTGAACGTCCCTTTTCGCGGCGCGTCGCTTCCGCTCCCGGCCCTGCTCGGCTGCGTGCTCAGCGCGCTTGCCTGGGTCAGCGTGCCGATCTTCCACGAGGGGGCCCGCTACGTCGGTGTCGGCTGGATGGTGTTCGGCGTGGCGCTCTACGTGGGTTACCGGCGCCTGGATGGCAAGCCGATCCTGAAGCGTGTCCTGGTGCCGGAGCAGGCGCTGCGCAAGGAGCCTGAGCGGCTGGTCTTCGGTTCGATCCTCGTGCCGCTGATGGGGACGCCGCTCGACGACGACATCGTTCAGACCGCCGGCCGGCTCGCCGGTGAAATCGATCAGGGCGAGTTCGAGGATGAGGGCTCGGTGATCGAGGCCCTCTGGGTGATGGAGGTGCCGATGGCGCTGCCGATCGACGCCAAGATGCCCGAGGCGCAGGTCGAGCGTGCGCGAGCTGCGCTGCGTCGCGCCAAGGCGGTCGGCGAGGAGTACGAGGGCGTCGAGGTCGCGACAGCGATGGTCCGCGCAAGGCGGGCGGGCACGGCGATCGTCGACGAGGCACGCAGACGCGGCGTACAGGCGATCGTGCTGGCGGCCGAGGAGCCCTCCCGAATCCGCGGCGGGGGCCTTCTCGGCGCCAGGGGAGGGCCTCTCGAGAACTTCGTCGGGGACGCGACCAAGTACGTCCTCACGCATGCGCCATGCCCGGTGATCCTCACCGCTCCGCCGTCGGGCGATTCCGCCGCCGCGAGCCGGTCTGCGGCAGCCGCCGGGCAGTAGAGTGCCGCCAATGTTCGTCCTCGTGATCGGAGCCGGCCGGGTCGGCTCCAGCGTCGCCCGCAAGGCCTTGGCTGACGGCCACACGGTGTCCGTGCTGGACGAGGACCCGCTTTCACACGAGCGACTCGACGCCGGCATGGCGACGAGCTGGGAGGAGGCCGGCGGCCGCTTCACCGTTGGCCACGGCATCGAGGTCGACGCGCTCAAGGAAGCCGGGATCGACGAATGCGACATCTTCATCGCGTCGACCAATGGCGACAACACGAACCTGACGATCGCCCAGATCGCGCAGCGCGGCTTCAACATCCCGAACGTCATGGTGCGGGTGATGGATCCGGCGCGGGCCGCCTGGTACGCGGAGCAGGGCCTGAAGACGATCTGCCCGACGCAGGCCGCGATCAGGGAGTTCGAGAGCGCCCTGGCGGAGTTCGCGTGAGCCGGCTCCTTCCGAAGGCATTGAACAAAGAGGGACGCGCATGTACGTGATCATCTGCGGAGGCGGCAAGGTCGGCTGGAACCTTGCCCGCGAGCTGATGGACCGCAACAACGAGGTCACGCTGATCGAGCAGCGTCGTTCGCGGTACCTGACGATCGAGCAGGAGCTGGAGCACCAGGTCCAGTACGGCGATGCGACCGAGCTGTGGGTTCTCGAGCGCGCGGGCATCCAGCGCGCGGACCTCGTGATCGCGGTCACCGGTGACGACGAGGACAACATCCTGATCTGCCAGGTCGCAAAGGAGAAGTACCTCTGCGACCGGATCATCGCTCGCGTCAACAACCCTCGCAACAGGGACTGGTTCGCGTTGCTGGGCATCCAGCCGGCCGTCAGCGCCACCGATCTGATCCTGCGGCTGATCGAGCACGAGGTGCCGTCCTACGGGCTCGTCCATCTGCTCGACCTGCGCGACGAGGAGCTCGAGATCATCGAGGTCGAGGTGGCAGTCGGCTCGCCGGCCGCAGGCCGCCTGGTCTCTGAGGTAAAGCTGCCGGACGGGTCCCTGATCATCTCCCTGCTGCGCGGTGGCAAGGGCTTCGTGCCCAAGGGCGATTCGCTCATCGAGGCCGGCGACGAGGTCCTGCTCGTCCTCGATCCCGGGCTCGAGGACGCGATCATCGCCCAGTTCGCGGCCGCCTAGCGAGGGCCGAGGTCCGGACGGCGTCCGGGCGACTCTCCCTATACTTCGACGCCCTTGCGGGCTGGTGTAATCGGCAACACGCGACTCTCTGGAAGTCGAATTTGGGGTTCGAGTCCCTGGCCCGCAGCTAAGACGATCTCGCTGGCGAGCGCCCGGCTGGTGTAGCGAGAAAGGACTAGGCCGCAGCCTGCTGCGCCCAGTCGCGGTAGAGCCTGTAGTAACTGCCCTCCGCTGCCAGCAGCTCCTCGTGGCTGCCGGTCTCGACGATCCGGCCGTGCTCGAGCACGACGATCCGGGCCGCCTGGCGGATCGTCGAAAGGCGGTGGGCGATCACGAGCGAGGTGCGACCGGCAAGCAACCGTCGCAGCCCGTGTTCGATCGCCGACTCGGTGTGCAGGTCGACGTTGGATGTCGCCTCGTCGAGGATCAGTATGCGCGGGTCGGCGATCAGCGCCCGCGCGAACGCCACCATCTGCCGTTGACCGGCGCTCAGCTGAACGCCGCGTTCGCCGATCTCCGTTTCCAGGCCGGCGGGCAGCCTTTCAATGAAGGTCCATGCCCCGACGCCCCGGCACGCTGCCTCCAGCTCAGCGTCGGAGGCTCCCGGCCGACCGAATTCGATGTTGTCCCGGATCGTCCCGCTGAAGAGGAATGCCTCCTGCGGAACGATTCCCATCTGGGAGCGCAGCGAGTGGGACGTAATCGTCCGGAGATCGTGTCCGTCGACGAGCACCCGGCCCTCGCTCGGGTCGTAGAAGCGCGCCACCAGCTTGGCGAACGTCGACTTCCCCGCACCGGTGGCGCCCACGAGCGCGACGGTCTGCCCGGGCAGGATCACCAGGTCGATGTCCTGGAGCGCCGTCTTGGCGCCCTGTTTCGTGCTGTAGGCGAACGTCACGCCTTCGAAGGCGATCTCGCCGCGTATCGGGGGCAGGTCGGTGGCATCCGGCGCGTCGACCAGGTCGGCCTCCTCGTCGAGCAGCTCGAAGATCTTGTCCAGCGCCGCCATCCCCGACTGGTAGGTCGTGTAGACCTGCGAGAGCTGGCCGATCGGGTCGAAGAAGTTGTTCAGCGCCAGTACGAAGCCGAGGAGCACGCCGAGCGTGATGTCGCCGTCGAGGGCCTGTTTGCCGCCGACTAGCAGGACCAGGACGGTCGCGAGCGCGCCGACCATCTCGACCGACGGGAAATAGGCGGCGTTGAGGTAGACGGTCTTCATGTTCGCCGCGCGGTTGTCGGCATTGAATTCCGCGAAGCCGATGGCGTGCCGCGGCTCCTGGCCGAAGGAGCGAACGACTCGGATACCGCTGAGGGTCTCCTGCAGATGGGCGGTGATCGCGCCGATCGTCTCGCGCGTGCGGTGAAACGCGCGGGCGGACGCGATACGGAAGATCAGGGCGCCGCCAAGTGCGATCGGGATCACGAGGAACGTCAGCAGAGCGAGCTGGACATCGAAGGTGAGCAGGATGACGATCGAGCCGAGCAGCATCAGCGACGCCGAGAACAGCGTCGTGACGCTGTCGGTGACCATCGCGTTGAGCGCTTCGACGTCGTTGGTCATCCGCGATATGAGCACTCCCGCCGGCCGGCGCTCGTAGAAGCCGACCGGCATCTGCTGAAGGTGCTCGAAGATCTGGCGTCGCAGGTCCTGCAGCGCGCGCTGGCCGACCCAGTTGGTCAGCATCCCCTGGGCGTAGGACGTCGCCCAGACGACCACTGCGCTCAGCACGAACAGGAACACGATCAGGTTCAGCGCGGAGAGATCGCCGGTGCGGATCCCGTCGTCGATCGCATGCTTGGCCAGCGGCGCGGGAGCGAGCGCGGCGGCGGTCCCGAGCAGCAGGGCGCCGAACATCGCGATCACGCGCCAGCGGTACGGGGCGAGCAACACGAGCAGACCGCGCAGCTTGCGCCCGCGCCCTCCGGTTGCGCGGAGCCGCGCACGCAGCTCCTCGCGCCGGCTTTCGCGAGTGGATCCGAGCATGCTCATAGCCCCGCGACCTCCCGCTCGGCCGGATTGCGCGTGAGGAAGACCTGATCGGGCAGTCCTTTCTCCACGATCTCGCGGTAGAGCGAGCTGAGCTCGAGCAGCTCCTCGTGGCCGGCGTGTGCGACGACCGCGCCGTCCTCGAGCACGACTATCGAGTCGGCGAGCGCGATCGTCGACAGCCTGTGCGCGATGACGATCGTGGTGCGGTCAGCCATCACGTCGCGCAGCGCCTGCTTGATCTCCTGTTCGGTCGATGCGTCGACCGACGACGTCGCGTCGTCGAGGATCAGGATCCGAGGGTCGGCGAGGAACGCGCGAGCTATCGCGAGGCGCTGCCGCTGGCCGCCGCTGAGCGTCAGCCCACGCTCTCCAACTCGCGTTTCATAACCCTCCGGAAGGCGCGAGATGAAACTCTCGGCTTGCGCTCGCTGCGCGGCAAGCTCGATCTCCTCCCGCGTCGCACCGTCCGCTCCGCGCGAGTAGGCGATGTTGTCCGCGACGGAAGTGCTGAAGAGGAACGGGTTGTCATCGACGATCGCGATTTGCGAGCGCAGTGAAACGGCGTCGACCTCACGGACGTCGGCGCCGTCGATCAGGACCGACCCGGCGTCGGGGTCATAGAGCCGCCCCAATAGCTGCACGAGCGATGTCTTGCCGGAGCCCGTGGCGCCGACGAGCGCCACCGTCGTGCCCGCCTCGATCTGGAGCGACACGTCCCGGAGCCCGCGAAAGCTGACGTCGCGCAGCTCGATCTCGCCTCGGCCCGGCGGCAGCGGGGGAGCTCCGGGCCTGCTCGTCACCGTCCCCTCGCGATCCAGGATCTCGAACAGCCGGGCTCCGGACGCTGTGGCGCGCTGGGCCAGGCCGAGCACCATGCCCAGCGTCCTCATCGGGCTGAGCAGCATGACCAGATAGATGTAGAACTGGCTGAACTCGCCGATCGTCAGGGAGCCGTTCACCACCCGGCGCCCTCCGACCAGCAGGATCACGGCGAGGCCCAATTGCGGCACGAAGCCGATGAACGGGCCGTAGAACGCCTGCAGGCGCGTCGAGATCATCGCCTGCTCGAAGACCCGCCCGGTCGCCCCCTCGAAGCGCTCTCGCTGGCGCTCCTCGCGGGCAAACGCCTTGACGACGCGCACGCCGGCGATCGACTCCTCGGCGACCGCGGTCAGCTCGGCGATCCGCTGCTGTACCTCCTGCGAGGCCGGCCGGGCCCGGCGGCCATAGCGGTTCGCGATGAAGACGACGAACGGCACGGGGGCAAGAGAGATCGCCGCCAGCGACGGATCGACCAGGAACATCGCGATCGCCGCGATCACGATCGTCAGGATCGACTGGATCAGGAATACAAGGCCGTAGCCGAGGAAGAAGCGCACGGCCTGCAGGTCGACGGTCGCGCGGGACATCAGCTGACCCGTCTGCTGGCCGTCGAAGAAGCCGAGATCGAGCGACAGCATGTGCTCGTAGAGCAGCCGCCGCAGGTCGTACTCGACTCCGAGCGAGACCCGTCCACCGACGAGCCTCCTGCCGACGGTCAACACGAGCCGCAACATCCCTGCACCGGCGATCAGCAGAGCGGTCGTCTGCAATCCGCTGCGGTCACCCGCGTCGATGCGATCGATCGCGTTGCCGACGAGGTTCGGGATCGCGACTGCCGCCGCCACGGCGGCGGCGGCGAACAGGGTCGAGATGGCCACGCCGGCCCGATAGGGCTTCAGGAAGGCGAGGAGTCGAAGGAAGACGCCGATCGTGCCAGTGTAGTTGCGAAGGAAACCACCTGCTGGCCCCGGCCCCGACGGTTAGCGCCTTGCCGATCTCATTCCGGTCCCGACGTAATACTCATGATGTGTCCTTCGGGCTCTGTGACCGGTGTACCCATCAGCGGATCGTCGAGACGACCCGGGGCTCGCGATTCTCGATGTGTGAGTTGGGGCAGAAGGATCCCGACTGGCCGAAGTACCCGCGGATGCCGGTCCTGAGGTGTACGAGGTACGAACCGCGAGTCACAGCCGATCGGCGATCGCGTTCCTGACCGCGTCGACCCGGACCTGGGGATGCGTCGCACGCCGGGGAACCGGGCTACGACAGCGCCTTCGCCTTCAGCGCCTCATACTCGACCTGGCTGATCGCGCCGCTGTCGAGCAGGGCCTTGCCGCGCTCGATCTCCGCCGTAGCGCCCCCCGAGGTGCCCGTAGCCCGCATGTACGCATCCATCTGCGCCTGGCTCCGCTTCGCGTGGCGCTCCGCCATCTCCCTGCCCTGGACACCGAGGTAGACGAGAACACCCAGGAACGGCAGCACGATCACAAATACGACCCATCCAGACTTGGCCCATCCCGAGATGTCATGGCGCCGGAAGATGTCTATGAGCACCTGGAACAGGAGGGTGAACCAGATCACCCATCCGAAAAAGACGAGCATCGTCCAGAAGATGTCAAGAAACGGGTAATCCGACGCGAGGATGTTCATGGAGGAAATCGTCTGGCGGCGGACCGGTTTCCGCAACCTGGCGCGCACCCCGGTTACCGGGGGGTGGACACCTCCGGCGCCGCCACGGAGTGGTGCAAGACTTTCGTCCCGTCGTCAGAACCGAATGAGCGCCGAAACCGGCCGGATCACCTACGTGGGACACGCGACCGTGCTGGTCGAGGTCGCGGCCGTCAGGCTGCTGACCGACCCCGTCCTGCGGCACCGCGTCGCCCACCTGCGCCGGTACTCCCGGCCCCCGGCGCTGGACCGGCTCGGCGACCTCGACGCGGTGCTCATCTCACATGCGCACGCCGATCATCTCGATCTTCCATCGCTGCGCCGGGTCGCCGCCGGAGTTCCGGTGATCGCGCCGGCCTCGTGCGCTGATTGGCTGCGTCGCCACGGCATCTCGCGAGCGATCGGGGTTGTTGCGGGCGATCGCGTGCCCGTCGGGGACGTTGAAGTGGCGGTCACGCATGCCGAGCATGACGGCAGGCGGTGGACGCGCGGACCAGCACGACCCGCGGTCGGGTTCGTCGTCGACGGCCCGATGCGGATCTACTTCGCCGGCGACACGGACCTTTTCGACGCAATGGCGGAGCTCGCCGGGACCGTCGACGTTGCGCTCGTCCCGGTCGCAGGTTGGGGACCGAGGATTCCCGCCGGCCACCTCGATCCCAGGCGTGCGGCCTGGGCAATCTCGTTGTTGCGCCCGCGCATCGCCGTGCCGATCCACTGGGGCACGTTTGCCTCGCCGTTCAGCCGCCCGGCGGATCCGGCGGCTCCTGCGCGCGAGTTCGAGGAGCTCGTAGAGGCTCAGGTCCAGGGCGTGGAGGTGGAGGTCCTGTATCCCGGAGCGTGGTTGGCGCTTCCGGAGAGGGAGCGCTGACGCGGCGGTCCCAGAGCGTCGCGTTGAGGACGGCCGTCGCGACCAATAGGCGGCTGACGAAGAACAAGCCGAGGAGCATCGCCGCCGCAATTCCCAATGAGCCGTATGTGCCCTGTTTGTTGTCCACGGTCGGAACGATGAAGTAGGTCGTCAACGCCTGAATCACCTGAATGCCAACGCCGAGCAGTATCGCCCCGGGAATCAGGCTCGACCATGGTGACTCTCGGTGCGGCAGGTGGATCGAGATCACCAGCCAGAGGACGGCGTACGGGATCCATACAATCACGACGCCGGCGATGCCGGCCAGCGCGGATGCGTGCGTCACCGCGCCGCTGACGGCCGTGATCGACAGGTAGACCAGGAGCGCCACAAGGAACTGAAGCGTCTGCACCGCTGACGGACGGGTTGCCTCGCTGCGTACGTCCGTCCACACGAGGCGATGGATGACGAACAACGTCCGTAGCGTGGATCTCATGGCAACCAGCAGGATCGGGATCCCTACGAGCAGCGCGTACCAGCGAGTGGAGCTGTTCGCGGCGTCGGCGACGGAGCTCGACGCGAGGCCCGCCAGGCCCAGCGTGTCAGCTGCTTCCCGAGGCGACGTAGACGAAGCGTCGGCGGCAATACCAAGCCCCGCGATCGCCACCAAGGTCAGTGGCAGCAGCATGATGAACAGCCGGTAGGCGAGTGCGCCGGCCATGATGCCCCCACCGACCTCGGCGTCGCGATCGGCCACCTCGAACAACACGTCGACCGAGCGATGGCTCGATCGCTCGTCCTGCGCCCGCAGCGCGAGACGATCCTTCTTGGCCTGAATAGCGGCGATCCGGGCACGCCCGCGCGCCGCTCGTGTCAGACGTGGTTTCTCTGGCTGCTTTGGCTGGCTCTCGTGCTGATCGCTCACGAGGCGACGATCGTAGAACCGCGCCGCCGCCTGCACGATGAAGCTGGCATGTGTGTCAATTGAGCTGACCAGCGCGGCCGCCACTCGGGTGAGGTGTGCATCCTCGGCCAACGCATGCGGACCACCTTGCCGGTCGAGCGGGCGGGGACCAGGATCGGGCTCATGACCTTCGGCGACGCTCCGGCGACCGATGTCCAAGGCGGTGAGCCCACCGCAGTCCGGCTGACCGCTGCAGGCTCGCCGCTGCCATGGTGGGGACCAGTACTGATCGGCGTTCTCGATATCGGAGCCGCGATCCTGGTCCTCGTCTATCCCGATATCAGCCTCCTGGTGGTGGCGCTGGTCCTGGGGGTCTACCTCCTGGTCGTCGGAGCCATGGCGATGATCGACGCGCTGCTGATCGATGCAGACGCGGTGATGAGGGCTCTACAGGGCGTGGTCGGCCTGATCGCGGTGATCGCCGGTCTCGTGGTCCTGCGTCAGCCGGGTGACTCGCTGTTGGCGATCGTGATCGTCGCCGGGATCTTCTTCGTCGTTCAGGGCGTCGTCGCGCTGGTTCGTGCCTTCGCCAACGCGGAAGCGCGTGGACTGAGTCTTCTTCTCGGCGTCGTCAACGCCGTGGTCGGCATCGTGATCCTGTCTTGGCCCGAGCTCGGCGTAGCGACATTCGCGATCCTGATCGCGATCAATCTGATCATCCAAGGGCTCGGGGCTCTGGCGGTGGGGCTGGCGCTGCGCCAGCTATGACGCGCGCCGGGTCAGCGCTCAAAGGGTCGTTGCGATGAGCGCAGAGCCCACAACCACGCCAGAGGCCACAACCGCGCCGAGCAAGCGCGGTGGTCCGCGCAAGACGGTCAGGGTTCTTCTTGTTCTCGGAGTGGTGCTCGGCATCGTCGCCCTGCTCGCCGTCTGGGTCAACAGGCAGGTGCTCAACGCCGAGAACTGGGCGGATACGAGCACCGCAGTCCTCGCGGACGAGGCGGTGAGCGAGCAGGTTGCAACCTTCCTCGTCGACCAGGTCTATTCCAATGTTGACGTCGCCGCGGAGGTCGAACGAGGCCTTCCGCCGCGCGCGAAGCCTCTCGTCGGCCCGGTCGTCGGCGGCCTGCGGACGTTGTCGGAGCGGGTCACGCGCGAAATCCTGCAACGACCGCGCACTCAGCAGGCGTGGCACACTGCCAACGAGGTCGCCGCCAAGCAGTTCATCTCGATCGCCGAAGGTGATTCGAAGCTGGTAACCACCGTAGACGGCGCGGTGATCCTGGACCTGCGGCCGCTTGTCCTTCAGGTCGTTCAGCGGCTCGGGCTTCCTGAGGGCATCACCAACAAGATCCCGCCATCGGCTGGCGCGCTGCGGGTCATGGACAGTGACCAGGTCGAGTCGGTGGGGACGCTCGTCCGCGCCCTGCGGGTGCTCGCGTTCATCCTGCCGCTGCTCATGCTCGGGTGCTTCGTGCTGGCGATCTACCTGGCGCGTGGCCGCCGCAGGAAGGTCCTGCTCGCCGTCGGTCTCGACCTCGTGTTGATCGGCTTGGTCGGGTTGGTCGCCCGCAACCTGATCGGCAACGTCGTAGTCGACTCCCTCGCCAAGACCGACGCCGTAGAGCCGGCGGCCGATGCCGTCTGGTCGATCGGCACCCACATGCTCCGCGATGTGGCTCAGGCCACGATCATCTTCGGGATCCCCGTCATCGGCGCCGCCTGGATCGCCGGGCCCAGCCGGCTTGCCGTGAGCATCCGTCATTGGGTTGCACCTTGGTTTCGCGACGAGCCAGTCGCTGTGTATGCAGCGGTCGGTGCGGTCGGGGCGCTCGTTGTTCTCTGGGGGCCCATTCCAGCAACGCAGAAGTTCCTGCCGGTTCTCGGAATGGCGATCGCCATCGTCATCGGGGTGGAGGCGCTGCGACGGCAGACGGAGCTCGAGTTCCCGGGCGCCAGCATCGAGGACTCAAAGACCTCGATGCGTGCGCTCGCCGGCCGAATCACCGGCGCGGACCCACGGAGCCGGGCACGCTCGTCCTCGCCGCCTGCGGTCAGCGAGGACGCTGTCGTCCGCCTCGAGCGACTGAACAGGCTCCACAAGGATGGAGTTCTCGATGATCAGGAGTTCAGGGACGCCAAGGCGCAGATCCTGGGCTCAACTTGAGCGTGGGCCCTGGATCGCCCGCCTCTACCCTCGGTCTTAGAGGAAGCGACGAGGGATGGAGTCGCTTTGCCGAGCGGATCGCGAACGCGTTCGGTCTTGTTCTGCTTCTCGTTGTCGCGACCTATGTTGCGGGGTCACTGACGGGGTATTCGCGCTGGGGCGCGGTACTCGTCTCCGTACTGGCCTCCACCAGCGGCGCCGTCGCATTTGCCAGTTCCGGAGCACCCGCTCGGATAGTCCGCCTGGTGACGGTTGTAGCCATAGGCTGCGTGAGCTTGGCCCTCATCGCCGCGCTGACCGATTACTCGGGACTGCTCAGCGCCTCGGCCTTTGCCCAGATGATCCTGCTGCTGGCGGCAAGCGGAGCCGTGCTGAGATCGGTGCTCGCAGAATCGGAGGTGGGTTTTCGGGCGATCCTCGGTGCGATCAGCGTCTACATGATCTTCGGCCTGCTCTTCACGCACCTCTACGTGGCGATTGATCGCCTGCAGGCGGGGCCGTTCTTTGGCGCTGCGAGCGGATCCCACACCGGCGACTTCATCTTCTTCAGCTTCACGACCCTGACCACCACGGGCTACGGGAACTTGGTCCCAGACGCTCAGCCGGGAAAGATGTTCGCCGGACTGGAGATGCTGTTCGGCCAGATATTTTTGGTAACGCTGATCGCCGGACTTGTCAGCCTTTGGCGTCCGGGCCATAGGGCGCGGGGAGCTTCACCAGGCGAGCCCGACTGACCGGGATCGGCGACCGGGTGCTCGGCTAGCCGGGCGGAGCCGGCGTGAAGGCAACGTGCTCGTCCTTGCCGGGCTGCACGATGAATGCCGAGCCGGGCGGGATCTCCCGCCAGATGCCGGGAAGGTCGCCAAGCGGTTCTGAGACGATCGCCCGCGCCTCATCGGAGAATCGCTGCAGCCTCTCGTCGCCGGGGTAGAGGGCACGGATCGCGCTGGCGTCGGCCGAGACGAACAGCGAGTTGACGACCGGTCCGCTGGCGTAGCGGGCCGCGTACAGGCGCTCGCCATCGCTCGCCGCAACGGTCATCTGCAGCGGCTCGGCGACGTCATGCCGATGACCGGTCGCCTCGACGAAGCCCGCCATCCGCTCCAGTGCCGCCAGCGGCTCTTCTGCCAGGCCAAACGTCAATGCCAGGTGGAACATCAGCTCGGAGTCCGTCGTCCCGGTGATGTTGCTGAAAATGCTCGGATCGACGGCTAACAGCAACTCGCGCCGAAGGAGGAAGTAATCGTCGATAAAGCCATTGTGTGCAAAGAGCCACCGGCCGTGGCGGAAGGGATGGCAGTTGGTCTGCTCGACCGGCGTTCCCGTTGCCGCGCGAATGTGCGACATGAACAGCGGCGACTCGATCTGGTTGGCCAGCTCACGCAGGTTGCGATCGCCCCACGCAGGCGCCGTGCTTCGGTACAGGCCGGGCTCGTCGCGGTTGCCGTACCACCCGAGGCCGAGGCCGTCCGCATTGGGGTAGCCGCCGGCAAGGCGGTCGCGGCGGCTCTGCTCGACCAGCGAGAACTTCGTGTCGTAAAGAAGGGTCGCAGGCGTGATCGGGTCGCCGTAGTACGCAAGCCATCGGCACATTGGTTCCCAGTACCCATTCCATGAATGATCGATCGCATCCGTGCAGGTCAGATCTGGGGGTAGTAGTTTTGCGCTGAGTGATCCGGGTCGTTCTTGCCGATGACAGCTTCATTGTGCGCGAGGGCATTCGCGAGATCCTCGCTGCGCAAGACGACATCGCGGTCGTGGCCATGTGCGGTGACAGCGGCGCGCTGTTGGCTGCCGTACAGACAGAAAATCCGGATGTGGTCGTAACCGATATCCGCATGCCACCGACGAACACTGACGACGGAATACGCGTCGCCAACCAGCTGCGTGAGTCCCAGCCCGATCTAGGGGTCGTCGTGTTGAGCCAGTACGACGAACCTGAGTACGCGCTCGCGCTATTGGACGGTGGCTCGGATCGCCGCGCGTACCTCCTCAAGGAGCGAGTGCACGACCGGCTGCACTTGACAGCCGCGATCAGGGCAGTCGCCGAGGGAGGATCAGTGATCGATCCGAAGATCGTGGAGCGGCTCGTTGCCGCCAAGGACCACGTTCAAGATTCCCCTGTCAACGAGCTGACGCCGCGTGAGCTCGAGGTGCTCGCCGGGATCGCGGAGGGCAAGAGCAACACCGCGATCGCCGACTCACTCGTGCTCACCAAGCGCGCGGTCGAGAAGCACATCAATGCCATCTTTCTGAAACTCGGCCTGGCGCACGCGGATGACGTCAGCAAGAGGGTCACGGCTGCGCTCATGTTCCTTGCGGATCCTCACGACGGCGATCGGCCGCCCGTGGGCGGGTAGCTCCGCGCCGCGGGAATCCTTCCGATCACCGTGGTCCCGCGACCGGGCGCGGAGATCACCTGAAGATCGCCGTCGAAGGCGGCGAGACGGTCGTGCAGATGGACGAGGCCCGCGCCCGCGGGCACGTTCCTCTGGTCGAAGCCTGGGCCGTCGTCCCGAACCTCGAAGCACAGGGGGTCGTGCGAGAGCGTGACGACGACGCGAGTCTCCGGGGTGCCGTGCTTGGCGGCATTCTGCATCGCCTCAAGGCAGCAGAAGTAGACGGCCGCTTCGACGTCCTCCGAATAGCGCGGTAGGTGATCCGACCTGAGCGTGACCGCGATCGGAGCCCGGCGCGCTGCGGCTCGCAGCGCGTCTTCTGGACCTTGTAGCGCGAGCACCGGCGGGTAGACGCCGCGCGCGAGCGCGCGCAGCTCGTCAAGGATGCCGACAGCATCGTCCCCGAGACCGTCGAGCAGGTATGCGTCGCTACTCCCGTGCGAGGCCAGGACGTCCCGTGCAAGCTCGAGCTTGATGCGCAGTCCGACGATCCTCTGCTGGGCGCCGTCGTGGAGGTCGTGCTCGATCCGTCGCCGCTCCGTGTCAGCGGCGGATTGGATGCGAGACCGCGAGACTCGCAGCTCATGCTGCGACGCATCGACGGCCTCAGCGAGGTGACTGTTCGCCAGCGCAATCGTGGTCAATGCTGCGACTGTCGACGCCAACCCGGGTGTGTCGCTCCATGACGCGTCGTGGACTATGGCGGCGACGCGAGGATCTCCGCCTGGAATCTCCGTCAGGTAATGATGGCGGACGTTCTCGTCGGGGAGTTCGATCGGACGCCGACTCAGGTCGACGAGGCGCTGGCCTCCGTCGGTCCAGTTGACAAGCTTCAGAGATGGGTCGTCGAACGCGGCAGCCAGCAGCGGCTCGATCTGCTCAGGGCTTGTGTTGCGGGCGAGACTGACGGCGACCTGCTGAAGCGCCCCGATCGCCGACAGGCGGGCCTGTATCCACCCGACGACGAACGCCATCGCAAACGCCGGGATGGCCAGTGCGAATGCCCATCCGGCTGCGCCGCGTAGGCTCGGGTCGCCCGACATTTGATGTCCGATGAGCAGGCCGCCGACGGCCGTCACCTCTGCCAAGGCGATCACGGTCAGCGCGCCCAGCGTGCCGTGCGTCGCGCGGCTCGCGGTGCGAAGTCGCCAGCCGACCCGCGCGGCCACTGCCAGCAGGATGATCATCGTGAGCACCCCAGGGACAGGAAGCCCGTCCGCGACCGGCATCATGTGACCAAGGAGCGGCGCGTCCGCCGCCAGCCACCCGATCAGGAGTGTTGCCGCGGCGGCGGTGACGAGCACGCGGTCGATGCGGCCTTCGAGGTGTCCCGAGGGGTAGCTGAGGATCACCGCGATCAGTCCGCACTGGCCGATCAAGAAGAGCGCTGGGCCGGCGCCGTCGACCGGGCTGCTCGCAACCGTTGTCAGCGACAGTCCGAAGCAGGCGAATGCGACGGTCGCAAGCATCGGGCCGAGACGCCCGTACGACTGGTGGCGCCAGAAGTAGAGCGATGCGCCGAGTGGAAGGCTGAACACCACCATTCGTCCTGTCGCGTCGGCCGCGTCCTCCCATGTGTGCGAGCTGGTAAGGGCCGAGAAGGCGGCGATCAGCAGGAGGACGGCGCCTGCATAGCCGGCCAGCTCGGGGGACCCTCGCCGCGCGGGGTGGAGTGCTTGTCTGGTCCACCGCGGGAAACGCGGACCGGCACGATTACCGAAAACGGTATGGGTGGCAGACACGGCCCGGGTCAACTTACCAGGCCGATAGACAAAGAAATAGATGTTGTAACGGGCCGGACGAAGCGGATTCTTCGCTGTCGCGGACAACCCGACCTCCGAGCAGGCACCACTCACGTTTGCCTGTACATACCCTTTGACCGCTGCGCTCGCAGGCGCATGATTGCCGTATGGTCGTGCGAACCCCGAGCGTTCCATTCTGCGCCACGTCGGGCGGGATTCGTGGCTGGCCTACGTGATGTTCGACGAGGCAGATTCGCCCGGTGAACGGGCCGAAGGAGCTGATCCCGTGAGGGTCCTTCTCGCCGATGATCATCCGTACTTCCTGGATGCGGCACGCGAGGTCTTCGCCGCGCTGGGCGGCTTTGAGGTTGTCGGGGAGGTCGACTCCGGTGAACGGGCGGTCGATGCCGTCGAGCAACTGCATCCAGATCTGGTGATGCTCGACATCCGGATGCCAGGCATCGGGGGAATCGAGTCTGCGCGACAGATCAAGGCGAACCACCCCGACACCGTGGTGTTCCTCGTCACGATCGAGGACGTCAGCGACGTCTCGGAACATGCGGGCCGGTGTGGCGCCTCAGCGTTGCTGCGCAAGCAGGACTTCGGCCCAACCGAGGTCCGACGCCTGTGGACCCTGCACGGGCCGTCGAGATCGAGCACCTAAGGGCGAAGCGATCAAAAGATCGCCGGTCGCAGCGCGCAGCGCGCCACGCCGGCGCTCCCCCGATCAGGCGGCAGGTTCGAGTTCGCCCGCGAAGAACTCGAGCGCGGTGCGTGTCTTGGTCTGTTGCTCGCCGGAGAGGTCGATTCCGCGGTCGCTGAGATAGACGCGCGCCTCGGCCGCAACTTGGAACGGCTCCGTTGGCAGGCACTTCGTCGAGAGCTCGAAGATGCGCGTGCCGTCGGGATAGAGCCACAACTCGGTGACCATCTTGCGCGCGAAGCCGCGCGGCTTCCACTTCAACTTGAGCACGAAGATCGGACCGAGCACCGCGAGATCGTCCAGCTCGATCCCTTCCGGAGCGTGATCTCGGTACAGCGCGCGCTGTTCCTTGGTGAAGAGCTTGCGAATCGGTCGCTCCCCTAGAAGGACTTGCCGGATCGCGTCCGAGTCGGCTTCGCACTTCAGTCGCCCAGAGCAGACGAATCCGCCCGGTATCGCATCGACCTCTATGCCGAACCCGCTGAGGCGCCGGACGCCCTCGCTCACCTGATCGGGGTCGAGAGGCCGTAGCTTGATCACCGAGTCGCCCGTCCGTCCCTGGATCCTGCGTGCGCGCACAACGACGCCGGCCCGATCAAGGGCCAGGTCGGGTGTATCAAAGAACACCACCTGGCGAATCTGCGCGTCGAGCGGATCGAGCCCAAGCCCGCGGATCGCGGATCGCTGTTGTTCGGCGGGAATTGTGAGCTTTAGCTCGACTGTGTCGGACCCCCGCAGAAGGGACATCAGCTCAGCCAGCTGGGAGTCGCTCAGAGCGGGGCGGGCGGAGGTGCCGGAGGCCATGCCACAGGTTCCCAACGACACGCCGTGCCGAACACCGTGAGCGCATGTGTCTCATGGAACCTGTGGCCTCCCCGAAGACGACGACGACGCCTGCTTCCGATGAGCTCCGTCAGGTTTCAGGGAACGCCGGACCAGGAAACGCCGGACCAGGAAACGCCGGATCCGGAGCTGCCGGATCAGGAGCCGCCGGATCAGGAGCCGCCGGATCCGCGGCGGCCGCCTGCTCCTCCAGTGCTTTGGCGCGAGCGACGTCGGACGCGATCCGGACGGCCGCGGCTGTCAACGGCGCGGCCAGAACCAGGCCGATCATCCCGAACAGGCTCCCGCCGGTGATCGTGACGATGAGCACTGCCAGAGGGTGGATGCCGAGCGTGGCGCCGAACGCGATCGGCTGGATGAGCTGTTGGAGGATGCCGTTTGCAAGCAGGCAGATGATCGCGATCGCGATCGCCTCCTCCGTTCCGCTACCGCCGAGCGCGACAAGCACGGCAAACGCTCCCGCGACCCACGCGCCGAGATAGGGGATATACGCACCCACGAAGGTCACGACGGCGATCGAGCCCGCCAGCGGGACGCCCAGCAGCCATGCCCCCGCTCCGACGACCACACCGTTGAAGACCGCTATCGCCGTCACTCCGCCGAAGTAACCACGCAGCGAAGTGAGGACTCGTCCGGTCGCCGCCCGGGCGAGATCGTGGGGCAGGCCGAGATGGCGCTCTGTCCAGTTGCGGATCGTCGGCCCGTCCTTCAGGAGGAAAACCAGGCCGAGCAGGGTGAACGTCAGGAAGATCACCAGGGAGCCGAGGCTTTCGAGGCTCGACGTGATCCCGTCGAGCAATCGATGGAACGCACTACTGACACCGTTGCTGGCACTCGCGTTCGCCTGCGCGGCAGCGGACGCGCTGACTCCCGCATCCTGCAGCCAGGCTTCAAGCTTCTCGACGCCCGCGGAGAGTTTGGATGTCAGGGCCGGCCCTTCGCTTGTGATCCCGGTCATGACAAGCACGCCGATCCCGAAGCCGATGAGGACCACGAGCAGGAGCACGAGCACGGTGCCGCCCGCGCGCGGAAGGCCCCATTTGTTGAGCAGGCGCACGACGGGGGACAGCACCGCCGCGATGATCGCCGCGGTCACCATCGGCATGACGATCGTGTGGGTTGCCGACAACAGCGCGATGGCTGCCGTGACCACGATCGCAACGCCGGCCACGAGCCATGCCATTACGCCGAGATCGCGCAGCCAGTTGGGTGCCGCGAACAGTCCGCCGAGCTCGCTCGCCTGGATCTCGACGACCTCGGGCTCCGCCCTGCCGCCAACATGTGCGTTCATGCGCCTGGGCCGGCGAATGGTCGGCTTGCGCATTACGTTCTCACCGGGTGCTGGGGCACGCGTCGCTGTCCGGTCATCCATCAACATCCTCCGCGCCCACCGGCCGCGCCGCAATGAGGGCGACGGGCCCCTTCACGGGGTGCCTGCACCACCGACCCAGTGGGTGAGACGGCATTGCTGTTCAGGCCGATGGATGAATCGGTCCCGCCAGGTATGCGGGCTCGCCCCCGGGGCGGTCTCCGGCCGTCTCCAGCGCGCGGCGCCAGCTGAGCAAGAGGTCGTGAACCGCGCTCGCGCCGACGAGCCGCTCCGCGGGAACGACCAGCCGCGGCGGGTACATGATGAAGGGCCTCGTCTGCGGACCTCCAAGACCGCCGTGGAACGAGATCAGTTCCTCGAACGCGCAACCCTCTTCGAGATCCGGGTCATAGAAGCTGCCGACCATGACATCGGCGACGTGAGCGAATCCGTCGGTTCGCAGCAGGTGACGTGCCGCAGTTGACGAGAACGCCGCCAGTGGATCCTGACCTTCGCAGCGGCCGTCGACGAGGTGGCGCGTCCCGTGCGGACCCAGAACCACGGGCCCATGTTCCGCCGAGTGCACAAGCAGCCAGCCGATGTGCGGGTGTTCCCGCAGGGCGGGGAGAAGGCGGGGGTGGCGGGCGTCGATCTCCTCGCGGGTGAGCCGGCGCCGCTCCTCCATGAGGTAGATGAGGCCCAGGTTGCCCGAACCGAGTACCACCACCTCGCGGTCGGAAACGTCGTTTTTCGGGTGCTTTGCCTTTCTGCCGCCGCCGGTCGCCTCTTCGACCGCGTTTCCCACCATGGCGGACTGCTCATCTCCGCCGACGACCGCGGCGACATCGAGTCGTTCGACTGAGCGCTCGACGAGTTCGTCGAGGCTATAGCCGTTGCGCTGCTTGAAAGTGGCGCCCTGCGTCTGACCGTGGTCGGAGAGGACCACGATCTCGTATGGGCGTGGCGCGTACTGGCGAGCACGTGCCACGCGCCCGAACTGCTGGTCGAGCTTGCGGAGCGCCTCGAGCGTGTCAGCGCGTTCCAGGCCGGAGTGGTGAGCCACCTCGTCGTAGCTGGCGAAGGTCGCGTACACCGCGGGCCGGCCGTGCATCATGTCGCTCAGTACGCCGAACACGACCAGATCGCGCGCGATCACGCACATCACCCCGCGTAGCAGCGGATACACCCCGCCGCGGTGGCCGCGGGGGCGGACATCGCGGCGAACCGCGCGGATCGCAGCGGTCCATTCGAGGACGATCTCCCAGATGAACAGCACCAGCGCCCGGGTGACGTTGAAGCCGTTCGCGAAGAATGCCCGGTAGCCAGGGTTGGCGCGCTTCTCTGCCTCGATCCGGCTAACGGTGAGGATTACCTCGTCGGCCTCGCCCGACAACAGGTTGCCGCGACTCGCGCCACCGCCGGCGAGGAGCCCGACGCCGGTCGATAGCCGGCGCTCGATTTCGGCGCAGTCCGCCGGATCCGAACAGGTCATCAAGGTCCCGGTCTCCTTCTCCACCCAGCGGAAGGCGGGGATGTCCTCGTTGGATCCGAGCAGGATGCCGGCCTGGCTCGCGCCTGTCTGCGACGAGAGGTCCGGCTCCCACTCGGCAAGCCGGTAGCCGTCGTCCGCGATCCAGCGCGCCAGGTTCGGGGCGTTGCCGTCGCGCATCGCGCGCCGCAGGACGGGAGCCGAGAGCCCGTCGATCTCGAGGAAGATGATGCCCGCGACGTCCTGGCGATCCTTCGCGCCCTGGCGGCGCGCGATGCGCCGGACGACGTACAGCGAATATTCGTCGTCGTCGTTTGTTCCCGCCATCACCGCGATCACGATCGAGATGGAAGTCATCACCAGCGCAGCGACCAGAGCGGTGCCCAGCGAGTCGACGCGGATCTCGTCCGGAAAGACGTCGGCGGCAATGCGCAGGGCAAGCGCGTCCACCCACAGCACCGCGAGGAAACCGAACGCGAGCATCCAGGGCATCCGCAGCGCCGCGATCAGCGGTGGAAGGATCGCGTTCGCCGCCGCGACCCCGGCGGCCAGGAGGAACGCGGCGCCGTGTGCCTCGAGCGCGAAGCCCGGGACGAGGGCCGCCGCCACGACGGCCGAAGCTGCGGCGGCGAACCATGCCACCAGCAGCCGTAGCGGCCGCAGCCGTGGCGTTACCGGCTCCCAGTGCGGCGTGGCGCCATAGGTGCCGGTCGTCCAGAGCGCCTGCGGCTCAGGCGCGCGTCTCAATGCGGTCATCTGGCCACATATCGTGCGAGGCGCCGGGTCGCGGCGCAATGAAGACGACGTGCGTCTTCGCTTGGTGCCTGCACACCTGCCGGCCGCTGCCGCTGGGCGTCAGCTCGGCTCATTCCCGCCGAGCGCTGAGCGTCGGCTAGCCGGCTCGGCTCAGGATCGCCGTCACCGAGCTGTCCGCGCCCTCGTTTGCGGTGGCTGTCATCGGCGCCAGGACGAGGTACGCCTTCAGATCCGAGTCGGCGGTGGAGATCGAGTACTGGTAGAGCTTTGACGTGGTGATCTTGTCGACCCGCACCGATTCCGGCACACCGGCGATCGAGGAGACGGACGGCGGCGGATTGTGCAGCGTCCGGTTCAACGGCACGTCGAGGGCGGGGTCGAGGTCGTCCTTGCGGAAGAAGAGCGCTTGGCCGGGATCCTCAGAGCCGAGCCGCGGCGGCATCAGCACGACCGCGTTCTGGAGCCCGTTGATGTAGCGGAATGAGTAGAGCGCAAGCTCGAGCGCCTCACGCCGGAGCAGGAGATGGCGATCGGTCGATGCTCGTCCCTTGGCGATCGCGCAGTTGGGGCCCAGGCCGCAGAGCCGGTAGAGCACAGCGGATCCCGGAACGACCGTGAGCTCTCCGTTTGCGGGCTGCAGCACGAGGTCCATGGGCACGTCGGCGACCTTTGGGCGTCCACCGGTGACGAGTACCAGCTGGGTCTTCCCCAGCCGGTACTCACGCCCGACGTGGTCGGCTATCTGGGAGCTGGGGGCCTCGCCGCCGTCACGCGGCTCCCAGGCCGACCAGTGCGGCGCGCCGGCCCCGGCGTTCTCCTTGTCGCTCGAAACCGCCAGCAGCACGCCGCCGACCGCGAAGGCGAGCCCGAGCGCCGCCAGCACACCGAGCGCGAAGCCGACTCTACGCGATGCCCGCGTCCTGATCCGGCCCTCCGGCGCCTCCTCCACTGGCTCCTCCAGGTGAGGCGCCACGGGAGGGGCGAGCAACGGAGCGATCTCCTTTGGCAGGAGATCGGCCTCGGAGTGTTTGGGGCGTGTCCCAGCGGGGTCGAACGGACGCTTCCGCCCGCCGTCGTGCTCGGTGTCGTCAGCGCGGTCAGACATCGCCGCGGGGCTTCTGGATCTCGACGGTCATCTGGAACGACGGCCAGATCGACTCGTCGGTTATGTCGATCTCGGGAGCCTCGAGCTTTGCGGCTTCGAGCAGCTCGACGACCTCGTCACCGTGGATCTCCCTGCGCTCCACCAGCGTCTCGGCGATTCGCGCGACCTGATCTCGGTTGTGTCGCATCAGGCAGACCGCAGTGATGTAGGACTGCCCGAGGATCTGCGCCGCCATCCGCTTCTTGTGAGGGTCGGCAAGGATCGCGGCGAACGGGCTGGGCTGGTTCATGGTGCTCGCGGCCGCTCGGTTCATGATCTGGATGCCGATCCGCTCAAAACGGCGCATCGTCTCCTCCTCGGCCTCACGCCGCTTGGCGTCGCTCCTGAACTTCTTCGAGTCCGAGAGGTCGACCGGCTCGGGGCCCATCCCCCAGACGCCGACCATCAAGGCGGCCAGTGCGGTCGCGCTCTCCACATCGCCGCCGACACCGCGCGAGTTCTCGCCATAGAAGACGTGCTCCGCGGCCATCGCCCCGAGTGTCCACACGAGCTTGCCCATGTCCTCGTGGCGCCAGCTCGAGAAGCGCTCCTCTTTCTCGATCGCCTGATGGTGCCCGAGCGAGCCGCCGCGCATCCTGATCGACAGCCGCGTGGAGCGGACATCGTCCATGTAGACATGGCTCGCAACAGCGTGGCCGGCCTCGTGGATGGCGACCGCGCGCGTCTCCTCGGCCACGTAGTCGACGCCGATCGCGGTGCCGGACTCGATCGTCGTCATCGCCTCGATGATGTCCTGCCAGCTGAACACGGGTCGGCTGTCGGCGTGCGCGAAGGTCAGCGCCATCGAGCAGACCTGCTCGATCATCGCGGGCGAGTAACCATGGGTGATCCGGGCAAGCTCGTCGCGGCGGGGTTCTGAGTCGAGGTCAGAGTCGTGCGAGACCTTGCCGAGATAGAGGTTGAAGATGTCTTTGCGATCGTCGGCGGTGGGCGTGCGGAAGTGGATGTGGCGGCCCATCCGACCGGGGCGCAGCAGCGCCGGGTCGAGCTCGTTGATGTCGACGTTCGTTGCCCCGATGAAATAGACCTGCTCACCGCGAGGCTTGGCGGGCCGCAGCCGCAGGGACCTGCCGAAGGCCCGTTGCGGTACGACGTACAGCGCGTCGAGAACGGTGTTGAGCTTCTTCGTCCCCCACTTCCTGAATGCCGGTGGCGAGTCCATCCCGTCCATCTGAACGAGGAGCTGGTTGAGCGCCATCGAGCCGCCGCCCATGCCGGGCATGATCACGTTCTGGATGCGCTCGAGCCGGGCCGAACGGACCATCGGCTCCGGCGCCCGCTCACGAAATAGCCGCTCGCGCCAAGCGCGCGTTTCGAGGATCAGGTCGCCCGAGCCGCTGAACGAGCCCCACGGGCCAAAGAAGAGGTGATCCTCGACGTTCATGGCTGTCGTCGGCCTCATGAAGCCGCCCATCATGCCGCCGAGCCCGGTCCGGCGCCGGCCGACGGCGTCGATCTCGTCGATGAAGACCATGCACTGGCCGCCCCACTTGCGCGCGAGCCGGCGTGCGCGGCCGACGAGGATCATCACGATCACGACGTCGAGACCGATGAATGTCTGCGCAAAGCCCGAGCCAGGCATGATCATCAGCGGCGAGTTGAACGATGTCGCGATCGCCTTCGAGAGCATCGTCTTGCCGGTTCCTGGCGCGCCGATCAGCAGCAGGCCGCGCTCGGGCTTCCCGCCCGCCTTCTTGAACTCCTCACCAGCTGACCACAGCTGGATCACGCGGCGGACGTCCTCCTTGGGCTCCTTCTGGCCGCGGACGTCGTCGAGCTTGACGCCCCAGTCGGAGTCACCGGGCTCGAACGCCTTCATCTGCATGACGCCGAACATCAGCAGCGGGCCGAAGAAGATCAGGAAGTTGATCAGGAAGAAGATCGGCAGCTGCACGAACAGCAGGACCATCTGCAACGCGATGCCGAAGCGCTGGCTCGGGTCGACCGAATCGCGGAACTGCGACAGCGAGTCGAACAAGCCGGCATCCACGCCGAGGAACGTGCGGACGAACAGCATCATGAAGAACAGCACGACGGCGACCACGATCCCCAGCACGATCAACCGACGGAACGCAGTGCGCCAGAACCAGCGCCGGCGGCGGAAGATCGCGTCGTCGCGCTTCTGCTCTACGGTCGCGTCGTAGAGGCTGGGCCGCGCGATCAGCCGGTGGCAGATCACGTCGACGAGGCCGCGGAAGGCACCGATCGTGAACAGCGTCAGCGTGATGCTCAGCCACAACGGCCAGTCGTTGATCGTGTAGAAGGTGACGAAGACGAGCGGACTGGTGAAAATGGCGACTACCGTCGCAACGTTTCCCAGCCGCTTCCACTCGCGGTGCAGCTGATCGCGTTCCTGCGCTGACGGCGCGGCGCCCAGAGCGAATCGATCTTCAGTCGCTGTCATCCAATTTGGAGAGTAGTAGGCGGTGACCCGCCCTCATAGACGGTCGCGAGCGAAATTTTTCTAGGCTGTCCCTGTGTCCAATTCTTCTCCCTCCTCCGCTGGTACTCCCGATCGTCCGTTGCGCGTTGCGATCGTGGGTTCGGGTCCCTCTGGTTTCTATGCCGCTGGTCAGCTGCTGACCCATAAGGAGCTGACGATCGAGGTTGATCTGTTTGAGCGCCTGCCGACACCGTGGGGTCTGGTGCGCGGAGGGGTCGCGCCTGATCATCCGAAGATCAAGTCGGTCTCGCGGATCTACGAGAAGACCGCCGCCCGTGACGGCTTTCGCTTCTTCGGCAACGTCGAGGTCGGCGCCGACGTGACTCACGAGGAGCTCAGCAGCTGGTACGACGCGGTTCTCTACGCGGTCGGGACGTCGCGCGACAAGCGCAGCGGGATTCCCGGGGAGGAGCTTCCCGGAAGCTGGTCGGCGACTGAGTTCGTCGGCTGGTACAACGGCCACCCTGACTACCGCGATCTGCAGTTCGATCTCAAGACGCAGCGCGCGGTCGTGATCGGCAACGGCAACGTGGCCGTCGATGTCGCGCGGATGCTCTGCCTCGGCCACGACGAGCTCGCGGTGACGGACATCGCCGATCATGCGCTCGAGTCGCTCGATGCGAGCGAGGTCACCGAGATCGTGATCCTTGGTCGCCGCGGGCCTGAGCAGGCGGCGTTCACGAACCCGGAGTTGCTCGAGCTCGGTGAGCTGGCCGAGGCGGATGTGATCGTCGATCCCGCAGACCTGGATCTCCCAGATGATCTGCGAGAGGCCGATCTCGACGCCACCTCGACTCGCAACTTCGAGATCCTCACCCAGTACGCGGCGCGGACGCCCTCGGGCAAGCCGCGGCGTGTCGTTCTGCGCTTCCTGGCATCACCGGTGGAGCTGATCGGCGATGACCGCGTCGAAGCTGTGCGGATCGTGCACAACGAGCTGATCCGCTCCGACGACGGGTCGCTGCGTGCCGGCCCGACCGAGCGTGAGGAGGTCATCGAGGCGGGGCTGGTGTTCCGCGCGATCGGCTACACGGGTGCGCCGCTGCCGGGTCTGCCGTTCGACGAGCGTCGCGGATTGCTCCCGCATGATGGCGCCGGCCGTGTCATCGGCGACGGCGAGCAGATCCCCGGCACCTATGCAGCGGGCTGGATCAAACGTGGTCCAAGCGGCGTGATCGGCACCAACAAGAAGTGCGCGCAGGACACGGTCGACTCGTTGCTCGCGGACCTGGACGCGGGCAAGCTGCCCCGTCACGACGTTCCTACCCGCGACGCCGTAGAGGCGGAGCTGCTGCAGCGCAAGCCCAACCTGATCACGTACTCCCACTGGGAAACGATCGACAGCCATGAACGCGGACTGGGCGAGCCCCACGGCCGCCCACGCGTCAAGCTCACACGCGTCGACGAACTACTCGAGATCGCCGGCGTACAAGAAGAGCTCGCCAGCAGGGGCTAAGAGCTGTCCGTCGCTCTCCAGGCGGCGAACGCGTGCATCAGGTCGTCGCGAGCATCGGGCGAGAGCTGCTCGAGCTCGATCGAGCCTGTCAGCCGCATGGTCTCGCGCAGCTGCTCCAGATACAGCGCGCAGTCCGGGCAGTCGGCGAAGTGGGCCTCCAGCCCAAGCCGCTCGCGATGCGGCAGCGCGTCGTCGAGATAGGCCGTGATCACGTCGACAAAGTCGAGACAGGTCACATCCGGGAGCTTTCGCCTGAACAGCCTCATGGTGCAAGGTGCTCCTCGAGGGCGGCCCGGACCTTCGAGCGGGCGCGGTGCAGGAGCACACGCTGGTTGGTCTCGGAGATCTCGAGGACGTTGCAAACCTCCTGGGCCGGCCAGCCCTCGATGTCGCGCATGGTGATGACAAGTCGCTGCGCCGGCGGGAGGTCGGATATGGCCCTTTGCGCCACCGCGATCGTCTCACGGGACTCCACGCTTCTCTCGGGATGCTCCTCCCAGCGCTGGGGCGGGGTTGCCCAATGATGAGGCCAGCGTTCGTGATCCGCTGGCAGGAAGCGGTCGGCATCGACTGCGTCATGCGGCTCTTGCGCCTCACCTGCCGCCAGCGCCGCGAACGGTACTGTCCGCCGCTCCCGCTCGCCTCTCGTCTTCGCGCGGTTCATGAGGATCCGGAAGATCCAGGTCTTGACCGAGCTGCGTCCCTCGAACCGGTCGAGTCCATTGAGGACCGCGAGCCACGTTTCCTGCACCACCTCCTCGGCGACCGCGCGGCTCGGCACGTACATCAGGGCGGCGCGCAGAAGCGCGGGGGAGAGCTGGTCGACCAATTCGCCGAAGGCGTTCTCGTCTCGCTCTCGCAGGCGCGCCAGCAACCGGCGCTCGGCCTCGTCCTGCTGCGGCACTTGCGGACTGGCCGCGGCTCCCGACACCCTCGCCATCATTGCCGCCGGCCGGCGAGGGGTCAATAACTCGCGGGGGAGAGGCGGTCGTCAGCGGTATTCCGGGTTCGGGTGCGCCGCGTCGGATAGGTCCCAGTCATGGGTCGAGTTCCCGTACGCGGGGATGCCGCCCGCGTCCTTGAGCATCCTCGCGAGATGCAACGCGTTCCAGGTCATGAAGACCGTGTTCCGCGTGGTCCAGGCGTTCTGCTCGCCGCCGCTGTCCGGGTCGAGGTATGAGGGCCCTGGCCCGGCCTGGCCGACCCAGTAGGTGTCGGCCTGCGGTGGGATCGTCAGACCAATGTGCTGCAGCGCGTACAGCAGCTGTGCGCTCACATGCTTTCCGCCGTCCTCGTTTCCGGTCGTCAGCGAGCAACCGACCTTCCCGTAGTAGGACCACTGGCCGCGCTCGTTGACGTATCCGGAGTAGGCGTAGAGGCGCTCGACGATCTTCCTTGTCTGCGAGCTCTGATCTCCGAGCCAGATCGGCCCTGCAAGGAGGATGATGTCGGCCGGGACGACGAGATCGCGGTAGAGGGCGGGGAAGTCGTCGCGCTCATAGCCGTGCTCGCGCATGTCGGGCCAGACACCAGCAGGGATCTCGTGATCGACAGTCCTGACTTCGTCGACCTGAACCCCGACGTTCTCGAGGATCGATCGCGATATCGCGAGCAGGCCATCCGTGTGGCTCTGCTCGGGCGAGCGTTTCAGGGTTCCGTTGAAGATCACGATGCGGAGGTCGTCGTATGAAACCGGCGAGCCATCCGCGATGCCTTCGATGAACGACTGGATGCTGGCTGGGATCGGCATGGCAGCCAGTCCAGCACGGAGCCGTTCCGTTACGGGTCGGCGCTCAGGCCGCCTTGCGCGCCACCGCGACGACGTACGCCGGCTCGATCCGCAGCGTGCCGTCGGTCGCCACGTTCCAGCGCTCGAAGCATCTCTCCATCTCCAGGCGCACCTGCGGCCACAGCTCGCCGAGCGCGGACTTGGCGACGGTGAACGGCCCGAAGTTCCGCTCGTAGAACTCGAGGATCGCCGCGACGGAGTCGGCGCTGATCGGGCAGCGCTCGACGTCGACGTCGAAGCGAAGGCCTGTTGGCGCGAACATCTCGGCGATGTGGTCCGCTGATCCCCAGAGCGAGGGCGGCTGGGCAAAGTCCGGTGGCGCAGGCAGGTGGGTTCCGAGGATCCCGAACATCTCCGACGTCCAGCCCGCCGGCACCCACGCCGTGAAGCCCACCATCCCCCCGGGACGGCACACGCGCGCCATCTCCGCGGCTGCGACGCCATGGCGCGGCGCGAACATGTGACCGAACGTCGAGACGACCCGGTCGAAGCTCTCGTCATCGAAGGGGAGCGCCTCAGCGTCGGCCTCCACCCATTCGATCTCTACGCCGGCACGCTTGGCGCGCCGCCGCGCGGCGGCGAAGTGCTCCGGCGCCAGGTCTGCGCCGGTGACCTCCGCGCCGCGCAAGGCAGCAGGGATGGCGATCGAGCCACCACTGCCGGTGCCGACATCGAGAATTCGCATTCCGGCGATATCACCGAGCCTGTCAAGGAGCTCGGGTCCGGCCGACGCGATCAGCTCGGACATCGTGTCCCAGTCGCCGGCAGCCCAGGTCTGCCGCTGCGCCTGCTTTGTCAGTTCAACCAGCTCGGACATGTACTCCTTCACGTCGCTCGTCTACCCGCAAATCCGTTGCGCGGCAAGCACGATGGGAGCAAACGATCGTGAACGACAGGTAAAGCATGCACGAACCGTCGCCATACGGGGTTAGCCTCCGGCGATGTCGATCGCCGTCGCCGACATCGTCATACCCGTCGCCGGGGTGGCGACGCGGCTGCTGCCGCTCACCAAGGCGGTGCCCAAGGCACTGCTGCCGCTGGGAGAGCGCACGGTCATCGATCACGTGCTCGACGAGGCGCGCCAGGCCGGGGCACAGCGCGCCCTGATCATCACGGCGGAGGGCGACGAGGCA
>JADMIO010796551.1_pt1 | contig 34113 bp, 32 predicted proteins | sample 8958161 | NCBI WGS metagenome assembly JADMIO01 (sample SAMN16585339, study PRJNA669376) | soil metagenome | isolation source: Crop rotation soil | place: USA: Cullars Rotation, Alabama | collected 2011 | reverse complement strand
CTTTCCCGTAAACTTCACATCCCGACCACATACAGGCAAAGTAATGGCATTACCGCGAGCCATTACTCCTACGCGCGCAATTAACGAATCCACCATCGGGGCAGCTGGTGTCGATAACGAAGTATCTTCAACCGGTTGAGTATTGAGCGTATGTTTTGGAATAACAGGCGCACGCTTCATTATCTAATCTCCCAGCGTGGTTTAATCAGACGATCGAAAATTTCATTGCAGACAGGTTCCCAAATAGAAAGAGCATTTCTCCAGGCACCAGTTGAAGAGCGTTGATCAATGGCCTGTTCAAAAACAGTTCTCATCCGGATCTGACCTTTACCAACTTCATCCGTTTCACGTACAACATTTTTTAGAACCATGCTTCCCCAGGCATCCCGAATTTGCTCCTCCATCCACGGGGACTGAGAGCCATTACTATTGCTGTATTTGGTAAGCAAAATACGTACATCAGGCTCGAACCCTTTAAGATCAACGTTCTTGAGCAGATCACGAAGCATATCGAAAAACTGCAGTGCGGAGGTGTAGTCAAACAACTCAGCAGGCGTGGGAACAATCAGCACATCAGCAGCACATACGACATTAATCGTGCCGATACCCAGGTTAGGCGCGCTGTCAATAACTATGACATCATAGTCATGAGCAACAGTTTCAATGGCCAGTCGGAGCATCAGGTGTGGATCGGTGGGCAGTTTACCTTCATCAAATTTGCCCATTAACTCAGTTTCAATACGGTGCAGAGCCAGACAGGAAGGAATAATGTCAAGCCCCGGCCAGCAAGTGGGCTTTATTGCATAAGTGACATCGTCCTTTTCCCCAAGATAGAAAGGCAGGAGAGTGTCTTCTGCATGAATATGAAGATCTGGTACCCATCCGTGATACATTGAGGCTGTTCCCTGGGGGTCGTTACCTTCCACGAGCAAAACACGTAGCCCCTTCAGAGCCAGATCCTGAGCAAGATGAACAGAAACTGAGGTTTTGTAAACGCCTCCTTTATGGGCAGCAACCCCGATCACCGGTGGAAATACGTCTTCAGCACGTCGCAATCGCGTACCAAACACATCACGCATATGATTAATTTGTTCAATTGTATAACCAACACGTTGCTCAACCCGTCCTCGAATTTCCATATCCGGGTGCGGTAGTCGCCCTGCTTTCTCGGCATCTCTGATAGCCTGAGAAGAAACCCCAACTAAATCCGCTGCTTCACCTATTCTCCAGCGCCGGGTTATTTTCCTCGCTTCCGGGCTGTCATCATTAAACTGTGCAATGGCGATAGCCTTCGTCATTTCATGACCAGCGTTTATGCACTGGTTAAGTGTTTCCATGAGTTTCATTCTGAACATCCTTTAATCATTGCTTTGCGTTTTTTTATTAAATCTTGCAATTTACTGCAAAGCAACAACAAAATCGCAAAGTCATCAAAAAACCGCAAAGTTGTTTAAAATAAGAGCAACACTACAAAAGGAGATAAGAAGAGCACATACCTCAGTCACTTATTATCACTAGCGCTCGCCGCAGCCGTGTAACCGAGCATAGCGAGCGAACTGGCGAGGAAGCAAAGAAGAACTGTTCTGTCAGATAGCTCTTACGCTCAGCGCAAGAAGAAATATCCACCGTGGGAAAAACTCCAGGTAGAGGTACACACGCGGATAGCCAATTCAGAGTAATAAACTGTGATAATCAACCCTCATCAATGATGACGAACTAACCCCCGATATCAAGTCACATGACGAAGGGAAAGAGAAGGAAATCAACTGTGACAAACTGCCCTCAAATTTGGCTTCCTTAAAAATTACAGTTCAAAAAGTATGAGAAAATCCATGCAGGCTGAAGGAAACAGCAAAACTGTGACAAATTACCCTCAGTAGGTCAGAACAAATGTGACGAACCACCCTCAAATCTGTGACAGATAACCCTCAGACTATCCTGTCGTCATGGAAGTGATATCGCGGAAGGAAAATACGATATGAGTCGTCTGGCGGCCTTTCTTTTTCTCAATGTATGAGAGGCGCATTGGAGTTCTGCTGTTGATCTCATTAACACAGACCTGCAGGAAGCGGCGGCGGAAGTCAGGCATACGCTGGTAACTTTGAGGCAGCTGGTAACGCTCTATGATCCAGTCGATTTTCAGAGAGACGATGCCTGAGCCATCCGGCTTACGATACTGACACAGGGATTCGTATAAACGCATGGCATACGGATTGGTGATTTCTTTTGTTTCACTAAGCCGAAACTGCGTAAACCGGTTCTGTAACCCGATAAAGAAGGGAATGAGATATGGGTTGATATGTACACTGTAAAGCCCTCTGGATGGACTGTGCGCACGTTTGATAAACCAAGGAAAAGATTCATAGCCTTTTTCATCGCCGGCATCCTCTTCAGGGCGATAAAAAACCACTTCCTTCCCCGCGAAACTCTTCAATGCCTGCCGTATATCCTTACTGGCTTCCGCAGAGGTCAATCCGAATATTTCAGCATATTTAGCAACATGGATCTCGCAGATACCGTCATGTTCCTGTAGGGTGCCATCAGATTTTCTGATCTGGTCAACGAACAGATACAGCATACGTTTTTGATCCCGGGAGAGACTATATGCCGCCTCAGTGAGGTCGTTTGACTGGACGATTCGCGGGCTATTTTTACGTTTCTTGTGATTGATAACCGCTGTTTCCGCCATGACAGATCCATGTGAAGTGTGACAAGTTTTTAGATTGTCACACTAAATAAAAAAGAGTCAATAAGCAGGGATAACTTTGTGAAAAAACAGCTTCTTCTGAGGGCAATTTGTCACAGGGTTAAGGGCAATTTGTCACAGACAGGACTGTCATTTGAGGGTGATTTGTCACACTGAAAGGGCAATTTGTCACAACACCTTCTCTAGAACCAGCATGGATAAAGGCCTACAAGGCGCTCTAAAAAAGAAGATCTAAAAACTATAAAAAAAATAATTATAAAAATATCCCCGTGGATAAGTGGATAACCCCAAGGGAAGTTTTTTCAGGCATCGTGTGTAAGCAGAATATATAAGTGCTGTTCCCTGGTGCTTCCTCGCTCACTCGACCGGGAGGGTTCGAGAAGGGGGGGCACCCCCCTTCGGCGTGCGCGGTCACGCGCACAGGGCGCAGCCCTGGTTAAAAACAAGGTTTATAAATATTGGTTTAAAAGCAGGTTAAAAGACAGGTTAGCGGTGGCCGAAAAACGGGCGGAAACCCTTGCAAATGCTGGATTTTCTGCCTGTGGACAGCCCCTCAAATGTCAATAGGTGCGCCCCTCATCTGTCAGCACTCTGCCCCTCAAGTGTCAAGGATCGCGCCCCTCATCTGTCAGTAGTCGCGCCCCTCAAGTGTCAATACCGCAGGGCACTTATCCCCAGGCTTGTCCACATCATCTGTGGGAAACTCGCGTAAAATCAGGCGTTTTCGCCGATTTGCGAGGCTGGCCAGCTCCACGTCGCCGGCCGAAATCGAGCCTGCCCCTCATCTGTCAACGCCGCGCCGGGTGAGTCGGCCCCTCAAGTGTCAACGTCCGCCCCTCATCTGTCAGTGAGGGCCAAGTTTTCCGCGAGGTATCCACAACGCCGGCGGCCGGCCGCGGTGTCTCGCACACGGCTTCGACGGCGTTTCTGGCGCGTTTGCAGGGCCATAGACGGCCGCCAGCCCAGCGGCGAGGGCAACCAGCCGAGGGCTTCGCCCTGTCGCTCGACTGCGGCGAGCACTACTGGCTGTAAAAGGACAGACCACATCATGGTTCTGTGTTCATTAGGTTGTTCTGTCCATTGCTGACATAATCCGCTCCACTTCAACGTAACACCGCACGAAGATTTCTATTGTTCCTGAAGGCATATTCAAATCGTTTTCGTTACCGCTTGCAGGCATCATGACAGAACACTACTTCCTATAAACGCTACACAGGCTCCTGAGATTAATAATGCGGATCTCTACGATAATGGGAGATTTTCCCGACTGTTTCGTTCGCTTCTCAGTGGATAACAGCCAGCTTCTCTGTTTAACAGACAAAAACAGCATATCCACTCAGTTCCACATTTCCATATAAAGGCCAAGGCATTTATTCTCAGGATAATTGTTTCAGCATCGCAACCGCATCAGACTCCGGCATCGCAAACTGCACCCGGTGCCGGGCAGCCACATCCAGCGCAAAAACCTTCGTGTAGACTTCCGTTGAACTGATGGACTTATGTCCCATCAGGCTTTGCAGAACTTTCAGCGGTATACCGGCATACAGCATGTGCATCGCATAGGAATGGCGGAACGTATGTGGTGTGACCGGAACAGAGAACGTCACACCGTCAGCAGCAGCGGCGGCAACCGCCTCCCCAATCCAGGTCCTGACCGTTCTGTCCGTCACTTCCCAGATCCGCGCTTTCTCTGTCCTTCCTGTGCGACGGTTACGCCGCTCCATGAGCTTATCGGGTCCACTCGCGAACGCAGAAAGGCCCACCCGAAGGTGAGCCAGTGTGATTACATTTGCGGCCTAACTGTGGCCAGTCCAGTTACGCTGGAGTCACTAGTATTTAGGTGACACTATAGAAGCGGCCGCGACAACTTGTCCACGTGGAATTCTAAGCTTAGGATCCCAATGTGCTGGAAAGGGGCACGAAGAGCCAGTTCGTCTCGTTCGAGCCCTTCGCCGAGATCGCGGTCAGAGCGCTGATGCCGTACGGGATCCCGAGCACGATGAACCCTGCGATGACGAGGCCCTTCCTCGGCGTCTCCTCGACGTGAAAGCCCTCGGGGACCGGGTCGCCCTCGGCGTACGGACGGCGTCGCGGCGGCGGCGCCTGGGGTTGCGGCTGCGGTTGTTGATACTGCGGTTGCTGGTACTGCGGCTGCGGCTGCTGGTACTGCGGCTGCGGTTGTTGGTACTGCTGCGGCGGGTACGGGGGCGGCTGCGTCGGCGTCGGAGGTGGCTGGGACGGCGTGGGCGGCGGCTGCGTCGGCGTCTGCACGACCTGCACGAGACCCATGTCGGTCGCGGGCTCGGTGGCGCCGGCGACGCGCGCCACGAGCGGCGGCACAGCGAGCGCGAGGAAAATGAAAAGCTTCTTCGGTTGCATCAATCCCCCGAGGGTGCCCCGATGATAGCGCCTCCGTCAGGTCTTCTGGGAACGAGCGAGCAACAGATCACGATGTGCGCGAGCCAGCTCGAGGGCCTCTCGTGTCTCGGTCTTCTCGGCAAGGACGGCGCGCTTGTCGTGAGACTTCCTCCCTCGTGCGAGCCCGAGCGTGACCTTCACGCGCCCGCCCTTGAAATAGAGATTGAGCGGGACGAGCGTGTAGCCCTCGCGCAGGACGGCCCGTTCCAGGTACCGGATCTCCTTCGCGTGCAGGAGCAGCTTCCGCGCACCCTTCTCCACGTGTGGAAACGCGCGGGCGGCGAAGAACGATGCAATGTGCATCTGCCGGAGCCACACTTCCCCGTGGTCGATGGACGCGTATGCCTCGGTGAGGTGGACCCCGCCCTCGCGCAGGGACTTCACCTCGCTCCCGCGCAGCACGATGCCCGCCTCGTAGCGCTCCACGATGTCGTAGTTGAAGCCCGCGCGTCGATTCTGCGCGATGAACCGCTCCGCGTCTTTTCGTGAGCGGCGCGTCATCCGATCATTCCAGCCGGAACGCAGACTTTGTCTCGAAGCGACCGCGGCACGTCGCGAACGGGCGAAGCGTTCCGTCCGCAGCGAGGCACGCCACCGCGCTCTGCACAGCATCGCCGACGAGCTCGACACGTCCGTCCGCGAAGGCGATGACCGCCTGTCCGGGCCACACGACGATGTGGACGGGCACGTCGCCCAGGGAGCGGCGCGCATGGACGAGCACATCGACGTGCGTCTCCGAGGCCTGCACGACGACGAGATGTTGCGCGGTGCCGAGCACCTGAAGCGGGCCGATGTTCCGCTCGGGCACGGTCACCTCGCCGGACACCGCGAGGGTGTCGAGCGCGATCACGCGAGCTCTCTGTACGTTCGTACTCGGCTCGCGGTAGACGACCGCGACCGCGTGTCCGTCGTCGAGGAAGGTCGCGGCTTGCGTGTGGCCAGGGATGGACAGCGGCCTCTTCGGCGCGCTGCCTTCGGTGACGAAGAGCTCCGGATTCTGTCCCTCGCTCTCCACGAGCGTCCGATCTCCCAGGCGCGCCCACGTCGTCATCGAGGCCGCGAGCGATGGCGTCGTGCAGCCCTTCGACGTGCAGACGCACGAGCCGCCGTACGGCCACTGGTAGATGGCCTCGACACCGTCGATCGTCCGGTGCGGTGCGTACTCTTGTTGTTTGCACGCATCCGCCGTGAGCTGCGGTACCGCGAGAGCCGAACGTCGTGGCGGACCGATGCGCGTGAGGAGCGGCCCCGACGGCGCCTGCAGATCCGCGGCGATCTCGAGGCCCTCTTGATGAAGGAAGGCGACGAGGTTCGAGACCGCCGGCGGCGTGTCGGGCGGGCCCCATCGCAAGAGCTCGCGCTCCGTGCCCCGATCGAGAATCGAGACGCTGGAATCGAGGAACGACCTCGCGAGGAGCAGCTTCCCATCAGGGCTCGCGACCGCAGACGTGCGCGGCGTGAGGACGAGCTCTCCGCGCGTACCGCGCAGCGCCGGAAGCGACTTCAGGCTCCGCGTGGTGCCCGTCGTGACGTCGAGCTCGTGGATCGCACCCTTCGTGAGGAGGTTGCGGCTGAAGTCGAGGATCAGCGCGCTGCCAACGCGTGGCAGCTGGAGGTCCGGCACCCCGAGTTGGACCAGCGCCGGGGTCATCTTGAGCTCGCGACGATCGCCGTCGACGCTCACGACGAAGACCCGGCCGCTGCACATGCGCAGCGCGCGCTTGCCGACGACGTCGACAAGATCGCGCACGTCAGCGTTCACCGGACACGAGGCCGGGTAGCTCTTCATCGTGCGTGCGACCGGGTCCGCGATGACGAGCCGCTTGGCGCCCCACATGACGGCCTTGCCGTCGATCCATTCCGCGGTTCGCGCCCAGCTGTGGTCGTCGTCCGGAAGAACGACGACCTTCACGCCGTCGCGCGTGCTGTGGATCGCATCATTGCCGATCGTGAAGGCGCCGTTGCCGTCCGAGAGCTGCACCGTGCTCGGGAGGTCAGCCAGCGCCTTTCCGGTCGATGCGTCGTACGCGCGTGAGCCGAGCGAGCCGCTCCCCGCGCCCTTCTTGCCTGAACGGCGGACGACGAAGACGCTCCCGTCGTCCGACAGCTGCGCGATGCCCGCGGACCCGGCGATCTCGAAGGGCGGGCCCGCCTTCCCATCGCGAAACGGATAGGCCTTTCCGTCGACGCTCGCGATGGCGACATCGGCCGACCTCGCCACGCTCAGCTTCGGACGCCAGCCGTCCTGAACTGGGAGCGGGATCGTCTGCACGATCGTATCGTCGCCGTTCGGCTCGAAGCGCCACAGCCGGCCCGCGCTCACCGCCACGACGTCGCCGTTCGGCGTCCATGCGGCGTCCGCGGGCGCGGCCTGCCCAGTGAGGACGAGCAGCGTGGGCGCTCTTGCGGTTGCCGCGACGGGCTTCGGCGGCGCGGTCGCGACCGCGCTCGGCGCCGCGGAAGGCGCATGCGGCACGCTCGACGGCCCGCAGCTCATGAGCACGAGGAGGGAGAGACCGAGGTACGTTCGCAAGTCGTTCAGCGCCGCTTCGATCCGCGACACGCGTTGTGCTGGGACGCAGGCACACAGAAGCCGGTGCTTCCTCCGACGATGGAGCAGATGTACGAAGCGGGACACGCACCGCAGCTCTGCCCGAGCGCGCCGCCGCCCGACTCCTTGTATGTGCAGCCGTTGAGGGTGAGCGTCTTCTCGCTCGATGTCTTCGTGGTGCTCGAGCTCGCGTTGACCGATGTCGGCGTCGACGGCGCGCTCGCGGCCGCCTGCGAGGCCGCCACCGAGGCGACCGCCGTCACCGTGGCGAGCGCGAACTGGCGCTTCGCTTGCGCGTCGTTGCGGGCGCGCGTCTCCTCCGCATAGCGTGCCGCTGCTTGCTGGTCCGCGGCGCGTGCCTCGTCGACGGCCTGGCGTGCGGCGGCGGTGGCGCGCCGTTGCTGCGCCTGAGGTGTGAGGACGCGCTCGGCAGGGATCTTCCAGCCGACGACGACGTTGTCGACGAGCGTGACGTGGAGCGCATACGCCTCCTGCGCGCTGTCGAGGAAGACGAGTGTCGACGCCTGCGAGCCGTCTTCACGCGCTTCGGCTCCGACGCTGTACGGCTTGCCATAGCCGATCGCGACGTCCGCTCCGGTCTGGCCGCGCTCGAGCGCGCCGACGGCGAGATCCCACTGGCGCGTGAGCGGCAGCGTTTCGAAGTACGCCGCGTGCTCCACCATGCGCGGCGCGAAATCCGCGAGCCGCCAGCACGGAATGGCGGGGGCGACGGGCGCGCGCTTGACGACGGAGCCGCCGCACGTGAGCACGGAGAGGTCCGCGGCGCTCGCGTCGGCCGTCGAGTAGAAGAGGACGTTGCACGTCTCGTTGCCCTGGCGTGTCCGCCACCAGATCTCCGGCGCACCGCGCGCGATGTACACCGCGAGCTCATCGAGCCCGACCCGGAAATCGCCCCGCTTGATGAGCGCCTGATCCTCGGGCGAGTAGCGCGCCCATGCACTGCCCGCGGCGGCGATGCGCGTGTCGATGGACGACGTTGGAACCGCCATGATGTCCGGAGAGCGAGCATGGGACTTGTGCCGCCCGCCGCCTCCGCAGCCCGCGGCCGCCGTGAGGAGCAGCACGGCGAGGACGCATCCCTTCGCACGCAGCGAGCTCATTGCGCACCTGCCGCCGCAGCGGGCACGAGCGCCGCGGGCGCGGGTACCGCGTACGTGAAGCCGGCGATCTGGCAGCGCTTGCCGATCGCCGGCGAAGCCGTCGGCGTGTCGCCAGGAGACGGACCTGCCGCGCCTTTCGGATGCTCGGCGCGGTGCTTGCCGCCTCCACATCCGAGGGTGAAGCAGATCAGGGCGGTCACGGTGAAAGTCAGCGGGGAATTCACGCGACGAGTCTACAACCTCGTCCGCGAGAGTGCATGCGGACGTCCCGAAACAGATTCGCTGCCATGTCCGAAAACGGCCAGCCAGCGGCCACGGGTGGCGCTACGAAGGGTGAGTCGGAGGACACAAGACCATGAAGACGAATCCGGAAGCTCTGTTCGCGCGCTTCGACTCCCCGGTGGGTGAGCTCTTGCTGGTCGGCGCGGCCTTGCCGCGTGGTGAGCGCGGCGTCGCGCTGCGCGGGATCTACTTCGCAACGGCGCCTCATGCGAACGGCGTGCTGCCGGCGGGAGCGCGCGAGGACCGCGCGGCGTTCGTCGACGTGATGGCGCAGCTTCGCGACTACTTCGACGGCAAGCGGACGTCCTTCGAGCTGGACCTCGCTCCGGACGGCACCGACTTCCAGCGCGAGGTGTGGCGCGCGCTCGCCGCGATCCCGTACGGCAAGACGACGACGTACGCGGCGATCGCACAGACGATCGGTCGCCCGAGCGCGGTCCGCGCCGTCGGCGCTGCGAACGGAAGAAATCCGCTGTCGATCGTCGTGCCGTGCCACCGCGTCATCGGGCGTGACGGCACGTTGACGGGCTATGCCGGCGGCGTCGAGCACAAGGAGAAGCTGCTCGCGCTCGAGGCGAGCTCCAGGCTGGGCTCGAGGTCGGCGACGTCGATTCAGCGCACGCAGGCCGCGATGAACTGCGCGGTGTCGAGGACGACGCGGTAGCGCGCGATACGCCCACGGGCGTCGAACGTGAAGTGCATCGCTTCGCTCGACTTCATCCGCGTGCCCGTTGGTCGGCCCGTGAAGTCGACGTCGATGAGAGCGATGACGTCGTTCCCCTGGCCGAGGACGAGCCTGGGAGCGAACGCGTGGAACTGCATCATCGCGTCGACGCCTTTGAAGTAGCTGAGGACCTTGTCGCGGCCGGTGCCGGCGCAGATCCAGCGCACCGACTCCGGCATGTCGGCATCGAGCCCCCAGTCGACGTCCTCGGTCGTCGCCTCGACGATGGCGGAGATGTCACCTCGGCCGAAGGCAGCAAAGATCTGGTTGATACGGTCGACGTTCGTCATGGAATACCTCCAGAGCGCACCATGCCCGGAGCGAGCCGTTCCCACGATGCGCCTACCTGCGCATGGACGACCGTTCAGTACCGTTCGCGGGGCGCTGCCCTCGAGTGCCCCCGGCTCACACCGGCGTGAGCAGACCATGCTCCGAGGCGAACAGCGCGGCCGCCGCGCGGCTGGCGATACCGAGCTTGTCGTAGACGTTCGCCACGTGCTTCTGCGCCGTGCGTGGGCTCATCTCGAGGAGGGCGCCGATCTCCGCGTTCGTTCGTCCGATCGCGACGAGCCTCAGCACCTCGATCTCGCGCTCCGTCAGCCCGCGCGGTGCGCTGCGGCGCAGGACCGGATGACCCGCCGCCTCGAGCACCGCGCGCGTCGCCGCCATGCACAGGCGACCCGTTCCTGCGAGCTCGAGGACGATCCGCTCCGCCGCCGCCGCGTCGTGCGCAGCGCGATGGGCGCGGGGCTCGCGAAGCGCGTGATACACGTCGGCCGCCATCACGATGCGCGCGGGGAGCGGGAGCGCTCCTGGCCCCGTGGCACGAGGGTAGCCCGCGCCTCCTCCATATTCGTGTACTCCGCATGCAACGTCGGCGACGGACTGCAGGCAGGGCGCGGCGCGCAGAACGAGCGCCGTATGGGCTGCGTGCCCGCGCACGCGCTCACGCTCCCACGCCGTCAACGCGGTCGGCTTGTCGAGGAGGCCTCCCGGGACCGCGAGGTTGCCGACGTCGTGGAGCAGAGCGCCCACGATCGCGATCTCCTTCTCGTCCTCGGAGACGCCCTTCGCGGCCGCGCACGCGCGCTCCACGAGCGCAGCGGTGCCCGTGGAGTGGCCCGGTGTGTAGAGCGATTTGAGATCGACGACGTGTGCGTAGGCCGTCGCGACACGACGAAGGCCCGTGCGGTCGATCATGCGCGGCGCGCCGCCTTCCGCGGCGAGAAAGGCGTCGACGATCGACGGTGCAGAAAGCGGCGCGAGCAGGGCCGCGGCGTCGGCGATGAAGGCCTTCGCAAGACGTGGATCCAGCTGGCCGCCGCGCCGCGCTTTCACCTCGGCGATCGCTGCGGGGACGCCGCCTTCACAGAAGAAGAGCTCGGCGACGTCCGCGACGTCCGCGATTCGCGCAGCCTCGGGGAGCTGCTCGCCCTCGCCGCTTCGCTGCGGACCGCGTCCGTCCCACCGCTCGTCGCGGAGCGCGAGCGTGCGAGTCACCTCGTCGCCGAGCTCGAGGACCCGCGCGAGGTGCACGCCCACCTCGCACTGCGCGACCGCATGTTGGCGGGGCGCAGCGGGGCTTCCGAGGAGGCGCGCGAGCGCAGAGATCCGCTGGGGCAGCGGAGCGTGACGTGCGATGTTCGGCAGCGCGCGGAAGGCGAAGTCTCTCAGGCTGCCGAAGTCGACCTTCGCGAGGGTGGCGCGAAGTGCGATGTCGTCGCCGGCGGAGTAGCGGTGGGCCTCCTCGGCGGCGAAGCCCGTACAGCCGATGAACCGCACCACCGCCGCCCAGTACGTCGCCGTTCGCGTCGCCTCCGAGGCGCCCGCGCGGTCCGCGAGACCCACGGCGAGCACCGCGGTCCGCATGGCCTTCTCCATGCGGAAGCCGTCGGTGATGTCGGTGCCGAGGGATAGGCAACCGAGGACCTCTGCGAGGCGCCGCTCCTCCACGCACGAAGCGTAGCCGGATCGACGCATCTCAGCGCGAGAGCTTGGCGAGCGACCTCGACAACGTCTCCACGAGGAGCGCCTCTCGGCGCGCGAGCTCCGCGGAGGACGCTCCGGCGTCGACGGCGAACACCCCGAGCAGCATTCCGTCGGACTCCGCCGCCGCCGTGTGACAGCCGTTGCACGGGAGGCGATCCCCGACCCTCTGGACCAAGAAGTGATTCTTCGGCAGCTCGCCGAAGTCGCGCACCGCGGCCAGGCCGGCGGCAGCGCCGCAGCGCACGCGTTCGGGGCTCGCGATCGCGACGCACGCGGGCGACGTATTCGCTTCGCCCCTCCGGATCTCGATCGAGCCGACGACCGACGTGAGGAACGGTCGTCCCTCGACGTCGACCGCGAACAGCTGCGTGAAGTTCGCGTGCAGCACCGGTGTCCGGATGATCCGGAGGAGGCGCGTTTGCAGGAAGATGACCTCGTGGAACATCTCGCCGGCCTTCGTGCGCTCTGCCCACGTCGTAGGCGGCCCGAGCCATCCGTCGAGCCCGCGAGGCTCGCGCGAGGCCTCACGCTGCGCGACGTCGAAGGCCAGCTTCCGAACCGTCGCCGCCGCGGCGCGCGCGAGGTCGCCTTGCTTTCCGCGCTCGGCTTCCAGCGCGAGGTGGAGCGCCGCATTCTGCACATGCACGCGCTCGGCGTACGCCAGCTTCGTGATCTCGAGATCGCTCGTGGCGGCGAGCGCGGCGCGGCCGATGTCCCAGAACGTCGCCGTCGGCGGCCTGTGATCCGCGGGGATCTCCGTCAGGCGCTCCGAGAAATGAATGAGCGCGTCGCCGGGACCGCGTGTGTCGGGACAATCGACGACCGCCGGCTCCACGCCCGTGCAGTCATGGCGGACCAGATCGGTCCGGGTGTCCCGCGAGGACGCGTCGGGGCTCGCGCTGGACGTCGCGTCGGTGGTCGCGTCGGGCGCCGCGCGATCCTGCTCCGTCGCGCAGCCCCGGCAGCCGGCCGTCACGGCGCCGAGCATCGACGCGACGAGCGCGAGCCTCCAAAAGCGTTGCGCGGGGTGCATGGTGTCAGTGTGTCACGATCCTGCGCGCGATCGGACGCGGCGGCGCAGCCTGCGTACCAGGGCGAGGACCACGAACGCGCTCGCCGCGAGGATGCTCGACGACCCGCGAGGCGGTGGCCTCCCCGTGGTGCAGCCTTGCGCCGCCGCCGTGACGTCGGGCTCGCGCAGGCAGGCCGACTGCCCGGGATGACGCGCGTCGCGCACGCAGGAGCCGGCCGTGCAGGTCGTGATGTCCTCGACGCAGAGCTTCGCGCAGACCGCGGGCTCGGCGCCGTTCGCTCCGCATCGCGCCGTCTCGCATTCCTCGTCGGTCGAGCATCGTGCGCCGATCGCCCCCGGGCTCGGGCCTCGATGAACGCAGCGTGCGTCCTCGCAGACCATAGGCGACGGACATGCCTCGTCGTTCGTGCACGGCTTCGTGCAATAGGGGCGTGACGGGGCATCGGAAGGCGAGAGGCACGAGCCCTCGGCGCAGCTTCGCGGACCGAGGCATGGTCCGCCCGTCCTCTGCGTGTGCGGCTCGGCGGAGGCCACCTGTCGCACGAGCCAGGGAAGGAACGCATCGATGCGCGTGAAATTCGAGATGCCTTCACACGTGGGGTCGCCCGACGAAACGACGCCGACGAGCACCTCGCGATCGCGAAGCGAGAGAAACGCGGGACCGCCCGAGTCACCGCCGCAGGGGCCGGCCGGCGCCGGTTCGACGGCGAGGCGCGTCGCCTCGAGAGAGGCGATGCGCGCGTCGCCGGTTCGCTTCTTCGGGGTCCTGTCGTCAGGCGTTGCCTTCCCGTAGCCGACGAGCCGGAGGCTCGCGCCCACGAACGTCTCGAGGCGGCCGCTCATGAGCGGTCGCGCCAGCGTCGGATCGACCTCTCGCTCGAGAACGAGCACCGCGATGTCGTTCGCGAGCGAGATCGGATCGAACTCCGGATACGGGAGCGTGGTCGCCACGCGGACGGTGCTGCCGCCGGGAAGCTCGATCGCATCGGGTCGCGCCTCCTGCAGGCAATGCGCCGCCGTGACGACCGTGAGGGCGTTCACGAGCGTGCCCGTGCAGTAGACGCGTCCGCCGCTGAGAAGAGGAACGACCCCCGGATCACCGGTGGTCGTCGTCCCCTCGACGATGGGCTGCGCAGCGACCCCGAGCGCTTCTTCGGGGTCGCTGACGCTGCTGCACCCGATGAGGAGTCCGACGAAAACGAGAGACGGGAGGGCGGCCAGGCCGCGGCGGCTCAATTCGCCTGTGGGCCGCCGCCCTTGTGCGATTGGTTGTAAGCCTCGCCGCAGGCCTCGCCCGCGCCGATCGCGCCGCCGACGCACGCGAGGCCGCCGCCGTAGCACGAGAGGCCGCCCGTGAAGACGCCTACGGGCGAGAAGCACGCCCCGCCGGCCGCGAGGCAGGTGCCCGCCCCCGCGAGGAACCAGCCCACGCATCCCCACCAGCCGTACTCCTGCTGATGGAGCGCCGCCGTGTCGATGTCCTTCGAGAGGAAGGTCGTCGCGTAGCCGGCGTTGGGATCACCGTCGGCCTTCGTGAGCGTGCCCTTCTCGCTGAGCTCGAGCGCAAACGTGAGCTTGCGCGCCTTGTCTTCCGAGCTCACGGTCTTGATGTAGCTCCCGCCGTCCGGACCCGTCGCGTAGGTGATCGTCGCCGTGTGCCGCGTGACGTTCGCCTTGTCCTGCCCGATCACGACCATCACGTCCTTGGATGTCCGGTACACGGTCCAGTGGTCGACGCCGACCGCGCTCACCGTGTCGGGACCCGCCGGGAACGTACCGACCTCCTTCACGCCATGGTCCTCGGAGGCGGGCGTCGTCGCGGGAGCCTCGGGGGCCGGCTCGGTGGTGTCGGCGGCGCAGCCCGTCGTTCCGAGGCCGAGGAGGAGGGCGAACGTGGAGATCCCTGCCAGTGCGATTCGATTCATTTGGACATGCTCCGTCGAACGCTCGTTGGCAGCCGCGCGTCGATTCCGATGCAGAGTGCAACGGATGTGCCTCGAGGGATCCGCGGCATTCAGGGATCACGACAGCCTCGTGTGCACTTCGCGCGCAGCCACGAGGTGCACGCGCGTGCACTCGAATGTGCGCGTCGATCTTCGTCGCAACGGTGCTCGCGCGTTCGCGATACGCGAGACATAGTGAGCGATGCTCGCGTCTCGTTTCTTCGTCGTGCCCGCGCTCGCATGCGCGCTCGCTACCGCCGTCGCTTGCGGCGGTGACGGTGAGGGCGCGCGCCGCGACGCGCGGAACGACGCGGTCGTCCTCGGCGCCGATGCGGCGCTCCCGGTCGCGGCTCGCCCAACGACCGGGCTGCCGTGTGACGTGCAGACGCTCTTCGAGGACCGCTGCCTCGGCTGTCACGACGGCAGGATCGCCGAGCTTCCCCGCTTGCTCGACTACGCCGATCTCGTCGCGCCGTCGAAGTCTGACCCGACGCAGCCGCTGGCCACGATCGCGCTGTGGCGCATGAAAGGAACGACTCGCCCGATGCCCCCGCGACCCGCCGCGGAGCCCGACGTCGAGGAGATCTCCACGCTGGCCCGGTGGATCGCCGCCGGCACGCCGAAGGGTGCAGGATGCACGGATGTGCCCATCGATGGCGGCGCCGATGACGCGAGCGACACCGGGACGGATCCGACCCTCGCCAGCTTCTGCGCGCCGCTCGTGAAGGGCTGCAAGGCGGCGAACCCGGTCGACACCATCACCGAGGCGAGCTGCGAAGCGATCGCGGAAGGGCTGAATGCGGCCGGCCGCGCCGCGCTCACGTCGTGCTTCGAGACCGAATCGAACTGCGGCGACTGCCCCGGCCTCGTGGAGTGACTACCTGGTCGGCGTGCTCCGCTCACTTGCACTTTCCCGCGACGATGTCGCAATTGTTGCTGCAGCAGGTGGACGTCGTGACCGCGTCGCACGACGCACCGACCACGCCGCAGGTCACACACTTGTTGTCGGTCGATCGGCACCGGAGGGGACTGCAGCACGGCACGCCCCCGCAGTTGCCGCCGATGGTCGCGCACGCTGCGCAAGCGCTGTTCTTGCACTGGTAGTGCGGGCAACAGAGCGGGCCGCCGTCGGCGCACGGCTCGGGAAACACGTTGCACGTCGCACCGTCTGTGCAGCCGACGCCGCAGCGCGGGCACCACTCCACGACGGGGTTCACGTCGGTGCACGACGCCTCGGCGGTGGGGCCGTCTTCCGAACCGTCGTTCGTGGTGCCGGCCTCCGCGTCGATCCGCGGGTCGCGCCCTGCTTCCGCATCGTCGTCGCGGATGACCTCGAGCGGCGGCAGATCGAGCAGCGCCGCGCACGCGGTGATTGCTCCCGCGACGGCAAGTCCAGCGATTCCGAGTAGACGACGCCCCCGCCGCATGGATCTCAACGTATCACTGCCGGAGCTCCGCCGAGCGCAGTGTCGACCTCGGCGGCGGTTCGCGTGGTGGCCGGCGAGACGATCGGCATGGCCAGTGCCCTGTCGATCGACGCCTTGGCCAGCGCGGGGTTGCCCGTCGCCAGGTGGGCGCGCGCGAGCGCGACGTAGCTCGGCGCACCTGCGCGGAGCACGAGGTTCTTCTGGAGCAGCCCGAGCGCACGCGCAGGATTCCGCCCTTCCTCCAGGAAGAACTCGGCGGCATGCCAGTACATGGCCTCAGGGAACTGCTCGAGCAGGCGGTCATAGGTGGTCGTCGCCTCGGCGACGAGCCGATCGGCCTCGGCCACACGGCCGCGTGCCCGGTAGATGCCGGCGAGCGCGCCCTTGAACTCGGGATCGGCCGAGTGAGACACGATCCCCTCGTAGATCGACATCGCCTCGTCGTCTCTCCCGAGCTCGTGCAGTGTCTCGGCGAGATGGTCCTCGGCGGCGACGTAGCCGGGGATCCGGAGGAGGGCCTTGCGGAAGCATTCGACGGCGCGCTCGGCCTGGCCGACATCGCGATAGTGAATACCCATTTGCACTTCGAGCCAGGCCACCGGAATCGGATTCGGGTCGCGAACCAGGCTCATCGCCTCGCGAAATGCCAGCTCCGCTGCTTCGATGTTGCCGAGATCGTGCTCGAGCAAAGCGAGGCGAGCGATGCTGCCCATCGTGCGTCGCTCCGCGGCGGCGCGGCGAATGGCAGGGATCGCTTTCTCGTAGTTGCCATCCACGTAGTCGAGCTCGCGCTCGAGCGCGTCGACGTCGCTGGCAAGGGCGCCGTGCGCACGCGCGCTCGCGAGGTCGCTCCGCGCCGCAGCGAACCGATGAACGGTCTGGAGCTGCTCGGCGCGGGCAAGATAGTTGGCGGGATCGCTCGGGTCGAGCCGCACTGCTTCGCTCACGTGCGCGAGCGCCTGCGCGTGCTCGGTCAGGTCGCCGCGGTGCTTCGCGCGGATGTAGAGGAGCCCGCCGAGGCTTCGCTGCGCGAGCGCGACGTGCGGGGCTCGCTCGACGCGCTCCTGCGCAAGCGTGATCTGACCGTCGAGGTTGCCGAAGTAGATCCGAGCGGACGTCGTGACGACCGCGACGTCTCGGTTCTGCGGAGTCGTCACGCTCTCGGCTGCGCGCGCGCGCATCGGCTGCGCCGGGCCCAAGGCGAGCACGAGCGTCGTGAGCGCCGCGCCGAGCACGCATCCCAGGAGGCGCATCATTGGCCCGGCTGCCGCAGGAGGTGGGGCTTCGCGAGATACGGGAACGCCGCCGCCGAGGGGCCGGTGGAGGACGCGAAGTCGACGCCATCGCCGACACGAGGCGTGAGCCTGGCGGGGCCGTTCGTATAGAACGTCATCAACGTGTCGAAGACGTCCTCGTTCGGCGCGCGGCCGCCGCAGGTGGTGGCCGGACGACCGAGCATCTCGGCGCGCTCACCATCGAAGTAGCTCGCGCCGGAAGCGCCGCAGGGCTTGGAGACGTCGATACGGAGCTGATCCTCGACGAGGATCCGCGCGAGCGCCTCCGCGCTCCTGTCGTCGAAGTCCTTCGCGCCGTCGAACGCGTCGTAGTGAACGATGGAGGCGCGCATTGCCGCGCTGTATTTCTGCGCCGCCTCGGCGGGCATCGCGAAGGAGTCCTCCGCATTGTAGAGCTCCTTGAGCGCACGGTCGCGCACGACGAAGTTCGTGATCTCGGGGCGCCCGATCCGATCGACCCGTGCGCCGAGTGTGGGGAGCGACTCACCCTCGGTGGCGGCGCCTTCGTCCTGGGCGGTGTCCTCGTCGGCGGTCTGCGTCTGACAGGCGGCCAGCGCAACGAGGGAACCGACGAGCAAGAAGGAGAGGCTGCGGAGGCGGATCATGGCTTCACCTTCATCGTTGTCTCCGCGGCGACGCGAAGAGCTGTGGACTTGCCGAGCGCGCCGAAGATCCGAGCGACGTCGGCCTCGATGACGATGCTGAGGACGTCGAGTCCCTTGAGCGCGTTGTCGCCCGTGAACTCGAACTTGTCCCCGCGGATCCCGGCGGGGGCTCCCTTCGCATCGATGTAGAAGGGATCGGCCCGCATCCCGGCGAAGATGCGCATCCCGTTCTTCTCGGGGTTCATCGCGCCGACGAGGAACGAGCCGCTCTCGACCTTGCCGTAGAGGCGGTTCGTGCTGGGCGCGAAGGCGTACGCCGTGCACGCCCCGTGTTGCTCGGCGACGTCATCGAACGAACAGTCGATGCGTACCTCGCGGTCGTTGGTCTTGGCGGCGGTGCGAACGCGGAAGGAGTATGTGACCGCGTTCGAGAGCTGAGCGTTCGTGAACGCGCCGGGATGCACGTTCAGGATGAGGACCACGCGCCCGGCGTGCTCGGGGCTCTTGAAGACGAAGAGATCGGTGATGTCCGCGGTGGGGTCCTGGGACCCCGCCGGGCTGTCCTGGTGGTCGGACGCGAGCCCGGAGATCGAGATCGTGGAGCAAAACAGCCCCATGGCCAGGGCGGCTCGCCATCGTCGCTTCATGCATCGAACGGGTGTCATCGGGTGCCTCTTGCGGGCGTGTGCCGGTCCGGGGCCGCCCCGTCTCACAGAAATCGACCGCTCGAAAAACAATGAGACGGCCGTCCTTCCAGCCGGCACACGGTCGCATGAGCACTCGATCGAGCAGCCGTGGGGTCCTGGGCGCGTTCGCCGCTGTCTTGTTGCTGGCCGCCGGCGCCGGCTGCAGCGCGGCGCCTGATGACGAGACCGACACCTCCGAAGGAGCCGCCACGGCCGTCGATACAGCGGGGGTCTGGGCGACGCCCCAGTGGTCCGACCGCAAGGCCTGGTACCAGACGTCGCAGGGCTCGCATCTCATCGAGTACGACGTGATGCTCGCGCTCGAGCGCGCGGGCAGCGAGAAGCCCTTCGCGGAGCGCGAGAACCTGGAGGCGATGGGCTTCGTCTACCCGATGGACGGCGCTGGGGCGCTGACCCCGAGCTCTCGTCTGCCGCTCGGCATCGTCAAGGACGCGAACGCAGAGGCCGGTCGTGACTACGTCGGCTTCACCTGTGCCGCGTGCCACACCGGCGAGATCAGGACGAACGGCAAGCGCGTCCTCATCGACGGCGGGCAATCCTTCATCGAGGTCGAGGCGTTCTTCGGTCGGTTGCAGAAGGCGCTCGACGAGACGGCCTCGAACGAGGCGAAGAACGCGCGCTTCTGCAAGACGCTCGGCGGGACCGAGGACCAGTGCAATGCGCGCCTCCGCACCGCCAAGGATCGCGTCGACGGACTCCAGAAGCGCAACGTGCTGAGCCTCGAAGGCGGCGCCGGCCGAATGGACGCCATCGGTCGCATCTTGAACGAGGTCTTCGCCGGGCAGCTCGGTGGCGAGACGGCGAAGCCCGTCTCCGTGCCGGTGAGCATTCCGCATGTCTGGGACGCTCCTCGTCTCAGCTGCGTGCAGACCAACTGCCTTTCGCGCAACTCGTTCACGCGCAACGTCGGTGAGGTCCTCGGCGTCTTCGGCCACGTGGCGCTGAAGGACGGAAAGACGTCGACCAGCGCGAAGGCGGCGAACCTCTATGCCCTCGAGAAGAGCCTCGAGTCACTGCGCAGTCCGAAGTGGGATGCCGAGGTCTTCGGAAGGCTCGACGAGACGAAGCGCGCGCGCGGCGAGAAGCTCTACGGCGCGCAATGCGCGAGCTGCCATACCGAGCCCTACAAGCCCAACGCGAAAGATGCGTTCGTCGAGGAGACCGGGGCGGGGAAGAGCATCGCGCTGTGGAAGGTCACGACGACCCCCTACAAGACCGTCGGCACGGACCCCGCGTTCATCGAGAATCACGGCGGTCGCATGGTGAAGAAGCCCGAGCTAACGGCGCTCTTCGACGATCTCGTCCGCCAGTCCGTCGCCCGTACCATCCATCAGGACCCGGACTCGGTGCTCGTCACGGCGGCGTTCGACCTGGAGAAGGTGAAGCTCCATGCCGAGGGCATCCGAAAGCTGGACGGGAGCGTGTCGGCGCTCGCGATGCTCGGCGCCGTGACCACGTCGCTCGAGACGACGCTGCTGCCTCAGCTCGCGAGCGGGCGCGATCTGCAGACCACGAAGCGCGAGGTCGAGTTCTTCCGCGCGCCGGAAGGCGATCTCGACTTCAAGAGCTACCGCGCCCGGCCCCTCAACGGCATCGCGTTCACGGGACCGTTCGGGCACAACGGCGCGTGGCCCACGCTCCGCGACATGCTCGAGCGCGAAGAGAACCGCCCGACGCGCTTTCCCGTCCGCCCGCGGTCCTTCGACGCGAAGCGCGTCGGCATCGACATCTCTCCGGCGAAGGCTGGCGAGACCCTGTTCATCTTCGACACGTCGAAGAAAGGCAACCTCCGGACAGGCCACACTTACGGCACCGACCTGCCGTCGTCGGACAAGGATGCCTTGGTCGAGTACCTCAAGTCGCTCTGAGCGCGGAGCGTGCCGTCGACGAGGAGCGGTGCCTCGAAGATCGTGGACCCGCTGCGACTTGCGCCGAGCTCCTTGCCGATGGAGGAGCGCGCCTCCTCCGACGCTGACCTCTCGGCCGGGTCGCGCGTCGCCCAGAGCGCGATGACGCCGACGGCCCGGGGCTCCGTCACGATGAACGCTCGGATCAGGGCCTCGCTGGGCCATTGCCGGGTCGACAGCGCCTTCGCGTTCGCGTCGACGTCTGCCCCCTCCGGGAGGGTCCAGTGCACGAAGCTGATCCACGCGGGGTATTCGAGCGACCGCGCGCCCATCGGCTTCCCGAGCGGCACGGCACCTCCTTCAATGACGTACGGAGCGTCCATCACGAGCACGCTGGCGTCCACGCCCCGCCGCTCGCGAACGCCGGCGCGCCAGGCAGCATCGAAGTGCCTCTCGACGTCGGCGCGGGTCTTCCAGACGTAGACGCCGCCGTACTCTCGGTCGTCGCTGATGCTGAAGTACTTCGCATCGAGCGGCCCCAGCGGCTCGTACTCCGGGAGGACGTCGCGAAACTTTCCGCGCACGACGAAGCGGGGCGCGTACCACGGCATCGGGATGCGAACGATCACCACCGCGCGGGGACCTGGCGCCGCCGGCGCGACGGCCTGCGAGCCCCGAGGCGCGTATCCGGGAGGGGCACACGCGCTGGAGAAGAGAGCCACGAAGAGGACCGCCGCGGAGCGTTGGTAGGCTTGCATGGAGGCAAGGAGGCCCGGGGGCCCTCGGTTGTGACCGGCGCGCAGAAAAAAGTGGAAATCGATGCGCTGCCGGTCACAACGGGGTATCGCCTGGCCTCTCCGCAGTTCCATGACCATCACCGACCCCTCCGATCCGCTGGCCCCGCTCGCCGAACGAGCGCTTGGCGGCGATCGCCATGCGCTCGAGCTCTTGTGCCGTCAGCTGCAGGGTCCGCTCTTCCGGCTCGCGCTGCGCGTGCTCGGAAACCCCGCAGACGCGAGCGACGAAACGCAGGAGGTGATGCTCCAGGTGGTCACGCATCTCTCGCAGTTCCGGGGTGAGAGCCGCCTCTTGACCTGGGCGTACACGATCGCGACGCGGCGCCTCTTGCGCTCACGCGGAAAGCTCGCGCGCGAACGAAGCGTGGAGGTCCTCGAGACGCGCATCCGGCAGGGCATGGCGATCACGGAGCCGACCAGCGCACCCGAGGGCGACGCGCGCGTGCTCGAGCGCGAGACACGTCTCGGCTGCACCAGCGCCATGCTCGCGTGCTTGAGCCTGGAAGAGCGGCTGGCCATCGTGCTTGCGGAGGTGCTCGGCGCCGATGACGATCTCGGCGCGCGCCTCTGCGAGGTGGCTCCGCCCGTGTACCGAAAGCGTCTCTCGCGCGCACGTCAGACGCTGCGGCCCATCCTCGAAGGGCTGTGTGGCCTGGCAGACGCGCAGAGTCCTTGCTCCTGCGCGCGACAGTCACGCGCCAAGCAGGTGGCTGGCATCGCGTCGTCGACGTACACCCATCTTCCGGTGGTGGACGCACAGGCCGTCCAGCGGGCAATGGACGGGCTCGGGGAGCTGCGCGGCCTCGCTCCGCTCTTCGCGATCGAGCCGCTCGTCGATCCGCCCGAAGATCTCTGGGCGGAGCTCCGCCGACGCTTACCGACCGTTCTCGGCGGGTGAGACGGTCGTCATTTCTCGAGGCACTGCAGCATCGACGCGTCCTTCGAGATCACGACGACGCACCTTCGGAGCGCATCCATCCCCAGGCGTCCGTCGGTCGGGCAACGCTTGCTGTGCTGGGCATCGACGACCATGACGTCGAGAGACGTCGCGAGGTCGCCGGCCTTCAGCGCGGCCTTCGCGTAGCGATGCATCACCAGACCTCCGGGGCCGTCAGGGACCGTCGACGCGACCTCGGAGAGACGCGACACCGCAGCGGCCGCCGCAGCGGAGGAGAAGACCATGGTGTCGTCGGCGCCGCTGTCGATCTCGAGCTTGGCGGGGACGCCTTCGATGACGACGTCGACCGAGAGCACGCGCCCGTCGATCCCTCCGGATCGATCCGAGCAGTGAGGCTGCGCCTTCGCGTCGAGCGCTGACGAGCGCGGACGAAGCGAGAGCTGCGCGCGTGGGAAATCGATCACGACGTCCACGTCGTCGGTCGCGAGCCATTGTGGCGAGAGGACGCCACCGAGCCCGCGGGCCGTGAAGCCCTGCGGGAAGCTCGTCGCGGCCGCAGGACGATCGGTGATCGGCCCGAGCCCGTCGATCACGAGCGCGGGATGGTCGACGCGAAGTGTCTTGATCGAGCGACCACCCCAATCGCGTCCGTCGATTCCCGCCTCGCGACCCGGGACCCCGGCCTTCTCGGCGAAGGCGGTATCGAGCGCAAAGGCCTGGGCGCCCGTGTCGACCATGAGGATTGTCGCATTGCCCGCGACCGTCGCGCGAACGGTCCGCTGCGACAACGGTGGGCCACCGGGCCGGTCGGGCGCGGGCAGCAGGGGAACATGGCGCGAATCGACGATCCGCGGCGCCTCTGCGCTTCGCGCGGGCGCTGCCGGAGGCCCCGCACACGCGGCACAGGCAGCAAGAGCGACGACGATGGTGGTGAGGGCCAAACGACTCATGCGCGCCGATTCTAGTCGCTCGATTCCGTGCGACGCGAGGGGCCGTGAGGGCTCTCCAGGGAGGCGCACAGCTTGCACGAGCCTACACATCGTCACGGCGTCTCTCTCGCGACCGCACGTTCGCGTGCCTTGGTGTGTCCGCTGTGAACGATGAGTCACCCCTTACGCATCAACGATTCGCCACGAGGCACCTTACCCATGACCCCGATCCCTGCAGCCATCTCCCCGTCGAAGAAAGTCTTTCTGCTCGCGAGCGTGACCGCGCTCGCCGGCCTCGTCGTGGCGGTCACCGCAATGGGCTGCTCCTCCACCACGTACGTCTACGCGGACGACGGCGGTCCCGACGGGTCGAAGACGGTCAGCACGTCCTCGGGGTCCTCGGGGACGTCGGGGGCTTCGGGCGCCTCTGGCACCTCGGGCGCGTCTGGCACATCTGGCACATCGGGAACGTCGGGCACGTCGGGTACCTCCGGCACCTCCGGCACCTCGGGCACCTCGGGCTCGTCCGGTAGCTCGGGCTCGTCCGGCAGCTCCGGCTCGTCGGGCAGCTCCGGCTCGTCGGGCTCGTCGGGAGGGCTCATCTGCCCGACGACGGATCCCATCACCGCCGCGGACATCGATGCGCAGCTGAACTGGAAGGCGCCCGCCGCATTCCAGAACGTCTGCACGCAGCAGAACATCGACGCGCTGAAGTTCCTCTTCAAGAACGCGCCGGCTGGCTCCGGCGTGAAGTACGCGGACATCAAGGCCACGCTCGGCGCGACGTGCGCATCTTGCGCGTTCTCGGCGACGAATTCGGCGACCTGGCAGGTGTTCGTCGAAGATGGCGCCGGCGCGATCGACAACCGTACCGGCTCTTGCTTCGCGCAGCGCAGCGGCGCCGTATGCGGCAAGGCGCGCTTCCGCTGGGAGTCTTGTCTGGATGCCGCGTGCCCCGAGTCGGACTGCGGGATCAACGGCGTGCAAGCGTGCACCCAGAAGGCCCAGAAGGGCGCGTGCCTCGGCCTCACGGACCAGTACGCGAAGGCGTGTCCCGACGAGGTCACGGATCTCCCGATCTGCGGCAACATCTTCGGGGCGATCGCCACGAGCTGCTCGGGCGGGCCCGGCAACGTCATCGACATCAACCCGTAGGCGAGGCCGCCCGGCGACCCGACACACCGAACTTTCGACACGTCCCGCGAGGTTTGCTCTGATGCAGGGATGACCATGCCTTTCGCCTGCCTCCTCGCGACGGTCGGCTTCTCCACAGCGCTCGCGCTGACCGGGTGCTCCTCTACCGTCACGGACGCCGGCACGAGCTCGGGCACGACGTCCGGCAACACGGCCACCGACGCCGACTGCGCGCCCGGGGCGGCATGCGTTTGCACCGGCTCGGGCGCCTGCAAGCGCAGCTGCACCGGCGCCGGCTGCGCGATGTCGTGTGCGGGTCCGGGCGCCTGCACGCTCGTCTGCGCGCAGGGCGGCTGCAAGGTGACGAACAACGGCGCAGGCTCGGCGCACGTCTCGTGCGCGGGCGGCACCTGCTCGCTCGACTGCAACGCGTCCGGCTCGTGCTACGTGGATGATTGCGCCGGCGGGATGTGCACCTGCAAGAAGAACGGCTCCGGATCGTGCATGTGAGATGAGAGGCGTCGCGGGCGCAGCGAGCCTCGCGATAGCGACGTTGTTCTTCGACATGGACGCGCGATCGCAGGAGGAGCCACCTGTTGCTCCTCCCACTGATCCGCCGCCCCCGCCGCCGCCGGCACCTCCCGCGCCCGGTGCGGCCGCTGGGGCCGCGCCGGATGGCGTGCGTCCGAGCGTTGGGGGACGCTTCGCGTTCGCGCTGCCCGTAGCGCAAGGGACCTACGCGCTCGGCCTCGACCTCGGCATTCGAACCGATCACGTCTACGTCGGCGCGTACGGGTTCTACGTGATCCCTTCGGACGACGAATGCATCGCCGGCCGCAACTGCGAGCGCTGGCACGGCGGGGTCGACGTGCACTATCACCTTGCTCCCACGCGGACCGTCGACCCGTGGATCGGCGCAGGGATCGGGGGAGGAACGCTCGGTGCAGAGCGGGACTTCGAGCACGGCGGTACGGTCCGACGTCCGGTCGCCGCGATCGAGATCGGTCCTCAGCTCGGGATCGACGTCAAGCCTTGGCGGCGGTTCGCCGTTGGGCCGTTCCTCATGCCCTTGCTGCTCCTCCCGTTGAAGTCGAGCGACGGATATCCGACGCCGGGAGCGGCAGGGGTGTTCATGGTCGGCGTACGCGCCGAGCTGGACTGCACCACGCAGTGAGCTATGCGTCGCGGGATGAACCTTCGTCGCCAGCTCGGAGAGACGGTCGCGCTCGCGCTGACCCTCGCGGCGTGCGCACCGACGAAGACTCCGCCGCGCGCGGGTGACGCAGTTCCGGCCGATGCCGCGGCGCTGCGCGTGGCGGCTGCGACGGACGCCGGCGCGGACGCGCAGCCGCCTGACGGGGATGCCGGCGAGGTCGCCGCGCCCCCAGCATCGCGGCCGCTCCCGGAGCTCGCCTCGATTGCACGCATCGTTGACGCGCCCGACCCCACGCTCGCGGCGCGCCTGCGAGACGTCGTCACCCTCCTCGCCAGAAACCGCGGGATCAAGCCCGTCGTGCGGCTCCGCGGTGATTTCGGCGAGCCCGTCATCCCGCTCGTCACGAAGGTCATGGGGGAGATGACGGAGGTGATCGCGACGTCGCTCGTGAGCACCGACCCTGAGGTCCGCCGGCTCGCGGCCGAGACCGTCGAGAAGGACATCTTCGGCTTTCGCGTCCGCACCGAGCCCGACATGGAGCTCGTCGTTGCGGAGCCGCTCGAACGCCGCCTCCTCGCATCGCTCGGAACCGTCGGACCGGCCCAGGAGCATGCCGCGACCGAGCTGCTCCTCGCCTCGGTGAAGGCCTTCACGCCGTGGACGCGCGTGCTCGACGGTGCGCCGCCGCCTCTGCTCGTTGCCCTGACGCGGACGATCCTCCCGCTCGCCCCGGCCGATCGCTGGAGGGACCTCTCGAGCCAGGCGCTCGAAGGCGTGTTCGATGCCTCGGTGCGCGCCAGCACCATCGAGCCGATCGCCCAGGTGCTCCTTCGACCTCGCGTGCGCGACTTTCCCGGCTTCGAGGACGGCCGAGGGCCGCTCGACGCGCTCGAGCGCGTACGGCTCACGCCGAAGGACGAGCCGCGTGTCATGGCGATCGTGCGTGCGAACAACGACCATCACACGCCGCGCATTCTTCGTCGGCTCCGCGCGGAACAGGCTGCCGCGAGTGCGTTCCTCGAGAAGGAGCTGTTCGACCCCCGTCACAAGAGCGACAGCGGGCTCGTGGAGGAGCTCGCGGGCGCCCTCGCTGCACTGCCGGAACGCGGGTCGCAGACGCGCGCGGCCGCCGCGTTCACGAGGTTGCTCGCGGGGCGTGAGACGTTTTCGATCCGCGCTGCGGCCAAGGCCGCCGCCGACATGACGGACGCGCCTGCGCAGTCGACGCTGCTCGCACCGCTGCGAGCGGTCGCGCTCGACGCGCGGGCGGATCAGCACGCGCGCGCGAGCGCGGTCTTCGCGCTCGGACGAATGGTCGACGTGGACAGTCAACGCAAGGCCGTCACCACGCTGGTGACGATGCTCGCGGACAAGGATGCGTGGCTGCGGAATGCTGCGGGTCGTGCGGTCGGCTCGCTGCGCGATCCCGCCGCGCAGGACGTTGCGGCCGACGCGCTCGTTCTCCAGCTCGGCGATCGGGACGGCGGTGTCCTCATCGAGGCGGTGCGTTCGCTGGGGCAGCTCCGCAGCGCGGCCTCGCGCGCGAAGGCCCAGGTCGGCCTGCGCGCGAAGCTCGCCGCATTGACGCCGGCCGACCCTCGTCGATCGATCGTCGAGTGCGCCATCGGGCAGCTCGGGGGCGCGTTGCCACCGGAAGAGCGCTGCCCCTGACGTCCCTCAGTTGCAGCTCGCGCTGCAGCTGCTGTCGAGGCACGTCACGACGTCCCCGAGCTTCGCGGCTCCCGATGCATGCGACGCTGCGCACGCATTCGCGCAGACCTCGTCTCCGCACGCATTCAAGCAGTCGAGGAACGCCACGCAGTCTGCATCGCCGACGCATGCGGACGACTGCGTGCAGCAGGCCGTGTTGATGCACGCGTCACAGGTCGAGAGCCCCGACGAGAGACCGCAGGAAGCGGGCGTTCCCGGAGGAGGGGGAGGGGGAGGCGGAGGAGCCGACCCACCACCGCACGCCGCGCAGTTGTCGCTCACGCAGGTCGAGAGCGCACCGAGCTCCGCCGCGCCGGCGGGATGCGTGGCCTGGCAAGCGTTCTCGCATTTCGTGTCGCCGCATCCTTCGAGGCAGCTCATGAAATCGCGGCAATCTGCGTCGTCGATGCACGCCGTGACGTCGCCGCAACACGTCGTGCCGAGGCAGGCGTCGCAGGCGGCATCGCCGCTCGTGACGCCGCCGCATACGCCGCCCCCGCCGCCGCCGCGCGGGTCTTCGGGGGGAGGGCCTCCGCAGTCCGTCCGGCAGCTCGTATCCAGGCAGCTCAGGAACGTGCCGAGCTTCGTCATGCCGGCGGCGTGCGTCGTCTGGCACGTCGAGAAGCACGCGTCGTCGGTGCAGGCGTCGAAGCAGGCGACGAGCGCATTGCACTCCGCGTCCCCGTTGCACGCGGCGTCTTCCGTGCAGCACGAGCCCGTGATGCAGGCGTCACACGTGGCATCGCCGCTCGTGAAGCCGCACGTGCCGGGCGCTCCGCCGGAGCGAATCTTGTTCCCGCCGAGCGCGCCGCCGCCCGACTTCGCGCCGAGCGTGATGCCCTTCAGCGAGGCCAGCTGCGAGCCCGGCGTACGGACGACCGACAGCTTGGGCGTGTGCTTCGAGCTGCCCGCCGGCGGGGAAGGCGAGCCGTCCGTTGCCGGGGTATCCGCCGACGAGCACGCCGTGATCGCGAGGAGCAGCATGCTGCCGAGGCCGAGAGCGCCGGCATTCATCATCCGTTTCATGGAATCCTCCAAGCCAAACCGCGCCGACACCGCTGCGGCAGGGCGACCCCTCCGCGCCGCGAACGGCGACCCTCAATGATGGTTTCTGCCCGCCGGCAGCCGCAGGTGCGTGCCGAGAGCAGGCGGATCGAAGCTGTGCTTCCCCTCGCCGCGCCCATGAGTTGCGGAGCTCTAGAGATTCATTCGCGGCAGCGAACGAGAAAATCGATAGCAGCGCGCCGCACGCGCCCCAACGCTACGCCTGGACGGCGCGGCGGGGTGTAGTCTCCCCGCCGAGGCCATTCTATCTCGACCCCGACGACCCGATGGTCTCCCCGGACGAGGAAGAGCTGTCGGGCCGTCTCGTCCTGCGCTACGTCGATCTCCCGTGACCATGCACCTCGAGTCGTTTCCCACCGGTCCCCTCGGCTGCAACTGCTCGATCGTGATGGACCCCGCGTCGAAGCGGGCGATCGTCGTCGACCCGGGCGGTGACCTCGAGACGATCTGCGCGCGTCTCACGTCACTCGACGCGACGGTGGAGGCGATCGTCCACACGCACACGCACATCGATCACGTCGGCGCCACGAAGGGCGTGCAGACGGCCACGGGCGCACGGGCGTGCATCCACGAGGCGGATCGCTTTCTCTACGACCTCTTGCCGGTGCAGGCCGCCATGCTGGGCCTCCCGCTCCCGCCGCTCACCGAGATGGAGGGGTCGTTGAACGACGGGACCTCGATCCATTTCGGTGCCTTCGAAATGTGTATCTTGCACACACCGGGTCACACGCCCGGAAGCGTCACGTTCACGGTGACGGCGAACGGCGCGACGCGCGTCTTCTCAGGCGACACCCTCTTCCGACGCGGGATCGGTCGAACCGATCTGTGGGGCGGTGACTTCGACGTCATCCAGAAGTCCCTGAGGCAAAAGATCCTCACTCTGCCGGACGATGCGATCGTGATCCCCGGCCACGGCGCCGAGACGACGATCGGCGAAGAGCGCACGAAGAACCCACATCTCCGCTAGAAGAAGCTGCAGGGCGACTGCAAATTGTTCGACCGCCGTGCTAAGAGCACCCGCCATGGCGCTCCGACGTTCGAAGCAGGAAATCGTCTCGGGACTCCTCGCGACCCTGTTCCTCTGCGCGGTCGTATGGGCATGCAGCAGCAGCCCGGCCGAGTCCACGAGCAGCGGCGGGCCGGACACCGAGACGGATGGCGCGCCCAGTGCGACGCCTGACAGCGCGATGGGGCCGGGCGCCGATGGTGCCATCGCCGATGGCGCGAAGGTCGACGGCGCGAAGACCGACGGTGCGTCGCCCGTCGATGGCGCGACCGAGGAAGACGCCGACGTCCCCGACGGCTTCGTCCCTCCGGTCCTCGGCGCGACGGCACCGAACCTGAAGGTCGCGTTCATCGGCGACACCGGTACGAGCAACGACTTCAAGAGCGTGCTCCAGCTCATCGTCCGCGAGAACGCGGACATGGTGATGATCCAGGGCGACCTTACCTACGGCCTCTTCACGAGCGCTTCGGACTGGTTCAGCGTCATCGACAACCAGATCAACAAGACGCAGCCCGGCTCGTCGGCGCTCGTGACCATTCCGTACTTCGTCGCGAAGGGAAATCACGACTCCGACTGGGCCGGTCTCGGCTCCGGCCTCAAGGCACGCATGGCCTCATGGGGCATCGCGTCCGAGAACGGCGACCCGACGACGAAGAATTACTCCGTCGTCCACAAGGGTCTGAAGATGGTGATGGTCGACGAGTCGGAGACGAACCCGACGCGCGCCGCCTACGTCACGCAGAGGCTTCAGGGGGACACGCACATCTGGAAGATCTGCAGCTGGCACAAGAACATGCGCGCCACCAACGTCGGGCCGAAGAGCGACGAGATGGGGTGGGGAATCTACGAGAACTGCCGCGCGGAGGGCGCCATCGTCGCCCAGGCCCACTCGCACACGTACTCGCGCAGCAAGACGGTCACGAACGACACGAACCAGACCGTCGACGGCACCTGCAACGATCCGTTCGCGATCTGCGTCGGCCCTGGCAAGCATTTCTTCTTCGACAGCAGCCTGGGCGGTGAGGACACGCGCTCGCTCGACAGCGTGGCGAACAAGCCGTACTGGGCGTCGACGTACACCGGGAGCTTCGGGGCGCTGTTCATCACCTTCAACGTCGGTGGTGATCCGAAGATGGCCGAGGGGTACTTCAAGACGACCGCCGACGTGGTCATCGACCCGCCTGCGGCTAGCGGGAAGACGACGTTCACGATAACCAAGACTCCATGAGCAAGGTTCTCGTGACCGGCGGGTCGGGGTTCATCGGCAGTCATTGCATTCTACAGCTGCTCGCCGCAGGTCACGAGGTCCGCACCACGGTGCGGAGCTTGAAGCGCGAGGCCGACGTCCGCGCGATGTTGAAGGTCGGCGGCGCGGAGCCCGGTGACGACCTCACGTTCGCAGCCGCGGATCTCGAGAAGGACAGCGGTTGGGCGGAGGCCGTCGCGGGCTGCGAGCACGTGCTCCATGTCGCGTCGCCCTTCCCCGAGAAGCTCCCCAAGCACGAGGACGAGCTCATCGTCCCCGCGCGCGAAGGTGCGCTCCGCGTCTTGCGCGCGGCCCGCGACGCGGGCGTGAAGCGCGTCGTCCTCACGTCGTCGTTCGCGGCCATCGGCTACGGTCACGCGGCGCAGACCGACGTGTTCGACGAGAAGACGTGGACCAACGCCACGAGCGCCGACGTACAGCCTTATGCGAAGTCGAAGACGCTCGCGGAGCGCGCCGCGTGGGACTTCATCGACAAGGAGGGCAAGGATCTCGAGCTCTCCGTCGTCAATCCCGTCGGCGTGTTCGGTCCCGTCCTGGGTCCCGACTATTCGACGTCGATCCTCTTCATCCAGCGAATGATGGACGGAAAGGTTCCGGGTTGCCCGCGCATCACCTTTGGCGCCGTCGACGTACGCGACGTCGCCGATCTGCACATTCGAGCCATGACCGACCCGGCGGCCAAGGGCGAGCGGTTCCTCGCTCTCTCCGGCGACTTCATGACCATCCTCGAGATCGCGCAGGCGCTGCGCTCGCGCCTCGGCGATGCTGCGCGTCGCGTGCCGACGCGCGAGCTTCCCAACTGGCTCGTGCGCATCGCCTCGCTGCTCGACCCGGCCGTGAAGCAGATCCTCCCCGAGCTCGACAAGCCGAAGAACGGCACCAATGCGAAGGCGAGGCGCGTCCTCGGCTGGGAGCCGCGCTCGAACGTCGACTCGGTCGTCGCCACCGCCGAGAGCCTCGCCAAGCTCGGGCTCTTGAGGGACAGCAAGAAGAACGCGGCCTGAGCCATGCGCCTCGCGCTCGCGTCGCTTCTCCTCTGTCTCTGCCATGTCGACGGCTGCGCGGCGGGTCCGCCGCCGCCGCCCGCGCCCGTCGTGCCGCTCGTCATCGGCAAGTCCAGGCCGCCCCCGCTGCAGCAGCTGCCGGCGATCACGACCGACAACCACAACACGCTCCTCGTCGCGTCTTCGGTCGTCGCGACCGCGAGCTCGACGTTTCCTGGTTGGCCGACCTCCAACGCGACCGACGGCAAGCCGGAGACGTCCTGGTACTCGGGCAACGACGACTCCGCCGCGAAGGGAGGCGCGCCGTTCCTGCAGATCGAGCTCCCCGAGGCCTCGCCCGTCCGACGCGTCACCGTCCTCGGCAACCGAGATCCTCAGTTCCTCGTCGGCTACACGATCCTCTCCGGCCGCATCGATCTCCTCGATGAGGCCGGGCGCGTGCTCGAGTCCATCGTGAGCGACGGCACGGGCAACCAGCGTGACTTCGACGTCCAGTGGCGCCACGCGATCAAGGGCGTGAAGACCGTGCGCTTCACGTCGCTCGCCGACGAGGGCGACAAGAACACGTATGGCGATGTGGCGATCGCGGAGATGCAGATCGAGTGACGTCTACTTCTTCTTCGCCGCAGCCTTTCCCTTTGGTGCGGCCGATGCGCTCGACGCGGGCGCGCTCGCCTTCGCCGACCCCGCCGCCGTGCCTGGCGGCGCCGCCGTGCTCGTGACCGCTGCGGACGTCACGGTCGCCGAGGACGTGGCGGCTGCGTTGTTGCTCGTCATCGCGCGTCCCTTGACCACGTAGAAGATGCCGCCTGCTCCGAGGAGGAGCACGGGCACGAGGATCCATTTCGGAAACCCGCCCGAGGACGCCCGCTGCGACGGCGGCGGGGTCTGCGGATAGGGGATGGGAGCCGGCAGGCCCTGAGGCGCAGGCGGAGGTGCCTCGACGATCGAGATGCCCGTGCCCCAGTCCTCCGCGAGATAGCCGCTCATCGTGTCGATCAGGGACTGGTAGCTCTGGATGCGTGCCTGGAGCGTGATGCGCTCGGGCACCGCCTGGTCCTTGATGGGCGCGAATGCCGCTTGAAGGGAGGTGAGCTTCTCCTTGGCGCGGTTCAGACACCGCGAGACCGCGCCCTTGAAGTCGTCGCCGCGAACGCCGAGGTCCCAGAGCTTCGTGGCGCCCCGCTCGGCGTCGCTCGTCGTGTGCTCGTCGTGCCGCTCGATCATCTCGAGGAGCACGGGCGCGACGGTGGCGATCGCCGCGATCTTGTCCGGGACGTTGCCGAGGTCCGCCATGTGCGCATAGTGGCCGGCGTAGTTCCAGCGCTCCTTCTGGCTCGGCGACTTCATCTTCTGCAGGCAGAGGTCGGGCGTCAGCTCCTCCTCCGGCTCGCTGACCACGTCGCGCGGCGCGTTCGCATCCGCGAGGATGGCGGCGGTCTGCGCGAGCATCTCTTCCCGATGCGAGGGCCCAGCGTGCTTCGAGTACAGCTGACCGTACTGCATCGTCAGCTTGTGACTCGTGTCCTCGCCCATCTTCTTCGTCCACGCCGCGTTGGCGCGCTGCCAGTGCTCGACGTCTTGCAGACCGAACTGCTTCACGATGTCGTCGGCGTTCGCGCCGGCGCGGCTCACCGCGACGACGATCTGCGCGTACTGGTCGAGGGTGATCCCTTCCTCCGTGTCCGCGCTCATGTCGCGGACGTCACCGAAGTGCGCCTTCGCCGAGAGCTGGGCGAGCAGCATGTGAAACTGCGCTTCCATGCGGCCTGTCGGGTCGGCCTTGAAGCGATCGTGCCAGGCGTTCCACGCGAGCGCCCACGTGTTGATGTCGGTGCCCCGGCTGAGGAGGTATCGCTCGTATTCGACCCTTCCTTCCTTCTCGCCGTGCTTGGCGCGCAGCTCGCCGTCCTTGCTGAACATCTCCGCCATCTGTTCCATCGTCACGCCGTAAATCGCGTCCATGCGAGCCGTCACGCAAGGTGCGTGCCTCTCACGATCTCGCGGAAATTGCACAGATCGAGGCGGCCCGGCCGCTCATCGTGCAATGCCTTGCCGGCAAGATGTTGCTAGCGACGAAAGCGGATCGGGAGCGTCAGGGAGCGCGCCGTCCCCGACGGAAACGTCCACGTGCGGACCTGGCCTTCCACGCATTGGGCGAGCTGGGTATCGGCCGCCGAGGCCTTCGCGGACGTGACCGTGCCATTCGCATCGACGGACGTCGCCACGCTCACCACCGCCGTCGTCTTCGCGGAGGCCTCCCAGCACGTCTGCTTAAGCGCAGACTGATGGCGGCGAACGGCGTCGAAGGCGACGGTCGCGTCATCCTCGGGACGCGGCTTCTCGACCGGCGTCGCCACGGGCATCGGGATCTCGATTCGTTTCTCCGGCGCCGCGGACGCGACCTTGATCGGGCCGGCGACGGCGAGCGGCGGGCGCGGAGGCGCCGCCGCGGCGACCGCAGGCGGAGGGACCGCTGGCGCCACCGACGGGGAAAG
>JADMIO012791368.1_pt1 | contig 34115 bp, 32 predicted proteins | sample 8958161 | NCBI WGS metagenome assembly JADMIO01 (sample SAMN16585339, study PRJNA669376) | soil metagenome | isolation source: Crop rotation soil | place: USA: Cullars Rotation, Alabama | collected 2011 | reverse complement strand
CGGGGCAAGCCCGTGGTATCTTCGACTGGTGCTGCACACATGAGACTCCACGGGGCAAGCCCGTGGTATCTTCAACCGGTGCTGCACACATGAGACTCCACGGGCAAGCCCGTGGTATCTTCAACTGGTGCTGCACACATGAGACTCCACGGGGCAAGCCCGTGGTATCTTCGACTGGTGCTGCACACATGAGACTCCACGGGGGAAGCCCTAACGCCTCACAGGCGCCGCGAGGTACCACACGTTATCAAACGGATCCTTTACCCACGCGTTTCGATCGCCGTAGGCTTGATCGGTCGGAGCGAGCATTGAACTTGCTCCTGCCTTCAACGCCCGTTCATACATCGCATCAACGTCGTTTACATCGAGATAAATAGCGGTTGGGAGCGGTTGTGTTGGATAGCGAGCTTCGCCGAGTTCAATCACTGAATCGCCGATCTGCACCTTCGCGTGCATGATCATGTCGCCCTCTGCATGGCGCATCAGTTCTTTCCCGCCGAAAGCATCAGTAACGAAATCGATGAAGCGTTGAGCACCGATGGGATGGAAGTAGACAGTCACAGTGTGAAGGTCCGGTGCGATTGTTTGTAAAGGTACGAACGGCGTCGCAATGTACCATCGATTTCCCTGGACGTCTTCAACTCCACCCGAACGCTCACCATACGGTTGATCGGCAACCGGCATTAACGATTTCGCGCCGGCCTTGAGCGCTCGTTCATAAGCCTGATCGACGTCAGGCACGTAAAGATGAATTGCGGTCGGCATCGGCTCGATGTGTTCGGCGCCGCCAACCATCACGACGGAATCACCGATCGATACTTCGGCGTGCATCCCGCCCGCTGAACCGGTGGCGCGGAAATGCTCGATTGCATCGAATGCGTTGGTGAGGAAGTCAATCACTTCCGCCGGTTGATGGACCGTGATGTATGGAGTGACGGCATGGCGGTTTGCGCGCCTCATCTCGGGCTCTTTCACGTAAGCACCTTCTCCGGATTTCTTTGCCGATTCTTCTTGCGACCACTTATCCATCTCTTTTTGCATCTCCTCGACGGGCACGTCCTTGATATGCGTTGACACAATCCACGTGTAACCGAATGGATCGACGAGTTGTCCGGATCGATCTCCATAAAACTGATCTGCGATGGGACGAACCAAAGTTGCGCCGGCTTTGATGGCGCGTTCAGCGAACGAGTCAACGTCGGTAACGTCAAGGTGGATCTTCACTGACGAACCGCCAATCGTTTCCGGACTCAAGGTCTGATAGTCAGGATACTCATCAGAGAGCATGAGAGAAGTATTGCCGATCTGTATTTCGGCGTGGCCAATCTTTCCATCTGGCTCAGCGAGTCGCCACATTTCTTTTGCCCCAAACGCCTCGCGATAAAAATCAATCGCCGCACTTGCGTTTGCCACGCAGATGTAAAGCGACATTGAACGCACGGGATTTGTTTCCGGTTGTGGTGCAGAACTGCTCATAGAATCACTCCTTATTAATTGCTGTTGAAGTTCAGCCTTGAACGTGTCGCGAGGTAGACCAATAAGCTCCTGCGCCACTCCGGTGAGCGCAGACAAGTCCGTTCCGAGATTCGTCAGATCCGCTTGCCGCGCTTCGGCCAGCGCCGCGACGGCATCATCCAATTGGTCAATGATTGAACGTTCGGACATTGGTATTACTTCTCGATTAGTCGATTACGCAAATTCTCCAGGGCGCGAAACTGGAGTTGTTTCACCGCGCCTTCACTGCGCCCCAGTTCTTCGGCAATTTCGCGGATGCTCTTTTCATCCGCGAAACGCATGACTACAACACGGCGCTGGTCTTCGGGCAGCTTGTCGACCGCGCTAAACAAACGCGCGCGCCGTTCCACTTCTTCCAGATCCGTTGTCGTGAAGTTTTCAGTCGCGGGGGTTGCTTGCTCACCGGACTCGCGCAGCTTCTGCCTGGCCTGATCGGCAATCGCGTTCGCAGCGATCCGGTAGAGCCACGCGGCGAACGGTGAACCTCTCCACTTGAATTTTCCGAGGTTTGCGAGGGCCTGATGAAAGACCTGAGCAGTGAGATCCTGAATTTCCGCACGACCACGAACTCGCCGCGCCACGTAGGCATACACGCGGTGAAAGTTCTGTTGGTACAACTCGGCGAAGCGGCTCGGGTCCTTCTGAGCAGCTTCGATCAGGAGCCGTTCTTCGGATTCAGTTACCTGACTCAAGTCTAACAGTCCTCGCAGCGCCGGGTTCTGTTAGTAAAACTGCCGAGGCGGGAAAAAGTTACGGTCCTGGTGGCCAAAATCTAACTGCGGAAAGCCTATGACACCGCGCGATCCGCGAGACCTTTGTGGATTGCATTCAACTCGGCAATGGCCGCCGCTGGGAGTTCTAACGAAGCAGCGCGCAGATTCTCACGAAGATGCGCAAGCGAAGATGTGCCCGGGATCAGGAGCATGTTCGCGGAACGCTGAAGCAGCCACGCAAGCGCCACCTGCATCGGCGTAGCTTCCACGGCTGCCGCTACACGATCGAGCGTCGCTGATTGTAGTGGCGTGAACCCTCCCAACGGGAAGAACGGAACATAAGCGATCCCTTGATCCGCGAGTGTGTCGATAAAAGCGTCGTCATTGCGATGCGCAACGTTATAGAGGTTTTGAATGCAAACTATTTCTGTGATTTTCTGAGCTTCCGCGAGTTGTTCAGGAGTGACGTTGCTGAGACCGAGATGCCGAATCAATCCCTGCTGCTTCAATTCCACGAGGGCGCTGAGCGGTTCCTCAATTGACTCTTCTGATGGTTCCATAACGTCGCCGACACGAAGGTTGACGACGTGCAGTTGCTCAATGCCGAGATTCCGAAGATTGTCATGAACAGCATCAATCAACTCGGTGCGCGATCGGGCATGAATCCATGATTTATCTTCACCACGACGCGCGCCGACCTTAGTGACGATGACTAAATCGTCACGGTATGGATGCAGCGCCTGCTTGATGATCTGATTAGTGACATCACGACTGCGCATTTCAGAACTCCGGTACCGGCGTCTCTTTGAAGCTGCACGCGACGGAATACTCATTCTCGATGCGGTCACTCTGAAGATCACCGACGTGAATCCATTCATGACGGAGTTGTTGGGCTACTCACATGCTGAGTTTTTAGGAAAGGAGCTTTGGGAAATCGGTCTCTTCAGCGATAAGGAGGCGAGCCAGGCGGCCTTCAAAGAGTTGCAGAGAACAGGCTATCTCCGCTACGAAGACTTGCCGCTGCAAGCCACAAACGGAAAGCTCAGGGATGTGGAATTTATTAGCAACGTGTATGAAGAAGATGGTCATCAAGTTATACAGTGCAATATCCGCGAAATCACTGATCGAAAGCGAGGCGAGAAAGAACGGACGCTACTCCTGGCAGCGGCACAAGCAGCACGCGCAGAAGCTGATTCGGCTAACGGCGTCAAAGACGAGTTTCTTGCCACCTTGTCGCATGAATTGCGGACTCCTCTTACCTCGATCCTCGGCTGGTCACACCTGCTCACCGGCGGCAAGCTCGATAAACAACAGACTGTTAGTGCGATCGAAACCATCGCTCGCAACGCTCGAGCTCAAGGGCGCCTCATCGATGAATTGCTCGACATCTCGCGCATCACGACCGGCAAACTCTGCCTCGACGTACGCTCGGTCAAACTCGCGCCTTTGATTCAGGCTGTCGTTGACGACGTGCGCCCCGCGGCAGATGGCAGAAGGATTAATCTGGAGGCCGCATTCGACTCAAACGTCGGACCCATTTTGGGCGACCCCGACCGTCTGCAGCAGATTGTCTGGAACCTATTAACCAACGCGATCAAGTTCACACCTAAGCGAGGCGACGTGCAGGTACGCCTGGAGCGAAATGACTCGTACGCTCTGATCACTGTTAGCGATACCGGCCAAGGCATCGCCACCGAGCTGCTGCCGCACGTCTTCGAGCGCTTTCGCCAAGCCGATTCCTCGAACACACGCAGCAATGGCGGGCTTGGACTAGGGCTCTCAATTGTGCGTCAGTTGGTTGAACTTCATCGAGGGATGGTAACGGCTGAAAGTTCCGGTGAAAATGCGGGTACCACCTTCAGAGTCATGCTTCCGCTGCCGAATGTTCCTGAAGTCCCCAACGCAGCAGAAAAAACAGAACGGAATAGTCCGACCACAGCGCAACACTTGCTCAGTGGTCTGCGCGTCCTCGTCGTCGATGATGAACAGGACACCCGTGAGCTTGTCGCCGCGCTGCTGACGACGTGCGGAGCCGAAGTAGTCTCAGTAAGTTCTGCCACTGAAGCGCTGGATCAAATGAAGCGACAACGATTCAATCTGCTGATCTCAGACATCGGAATGCCGGACATGAACGGTTATGATCTGATCGGCAGAATACGTCAGCTCGGGGAAGAGCATGGCGGAAGAACTCCTGCTATGGCATTAACGGCCTATGCTGGAATCGAGGACCGAAAGCGCGCGCTGGCCGCTGGATACGAAATGCACATTCCGAAGCCATTCGTTGCCGCCGAGTTAATCAGCGCTGCGATTTTTCTTACCGAACGACACAGCGGCTTAGCATGAGCGTTTATATGAAGAATCACCTGCCGGATCTTGTGAAGAAGCGATTCAAGGTCAGCCTTGATGAGCTTCCTGAAGTTGAACGTCGCGTTGTTCAGCATCTCGGCGAACGGCGGCATATCAGTCACGACACCAACTTAGAGTTTGAGAAGAAGCTAACACTTGGCCAACGACTCGCCGATAGGGTTGCTGCCTTTGGAGGCTCATGGACCTTCATCATTATCTTCGCCGCCATTTTGCTTTCCTGGGTGCTGCTCAACACTCTCATTCTCGCGCGCTATAGCGCTTCATTCGATCCTTACCCCTATATTTTGCTGAACCTCTTTCTTTCCATGCTCGCTGCCGTCCAGGCGCCGGTAATTTTGATGTCGCAGAATCGTCAGGGAGTAAAAGACAGGCTGGATGCGGGTCACGATTATGAAGTGAATTTGAAGGCGGAGCTTGAGATTCTGAGCCTGCATGAAAAGCTGGACGAATTGCGCGAGATGAAATGGTCCGAACTGATCACTATGCAGCAAGAGCAGCTTCGATTGTTGACCAAGTTAATTAAAGAGCACCTATCCGCCGACGGCAATCATCCTGCAACCAGCAGCCACGCTGAATGAGAAATGCATCCTCACCATTGAGACATTACGGATTCCTTTCCGTTCGGCTTGAGATTTCAATGTCATAAGAGAACCAAAGCTCTCACAAGGCGCTGTGTGCGCTATGCCACATACCTGATATACTTTCTCTAAGTCAATGCATTCTATTTGCTCTAGGCCTCACGGGTTTGAGTTTTGGTTTCGGGGTAACGCGTGAAAATCAAGTAATGGCTACACTCCCTCGACCGATTGACCCGGTTGAAAACCGGCTGCTCGCCGCACTTCCGCGCGACGAGTATGACCGCCTGCTGCCACAACTGCAGCAGGTTTCATTTGATCTCGGTGAAGTTGTTTATGAATTCGGCGGACACCTTGACTATGTCTATTTCCCTACGACGGCAATCGTCTCTTTGCTCTACACCATGGAAAACGGAGCGAGTGCCGAAATGGGTTTGACGGGTAATGATGGCGTGGTCGGAATTGCTCTCTTCATGGGGGGCGGCACCATGCCCAACCGTGCGGTCATACAGAGCGCGGGTGGCGCAATCCGCATGAAGGCCAAGATGCTGCAAGATGAATTCGCGCGCGGCGGAAAATTTCAGTATGTCTTACTGAGGTATACACAAGCATTAATTACCCAGATCTCACAGACAGCGGTTTGTAACCGTCTTCACTCAGTGGAGCAGCAACTTTGTCGCTGGCTGTTGTTGAGTCACGACCGCGTGGAGGCCGATGAGTTGATCATGACTCAGGAGCTGATTGCCGACATGTTGGGCGTTCGCCGCGAAGGCGTTACCGTTGCTGCGGGTCGACTGCAGGATTCCGGAGCGATCAGATACGTCCGCGGCCACATCACGATCCTGGACCGTCAGAAGCTCGAAGAGACTGTGTGTGAATGTTACCGCGTGGTCAAAGACGAGTTCGATCGCTTGCTGGGATAGCGGGTCTTTAGGTTCTAGCCCACACGACAATTCTAATTTTCGACTGATTTCACGCCTCTGGCACACTATCTGATTAACGCAACGCGCAACTATCGCCGTGACGCACCTATGTGTGTTGTCACACAGACGTTCTCTCTCCTTGCTGTTACGCTTTCAATGTAAACGCTCAATCAAGATTAACGCAGGAGGGTTACGCGATGTTGTGGACAATTCTGGTGATATTGCTGGTGCTTTGGTTACTCGGGTTCTTGACTCACGTTGGCGGCGGGATGATACATCTCCTGCTGGTTGTAGCAGTGATTGTTCTGGTGATTAATCTGGTGTCTGGCCGGCGCTCGGTTTAGGAGACCTTGGTCGTGCTCAACAGGGCCACCGTTTGCTTGAGCAAATTGACGAGAAGTGGATGGTCACGCTTGAGCACAACCCCGCTCCCTTTGACGTCGAGAGCGGCAAGGCGTCGCTGGATTTCAAGCCTTAGCGGTTAGAGGTCCGGCAGGAATCTCGCTGTCGATGAACGTGAGTCTTATTCACGCGGCAATCGGAATATCGTTTAGTAGACGAGCGAGCAGTGTTCTCAACTGATTGAAGTTGTCGGGGCGAGTGATATACACGTTTTTTCCGATCGCGACTTCATCACCCTCATCGATCTCTGCAATGCAGAAGACCACGACCGGCACATTCTCTCCTAGTGCGGCAAGCTCGCGGATATGACGTGCGGCAGTGACAACTTCGTGAGGTAATCCGGCCACGCTCACCAAAATCAGGTTGGGAGGCTCTCGTTGGGCGCTTTCGATCGCGTCTTTTTCATCCCGGGCCAGTGTCACGCGATACCCGTCGGCCTTCAACAGCTTTTCAATGCCGTCGCGGGTCTCGTTGACATCTTCCACTACCAGGATGATTGAGTTGGTATCGCTCTCATTATTCATTGAACTATGTTCCCCTGGCGCGTTTGGGCCCACTGTCGTACATCATGCCAAAAGCCGATGAGCCAGACTCACTAATTTGATCGCTCTCGCGAGTCCCAAAAACTGCATGACGCGAATTCCCCACCAGTTTATGTCGATTTCGTACCAGGCAAGTCCATGGCGCGCGGCAGTCGGGTGAGCATGATGATTGTTGTGCCAGCCTTCACCAAAGGTCAGCAGCGCGACCCACCAGTTGTTTCTTGAATCATCAGATGTTGAGAAGCGGCGCGTGCCCCACATGTGCGTCGCCGAGTTAACCAGCCAGGTCGCATGCAAATTGAAAGTTACGCGAAAGAATATGCCCCACATCAGATATGACCAGCCCCCGAATGCCAGCAACGCCAGGCCCAGTAGAACGAGCGGCAGCCAATACAGGCGGTTAAGCCAAATATGAAATCTGTCCTTTATCAAATCGGGGGCATAGTGTGCCAGGACCGAGTTGTCATACTGTTGGGCCGTACCGCTCAGAATCCATCCCATGTGTGACCACCAGCCGCCATCGCGCGGTGTATGCGGGTCACCCGGCCCATCCGCATACGCGTGGTGAATGCGGTGTGTGACAACCCAATAGACAGGGCCGCCTTCAAGCGCGAGCGTGCCGCAGATCGTCAGAAAGTATTCAACCAGCTTTGGTGTCTTATAACTACGATGAGTCAACAGTCTGTGAAAGCCAATTCCAACCCCTAAACTTCCTGCTACCCACCAGAGCAAGATCGCTACCAACACCGCCCTCCAATTGAACACGAAGAGAGCGGCGACCGCACCAACGTGAAACAATGCAATGAACACGGCGGTGTTCCAGTTAATACCTTTAACTCGATTCTTAAGCGTTACATCGTGCATACAGTCCCCAAAGTACTCTTCGCTGGTGGACCGGAGCTACCCGGATCTGCTCAGTGTCACATTCATGCCTCACGGCTGGGAGATCTCGTCTATCAATTTGATATTACAAGTGGCAATGCTGGCCGTCAGTGCGACAACACACATATATGTTTTGATTGACAATCGCTCACTGAAGACTATATGCGGCCCAACGCACAGAGCGCTCAGTTGCAGGACTAAGATCCAATTAACAGACAGCTAAAAATGTTCCTGTGTGAGCCTTGTGGCCTGAAGTGCCGTCCGGTATTTATGCTGTCTGACTCAACTCACCTGCGGAGGGAACCCCGTAGCGCGCATTCGATTTAACTGGTGAGTTCTTGGCGAGCGCAAGAGTCTTTAATAGGTGCGATGGGAGGTTGACCCTAGCGAAAAACTGAAACGGTAGTCCCGCATGTTCCACGCACCACGTTATTAACGTTACGGTATTGATAATTAGCAGAAAAGCGGAAAGGCTTGGTAGAATTCGAGTTACGGACAACATGCCGGGGTGGCGGAATGGCAGACGCTGCGGACTTAAAATCCGTTGTCCGAAAGGACGTGCGGGTTCGACTCCCGCCCTCGGCACCAAATGCTCAATTTAATTGCTTTACTTACTTACTCGTCGTCGCGCTCGGCCTGTCACAACTAAGTCACAAAGTTTGAAGGTTACAACACGCATTGCCCAGGAGTTCGTCCGAACCTTTCTATATCACCTACATCCAGCGCCTGTACTACTAACAATTACCTCTCGCCGCCTTTCGTAATTGTTCCAGTCTACAAGGTCCAGTCGCCGCGTTTTTCATCGGTCTTTGACATCGCACGGACTCTCGTTTTGGAATGTACCCGGGTGAAGCAAATGCTAAGCGATTGGCGACAACTCAAAACCTATATCACTAATTGAGCCTCACTTTTCCTGAGACAAGGAGCCAGATGAACGACGGCAACTAATCGGAGTATCTACATCTTCGCCGGCGGAAACTCCGGTTTATCGCGAGCTGGGGCATGATCTTTGGCTGAACCACTTCCCCTCAGGATCAATTCCAAATGAGTCCGCATGTTCGGTTACTCCTTGGTCATTTCAAATCCAGGAAACCGCGTTTTCAGTCGCTCGATTGTCCAGCGCCACTTGGGAGTGGTGGGCTTACAAACTGAATTTTGATTTCCAAACATCCCAATCTCTTGAACCGCGTTTTCCATTGGAACCGTCTGAGCCCAACGAATTGGAACGAAGTACTCACATTTTTCAGGGTCGTCGATAAACTCGCGTTGATACGTTCCACGACTGACAACGTCGAGCACCGGTCGTTCCCCTGATGGTGTGTTGATCCTAAATTCGGAAGCCGGCTGCGCGTGTCCCGTTGCGCGTCCAACACCTACGAAACCGTGACCAGGGATCTTCACCCAAACCCTGTCGCCTGGCTCAAGTAACTGAAGAGTCTTTGAGTACCACGGCCCTCCGCCAGCGCAAATGAATCCATATTGCACAGCGTCAGCCCAGGATCTTGTGGCGCTTTCACCAAATGAGGCGTAGAACTCGCCGTTCCACGGCTCGGCGGGTCCGCTCGGAGCAGTCGCCGCGCTCACTTGCGTATGAACAGGATCGAGCAGCCACGCCCGGCTAAGCAGTTGTTCGGAACCAAGTGTGAAGACCTGGAAGAATAGAACATTGATCGGAATGTCCTTTTCGCTAAGGTATTTCACTATGCGCTCGGTACTGTCGTCGAGTGATGCCGCCACGATAACGATCTGATGATTGAGTTCAGGGATTCTTCATCAAGATCGTGATGAAAGTACACCCGAAAATCATCAGCCAAACTCCGGCCCGGAGCGAACCGGCTATAAATTGCGGCGATCTCGTCGGCTTCAAGTTTTTCGACCCAACTGGCATAGTCGATGGCTTGTGCCACCACTTCCCGCGGTGTGCGGTCTCGTTTTAACTCAATTAGAACTAAACCACCGTCGGGGGCGATAGCCATAACATCGATGCGACCACCAAATCCTGTACTTTCCTGTCTGCCAATTAGCATCCATTCGTCCGAGAGAATCTTCGGCGCTGCAAGAATCATGTCCTCTAGTAGCCGTTCGGTAACTAGAGTTGATTCAACGAGCGGTACCGGTTGTTCGGCGACTTTCCAAAGGGCGTTACGTATTGGCATAACGTTTAAGACTGGAAGCACCTCACGCAAACCAAATAACCACAACTGCGACGATTCTGAATGCTCTTAAACGAAGGGCGCAGGCAGTTTTAAACGAAACTTCGATCGATCCACAAAGCCGTGCGATTATCCGCTACGCGATGGAGATCAACGATCCGTGGCTGGCTGAACTTGTCCGCCGCGCCGATGAGGGCGAAACCGCGTTAAAGACAATCGACTTCTCGCAAACACCCGACACGCGCGAACAAGATTTGAGCGACAAAAGAGTTAGAGCACTCGCCGACATCATCTGTCGCGGTGGTGATGAGCCTGAAGCAAAATCAGCAGCGCTGCTCGTGCTGATGTCTTCGATCGAAGACTCCGCGTATCATAAATCACTTGCGAACACTGCGAAACAGCTGGCGTTCGGGCGCTGCGGTGAGCTGAACGTTTACGGCATAGTCGAGGCGCAGGTCGCATCGGTTAAGTACGAGCTGTTTGCGGGAGCCGTTTAGCGGCCCCAACTTCAAAAAACTCGGGGGCGCCTTCCTAGCCGCCCCCCCCGCTGAACTTGGCCATCCTCAGTTAAATTATCCAATGAGTGCAAAAAGCTTAGCGCGCACATCCGCCAGCTCGTCCGCCGATGCCACGCTCTTACGCGTAGCCTTCCGAACACGCCAATCGAGACTCTTTATCTGATCGGCGAGAACGACACTTGAGGGCGTCGTACTCGCAATCTGCACTTCGAAAGGATAATTCTTAATTTGCGTTGTCATCGGACAGCAGACCATCAGGTTTGTTTTCTCGTTGTACGCGCGCGGACTCAACACCAGGGCCGGTCGGTGTCCGGCCTGCTCGTGGCCAGCCTGCGGCGTAAAGTTTAACCAAACAATGTCACCGGCTTCCGGTACGTAGCGCCGCGGCATTACCAAATCTCTCCACCCACAGCCGGGCCAAAATCAACCTCTTGATGTTGGTTCTTTTTGGTGATGCCTTTTAACAGCTCAGACAGTTCGTATCGCCTCGGCCTTACTGGCTCAATAACGATGCGACCTCCATCCTCGTGCACTTCAACCACCTCATCGACCTCAAGCTGTGTTGCTTTCATTACCGAAGTTGGAAGTCTGACAGCGGCGCTGTTCCCCCATTTTTTTACAGTTACTCTCACTTTGCTCAAAACCCTTCTCTAATTCAATGGCATTACTATGCCAGCTTGTAGAGCCATGTGTCAACAATGTAGATACGAAAAGAGATTTTCTTTGGGGCCGGGAATTTCACGGCCCTTGTGTTGCCCAAACGTTGACTCTTGCCCACGCGTCAAAGCCTGTCACAACTAAGTCACAACGAGTGCCGCAGATGCAAAAGGTGCAGACGGTGCAAACATCAAGACAGCGAAAAATGTGGCGATACTCAGGTTTTATTGATTGACTAAATAAATCCTAATCTCATCGGACTCCCGCCCTCGGCACCACAATGGCTCAATGATTTACAGGCACTCACCGATCACCCTCTAAGCTCGCCGTTTTCTCCGCTGTGTGCCTATGGTGTACCAACTCTTAATTCAACTATAGTCGCCCCCTGTCTATCATCGGCAAGGGCACTGAAACTTATCTTCTTCTAACAGGAATCCAGACGGACACTCCTGTTCTGCGCTCGAGTAGAAGGCGAGTTTAGCCGGAACATTCACCTTGGGAGGGCTATACCTACTCAGATTCTGATTCGCTCGTGCAAATAGCCGCTTGGCAGTCAGCGTATGGTTGTTGTCGGTATCATGAAAAATTGCATCGTATTCCTGGAGTCCCAACTGACGTCCGCGCGAAAGACTCGAAGCGCAGAAAGGGCGCAAGACTCGAGGTGAAGAATTTGGTTAACATACTTGGCCACGCGAGCAATTTTTCTTCGCTGGAGCGGAAGCTTTGGGCATTCATCATTCATCACTCGTACCTCAGCGCCACCAGCGGATCGACTTTCGTCGCACGGCGCGCGGGGATGTAACAAGCCAGCAACGCGATCAGCAGTAGCCCGAATGGCGTCAGCAGGTAGATCAAAGGATCGGTGGCCGTTACTCCAAACAGTAGACTGGCAATGACCGAAAGTAAGCGTATTCTGGATAAGAAAAGGTGCCGAACCCGCTGCCCTTAAAAGCTGCGTAGGCCCTCACGACAGTTGCAGGATCACGCACAGGCAGCGGCCGGAAGAACAACGCGTCGACAAAGCTGAAGATGCTGGCGCTCGCGCAGATGCCGAGGGCTACCATCATGATAGCTACGGCATTCAGCCCCGGATTCTTCAACAGGATCCTCAGGCTATACTGAACATCTTGCAATAGCGTTCTCACGCTGTTGGCCGCCCGAAAGTTGTCCGAATTGTAACGAACTACCCGCCCCGAGGTTGACGAGGGTCGGTTCGTTGCCTCACCGCACGGATCGATCTTTCACCGGCGTTGATGCATGCCCGGAAACAAAAATGATTCGTTCTCTTCGATGACTTGCAGCGGTCAATTTACTAGACGAGAAACTCGTCGACGCTCGCCAATGGTTGTCTGTTGTCTGGAACTGAAGCCGCCACACTGCGCCCAACCACAACCATGATGATGCTCAACGCTAGCAACGCGATTGTCAGCAATATCATTCTCCAGGGATAGATATGGAAGATGGATTCTCCGCCGAACACCATGCTCGCGCTTTGAGGATCGTAATGGACCACGACTTTGGAGTTGCGCGAATACCGGCTGAACCATTCCACGGCATCTATCCGCGATCTTACTTCCGGAGTTTTAACTGTGCCGACGCACTGCGGCTGCTGACCGTCCAAAGGCCCCATTTTAGCGGGACACTTGTCAGCCGGCAGATCGAGAATCACCACGAATTCGGCCCAATAAACCCAATAGTGGTGCAAACGGCTGCTGGCCGGATTCACTTCCCTTGACTCTTCGCGCATCGAGTAAACCGTTCCGCTGGCCGCGGGCCAGTCATGCTCCATCACATAATCTTCTCGTATGATCAATAGCCAGTTTATGGAGGACAGCATGGCCACGAACAGAAGAAAAAAACCCGCGAGGCGGAATGCCAGAGCGTGAGACTTGTTGATAGATATTCGCACCATCACCGAACTCCAGGTCTTTCAACTCATAAAATGCGCCGCGCGAGTGTCAGTCTCAAACTAAAGATAACGAATATCCTGCGCGCATCCGTCGAAACCCTTCACTAAAGTGTCGCGCACAAGGTCATCTCGTTATCGTCCCCAGTAGCTGATCGTCATAGTATATTCGCGCCGGGAGGTTCAACTTTGCAGTTAGAATAAACCGCGCTCTCACTATGAATTTTATCAAGCACGCCGCAGAACGTGCACTGGATTTTACAGAACGAAATATTGGTCTGAACGACGCTTGAATCGACTTTGCTCATGAGGGCTGGAACTCGTTTGTGAAACAGCGGTTTCGCTCTTAGGTTCAATTAAACGAACCAATTGATTCGCTAAGCCCGTTCAAAACTGCTGCCGCAACGCTAGCAAAGGATTGACTTTCGCGGCGCGCTTTGCGGGAATCGCGCAAGCACATAAAGCGACGAGCAGCAATCCAGGCGTGACGAGCGCAAACGTCAAGGGATCAGTTGGAGTCACGCCGAACAGTAACGATCCCAGCAAGCGTGAAGGCAAATGAGCCTGCTATTCCCGCAGAAAGTCTATATTTGTCTGTGTATGTCCTGCCTGAGCAGGTACACCTGGTGGTACCCTGACGTCGATTTTTCGAGAAACACTTTCAAGATTAAACCGCGTCAATATGTGACACAGCCTATGAAACGAAGAACATTCCTGAGCCGCTCCGGCCTCTCGCTGATGCTGATGCTATGGCCGCGTCAGCTTCTCGCCCGCAGGCCCACTCGGCGCCGCCGACCTTCTGACGCGGACTGGCCTTCGGACGCGGCATGGAAGCGTCTGGGCGGCGAGGTCGACGGCAACCTGATCCCGATCGAATTCCCGCTCGCCGCGTGTGTTAATGACGTTGGGAGCTTCGGCTGTAAAGCCCTCCTCTCGAACATCAAGAATCCGTACTACATCGGTGACCAGCCGGGCTTAACACAGACGTTGGGCTGGGTGGACGCTTGGTTCACACAGCCGAGCTTTTACGCGGTGGCCGCAAAGAACGCGAATCACATAGCGGCCGCGGTCAACTTTGCGCGCGAAAACAATTTGCGGTTTGTAGTGAAGGGAGGCGGTCACAGTTATCAGGGCACATCGAACGCGCCGGATTCGCTGCTCGTCTGGACGCGGAACATGAACGACATTCACCTGCACGAGAGCTTCGTCCCCCGCGGGTGCGAGAGGACGCACGCGCCGCAACGCGCCGTGTCTTGCGGTTCGGGCGCGGTCTGGATGGAAGCTTATCAAGCGGTGACGACCAAGGGTGGCGCGTACGTCCAGGGCGGCGGTTGCACGACGGTGGGAGTCGCCGGCCTTGTGCAGAGCGGCGGCTTCGGCAACTTCTCAAAGCATTACGGCACGGCGGCCGCTGGGCTGCTGGAAGCGGAGGTAGTAACTGCGGACGGTAAAATCCGAATCGCTAACGCATGCACGAACCCGGATTTGTTCTGGGCGATCAAGGGCGGCGGGGGCGGTAGCTTCGGCGTGGTGAGCCGCGTAACGATGCGCGTCCGTGAACTGCCGGAGTTCTTCGGCGCGGCGAGGTTACAGATAAGAGCTTCTTCCGATGACGCTTTCCGCCGGCTCTTGAACCGCTTCGTCAGCTTCTACCGCGAGCAGCTCTTTAACGACCACTGGGGCGAGTCTGTTTACATCAGCCCACGGAATGCGATGGCCATTAACATGGTCTCTTACGGGCTGAGCACCGAAGCAGGAAAGAAGACTTGGCAGTCGTTTCTCGATTGGGTCGCGCGGTCGAAGGGCGATTATACCGTCGCGGAAGGGCCGACCATCGTCAGCATACCGGCGAGGCACTGGTGGGACGCCGAGTGGTGGAGAGAGCAAAAACTGAACGTGTTTGAATCGGACCTGCGGCCGGGTGCGAGTCCGAACAACGCCTGGTGGGCCGGAGACGCGGGACAAGTGGCTTGGACGATCTACGGCTTCGACTCGCTCTGGCTACCGGCGACGCTCCTGGAAGATGAATCGCGAGAACGACTCGCACGTGCGTTGTTCACCGGCTCTCGCCACGCGGCGATCGAGCTTCATTTTAATAAGGGGCTGGCTGGTGCGCCGCGCGAGGCTCTGGATGCGGCGCGCGACACGGCCATGAACCCCGCTGTTCTCGGTGCCTTCGCGCTGGCGATCGTCGCCGACGGGGGCGGCGGTTACCCCGGCGTGCGCGGCCACGAGCCGGACGTTGAGGCGGCGCGAACGTCGCGCGCGTTGATCGGTCGCTGCATGAATGAGCTGGCTGCCGTCGCCGGCAGCAGCGGAGCTTATTTGGCCGAGGGCAATTACTTTGAGAGGAATTGGCAGCGCTCCTACTGGGGGAGCAATTACGCGCGGCTGCTGCGTGTGAAGAGGAGATGCGACCCAGCGGGGCTCTTCTTCGTTCACAACGGGGTCGGCGCCGAAGGCTGGAGCGCGGACGGCTTTACGAAGCTCTGATTCTCCAGATGCTTTCCGCAACCCGAGCGTGGAGCGGGCTGCATAGAAATAAAGACAGGGCCCGTTAGGTCCAGGATCCGGGAGATGCTGAGCACCCGAGTATGCCGCCAGTGCTGCCGAAAATGTCAAAATTGATTATTGTTTGTCGCTTTCAGAGATCGGACCGTTGCTGGTCCGACTCGCAAGTGATCCATTTGACGAGGAAGACCTGGGCCCGGCAGAGAAACTGGAGATTGAGAACCGGATCGCATTGGAGGATCCGCGAGCACTCACTCAATTAGAACGCCTCGGCGAGCTCACTTCGTTGACGTGCCCAGATTGTCATGGATCGCTTTGGCAATTCAGAGGCAATCGACCTTGCAGAGTCCGAATTGCGGCACGCTCAGCAGCGAGTGCAATTGATTCAGCAGGTATTAAACCAGGGGGCAGTGTGACAATTCCGGCGAACCTTCAGCTTAATCACTTCTCTTTGGGGTGGCACTCGACGCATTGAAACATTGAGATGTCGCCGAGATTAATCGGATGTTTGAAAAGTTGGTTTGCCTTGTGACAGGTTTCGCATTTCCGATCGGCCAATCCACCAAGATCAACTGGGTGCTGAATGGGAATGGTTATGGGAGTAGTTGAGGGCCGCGCTGAGTCTGACAAGACTGTGTGGCAGATGTTGCAATCATTCCGAATGACTTTACCGGTGTTACTGACATGTTCTCCGTCATGGCAGCGAAAACAACCGGAAGAGTAGAGATGACCGATGTTGTTTGGATGAGTTGACCAATCCGTTTTCATCTCCGGAAAAAAGTAGGTTTTGAAAATGCGCTGTGTTTCGCTGACCGCTGCCTTAACCGCATCGGGTTTTTGCGCGTAGAGTTCACCGTAACTGATCCTATAGAAATCGTTTAGACCAGAAGCAATCGAGTTAACTGCTTCTGCTTCCGACTTGTAGGGCTTGTTCAAGACTTCCACAACTTGCCTTTTAAGATATGGCAACGAAGGATCGAGCCGACCCGCCGAAAGCGACTGGTCCACCGCGATGTCCGGCGGCAGGTACGCGTGCGCCGGACGATTGTGGCAATCGATACAGTCCATGCGCCGCTTCTCAGCAGTGGCGATCTGTTCAGCGCTGAGCGGCCGACTTCGATCAATATACTCAGTCACATTGCCGTTCCGATCTTTAACACGAATCCAGGGAATAACCTGCCGTTGCTTATCCGTGGCAATAAAGGTGATCTCATTCGCGAGATTCATGTGCCAGTGGATGCCTGCAACTGGTCCACTCGCGGGATCGCCACCGCCGACATTAATCAACATGCGCGTCTGGCGTAACGAGTTTTGTTCATCGTATGCGTAATGATTGAACGTCTTGAGCTGAGCGCCATAAAATTTCGCAGGCCAGTGACACTGTTCACACGTCTCGTTTGCGGGACGCATGTTGTGAACAGGCGTCTCGACCGGCCTCGAATAGTTGTTTGCCACTAAAGCAAAGAGCTGACGCGCGCCGGAAAGTTTCGAACGAGCGTATGACTCAGCGCCGTGTCCAACGTGACAGTCAACACATCTGATTCTGGCGTGTGCGGTCGCGGCAAAAGCAACAGCCTCGGGCTTCATCACGGTGTGGCATGTCTGCCCGCAGAACTCGACCGACTCTGTGTACTCATAAGCCCGGTAACTTCCAAAGGCGCTCGCGCAAACAAATATGAAAGAGAGTATCAGGAGCACGATTGCGAAGCGCCGTTGTCTTGGCTCGTTTAGATCAATCTTGGGATAAGGCGGTATGGCAGAATCCGGCGATCGCCTGCGCCTTCGTCTCTCGATCACCATTCCAATAAGGACAACGAGCAGACCAAACACCAGGAACGCAGGCAGCACGACGTAGGTGATGATGCCGAGGTAAGGGTTATTCGACGTTTGCGTCAACTCGATCAGAAACAACAGCAGAATACTTACGACCGCGGCGATTACTATCAGTGCGCCGGCGAAGCTAATGTAGTTCCTGAAGAGAGTTGGGGGTCTTTTCTTTGTTTGTTTTTCTTCGCTCATCGGGAGTCTCAATGAGTTTGATTAAACACACGCGCCTCCCATGCCGTCGGTTTGGCCCAACGAGCATGGGAGTGGCGGGGGAAACGCTGATCGCTTACAGCTAACTACTGAGCCGACCTCAATTGCTTCATATATTCGAGGAGCCCTTTTGCTTGCTCCGCAGTGACACCCTTCTCACCGTAAGCCGGCATGTTGGGAGGCTTCTCTGGTTTCTTACCTTTCAATATCGCATCGAGGTACTGGTCATCGGTTAGAGCTGGATCAAACTTTTTCTCAGCCTTTTGACCATGGCAGGCTACACACTTCGCCTTAAAGTACGCTGCCGGGTCTGAAGGTTGGGCCTCTCCTTGCGCCCTCGCCATTCCGAAGAGCACTAAGACGGTCAATAAGAGCAATGCGATCCCGACGGGTATTGTTTTTATCCGATTCATGAAGCCTCCCTTAGCGAAGAACCGCTCACCACCAATATGTGCAACCTCCATGCCGACATACTTCGGATCAAATTACGCAGGAAAACGCCCGGGCACTTCACCTTTACGTGGGCTTTTGCACACCTCCCTGCGAAACTTTCCACAACTGGTACGAACTCAAAAACGCCATGCCGATCCCTTATGACAACGCTTGCATGCCGAGAAATCGTCGCCGCCGAATGCGCGTTGGCCGTTGTGGCAACTCGCACAACTGAACGCGCCCGCCAATGCGTGGTGATTCAGAGGCGAGGGCGCAGACACTTGCCGGCCAATCAGAAAAACTGCCCTGACCCGGTGACATGCAGCACACGCCAACTTCTCAGATGCATCATGACTCGCGTGACTGAATCCAACCCGATACGCAGGTGCTTGCTCAGAAGTGCGAACCAAACGCCCGAGCTGATGGCAGGTGCTGCACGAGGAAATGTTGCGTCCGTTTGCTTGTGCATTAGGCGTGTGACAGCCAAAACAGGTGACGTGCGCATTCAGTCTTGATGGGATCGAGAGCGCAACGCCACTGCGATTACTGCGATGGCAAGTGAAACAGACAGTGCCAGCGTGCTTCGCGTGATCGAACCTGGCGTCGAAACTGCGCAGAGGTGGAAACGCTTTGACCTTTCCGCTCTGAACATCCGTGTGACAGACAGTGCAGATCGCACTCGTTGGATTCGAGAACTGTTGTGCGTGACAGCCTGTGCAAGGCGCATGGTCCGCTTTACCCGGTAACGTCGGTTGCGGTGAATTGTTCTCACGACGATGGCAAAGCAAGCACGGAAGCCGCGCGTGATTGCGGTCATCGTGTTTGAATTGTGAGTAGTCAGTCGATGTTTGCGGTGTCGCATGAGCAAAAACTCTTGCAAGCCCAGACGGCTTCGGAATCGCGTCGAGGTGACTCGCAGGAACCGGCTTACTACCGAATACAATGTGGCACTTCGTGCAAACAAACGTCGCGGTCTTATTTCTCTTATCCATCTCGTAGTTGAGAATTCCACCATCGTCGAGCGACGCGGTAACGTGACAACCTTCGGCGCCGCCACATGACTTCACCGCAACTTTGCGGGTCTCATCACTAGTCGTGTTCATCACCGTCACGTTGTGACATTGCGCGCACTTCAAATCAGAATGAACTTCATGTCGAAACGCGCCGGCTGAGATTCGATTGCGCCAGGCCGTCAAGGTCCACCAATCCGTAACGCCAATCGTCGTGGCCAGCTTTTGATCAAAATCTGCGGTCAGCTTTTCAGAAGTTGGCAGCTTGTGACATGCAGCGCAGTTTTGCGGCAGCGGCGCGAGCTCGCTTTCCTGGTTGTGACAACTGAAGCAATTCGCGTGAGTCAGCGGTCGCGTCTTAAAAGTTCCCTTCTTCAACCAGAATGCATCGCCGATGTTTGTGGGCGGCTTCGTAACGAACTCATCGTCCGATTTACCCTGCGGCTGATAAGTCTGATGACAATCGGCGCACTCTGAATCAGCGTGTTTGCCGTGCGGGAAGAAGACGCGAAACTCTGAAACAAAATTGACAGCCTTGGCGGTTGAGAGAAACGCTTCGCCAAGACTCGGAAACGTGTATCGCGAAGTCTCGATCGGCGTCGCTTTCACGTGACAATTGGAACAGATCTTTGGAACTGGACGCTCACGCGCGAAGAATTGCTGCCGGTGGCAATTCAAGCAAGACGCATGTTCGGGAAACTCGGCCACATCAGGAAACGCGGCATCGCCTTTACGAATTTCCTTCCAGTTCCTGGTGGGAACCTTGTGACACGAATCGCATGCGAGTTTCTGTTTGGTAACGTGCGTTGAATGCGAAAAATTCGAGTAATCACTGGGCGTGGGACGCTGACGGGATTGCGCGCGTCGTTGAGCCTCGCCGGAAGAGACCGACAAAGCACACGCAATTACCAGAAGTGTCGTTAGTCTCAGCACATATTATTCCCGCCGGCCGAAATAGAGGCGCAAAGACGTATATGGCAGATGCGAGTGATAGTTCTGCGGCCGTGGACCGACGATCGTGCTCTCGTTGTAGTTGTAATACTGGTAGCCCACATTCCAATCAAGCCGCTGGTGTAACTTGATCGCCAACCGCGCTTCGGGTGATTGAAAACTCATCGGATACGACGCGATCAAGGTTCCCGGATTTCCAGTCGGATCGGCCAATCGATTTCCCTGGCCGTTGTCCTTATTAATCCTGTAAGCGGCGAAGAGCGTCACGCGCGGGGCGACTCGAGCCACCGACTCAACAAAGAAGAAGTTATTCCTGACAAAGTAGAGGCTATTGCCAAGCGAATGCTGAACGTTATTGAAGAAATAGTCGAGCTTCGCGTTGCTGTTGATCCAGTGGTAGTTGTAGCCGGTGCTGATCGAGAAACGCGAGGTAGCGGTCCAATCGAGTGAAGAAGAAAAGATCCGCGACTTTACACTCACGCCAAAGTCTTCCAGCGAAACTCCCGCAATCTCTGAAGGGTTCGAATTATTTTTGGAGATCAATGCGAGATTAAGTGCTAATCGTGAAGTCGGCTTATACCGGCTCTTGGCGCGAATGTTCGTGTAGTTGTAATTGCCGATACGGGTAAAGACATTGTCAGCCGTGCCGTGCTCACCATCGAAGTAAATGGTCCACTCATGTAGCGGCCGCGCCTTGAAGCCGCCGAGGACTGCGTGCGTGTTGTTGTGCTCTGCTTCCGAGTCGGGCACCAGCGGCGTGGGCGCATTCGAGTTAAGTGCGAATCCACTGATGCCCTCTTCGATGCGTCGGCTTCCACATCGATAACCGAGATGGATCGAGTAGTCCTTGTTGAACTGGTAGTCGCCTTCGATCGTGTTCTGGATTTTTCGGTACTCGGTTCGTGTATTGACGTCACGATTACTGAAACCGATTGTGTCAGTCCTGGCGCCGCGCGTGAGCGAAAAGAAATCGGCGAACAGCGCCGCGCCGTTGATCTCGAAGGTTTCGACTCTGAACGTATCTGAGAGCCGCAACTTATCGGTCGCCAACCAGGTCAGCCCCAGATCTCCAAGCCAATTCGGCCGTTCCGTATCGCCATTCAGGTTGTACTGGCCCAGGTTGAGAATGTTTGGTGTCGCACCGGGCGGACTCGGGGGAAAACCAGTGATGCGCGGGCTCCAGTTGCGTCCGGTAAAGCTTTCAAGCGAGACATAGTTCTGCGTGGCCTTGCTGTAGATGATGCGACCCGTGATGTCGAGTTTCTTAGCGATGAGTGTTTGCAAACTGAACCGAGTGTAGTTAACGCTGCCGCGCGCCGGTTCATTGCGATCGAAGCTGGTCAAACTCGCAACGGTCGAGTTGAGATTGATTCCCGGAGTAACTCCCAGATCAATAACACTGTCATCACGAAAGCGTCGAAATCCCTGCAGGAACGAAAAGTTCAATGGCCCGAGCTTGCCATCGGCACCGACACGGAAATCATTGGCGCGCGATCGGAGTTCTGACAGGAGCATGAACTCATTTCCGCCGACGTGATAGTTCGTGAAGGCTGGTCCACTGTAACGTTCCGGCGAGTAGCCCACATTGAAGCGAATCCATCGGTTCTTTGGCAGCAGGGTGAGGTCAAAATCTCCTAACTTTACCCGAGTGTTGTAACCGTGCTCCCCGGTCGTTAATTTGGGCGGAACACTAAACGACGCCGGGCTGAATACCCAATTCGGATTCGCAAAGTCGTTAAGAAAACGAAAGTACTTGAAGCGTCGATAGGTAGCATCGAAGCGATACCACTTTGGTTGTTCGACACTGACGCGAAGATTGCCCTGCGGATCGGCACCCCAGCCGGTTGAAGTCGCAAGGAAAGAATCGAAGAGACCGCCTTTACCATCTCTCGATTTGAGCAGCAACGAGCTGTCAAAAAGTCGGGGACCAGCTTTGTAATTCAGATCGCTTTGATACTTGTTCAGATCGCCGTCGACTCTAAGTCCACGATACCCAAACTCGAGACTCGAGATAACGGTGAAGTCGCCGGCTGGTTCGCCGGTTTCGGATGGCGTCTCGTTGTAATCGGATTTTTTGGGCGAAGGTGATGGTGACGGCTGCTGCGCCCGAGCAACAAGAACGGTAGCGAACAGAAGTAGCAGCAATCCGATGATCTTCTTGCTCATGGCAATCCTCACTCAACGGAAAAAGACCGGGCTCGTTCGCGAGCCGTGAATCTTGATGTGACAGTTCGTGCAGTTCGCGTATTGCGCGTTCAAATTGTGCTGTGGACCAGCGGGCTCATCCGCGCCGACACCGTGAGCGGTGCTGTGACAGGTCAAACAGAGTTGCGCAACGCGGCTTGTAATCAACAATCGTGGATTAGACGAATCGTGCGGCGTGTGACAGGCAATGCATCCATCGGTCTTCACGGGCGCATGCTCGTAAACAAACGGTCCCTGTTTGTCTGCGTGACACTTTATGCAAGCTGCATCGGCGCCGGTCGCCAATCTTGTCTGTTTAAGTTCGAACCCGCCGTGCGGGTTGTGGCAATCGCTGCACTTCATTGCGCCTTCCAGCACTTTATGATGGAACGGCAAGTTGAACTGGTGCTTGGTCTCGCCGTGGCAACTGAGACAAAGCTGCGGTTCGCTGTTTTTGAGCAATTTCAGATCGGAAAAGCCCGGCTTCTGCGAGTTTGATTTGGAGACAAACACATTCGAGGCCGCTAGTTGTCGGCCACTCGGCTCAGAATGCGCGGTGTGACAGTCAGTACAACCAATGTCGTTTCGCCAGTGCTCACCGCGCCGAAAGTTGTTGTGTTCTTCTTTGCCGGCATGGCAGCTCAAACACGTTTCCGAGATCTCTTTTGATGATTTGTTTTTAAACGAAATGATCTTCTTCGGGTCGCCTTCCTCAGCGTGTGCTTTGCCTGGACCATGACACGACTCGCAACCTGTCACCTTGTTATTCCAACTGCTAATTTTGACGAGCTGAGCGTGGGAAGTATGTGAGAAGGCTTTGAACTGATCTTCGTGGCAATCTTTGCAAGCTTCACTGCCCACATAGTCTTCAGACTTGTAGGTCGCAACTTTACTTTGTATCTGTTCAGCAGAGTGCGACGAGCCGTTGGAAGTTAGCCAACCAATGGCAGCTAATAGGAAGCTACAAAGCAGGAGTACTTTGATCAGTTTATGCACGATAAGGTCCTCCCTGAAATGCCCTGAGTAGTCTGACCCTGAGTTCTAAGGCGGTGGAGTATTCTAGGTTTTCGCCGGTTTTTTTTATGTGACGCCCGTCACGTTGAGTGCTTAACCAAACGCGAACCTCTCCAAAGCACAGCGGTCAAGGATCAGAATGCTGTCCGATGTAATGCGAATTACTTTGTCTTTACCAAGATTTGCGAGCAGACGTGTCACTGTCTCGCGCGACGAGCAGATCATTTGACCAATCTCTTCGTGGGTAAAAGTTCTGTCGAGCCGCACCGTCGCCGATGTGTCAGAACCGTTTTTCTTACTCCATTCAAGCAACAGCTTTGCCAATCGGTTGCTTACTGTCTGTGGCAGGAGTAATAACTTCGTACGATTCGTGATTTCAGTCAGCTCCTGGCTCACTATGTTCAAGATCGACTGAACTGCTGCGTGGCTCTGTTGCATGAGGTCGATCAATTCCGCGCGCGGGATGAAATCAGTGCGACAAGGTTCAAGAGTCTTGACTGTCGTATCGTAAGAACAATTTTGCAGCACGGAGTTCAAGCCCAGAACATCTCCCGGCTGGGCCAGTCGCAGCATTACGACCCGTCCTTCACGAGACGAGATTGAAACGGCCGCTCGCCCGGTTCGCAGTATGTAGACGCCTCTGGCTTGCTCTCCCTCCGTAAACAGAACTCTGCCGCGGCCGTGAAGCGAATTCAGATTGCCGGTATTCGTGGCGCGGAGCGATTGTAAGAGCACAGGAAGATTAGCTCGTCGTTGGTCTGCTGTTACCTCTATTGACTCGTTAGTTTCTCTTTGTTGCGCGCTCGGCATAGCAGGCTCCCATTGAAAAATCAGCCTGCCTTGTAAGCGCAACGCTTATGCCAAGCTCGAAATGCCCATAAACGCTCTTTTGGTGCTTTCCGAGAGAACTGAGCGCGTAAAATTGCGCACGCGACATTCAGCCTGCGAGAGATTCCCCACCCCGACGTTTAAGCGCTTTCGGCGCGAGCCAGGCTGCTTGATCCTTCTCGGTCATTTGCGAGGTGTTTGTTGAAAAGCCCCGCTGAGGCTTCGAGGAAGTCGTAAGAAGTGACAATTCCAACTAACTGACCGTCTTCGACGACAGGAAGACACCCAATACGATTTGTGCGCATGAGTTCGATCGCCGCCAACGATGGTGTTGAAGGTGAAACCGTAACAGGATTCTCAACCATGATCTCTCGCACCGTAATTGGGTTGGGCTCCCCGGCGCGCTTTCCGTTGTTGAGGAGTCGAATTAGTCCGCGGTGAGTTATCAAACCCACTAATCGGCCTTCTTGATCTTCGACGGGCACATGCCTGATGTGTCGCCAGTCCATCACAGTGGCTGCAAGATTAATCAGGTCGTCGGGCTTGACGGTGAAAAGATCTGTGGACATGAACTGACCAACGGTACGATAGCCATGTTCCCATTCATCAGACTCCGCGTTTCTGATAATAGGCCAACGATGGATCGGTTGACCCTGCCTTTGATTTGCGAGCATTGCGGCCGTCAATCTTCTCCGGTCGGCGTCTTTTGCAGCGGAGTTTCCGTTCTCGGAAAGAGACTTCATTATCCAGCGTGCACCGGTTTGCCCGCATCTCGTCCGTGCTTCGATGATCCCGAGATACTTATCAATGTCTCCACTCGCTACGCCCGAACTGCTCAAGCCCTGGCGCGCAAGCGGGAGAAGCTGGTCCAAGATTAGAGAAGTTGCGCTGAGGCTTTGTCCGTCAATCCACTGGAATTGAGCATCAAGACCATGCCTCGCGGCTCGGAAAAAGTTCATCTTCGCATCGTCAAACACCATTCGTTTCGAAATCTCGCCGTACGCTTGTGGAAGTGCCACCATAAGGCCGCTAAAGAAGGCGGCATTAGCAATCTCATCGACAATCGTTGGACCAGAAGGCAAGGCACGATTCTCGATGCGCAGGTGTGCTACACCTTCAGTCACGCCATAGCAGGCCCGATTCCAGCGCCAAACAGTTCCGTTATGCATTCGCAACGCTGAGAGTAAAGGCGTTTCGCCACGTGCCAGAACCTCGAAAGGATTCTCGTCCGGCTCAGAGATCATGATTGGACGGAAACGAACAATCTGATCCTGAAAGAGCTCGATGACAGAATTCTCAAGCCAACGATCACCGAAATTCACACGCGTTGGGTGGTTGCGCGCGAGTTGCTGACGGGAGCGCTCGTCCGTTGAGTGTTGAAAAAGCGCCACGCGTGTTTCCTGCCAAAGGCGTTGACCAAACAACAGCGGCGAATTGACGGCAACGGCCAACACTGGCGCGGTTATCGCCTGCGCGACGTTGTATTGGTTGGCGAACTCTTTGGCGTTGCTCTGGAAATGGACCTGGAAACTGGTGTTGCACGATTCCATCATGATGTTGTCGTGCGTCAGGTACAGCTCGTCCAATCCCTTGATGTGAATGGAAAGTGGCCCACCACGCAGCCCGATTACGCCTCGGTCTAACTCATGGTACCGCGCGACAGGTGTGAGATTGTCCAGCGTCAAATCTGATTTCTGCAGTGTGGGTAGAATGCCTGCTAGCAGAATATCGGCGCCTTGGGTTGCGCCGCTGCCGCGCGCCAGTTCGATCAGTTCGACGAGCTCTTGTTGCATGCGGCTGAAACAATCGTTCTCGAGTTTGAGTGGAGTGAGGTTGGCTTCGAGATTGAATCGGGCAATCTCCGTTGTTAATCGTGCGTCGTGCGCGTGCTCGAGAACTTCCAACGAAACAGGAGCAGGTCGCAGATAACGGTCGATCAGAAACATTTCCTGTTCTGCCCCGATCCTCGTGACTCCGCTCTCAATACAATCGTGCTTGAGCATCCACGCGAGCGCGGAAAGATCTTCCAGCAACGCCTTCATGAAGGTTTGCGACTTCTGCTCATCCGCGTATTGTTCGACGTTATGTTCTCCCATGACGTTAGGCGATGAGTCTCCCGTTTGCGTGTTAATTTTTCGGTCTCACCACTTCGACAGAACAGTGCGCCCGCGCGGAAACGGCGGAGGAAACGCTGCCCAGTAGTAAGCGGTCGACGCCTCGCGTTCCTCTAGCGCCAACGAAGATACAATCTGTGCCCCAGGTATTCGCCTCCTCAAGGATTTCGTCTGCGGGATTACCGCGTCTAATCAAGACTTCTGCATGCAATCCTGCACCGCGAAGTTTTTGTGCCGCCGGTTCAAAGATCTCACGCACCTGATTCCAGTTGCTTTCATCCGCAACTTCGATCCATTTCATGGCTGACGGCTCCGAAGGATTCGACGTAAGCGGCATCACCGTATCGACCACAGCCAACAAACCAACTTCAGTTCCCTTAGGCCAGTGACGATTGCAAACTGCCTCAACCGCTGCATTCGAATCAGATGAATTATCGACGCCAATCAGCAATCGAACGGGCTTGTCAAGATTTGTCTCTGAAGCACGCGCGATGCGAACGGAGCAGCGCGCCTCGTAGAGAACCCGTTGTGAGATACTGCCGAGAATCAGCCGCCCGCCAAAAACGGAGTGACCACGAGCTCCCATGACGATGAGATCGGGTTTCCAGTGATCTGCTTTTCTGATGAGCGCCCATGGGGGAATCCGCTTCGGCGCCGGAGCTGATACGCCAGGTTGGAAAGATCGAACTAATCTGTTCACTCACCTGCTTTGCCAGATCCGTCCCCTCCTCGAGCTTGTGTTGCGCTAGCTCGTGCGCACGCTTAACAGCCGGCGGAATGTACATCGGCACGGTGTTCTCAACTTTTTCATTGATTGGCATCGGGACAAAGACGTCTGCCACCGTCATGACAAACGCCTCAGCATCGGAACCCAATCCAGCGCGCTGCAAATCTTCAAGCGCTGCATCAGCACATTCGGAACCGTCGTAGCCAATAAGTATCTTCATTGTTTCACCCACCAGACCCTCAAGGTCGAATCGCAACTTTCATTACACCATCGAGTCGCTCGCCAAACAGGTTGTAAGCATCGACTATGTTGTCGAGAGCGAAAGTGTGCGTAAGTAACGGCGTGAGATCCACGCGACCATGCCGAACAACCTCCATCAATCTGCGCATTCGCTCCTTGCCGCCAGGACAAAGCGTAGTAGCAATTCGGTGGTCTCCAATTCCTGCAGCGAAGGCTTCATAAGGAATTTCGAGCTTCCCTGAGTAGACACCAAGACTGGACAGCGTTCCGGCAGGTCTCAGGCTGCGCAGTGCACTCTTAAACGTTTGCTGCGTTCCCAAAGCCTCGATCGCTACATCCGCACCGCCGCCAGTCAGACGTTTTACTTCTGCCACTACGTCAACGTCCCGATAGTTCAGCGTGACGTCGGCGCCCATTCGTTTCGACATCGCAAGGCGATGATCGTCGCCATCGATGCCGATGATCAGCGAGGCTCCCATGAGCTTGGCGCCGGCCGTCGCGCACAATCCGATTGGACCTTGTGCAAATACGACGACTGAATCACCTATCTTTATTCCACCGGATTCAGCTCCACTGAAACCGGTAGACGCAATGTCAGCGAGTAGGACCACCTGTTCGTCTGTAAGTTCATTAGGAATCTTTGCCAGGTTCGCCTGCGCGTATGGAACTTTCAGATATTCAGCCTGGGCGCCGTTAATCGTGTTGCCGAAACGCCAGCCTCCGAGTGCTTCATAACCTTCGCCATGACCACACTGTGATGAATGACCTGACAGACACCCGCGGCATTGACCGCAAGGCGTGATGGCGCCGACGAGCACGCGGTCTCCAACGTTGTAACCGGAAACACCTTCCCCCAGTTCTTCGATCACGCCAACCGGCTCATGTCCGATAATCAATCCCGGCGTAACCGGGTATTCGCCTCTCACGATATGCAGGTCGGTTCCACAAATAGTCGTCAACGTCACGCGAATGACTGCTTCACCGGCTCCAGCGCGCGGTTTGTCTACTTCCTCGATCCCTATTCTGTTCTTGCCTCGGAAAACGTTTGCTTTCATTTCAACCTTCCTTGCTGCATTTACCTATGCGACAGATTCATGTAAGGCCGCAGTGATACTCTCCGGTGATTCCGCAGCAGCACTGTGTTTCACCTCAACCGATTTAACCGGTGAGGTGAGAAAGACCCTTTCGTCCACCCACATTTCCAAACGGCCACCCACACTGATTGCTCCTCCGTTGAAAGCTGATCCCGGAAGTGCCGAGCCTTTGACCAGACCTTCATTCGGTTCGAGAAGATAACTACCGCCATCGACCAGTGCGCGTCCGGTCTTCGGATCGAGCAGCCAAATGCGATATTCACTATTCTCGGTTCGCAGCAAGATCGTGTCGAACGGGTCTAAACTCTCCAATATGAGATCCGCGGTTGAACTCGTTTCGCTACTCGAATTGACTGATGCCGGTTTGGTCTCCGAACAGTCGAGACACAGCGATGTTGCCGGATCCGTCTCCAGCTTTATCTCGTTTATTGCTCCACCACACTGAGAGCAACGGCCGTAAGATCCGGACATCAATCGATCAAGAGCGTTATCAAGCTTCCGCAGTCGTGCTTGAAGCAACTCACGGTAGACATCGGAATCGGGTCCGGAGGTTCTGGCCAAAGTCTCGCAAATCTCTTCACGCTCTCCATGCAGGCGGTTCCAAGTGAATCCACCCTTTCCTCCGATCGGGATTTCGACCAACTGAATCGTGCGATTGTCACTCATGATTACAACCTCCATAATGCAAACTATGAATGCGAATGCTCCCAATATCTCTGCTGAACACGCTTGGCCCAGCTCCAGAAACGACCTTGTTTGACAGTTCCTGGTTCGTCCGTCCAAATGTCCTTGTGCAAATAAATGCTGTTGCCGCCGGGCTCCTCAATGACGAGCCGCATCTCATGCGAGTAATGCGCGACCGGTTCGTGGCCCTCAAGCTCAGCAATTAGATTTGCCGCCGCAACCTCGCCCTGCCGGACCGCCATATGGCCCATCTTTGGTCCCTCAAAACTTACGCCGTCGCCAACGGCATATATTCCCTCGTGGTCAATCACGCGCATGGTTCGATCAACCAGGACGTATCCCAAACAATCAATGCTTCCCATGTACGTTGCTGCTGATGAGCCTGTAAATGGCGGCACCAGCATGAGCAGGTCGAAATTCACTCTGTCTCCCTGCCTGGTGAAGACTGAATTCGCAGTAACTGTCGTAATTGGAAACTTATGCAGTAGCTCTATCTGATGTGCGACCAGTGCTTTATTGAGAGCAGCAACTGCCTCTTCTCCCAGCGCCGGATCGGGACCATCGGGAGTGACAACTGTGATCTTGACGCGCTCGCGTTCGCCGCGCTCATCAAGTCGTCGTGCCAACGCAAACGCGGTTTCATAGACCGGAACGGGCAGCCGTGCTCCGTCACACAGTCCGATGACTGCATGACCTTCGTGAAAGTTTGAAACAGCCTGACCAAATTTAATTGCTTTGTCGACATTGAGCAGATGATGAGCGTGCTCGAAGAAACCAGTGATCTTTTCAGTGGCGAGTCGCCGGCCCAAAGCAAATATCAGATAGTCGTACGGCAGGGTTCCCTGAACTTCACCGTGAGCGATAGTCACTTCTTTCTCAAGCGGATCAATGTGTGCAACTTCGGCTTCGATGAAGTTCACTCGCCGGTTCAACATGGCATGCCGCAGGTCAAATGAAACGTCCTCCCGCTCGGATTTGCCGAAAGCCAGCCTCACTAGCGCCGGGTAGAAAACGAAATTCCGGCTACGCGATACCAGCGTAATTTGATGTTCGTCGCTAAGCCGCTCCGCAAGCCGCTCTGCCGCTACGACACCACCAAACCCACCGCCGAGGATAAGAACCCTTGCCATCTCTACTGACCTTTCGATTTCTCTGAAAGTTGATCTTTGGAGACTTCGTCAGCCGCCGGACAACGGACCACTTCGACAGAGCACTTCGCGTGAGATACAACTGCTTGCGAAACGGAACCGAGTAGAAACCGTTTCACCGCACCATAGCCATGAGAGCCCAACACAATGAGGTCAGCGCTCCAGCTTTCCGCCTCATCCAGAATTACTGGCCGTGGTGATCCAAGCACGATTATCGAGCTGAGGGAGAGCGTCTTATTGGCTTTAAGCTTTTGCAGTGCGCTATCGATGATGTTTTTACCTTGCTGTCGAAGTGCGGTCTCGATTTCCTCAAAGTAAGAGGCCGGCACCGCCCAAGTCTCAGGAGTCGGTGGCATCGGGGGTTCTAAGGCCGTAAGCACCTTTACTGAAGTTCCATCCGGCCAGGGCCGGCGAGCAACCTCTTCGACCGCCCGATCGCTGCAAAGCGAACCATCAATCGCTAACAGTATTTTCATGATTACCTCCCGCAGAAATTCGACACCGACCTCTGTGCACGGCCTGTACCACTTACGTTAGTGAGGCTTTTCGTCCAAATGGATAAAGGAGTTGCGAGGTATTCCGCATGGAGTTTGAAATTTCGCGCAGGACTGTCCGCTTCAAACCTCTCAACGCACAACCTGGACGACGGCATACACGTTGCACGAAGAAATAGTCATGAACGCTCAAGTGCCCGCCATTGAATTTCGCAACGTTGTGCTGAGCTTTGGAGACAACATCGCGCTTAATGACGTCAGTTTCAGTCTCAATCAAGGCGAAATGGTTCTGATGACGGGCGTGTCCGGGTTGGGCAAGTCGGTCTTATTACGACTGGCAATGGGCCTACTGAGGCCAGACTCTGGCAAGATTCTGATTGAGGGTAAAGAAATTCAGGAGCTCAAGGAAGCGGAACTTATAGAGTTACGTGGCGGTCTGATGGGCATGGTTTTTCAGGAAGAGTCGCTCTTCACTGGACTACCGGTTTACGAAAACGCAGCCTACCGGCTTGAAGAGCATGGCTGGACTGAGGACGAAATCGAAAGAGCGGTTGCCGAAGTGTTGCGTTTCGTCGGTCTCGAAGGCGAAGAAAGCAAGTTTCCCGAAGAGCTCTCGGGCGGAATGAAGCGGCGGCTTGAAATCGCTCGCGCGCTCATCGGCTGGCCGCGAATTATGTTGTTTGACGAACCAACCATGAGTCTCGATCCGATGGCGGCATTGAAAGTACTGGACCTGGTAATCCGCGCGCGTGATATCAATCAAATTTCATCGTTATACGTCACCAAGAAGATCCATGAGATCCATTATCTGGCAACTTATCGCGCTGAGAACGCAGGCAACGGCGAGATCAGAATTGTCGAAGCTCCTTCAAACAACTTGCCAAAAACGAGAGTGATTGTTCTTGAGGAGGGCCGGATTGCTTTCGATGGATCGGCAGCCGAGTTTGCAAAAAGCGAACTTAAGGCGATTCAGGATTTAACGACACTGGATCGTCATGACCACTCGAGCGAGCCGTATTTCACTGACCCATGGGACAAACGACGTCACCCCGCAGAAACGATTCTTTAGAGCCACAGATTACACAGATTCAATTCTTTAAAACCTGGGCCAACGTCTTCAGTAGTTTCTCAGCCGTGTATGGCTTAGTGAGGAATACAGAGACACCTTCCAAAACACCGTCTCCTGCTCGCTGAGCCGTTCCCAAACCGCTCGCAGCGATTATCCTGACGTTGGGATTCATTCGCTGCAAAGCACGAATCGTCGCTGGTCCATCCATGAAGGGCATAACCATATCGGTTAACACCGCAGCAATTTCGTTCTTCTTGTCGGCGTAGATTGCGAGCGCCTCCGTGCCATCGTTTGCGGTCAACACTTTATAGCCAAAGGTTTCCAGCGTACCCCGCGTTATTTCACGAATTGATTCCTCATCATCGACCACGAGAATCAATTCTCCATTTCCCAGCGGAATATCTGCTTTCAATGCTCCCGCCTCAGTCGTCTCAGCGGTCTCAATCGCAGGCAGGTAAACAGAAAACTGACTGCCTCGATGCAATTCGCTGTAGACGTTGATGAAACCGCCGTGGCTTTTTACGATTGTCAGCGCAGTAGAGAGGCCCAGACCGGTGCCCTTGGTCATCTCTTTAGTGGTGAAGAACGGTTCGAAGATGCGGCTTTGAATCTCAGCGGACATTCCGGGACCCGTGTCGGAGACTGTGATCATCACAAACCGTCCGGCTTTTGCTTCGATGTGCATCCGCGCGTAGTTCTCGTCTACAAACGCATTCTCAGCCCTGACCGAGATTGAGCCACCGTCCGGCATTGCATCCCGCGCGTTCACGCAAAGGTTCATTAATACCTGGTGCATTTGCGTGGCGTCCGCCGAGATAATCCAAAGGTCGTCTGGTATCTTGAAGTTAATCTCAATCGATTTTGGAAGGGTCTCGCGAAGGATTTTGACTATTTCCTTTATGAGGTGCTTTGGTTGCAGTGCCACGCGTTCGCCTGCTACGCCGCGGGCAAAAGACAAGACCTGTCGCACCATGTTTCCGCCACGTTCGGCATTTGAGCGCAAGACGTCCAACCACTTCCTGCTGCTCTCGTCAGTAGCCTTCAGTTGCAGCATGTCGATCGCCATCAGGATTGGCGAGAGAACGTTGTTTAAGTCATGCGCGATTCCGCCGGCAAGCGTGCCAATCGATTCCATTCTCTGCGCCCGAAGGAACTGCGACTCCATCCGTTTCTTTTCCGTGATGTCGGTATTGATGACGAGAATCGATTTGGGCTCTCCTTGATCGTCACGAACCAGAGTCCAGCGGCTCTGAACAATGATTTCGGCGCGATCTCGTCGCGTTTGATGCATTTCCCCTTGCCATTCTCCGTGTTGAATTATGGACTGGCGCGCAGCATCGAATTGTGCCGAACCTTCTTTAAAAAGGACGTCTTTCGCGTTTCTGCCGACTACTTCTTCAGCGGTCCACCCATAGATCTTTTCAGCCCCCTTGTTCCAGAACAGAATGTTTTGGTCGAGATCGCGCACCAGAATGGCGTCTTGCGCCTGGTCCAATAGCGCCGCCTGCTCGCGATTTTGCTCTTCAGCGCGTTTGCGCTCAGTGATATCACTCCGAATCGCGACGTACTGGTATGGCTTTCCCGAGGCATTAAGAAAAGGAACTATCGTGGTATCAACCCAGTAGTAACTTCCATCTTTCGCACGGTTCTTTATCTCACCACGCCAGACTTTTCCGCTGGCTATCGTGGTCCAAAGGTTTCTGATGAAGTCTTTCGGGTGGTAGGCCGAGTTGATGATGCGGTGGTCCTGACCGAGTAACTCGTCACGAGAGTATTTTGAGATCTCACAGAACTTGTCGTTGACGTAATTGATGATGCCACGTTGATCGGTGATGGCGACAATCGCCGACTCGTCGAGAGCAAACTTGATGTCAGCTAATTCTTTCTCGGAGCGCTCGAGAGCTTCTTCGGGATTTAGCGCAGCATCAATCGATCTTGCATCAATGCGGGTCATGGGGGACTACCCAGATCAAGTTATCGAATCAGGAGTTACTTAAACTTCCTCGAGTTTCTTTAGCCGATATCTTAGCTGATCCCGAGAAATACCGAGAAGCTCGGCAGCCCGAGTTTGATTTCCACCGCTGCGCGCGATGGCCTGCCGGACAAAGGAGAGCTCCGCTTCGTCAAGCGAAATGCCTTCGGTTGGAAGTACAAACTGAGCCGGTACCTCGATACCTGAGGTTAGAGATGACTGACGAGGAGACATCAATAATCCGCCAGGCAGGTATTCGGTAGTGATCTCATCGTTGTCCTCCAGAATAAGAGCACGCTCAATCACGTTACGCAGTTCCCGAACATTCCCCGGCCAGTGGTACTTTCTGAATACATCTCTTGCTTCCGGCGATAATCCGGAAATCTTTCTATTTCGCCTTTCCAGCACAGTGGGATCCGAAGCTTGGAATTCACGTGACTTGAAGTCGCGGCC
>JADMIO011053104.1_pt1 | contig 34122 bp, 29 predicted proteins | sample 8958161 | NCBI WGS metagenome assembly JADMIO01 (sample SAMN16585339, study PRJNA669376) | soil metagenome | isolation source: Crop rotation soil | place: USA: Cullars Rotation, Alabama | collected 2011 | reverse complement strand
CCGCGACTTCAAGTCACGTGAATTCCAAGCTTCGGATCCCACTGTGCTGGAAAGGTTTTCAGCCTGACGCAAATTAACAAAATTGACGAGGACGGCGTGACATTTCGCAGCCATATTGATGGCAGCAAGCACCGCTTTACGCCTGAAGTCTCGATTGAGATTCAGCAAAACCTCGGCGCGGATATTATTATGTGTTTTGACCAGTGCCCAACGCCGACAGATCGAGGCGCCGTGGAAGCGGCTGTCAAGCGAACGAGCAACTGGGCAGTTCGCTGCCGCGAAGCCCATCCAAGCGATGAGACTCAAGCGCTGTTTGGTATTGTGCAGGGCGGCATTTTTGAAGACCTGCGCGCCCAATCAGCAGCCTTCCTGCAAAGCCTGAATTTTCCGGGCTATGCAATCGGCGGGTTAGCGGTTGGCGAAAGTAAAGCTGATATGTACCAGACGCTTGATTTTACCCTGCCAACGCTGCCTGCGGACAAGCCTCGATATTTGATGGGCGTAGGCGAAGCTGATGATCTCGCGGAAGCTATCACTCGCGGAGTCGATGTTTTCGACTGTGTGATGCCGACACGGGTTGCCCGACACGGTTCGGCATTGACACATGATGGCCGCATCAACATGCGCAATCTGGAATTCGCGCGTGATGAAAAGCCGCTGGATGAAGGCTGTAGCTGTTACAGCTGTCAGAATTTCACACGAGCCTATATCCGCCACTTGACCAAAGCCAAAGAAATCCTCGGATGTATGTTATTGAGCATCCATAATGTTCACTTTTTGATCCAACACGTAAATTCCATGCGCGCCGCCATCCTGAATGGCGATTTAAGGGAATATACCAGCGCGTTTCTGCAACGTTATCTTCAAACAGTGACACCAACTTAAAGGGATTTCAATCTTGGACTCGCCACCTATCAACCATTTTTGCCACTATTTCTCGCCTTGTATGATCCCACAGGATTAATAGCTCTATGGGGCGAGCCGGGCGAACCCTCGTGATTGTCGCGTTTACCCTGGTTAGTTGCAGCAACCAGGTTGTCCCTGCGACAACACCAACTACAGATGCTGTCACGCTGCGCTTGTATACCTCCAGCGCGACACTGCCGCTGACGAACGATCTGACGCGGAGCTATACGGAGCTTCAACCCTCCATTAGCTTTGATATTCTCAGCAGCAATTATGAGGAGATCGTCGATTTAATAACCGACGAAAATCCTGCCTATTTTTTGACCAATCATCTGCCCATTGAAAGCCCATTATGGGGTGCGCCTATTGGTCAGGATGGTATTGCGATTGTCACTCACCCGGATAATCCAATTACGAACCTGACAACCGATCAACTGCGGCGCATTTACCAGGGGCGGATTGTCAATTGGCGTGATGTGGGTGGTCAGGACGTCCCGATCACCGTGATTAGCCGCGAGGAAGGTTCTGGCACACGGGCAGAATTTGAGCGATTGGTGATGGGGGATCGGCGCACAATCCAATCTGCTGAGATCGCACCTTCCAGTGAAGCGGTGGTGATCAGCGTTGGCCGCGAATTGGGTGGCATCGGCTACGTTTCGATGAGCTATCTGGATGCCAGCGTGCAGGCAATCAGTATGGACGACATCGCGCCAACTTTGGAAAATGTTTACATGAACACCTATCCCCTGCGGGCAACCATTTTCATTGCTGGACTAAATGAACCGCAAAATGAATATCGCGCTTTTATAGCCTGGGCGCAAAGCCCAGAGGGGCAGGCTGTCGTTGCTCGCAAGTATGCGCCGCTTTCGAAACCTTAAGAATATGATGATAGGGGTTAACTTTTTAAGGCACGTAGGCGAATAGCATTATGAACAGCAGCGCCAGTACCAGAAGCCACATACACGCCAACGAAAAATCGCGATAGAAACGAGCGCGTAAACGCCGCTTTTGCACCAGCATTTCCGGCTGACGGATGCGGTGAAGCGCCCCGGCTGCTTCCGAATTTTCCGGGTTGACACGCAGCACGTTATCCAGGCACAGCGCCGCCTGATCCAGTGATTCGACCGCCACGCTCATCCACAGCCACGCAGATTCAAAATCATTATCCTCGCGGATCAACTCGCGCAGCAGGCGCAGCCCTTCCTCGCGCTGATCGGCTTTAATGAAATCGATGGCATCCAGCAACCGATCCACGCGCGAGTCGGCGGCTGTATCGGTCATGGAACACTGACCTGCTCATCCAGGCGGACACCTGCAAACAGGTCGTTCTCGTCAACGCCATTACGTTGTGGTGTGGGGAAAACACGGGTAAAGCCCTGCTTACTAAATGCCGCTTTTCGCAGCCACATCGGAAACCGTCCAAATCCGCCGCCGAGTTGGCTGGCATGGCAAGCGCTGGCCCGATCCCAAATTTCAAGATATTTTTGAACGTCCACACGGGTATGCACTGGCTCGGCATTATCGAGGATAGCTTGCAAATCAATATCTTTATTACGTCCAACGCGACGCGGGTCTTCACCATTCAGGCGCACGCGCATGATCCGATACTGCATCATAAATTTAGCAATCGAGCCGTAATAGAGCTTCTGAGGTTGATAAGGCGCTTGCCCGTTGGTGTTATAACTCGCATCGCCAGCTAATTTGAATGCGTCAACGGTTGCGCGCTGGATAGCGATGTGATCAGGGTGTCCATAGCCGCCATATTTGTTGAAGGTGATGACCACCTGTGGCTTAATCTCGCGGATAATTTCGACGACCCGCCGAGCGACTTCCTCACGCGGCGCTTGCCACAAGCAGGATTCATCGCTGCACGTTACAGAGTTCATCATGCCGCTGTCTTTATAGCCCAATTTAAAGACTTGCTTGAAACCCAATATTTCGGATGCGCAATCCAGTTCTGACAGGCGCAGTTCTGCGATAGAAGCATACCCATTGAGCAACTCTGGCGAGACGGTGCCAACATCGCCATTGGTCGCGCAGATGTAATAAACATCGACCCCTTCAGCAACATAACGGGCAATCAACCCACCCATGCCAAAACTCTCATCATCAGGATGGGCTAACGAAATAAGCAGACGGCGGTTTGACACGAGCAGCCTCCAGATTGTGACTTCAATAAAGCGGTGATTAACCTACGTTCACGCAATTATAATCGTCAACCCCCCAAACGACCCCTGTCCAATCGTCCAATCGGGGCGTATACTTTTCCGCCGTGTGCCCAAACAGGCATCGAATCGGAAAATTTTTGATGAGGTTTTTATGCGACGAATTTCGCTTTTTGTGATTTTAGTAATTTTGACGCTGGCAACATCGATGATATTACCGACGACAGCGCAAGATTCGTTCGCCACCAATACACCGCGCCCAGTGGTTTTTGCCACCAACACGCCCTCTGGCCCCAGCGCCACACCAACCGCTTCGCCAACGGCAACTGCGACAGCCACCAGCACAGCCACGGCAACCGCGACGGCGACCAGTACGCCGTCGCCCACACCCACCCCGATTGGCCCATTTTCTTACCCCGAAGGCATTAATCCACTGACGGGTCAGCCATACCCGAATGCCGAGGCCGCCGCGCGTCGAAATCTGATCGTGAAAATTTCGAATTATCCGCCGGTGGTTCGCCCGCAAAGCAGCGTGAATCTGGCTGATCTGGTCTATGAAATCGAGGCTGAAGGCGGCGTAACACGCTTCGCGGCGATTTTCCGCAACAACAATCCGACTCATGTTGGATCGGTGCGCAGCGCGCGGCTGTTCGATCTGGAACTGCTTGAAATGTACAACGCTCTGCTGGCTTATTCTGGCACGAGCGAACCGATTCAACGTCTGATTTTGCGTTCGCCTTATGTCTATCAGACCTTTTCACCGCTGAAGGGTGATAACTGCGAGGAAGCCGGATTTTGCCGCTTCCCGCGTGAAGGTCTGGCTTTTGAACATACCCTGTTTCTGGACACCAATCAGCTTTGGGCCCGGGCAACCCTTCGAGGTATCAATACGGGCTATCGCGCAAAAGGTTTTGCTTTCAATGAAACGCCTGATGCGAACGGCCAGCCTGCCAATGATGTCTTTATCGATTGGTATGGGCAGACTGATGCGCGCTGGCAGTACGACGAAGCGAGCGGCCACTACCTGCGCTATACCGACGGCGTACCGCATTTTGATGCCAACGACGGTCAGCAGCTTTGGGCAGATAACATCGTGATTATTCAAGTGCCGCACGAACGTCGCCCGGATTTGTTCCCGCCCAACGCGACTTACGAATCGCTGGAAATTCAATTGTGGGATCAAGGCCCGGCAGCCGTTGTGCGCGATGGTCAGTGGTACTCTGGATTCTGGCGTCGTAATTGTGATGCTGAGGTTACGCCCACACCAACGATTGAGCCTGCTGCCCTGCCGGAAATTCAGCGGACTTGCTATAGTGATCCGGGTACAGCCTTACAACTGATTTACGGCAGCAATACGCCGATTATGTTGAAGCCAGGACGCACATGGGTCGAGATCGTGCGCGGCTTTGGTGATGTCGTGATTCAGGATGAACGCCGTGATATGGCAGCCACCGGAACGGCCATCGCCCTGAGCGCGACGCCGACGATTGCGCCGACTGCTGGCCCCAGCCCAACATCCGACCCGAACGCAGAAAACTAGACCTCTCGGCCAGCAGGTAAAAATAAGCATTATTAAGTCGCCATCGCAGGGTAAAATCTGTGATGGCGATTGTTTTTATTGCCCTCCATTAATGTTTCCCCGCTTGTCATGAATCCTTTGTAAGACTACACTTTTGAATAAATAAGTAGTCTATCTTTCTATATCAAGCCGTTGTACAGGTGACCGCAATGTCCCTTCAAGGCACGTTAGTTTTTAAAAAATTTCGACTGGAATATCTGATTTTTATCGTTGTGATCAGCACTTTCTTTTTTTGGGAGCAGCGAAACCTTCATCTTGATCCGGCTTATGCGGTACAAATCCCTCCTGTTCCTGACGGGCATCCTTCGCTGTTAATTGAATCTACGCCTGAAGCCGAATCCACCGATGAAGCTTCAGCCTTTACCCTCAAAGTGAACGAGTACACAACCATCCCGTTCGAAGCAAACTGGTTTCCCATTACCGGGGATTGGGTCGTCGAAGATAACAAGATGGTGCAGCAGCAATCGGATAGTTTTGATGATGTCATCAGTTATGGGCAGGCATTTCAACAATTCCGAGTACGGGTGACACTCCATCATGTAGAAGGGGCAGGTGGAGGTCTATTATTTGGCCTGCCGCCAGACCACACCAATCACCGTGCGAACATGGTACGCTACCAGATCAATCGCAATGGCATCAGTCAATTGATCTGGGGTTACTTTAATGAGGATAGCCGCTTCGTTGGGCAAGGTTTTGTTCAGGTGACTGATCCCGGCACAGATGAGCATGTGCTGGAAGTGATTATCGGCGCAGAACGTTACACGATCCTGGTCGATGGCGAAATTATGGCCGAGAATGCGCGGCTGGTTACACCCAGCGGCTTTATCGGCCTGACCAGCTCTAACAGCATCACGATTTTTGATAAGGTAGAGGTCGCAGGGCTGGCACAGGAAGGATCACTTGAATCAGCTACCGAGGGTGCATGGATAGAGGTTAACGGACACCTTCAACAGTTTCACCTGGAGCCGACACAAGTAGCCAACGAAAGTATACCGATTGAAGACTATTTGCAAGCGATTCAGGCAACCGCCACACCTGTAGCACTCATGCCAAACCAATTTGTGCCCCTGCCGATCCAGGGAAGCTGGTTTCCGATTTCTGGCGATTGGGTGGTGCGTGACGATAAGTTGATTCAACAACAAGTTGATGGGTTTGACCACATTATCAGCTTCGGACAGGAATTTCAGACTTTTCGAATGCGCGTTACGCTGCATCATGAGCAGGGGGTAGGCAGCGGATTGGTGTTCGGGCTTCCAGCAGATCACACGAACCATCGCGCACATATGGTACGCTACGATAATAAAGGGAGTGGAATTTTTTGGGGATATTTTGACGAAGAGGGCAGCTTCGTCGGCCAGGGTTATGCCCCTACCGATGCCCCTGATATACTCCAACACACGCTCGAAGTGAGTGTAGAGGCAAACAGCTACACGATCCTGCTTGATGGGTTGGTGATTGCCGAAAATGTGCGGCTGGTGACACCGAGAGGTTATGTGGGTTTGACCAGTTCCAACAGCGTAACCGTGTTTGATGTGGTTGAGGTCGCTTCCCTCGTAGGAACAGGCGGTTTTACAGCATCCGCAGAAACGCTAGTGGAGAGCCTGACGATTATCAATGGGGATTGGCAGCAGCAAGGAAATGGTGTGCAGCAGCTAGAAACACAGCCGTCAGACTATGTTGCAAGTCTCGGCGTGCTGGCAAAACGATACACACTACAAGCGACTATCACACTGCCTGAAAATCTTGACGATGCTGGCGGCGGTATCATTTTTCATATGTCGCAGGAAAACAGCAAAATTGGTGCTTACATGGTGCGAATTGCGGATGGTGGAAAGCACTTATTCTGGGGGCGCTTTAGCCCGAATGGGGAATTTGCCGGGCAGGGCTATGCGGATGTGAATCTGCAACCAGGGATTCCGCATCTACTGTCAGTGAGAGTGGATAGTGGTAAGTACGAAATTTCTGTCGATGAAAATGTCATTGCCATTGACATCCCCCTGGAAGTGAATGAGGGATGGATCGGGCTGGTCAGCTTTCGAGGCCCGGTTATCTTCAGCGATCTGCGGATTTTGCTCGGCGCATAATTTGTAATACTTTAAACCGCCTAGTTTATTTCTAGAAATCGTTTCACTATACATCTATACATCGAGCTGAGCAGCGGAGGTTCAAAACTCGCGCTGTTTTTATTTTGCGAACCCGCTTCATAATCTGAGAGTAGTTGGCATAACGAATAGATTTTGAGTAAAGGTTTTTTCCGATGTTCAATAATGATTTTTACAATCTGACTCAGGAAGCTCAGGGCGCGATTTTTCAGTCGGGTTATAAATTGAATGAAGCTGCCGCAGCTCTAGCCAATCCAAATCCGCTTTTGCAGGTGCGGCGCGGGCTTGCCGAAAGCCCCGGTTGGTTTTTTATTCAAGCAGCCGAGTTCGACCCTGAGCCGTTATCGGTTGCCAATTTTCGGGTACGTGCAGTCTGGTCATCGCCGCGCATTGTTCAGGCACTTCTGGAAATGATGGCAGGCGAAAAATGGTTTGACCGCGTCGGCGACGACTATTATCTAACGGGTGATGGCCGCAGCGTGGTGGAAGCGGTCACGGAGCGCCGCCGGAAAGTGGTTCATGCTGCGATTCCAGCCATGCCCGCGAAAGAAACGCAGCGGTTAGAATCGCTTTTGTGCCGCGTGATCGACTCCAGCCTGAATACTGCATCCCCGCCAGATAGCTGGAGTCTGGTTCACTCGCGGCGGCGCGCCCCAGCCGAGGATGCTCCAGCATTGGAAAAAATCTTTCAATACTTTTCAGACATTAATGCTTATCGGGACGACTCTCATATGGCTGCATTTCAGGCGCATCAAATTGAAGCGTATACCTGGGAAGCCTTTGGTCTCATCTGGAATGAATCGGCCAATAGTGCGCAGGCCGTTTACGACCAACTCTATTATCGCGGCTATTCGCGCGCGGAATATGCTGCGGCACTCGATGAACTGGTCATGCGAGGTTGGGTCGAAAACAGCAGCGATTCGACCTATCGCATCACAAAAAATGGGCGCACCATTCGCGATGCCGCCGAAACCTTAACCGACGCTTATTTTTACGCGCCCTGGAAAATTTTGAGTGAGGCGGAGGCACAGGAAACACAAATGCTGCTGACTGATCTGCGGGATCGGCTGAATGCGGTGGATGCGTGACGGCTTGCATTGACGGTTTATGCTCACGTCGGTTAGAATAATTCTTGTTAACCAACGGACTGAGTATGTAAACTATGAAGTACCACATTTACTCGCTAGGGTGTCAAATGAACACCTCTGATTCTCAGATTCTCGCTTCTGAGCTAGAGAAGCTGGGACATCGTGCAGCATCTGATCCCGACGATGCCGACATTTATGTTGTCAATACCTGCGTGGTGCGCCAGGCTGCGGAAGATAAAGGGCTTGGCCGCCTTTACGCATTGAACGAGATTAAAAAACAGCAGCCCGAAAAAATCATCGGCGTGATGGGCTGCATGGTGGGCGTGCAGGACGGATTAAAGGTGCGCAAAAAGCTGCCTTTTGTCGATGTCGTTATGCCGCCGTCGAATCCACAACCGATGGTCGAATTTTTGAGAAGTATGTCCGCGCAGACTGAGGTTATCGAGCAGGAGACACTGGTTCGTTTGCAGCGTGACGCCATTCAGGATGGCGACCTGATCCTGCCGGAACATGAGCAGGGCAGTCTCATCAGCGCGCATGTGCCCGTTGTGTATGGATGTAGCCATTCGTGCAGTTTTTGCATCATTCCGCGTCGACGTGGGGTTGAACGCAGCCGCAGTGTGGGCGAGATTGTCGCGCATGTTCGCAGCCTCGCCCTGCAAGGCGTTAAAGAAATCACGCTGTTGGGGCAGATTGTGGATCGCTACGGTAAAGACGTGGACGATGGCCCTGATCTGGCCGATTTGCTGCGCATTGTTCACGGCACTGCTGAAGAAACCGGACTGGAACGGATTCGCTTTTTGACCAGCCATCCCAATTGGATGACGGATAAGCTGCTGGATACGGTGGCAGAACTTCCACGCGTCATGCCCCACATTGAAGTGCCCGTTCAAGCAGGTGATGACGAAGTGCTGCGCCGCATGAAACGCGGTTACACCATCGAGCAGTATCGCCAACTCATCGCCAATATTCGCGCCCGCATTCCCGATGTCGCGATACACACCGATATTATTGTCGGCTTTCCTGGCGAAACGGACGAACAATTTCAGCACACGTATGACTTGCTGGCTGAACTCAAGGTGGATAAAGTGCATCTGGCCTGCTACAGCCCGCGTCCGCATACCGTCAGCGCGCGCACGATGGAAGATGACGTGCCGGAAGACGAGAAAAAACGCCGCTTGCACGTACTGGACGAACTTCAGGCTGAAATCGTTGCCGAGATCAATCAGCGCTTTTTGGGGCAGACGATCCCCGTGCTGGTCGAGGACGAACACAAGGGTAAGTGGCGCGGGCGCACGCCGCAGAATAAGCTGGTCTTTTTTGGGGATGCTGTGGATTGGCGCGGCAAGGTGGCTAACGTCGAGATTACCTGGACTGGCCCCTGGAGTATGCAGGGTCGCCTGCCTATGACACAGCCGAACCTTGATCTTGTTATTGTGAGCTAGCTGCGAATGTGCAGTCGCCAAATCCCAGAGGGTGTTGAAAGAGGTTCTCTTGAGAACCTCTCCCCATTTCGCTGCGCTAATAGAGAGGGGAGTCTGCGGCGTCCAAGTTCCTCTCCATGCAATGGGGAGGGATTTAGGGAGGGGTTTTTCAATACTCTCAGGCTTGTGCTAGAATTGTGTTTACCCATTGGGATGAATTTGCGTTTTGTCGTATACTTGTAAAAGTGGCGCGGTGGAAATGTTATTCCATCTTTTGCGCTGTTCATAACAAACCACGGTTGGCTTTACTCACCGATTGGAGGACCAGGCACAATGCCACCTGAGAAAAGCGGATATTACTATCCCAACAAGTTTGCCCGAATTACCGTCGAAGCGATGGAAGAAATTATGGGCAAGAATGGTCTCAACGCGATTCTGAACTTGGCTGGGCTAGAGAATCTTATTGACAATTATCCCCCAGATAATTTGGAAAAAGGCTTCGATTTTTCTGATTACACTGCCTTGAATGTGGCGCTGGAAGAAATGTATGGGCCGCGCGGGGGGCGTGGTCTGGCGCTGCGTGCGGGCCGCGCGACGTTTGCGCAGGGCTTAAGAGCGTTCGGCGCTCTGGCAGGTGTCGGTGATCTGGCATTTAAAGTGCTGCCGCTGAACGCCAAGCTCAAAGTCGGTGTTCCCGCAATGGCAAACATTTTCTCTCAGTTCTCTGATCAGATTTCGAATGTACACGAAGAAGGCAATGACCGCATCGTCTATACGCTGGAACGCTGTCCCATGTGTTGGGGACGCACGGCGGATAAACCTGTCTGCTATGTAGGTCAGGGATTGCTGCAAGAAGGGCTTCGCTGGGTGTCCGGCGGTCACGAATTCAAAGTTGATATGTCAACCTGTATCGCTAAAGGCGATGACATGGGCCGATATGTCATTTACAAAGAACCGATTGGTTAATTAACGTTCAGGTTGAACCGATTCCTCAAGCCCCATACAGATCTTTTCTGCTGGGGCTATTAAATTTAATGCGCGTGTTGTCAGTGCAACCGTCACAGTTGCCGTATGTATCAGCGTTGGTTTGTAGTCAGGTTTCGGCAGGTTAAGCGCGCGTTGCCCTGTTATCCCTCTAATGATAGAATGCCATTAGTACATGGAGCGCATATTAAGGATAACGTTATGCGTTATTTTAGGGCATGGATTTTCATAGCGCTGATGGTCTTGAGCGCTTGCAATTTAACCAGTGGGCCGCCCACTTCGGCTCCCATTGAAAATGTAACCAATGTTCCGTCTGGCAAACCTACGGTTACTATTTCCTCGCCTGAGACGGGTTCAGAAGTGGTGGTTGGTGATAACGTTTTGGTGAGCGCCAACGCCACCGATACGATTGGCGTTACGCGGATGCAGCTCATCGCCAATAACCAGATCGTGAAGACCGTTTCCTCCGAAGCCATTTCGGGCGACAAGACAATGAGTGTGCTGCTGGACTATAAACCGAATGCCGCTGGCAGTGTCACGCTTCAGGTGATCGCCTATCGTGCTGCGGTTGCCAGCGACCCTGCTGAAGTGGATATTACAGTACGTTCGAATCAGGCACAGGTAACGGCTACACTTGCACCGATACCGAATGGCCCCGATATTAATCCGAATGATCCGACTTGCCGCGCACTGGTGAACATCGGCTTAAATTTGCGTGCAGGCCCCGGGACAAATTATCAACGTATTACCGTTTTGGGCGCAGGTACACTCGTGCCAGTAGTTGGGCGTGTTGGCTCCAATCAGTGGTGGCAGGTGCGTTCCGGCACGAATGTTGGCTGGGTAGCGGCAGAATTTACGACCCTGTATGGCGCGTTGTGCTCGTCTATTCCAATCGTCGTGCCACCGCCTTCGCCGACCACAACGCCCTCAACGCCGACGAACACACCGACGCTGTTTCCGACAAATACGTCAGTCCCGCAGTTCCCCACCAGCACGCCTGGGCCATCCGATCTGGTCATTACCAGCATCATTGGGGAGACGAATGTTGTGATCGCGCCGGGAGACCCAAGCATCGACGAAACCTATACGGTTACGATCACAAATTCCGGTAATCGCGGTACGGGCCAGTTCAGCAACACGATTCAACTGCTGCCCAGCGGGGCTGTGCTTGACCTAGGCGTATCGGGAAATCTCCGACCCGGTGAAAGTATCTCGCTGAGCATCACACTCACACTTGATACACCAGGCTCATATACGCTCCGAGCGATAACTGACAGCGGCTCAACCGTGGAAGAACTGAGCGAGTTTAACAACACGGGCACTTTGGATATTGCCGTCGATCACGCGATGTAATTTGTAGGGGCGTTGCGCGCAGCGCCCCTACTATATTAAAAGTTTAGATTTCCAAATTTGTACTGAAATTGGTGCAGTTATACAATAGATGTCATGACAACAAATGTGCTAATTATCAATCGGCAACTGGTTTTTGCGGTCACCATCAAGCAGGCGCTTGAGCAGACGGGTGCGTTTGAAGTTCACCCCTTCACGTCTGCGGATGCTGCCCTCGAATTTATCCGTTCGCATCCTCATGATGTCGCGCTGATCGATTTCACGCTGCCCGATGGCCCAGGAATTGTGCGGCGGCTGCGGGCGCTTCAGCCGGACATCGCCGTGATCGTTAGCCCAACGCAGCCTAATTCGGGTGTGTTGATTCGTGAGTTGGGGCTGCAAGGCATGATCGATGCGCCATTCAGTGCGCGCGGGATTATTCCACTCATCGAGCATGCCGTCGAACAGATTGAACAACCTCTGACGGCCATTACGCGCAGCTTAAATGCTTCAGACGATCCTTCATCGGGTGAAACCGAAGTCCTCAGTGGGGGTCAGCTTGATGCGCTGATCGATGAAAGCGAATATCGACGCACCAGACCGCTTCCAGAGCAATTTCCATCGAAGCGCAGCCTGGAAGATGAACCGCCCGAAAATCTCCCGATGACACGGCAGTTTGCAGACGAGCCTGACGAAAGCCCTCGCATGCCGTGGGAGTTCTCGGATGAGCCTGCTGACATGGATTTCATGGGCAGCGATCAAAAAGTCGAAAATCTGCCATTGACGCGGCCATTACCGGAGCAGCTTCCGCCAACACGCATCCTGAATGAAGAGGAACCTGTTGAAAACCTGCCCGGCACGCGTAACCTGCCTGAGCAGCCTCTATCCGATATACCTGATTGGCTTCAGAGTCGTTTAGCCGAACAGTCGTCAATGTGGGGCGTGGACGAAGATGAAGAGGAAAACGATAAACCGAATTTCGAACCTCCCACCGAAAGTAAGAAAACCCGGATTTTTGATGGTGACGCTTCAGAGTTGGATTTATCCCCCTCTATTCCTGAGTTCTCGACGCTCGATAGCATCCTTTCCAATGTTGCACCCTCCGAAATGTTCGAGCCAAAGGTTACGGATGAGGATACGCCTGCCGTACCAAGCGTTGATTCGGGTGCGGTACGGCAGTTTTTAGCAACAAAAACTCCGGCCAGTGACGACGTTTTCGGCAGTGTGCTGGGAAACATTCCTGCGGAATCACCAGCAGCCAAGCCGAAGTCGGACACATTTGAAGACCTCGTAAAGTCCATGCGCGGTGATAAAACCCATACACCGCTGCCAGATCGCCATCAGCAATTTATCGATTTTATCCTCACGGGTGGCATGGATAATCTGCTAACCGAAATTGAAAAGCACAAGACTGGCCCACTGCCAGAATTAGAAGATGACGAGGATGAAGATAGTGAGCCTATCGTCACTCCCTCGCCTCCGCCCCAGAATATTTTTGAAAAATTGGCGGAAGAAGAACCACCCATGCCGACGCTGGAAGAAAGCGGAACGGTGGGCGACCTGATGTTAGGCGTCAGCGACACGGGTTTCCGCAATGTCCTGGCGATGATGCAGGGTGAGGAAATCGATTCGACGGAATTAGAAGCGTCCTATGAACAGCAGCCTACTGCGCGCGATATTGATCAGGCGTTTAGAAACTTTTTTGATCAGGAAATTGCGGCAGAACCTGAACCTGTAATCGAAATGCCAGCGCCGCTACCGCCGCCAGTGGCCGAGCCGCGTGAAGAATCACCCGCTATTCCTGCACAGCTTATTCTGGAGACAGCGCTTGATGAAAGCACGCCCATCGATTCATTCTCTTTGGGCGATCTCATCACCAATATTGAGCGCCAGCTCTCCGAACACACGCCTGAAATTCAACCTCCGCCGTCCTGGGGTATCCCTGCGTTGCCTCGACCCAAGCAGGATGATCGCTACATCAAAGAACCCGATTTCCTGCCGGAAGAATTTCCAACGTCGAGACCCATTCAAAAATTGCCTTCATGGAGGGATGAGGAAATCTCGCGGCCTGAACCTGCGCCCGCCTCCGATATTGACTGGTCAGTTCTCGATGAGCCAGATGAGTTTGATGATGAAAGCTTAAATCGGCCTGCTGTCGCGGCTCAAGAGTCTGCAATTCCGGCTGCTGAAATCTGGAATGACGAGAACTCAGCTAATCAATTTGAGGATGTTGCCGACCAGTTTGAAGATACAGTCGATCAATTTGAAGATAGTGCCGACCAGTTTGAGGACAAAACTCTCGAAGACATGGCCGCAGAAATCGAACGTCCGCTGGATACAGGCATGTGGGATAACCTGTACGAAGCTGACGAGTTCGAAAACGAAAATCTCAATGAGCCTGCCGCAGCCGAACAACAGCCAATTACGCTGGACGCTGGAATGTGGAATGATCTGGCTGCGGACGAGGTGAACGAAGAAATCCCTGAAGAAGTTGCAGAAGACTTCGAACAGTCGCCTGTGCTTGATGATGACCTATGGAATGGTTCTTATGAGCCTGTAGCAGCCGATGAGCAGCAATCAACGCTTGATTCTGGTCTGTGGGATGATCTTGACATTATCAATGCAGCCGAGCAAGAAAATCCCGAAGAAATAGCGCAGGAGTTCGAACAACCGCCTACGCTGGATATGGGCATGTGGGACGATCTTTACGAGGCGACGGTTCAGGGCGAAGCCTGGAATGATGAAGCGGTTGAGGCCGACGATTTCTCCTCCTGGAATTTGCCACCGACCAGCATTCCAATTGATATGAGCATCGACGAATCGCTCAGCGATGAAACCGTCATGATGCAGCGTGAGGACGAGCAGTCGATTGATCTGGGTCAAATGGCCGACTTTGACCCATTCCCTGGCGAAATGAACATTGTAGGTGATGATCCCTATATTGCTCAAATCGCCCTGAGTCTCACCCAGGTTTCACTGGAATTGACTGCTGAGGCCACGCTTCTCACACATGAGAGTGAAATAGTCGCCTCTGCTGGGCAGCTTTCAACCGAAGAAATCAAAGAATTTGGTGTGGTTGTAAACGACGATTGGAGCGCAGGGGAGGACGAATCGCGCATTCGTTTTATCACCCTTCCAAGCAACGGCAAGGGCTATATGCTCTATTCGCGCCGGACAGCCGGTGATTTTACCCTGTCGATGATTTTTGCCGATACTACACCCTTGAAGGACATTCGGCGTCAGGGCAAACGATTAAATGAAGCGCTTGCCTCAGTGCCCGACGTGCCTCCTGTTCCTATTGCCGCTGTTGTTGATACCAATGAGGTCGCGTCTGTTCCTGTGCAGCCTGTTTTTGTCCCGCAGCCGAATATACCGCTGACCCCTTATTCTTATGTGTGGCTGCTGCGTGATGGCAACACACGCTTTAATGATGTCACAACGCGGGCGATCCGATCTGGTTTGGCGATGCAGCTTCGCGAACAAGGCTGGCAGGTCAAGAATATTGAAGCGCATGATGAGTATATTTATCTGGTCGCGGACGTGCCAGGCGAGCAGCCTGCCCACGAAGTTGTGAACGATCTCAAACGACGTGTCGCTGAAATCGCAAATATGCAGGATTCATCGTTTGTGCCTCAGTCGATGTGGGCTGACAGTTACTTGATTATGACGCCAGGGCGCGAACTGCATCCTGACGAAATTGATCAATTCATCCAATTTGAGCGAATGTTCTAGTGCGAATTCATCGCGAAGGTTATACACCAATCGCCCTGGTGGGCAGCTTTTTGATTGCTTTAAATCTGCTGGCGCGTGCAGTGCTTCCTCGGCGCGTGTTTTGGTTGATTTTCAGCTCCTCTGCGGTGATTTTTGGCTTTTTCGTTCAGTTTTTTCGCAACCCCTCACGCGAAACTCCCATCTGTGACAACTGCGTCATTTCGCCAGCAGATGGTACGGTTGTGGCGATTGAAACAATTCATGAGAACGAATATTTTCAGGATGAGCGCCTGAAAATTTCGATTTTCATGTCTGTCGTGAATGTCCACCTCAACCGTGTGCCCATGAATGGCCGGGTTATTTATTATCGCTACCATCCCGGCAAATACCTGATGGCATTTCATCCCAAATCGTCCGAACTCAACGAACGCAACACAACCGTCATCGAAACGGCGTCCGGCCAGCGTATTCTCATGCGGCAGATCGCGGGTATCCTGGCACGCCGCATCCGTTATTATTTGCACGAAGGCCAGGATGTGACCGCTGGCGAAGAATTGGGTTTTATTAAATTTGGCTCACGATGTGATGTATTTTTACCATTGGATGCTATCATCAACGTAGAAATTGACCAGAAAGTTAAGGGCGGCGAGACGATTCTGGCTGAACTTTAATCTTTATATATTTCAGACGATAGCTTTGTTGGTAGAATAGAATATCTGAAAACCGTTTCATTGGTGAATTGCTTCATGCGAATCTCAAAAGTTTTCATTCCCAATGCCATTACCTCAATAGGAATTTTGCTCGGTTATGTTTCGATCATGTTTACCCTAAACGGGAATTACGTGATAGGTGCGTGGATTTTACTGATTATCGCGCTGCTCGATTCGCTGGATGGGCGAGTAGCGCGGGCGTTGGACGCGACCAGCGAATTTGGCGCGCAGTTCGATTCGCTCGCCGACGTCATGAATTTTGGATTGGCTCTGTCGCTCTTGTTCTACACTGTATTTTTCTCTCAATGGGGCGTTCCGGGCATCGTTTTGAGTTTTATGCCCACGCTGTTCAGCGCCATGCGACTGGCGCGCTTCAATGTAGATAACGAAGATCACACCACCAAAGCAGCCTATTTTACGGGGATGCCAACGACCCTTTCAGCGGTCTTACTGGCTAGTTTTGTCATTTTTGCCGCTGATACCTGGTCGGATTATGGCCCTCTGCTGATTCCGGTAGCGCTGGTACTTATGGCCTCATTTTTGATGATCAGCGACGTGCCGTTCGAAACTAACAGCACGCTGATGGCAGGCATGAGCGAGAAAAAACGCAAAAAAATCATGGTCGCTCTATTCATTATCAGTGTCGTTTTATTCCCGGCCAAAGCCTTTTTTATCGGCTCGATCATTTTCGTTCTATTCGTCTTTTTGCGAAGCCTCGCCGAATTTATCGGTGATCGACGGCCTTGATGCTGCTTTTAGCTCAAGGTGCTAAAGCTTTAAGACGCTAAAATCAAGGATATTCAACGTGCGTAAACAATTTTTCCTGGGCGTCGTGACTGGACTGGTCATGGCGTCAGTTGCCCGTCGCGTCAAAACACAGGGCATTACCCAATCGCGCCTCGACGAGTATTATCGCCGCCGCGCGAAAAATTATCATCTCACCGACTATTTGTACCTCGGACAGTTCCCGCGTGTGGAAATGCGCAAAAAATTGATCGAGATGGCGAATCTCAAGCCCGGCGATCATGTGCTGGATTTCGCCTGCGGGACGGGCGCGAATTTCCCCTATATTCTCGAAAAAATTGGTCCGACAGGGCGTTTGGTCGCCACCGATTACAGCCCGGATATGCTGCATGAAGCGGGCGAAGTGGTCAAGCGCGAAGGCTGGCAAAATGTCGAATTGGTGCAGGCCGATGCTGCCAAAATGCACTTTGACGAACGGTTTGATGTGGTGATGTGTACGATGGGGTTGGCGGTCATTCCGGGTTATCAGGAAGCGATGCTGCGCGGCTGGGAACATCTCAAGCCGGGTGGCGTCTACGCGATTGGTGATATTTGCGAAAGTGAACGCTGGTACACGCGGCCCATTGGCTTCTTGAATGATTTCCTCGATATTTTTATCGTTGCTGACACGTCACGCCGCCCCTGGGAGTGGATGGAAGCCAACGGCGAGAATTATCAGCGCGAAGAAGTTTTTCACGGCTATTTCTATGCTGCAACTGTCCGAAAACCCAAAGAGGCTGTTTTGAGCGTCTAGTAAAATTTGAGAAAACCCAAAGCGGTTGTTTTGAGCGTATAGTAAAGTAGGTAGATGGCTTTACTGTAATGGAAAATAATCATGGACATCCTACTCGCGCATGGCTACTTTTTGTATGAAGACCCCCACGAACTGAAAGTGATGCGGCCCTATCCGCCGCTGGGCGTCCTGTACATCTCCTCCTATCTCAAGTCCAAAGGGTTCGACGTGCAGGTCTTTGACTCAACGTTTAGCTCGATGGAAAAATTCAAAGCGCTGATCACGCGTGAGCGCCCCGGTATTGTGGGCATCTACACCAATATGATGACCAAGCGCAATGTGCTGGAAATGATGCGCTGGTGTAAACAGCAGGGCGCGATTGTCGTGCTTGGTGGGCCGGAGCCGCCCTATTACGCCAAAGAATATCTCGATTCCGGTGCGGATGTGATCGTCAAGGGTGAGGGCGAACTGACGCTCGAAGAATTGATTCCGCATCTGGCGAAAAACGGCGCGAATAACCTCGATTTCATCAACGGGATTGTTTTCAAAAATGGTGACGGAAAAATCATCGAGACGATGCCGCGCGCCTTTATTCAGGATTTGAGCGCCAACCCCTGGCCGGATCGCGAGGCGATTGACATCCCCGAATACATGCGCATCTGGAAAGACAATCACGGCCAGAGTTCGGTGTCGGTCATTCAAGCACGTGGCTGCCCGTATACCTGCAAATGGTGCAGCCATTCCGTCTACGGTAACACGCACCGCCGCCGCACACCAGAGGATGCTGCCGACGAACTCTTGTGGATTAAAGAGCGCTACAATCCTGATCTGATCTGGTATGCCGATGACGTATTTACGATTAATTTTCGCTGGTTTTTTCGCTATGCCGAAGCATTAAAAGAACGCGGCGTGCGGATTCCGTTCGAGTGTATCTCGCGCGCAGATCGACTGAACGAAGATGTCGTCAAAACGCTGGCGGAGATGGGCTGTTATCGCCTGTGGAATGGCTCGGAAAGCGGCTCGCAAAACGTCCTTGACTCGATGGATCGTAAAGTCAAAGTCAAAGACGTGCAGGAGAAAACCCACCTCCTCCAAAAATATGGCATCGAAACGGGCATGTTCATCATGCTTGGCTATGAGGGCGAAACGATCAAGGATTTGGAAGAAACCGTAGAGCATCTGAAAATTTCGAATCCTGATGTGTTTTTGACTACGGTCGCCTATCCGATTAAAGGCACGTCGTATTATTCCACCGTCGAAAGCCGGATTTTAGCCGATAAATCCTGGCAGGATCGCAGTGATCGCGATTTGACGGTCGCCGGACGCTACTCTCGCCGATTTTACAGCTTCGCCACGCGCTGGATGGTCAATGAGGTCGCGCTGAATAAAGCGAAACTCGACGGCAAAACCAGCCTCACGCGGCGCTTGAAATTAGAAGCCAACGTTCGCATGGGACGGCTGGGGATGGAACTCACCAAAGGGCAGATCGAGAATCAAGGTCAGCACATTCATGAACCAGCCCGCATTTGACCATCTGGCCGCCAATTACGACCACACGTTTACGCATACTGAAATCGGGCGCTGGCTGCGTGGCCGGGTTCACGCCCGTCTGAATGAACATTTTTTCCCTGGCTGTCATGTATTAGAACTTGGCTGCGGAACAGGTGAGGACACGCTGCATCTTGCCAGCCAGGGGATTCACGTCACGGCGACAGACATCAGCCCCAAAATGCTCGAAATCACGCGCCACAAAACGCACGACAATCCTTTTGCGCGTGTGATCGAACTGGATTTGCACGACTTGAATGATGGGCTGCTCGATTCAGAAACTTTTGACGGCGCATTTTCCAATTTTGGGCCAGTGAATGTCCTAAATGATTGGAGACCCTTAGCGCGCTGGCTGGCCTCACGAGTCAAGCGAGGAGGCATCGTCGGCCTGGGGGTAATGGGGCCGTTTTGCGCCTGGGAAATGATCTGGCACGGGATGCATCTCGATTTCAAAACAGCCACGCGCCGTTTGAAAGGTCATGCCACGTTCAAGCCGGATGAATCCACCGAGCCAATAGAAATTTATTATCCGACCATCAAACGTCTTGAGGCGGATTTTGACCAGTGGTTTACGCGCGTTCACGTCGAAAGCCTCGGCCTGTTTCTGCCACCGAGCGATGTCTACGGGATGGTCGAAAAGCGTCCGCGCCTCATGAAAATGCTGCTGAACCTCGAACGGCGCTTTGCCGAAAATTCATCACTTGCGCGCTTTGCCGATCATTACTGGATTGAGTTCCAGCGAAAAAGCTGAAAATCAACTTTTCACTGGCTAGTCGCTCAAATTCCTATTTTTCGCCCGCGACTGTTCCGCCAAATCCTGCTTATAAGCGATCATTTTTTCCATCAATTCGGGATCAGATGTGCCGAGGATTTGCACGGCTAGCAGCCCCGCATTTTTCGCTTGACCAATCGCTACAGTTGCCACAGGCACGCCGCCCGGCATCTGCACAATTGACATGAGCGAATCCAGACCATTGAGCGATTTCGTCTGTATGGGCACGCCGATCACAGGCAGGGGTGTATAGGCAGCGACCATCCCCGGCAGATGCGCCGCGCCGCCTGCCCCGGCGATAATCACGCGCAGGCCGCGTGTGTGGGCGCTGGTGGCGTACTCTGCCATATCCGCAGGAGTGCGGTGCGCGGAGACGATGCGAATTTCGTAATCGACGCCGAACTCGCGGCAAATATTCGCGGCTTCCAGCATGGTTGGCAAGTCACTGTCACTGCCCATTATAATTCCGACTAAGGGAGTCATTATTTCACCTCAAGGAGCATTTTTAACATGGATTTAGACGCTTTAACGCAGCGCGCCGTGCAAATTCACCGCCAATACCAGAGTTTGAACGAAGATCGATTCGGGCGCGGCTGGACGCGGGACGAAATCGCGCTCGGCTTTATGGGCGACGTGGGCGATCTCATGAAACTGATCATCGCGCAAAACGGCGTGCGCGATATTCCTGATTCCGACGCGAAATTGGCGCACGAACTGGCCGACTGTCTGTGGTCGGTGCTGGTCTTGTCTCAACTGTACCACGTTGATCTGGAAAGCGCTTTCACGCAGACGATGAATGAGATTGAGACATCTCTTGCATCGCAAAAGCGGCCATAAACGTCTTATTCGGAGGGGCGAAAAATTCCCATCATCACCAGATCATCGTAAGCGCCGTCGCTCCAGATGTGGTTTTTCAAACGGCCTTCTTCGGCAAAGCCCGCCGCGCGGTAAGCTTTTTGTGCGCGTTCATTTTTGCCGTGTACCCGCAGCCAGACTTTGCGAAAGTTGCGATAGCGGAAGGCGTACTCGACCAGAAGGGCTACAACCTCGCGCCCATAGCCTTTGCCCCAATAGGCTTTATCGCCAATGGTGATGCCCAGTTCGCAGGTGTGCGCGGTTTCATCAAAGTTGAATAGGGCGCACATGCCGATCATTTCGCCTTGGACTTCGATGACAAAGTTGGCATTGTCACGTCCACCGCCGCTGGCCCGCTGACTGTATTCGGCCTGAAGTCGCGCGAGGGGCTGCGGCATGGGTGGATCGCCACCACCTGCCAGTTCGACAGCGATGTCATTATTGAAGGCGTGAAGGCGTTTCAGATCACTTTCTTCCATCGCCCGCAAGAGAACATTTTGGCCTTTTAACATGAGTTTTCCCTCGCGGAAAATAAGTGAATCAGGTGAAATTTACATCAGGTGCTGGCGCATCGGGGCTTTCCAATTGAGAAACAAACGATGGTACGCCGTGTGGCATATCCCCGGATGACATCAGCATCGCCAGCGTCTTGAGTTCTTTAGGCCAGAGTTGGAGCGCAGCGACCTGGTCAAACGCTATCCAATGGGGCATCTCTGTCGTGCCAGGTTCGGGACGCGGTTGAACCTGATCCGTTACCGGAGCTGCATAGAGATAAACTTCCAGGCCGAAACCGATGCCCTCACCCTCTGGAACCGTACAATATTTGGGGACAACCCATTCGCGTAAAAAAGCGACGTTGGTTACTTTCACGACAATCCCGGTTTCCTCAAACACTTCCCGTTCACCACATTCTGACAGGCTTTCGTTGAATTCAAGCCCTCCTCCCGGTGGTCTCCACCCGTCTCCAGGTTCATGGGGGGATAGTAGGAGCATTTTGCCATCATGGGTAACAATTATGCGCGTTCGCACACTTTCGTAGACATTGTGATTAAATAGGGACATCTTTTATAGCTCTCTGAAACTCATGCTTGGCTGGAAAAGTTTAGATGGGCTTGCTTACAAATTAATTCGATTAGCGGCTTGCTGTGCGATGGTTTCGGCTTCTTCGATGCTGCTGCCCAGTGCCGTGACATGCCCCATTTTTCGGCCCGTGCGAACCTCGCGCTTGCCGTAAATATGGATGTGTGCACCAGAGGTTGCCAGCGCTTCACGGATGCCATTGGGGTTGGCTTCACCGTTTCGCGAACCCAGAATATTAACCATCACCGCTGCTGGGGCGACCATTTCCGTTGAGCCAAGCGGCCAGCCGACCACCGCGCGAATGTGATTTTCAAACTGCGATGTGACGCAGCCTTCAATCGTGTAGTGACCGGAATTATGCGTCCGGGGAGCCATTTCGTTATACAGCACACGTCCATCAGCCAACTCAAACAGCTCTACGCCGAAAACGCCGACGCCATTAACGGCCTCAACCGCCTGACGCGCCAGATTTGCGGCTTGCACTGCTGATTCGGATGAAATTGGAGCAGGCGCGCGGACGACGTGGCAGATGTGATTTTTCTGCACCGTTTCCACGACCGGATAGGTTCGTGTTTCGCCATCTCGCCCGCGCAGCACCATCACCGCCAGTTCGCGCGTGAAGGGCACAAACGCCTCAACTAATAATTTTCGGCCTTTAGATGCGCCCAATTTTTCCCAGGCTGCGGGAATATCCTCCGCGCCGCGAATCGTCGCGTTGCCATAGCCATCGTAGCCATCTCGCCGCGCCTTGAGCAGCATCGGATAACCAAAGTCGCTACCCGCTGCCGCTACATCGTTAATCGATTCGACGGCGCGAAACTCCGGCACCGATAACCCTGCCGCTGCGATGCGCTGCTTTTGCACCAGCTTGTCCTGGATTGCCGCCAGCGTGTCTGAGGTTGGGTAGACAGGCAGGCCAGCCGATTCCAGCTGCCGCAAAACGCCTGCATCCACAAATTCGTTTTCCAGCGTAATAACGTCGCAGACTGAGGCGAACTGCGCCAGCGCCGCGTCATCATCCCACTGGCCGACGATCTGGTGGTGAGTCAAACGAGAGGCCGGGCTGTCTGCCGTGCGCTCAAAAATAACGGTTTCGATTCCGAGTGAAATAGCGGCCTGGGTAAGCATTTGCGCAAGCTGTCCGCCGCCGAGGATGCCGAGTTTTGTCATAGGGTGTTATCATAGCCGATAGATTGCGTTTTGGCTACGATACGGAAAGAAATATGCCGAAAAAAGTTTTTGTCAGTGGGTGTTTTGACCTGCTTCACAGCGGCCATGTGGCCTTTTTGCAGGAAGCCGCTTCCTATGGCGATCTGTACGTCGCCCTCGGCTCGGATGCGACGGTCTATGAGCTAAAAGGTCGTCTGCCCGTCAACAATCAGGACGAACGCCTGTATATGATGCAGTCGTTAAGCTGTGTGAAAATGGCTTTTGTGTCCAGTGGGTCAGGGATGCTCGATTTTGCCGATGAACTGGAAGAAATTCAGCCGGATAGTTTCGTCGTCAACAAGGACGGCAATATCCCGCAAAAAGAATCGCTGTGCCAGAAATTGGGCATTCAATATGTCGTGTTGGAGCGCCAGCCCCACGCTGATTTGCCTGCACGTTCTACGACAGCCCTGCGCAACGTCGATACCATGCCCTACCGGATTGATCTCGCTGGCGGCTGGCTCGATCAACCGTTTGTTTCGCAATTTTATCCTGGCCCGGTCATCACCATTTCGATTGAGCCGACACTTTCGTTCAACGAACGCAGTGGCATGGCGACCAGCACACGCAATGCTGCGTTGGATTTATGGGGCACTCGGCTTCCCGCTGGCGACCCTGAAAAGCTGTCGAAAATTCTATTCGCTTACGATAATCCCCCCGGCACAAAAGAAATTTCCGGCTCACAAGACTCGATTGGAATCGTGATGCCCGGCCTGAATCGCGCTTATTACGAGGGTCAATATTGGCCGTCGTCGATTGATAAAGTAGGTGATGAGTTGACACTGCAATTTGTCGAGTCGTCGCTGTATCTCGTGCCGCTTGGCCCGCGCGAAAGTGGCTATAATCCCCTGGATAATCAATATATCAGCAAGGACGGCGCGAAAGCCCTCTCGGACGCGGCGGAAGGCTGCTGGAAGGCGATTTTGCAGCATGATCGAGTGAAATTAGGCCACTACATCCGCCAATCCTACGAAGCGCAGATCGCGATGTTCCCGAATATGGCGAATGAGTTGGTGGATGAACTCATCGAGCGCTATCGCGATGTCGCGCTCGGCTGGAAGCTCTCCGGCGCGGGCGGTGGCGGTTATCTGATTTTGGTCGCGGATAAGCCGATTAAAACCGCTATCCGAGTCAATATTCGACGTGCGCTGGAATAAATGACCGCGCGCCTTTCCACTAACACTTTCACCCTATTGGTGAGCAACGGCGGCAGCGCTGTGCTATCGTTCGCGCTGTCGGTGTTGATTGGGAGGGTACTGGGGCAAAATGGACTTGGCATTTATGCTACGGCGCTGGCCTGGGTGTTTCCACTATCGCTGCTGGCTGATTTCGGTCTTAGCACTCTTATCACGCGCGACGTGGCGCAGAATCTCGACTCTGCGACTGATATTTTGCGCGACACAACCTCTGCCCGAATATTCCTCGGCGGTGGATTAACGCTCATTTTAGCTCTCGGCGCGCCATTTTTGAGCAGTGATGCCTCCGTCGTTCGCGGCATCCAAATTTCGGCGCCGTTGGTGTTTATATCGCCATTTTTCGGCGCGTTTACCGCTATTTTTCGCGCCCATCGCGTCATGTGGCCGATTGCTTGGCTCAATGTTGGGATGCTGGTCGCGCAGGTCGTGCTGACGGCGCTCGTTTTTCTCGCGGGCGGCGATGTTACTACAGCGCTCATCGTCAATGTCGCTACCTCAGCCGGGCAGCTTACAGCAGCGTGGATTATTTGGAAATGGAAATTGTTTGTAGGGGCGCACGGCTGTGCGCCCACAGAGACGCAAAGGAGCAGAGACGCAGAGAAAATTCTCCCCAATTCAAATTTCTCTGTGCCCTCTGTGTCTCTGTGGTTCAAATTTGATTTTCTTCGTCGAGCTTGGCCGTTCGCGCTGGCGGGGATATTGGCGGCGGTACAGCTTCGCGTCGGCGTGATTTTGCTCGAACGGCTGACCAACGCGGGCGAGGTCGGCGCATATGCTGCTGCCAGTCGCTTTGTTGAGGCCGGACGTATGATTCCCAACGCCTTTTTCGGCGCGCTGTTCCCGACTCTGGCGGTGCTGGCAGCCAGTCCAACAGAGATAGCAAAAACGTTTGCGCGCGTGACATCCGGATTAATCATTTTCGGCATTCTACTGGGGTTGATTTTTTTATTGACCGCGTCGCCGATTATCAACCTGACCTACGGCGGCGAATTTGCGTCAGCCATCCCCGTTTTGCAAATCGCGATGTGGTCGCTGCTGCCATCCATGCTGCGCGGCGCGCGGACGCTCTATTGGTACGCGCGTGAACAGGAACGTTTCGTCAATATCATCACGGCTGCCGCCTTAGCGCTGCAAATCGCCCTCAGCTTGTTGCTGATCCCGCAGCAGGGTGCGCTCGGCGTGGCTGTCGTCAATCTGGTGGTCGAAAGTGCGGCTTTTGCTGCGTTGATGTGGGGGCGAAATGTCCCGGCGAATTGACCTGTGGCTGATCGCGAGTTTGCTGGTTATCAGCCTGGCCGTGCGGGCGCTGATTGTGGCTGTCTATCAATTTGACGGCCTCTACGGTCAGGATTCGTATGCGTATTTCGACTTCGCGCGGGAAATGGTTGAAGGTCATGCGCCGAACGCTTTTTTCTGGCCGTTGGGTTATCCGGTGCTTCTCGCAAGTGGGTTTGCCCTGTTTGGCGAAAGCGCGCGGGTAGGCCTGTCGATCAATTTGCTGTTGGGGGCAGCGCTCGTCCCACTGGTCTATATTCTGGCGCGTCAAAATGGCTGCGGACAATTTGGCTCAATCATCGCCGCGTTGTTGATGCTGGCATGTGGGCAGGCGCTCCAATCCAGCATCGTCTTGATGTCGGATATTCCGGCGCTGTTCTGGGTCACGCTGAGCGCGATTTTTTTACTTTATTATTTTCAAGTCAATCGAGCGCGTTGGCTGATATTGTCCGCGCTCACCTTAGCAGTAGCAAGCATCACACGTTGGCTGTCGCTTTCGCTGGCCGTTCCCTGGGCTTTCGCGGCGCTGATCACGTGGCGTTGGCGCATTCGCTGGCGTGATTTACTCCCAGTGGCCTTAGTCGTATCGGCAATTTTTATCCCGCAAATCCTCTACAGCCAGACCAACCCCTATCCGACACTCAATCACGCCTGGGTGCAGGGTTGGTCGCCTGCCAATGCCTTCCAGCGTGAATTTACCAATGTCGATGGGCATTTCTTATACGATCAGGTCAACGCGATTTTTTACGCGCAGGTTTTTCACGAACCCTATTATCTCGCGCCAATTTTCACGCCATTTTTGCTGTTGGGTGCTGCGGTTGTTCTCAAACTGCGCCGATTTACAGGGGCAATTATTTTGTTGGGGTGGTTGCTCATCCCCTATGTTTTTCTCGTTGGCATTCCTTATCAGAATATTCGCTTCCCGCTGATCATTTTCCCTCCTGTCGCTGTTCTCGTCGGGATCGGTCTGCAAGCAGCGGCAAAATGGATACAAAATTCTGTTTCAAAAATTTTGTTTATAAGGGCAGGTCTTAGACCTACTCCTACGCAGTGGATTGTTTATCTCGGAATAGTCGTCTTGATCGCTGTCGGGCTTTCACAGACGGCCAGCGTCAGCAGCGCGATTATCCACACCTTCATCAGCAACCAGCAACGAGATAAAGCGCTGGCAGGTTGGGCGCGCGAAAATATTCCAGCAGGCGCGACGCTTTATACTTTCGGCGTGACTCTCACACTTCAGCATTACACAACACTCGATGTCCACGAAATTTATTACGAGACGCCGGAAACGCTGGCCGAAAAATGGGATATGGAGCGCGCAAACGGCGACTCTCGAAATGATTATCTCCTGCTCAATCTATGGGATATTAACCATCAGTGGCAGGGGCGTGAGCCGCAGATCGCCTACGAGTGGCTGCAAAACGAGCGCGGCCTCCTCCAAATGTCCCGTTATGGCAATTACACGCTGTTCAAGATCAGCCCATGAACATTGGAATTCTGCTCCCCGGCTTCAGCAGCGACGAGAATGATTGGGCGATCCCCGTGCAGTTGAATCTCGTGCGCGAAATGTCTCGTTACGACAATGTGCGCATTTTGGCCCTCCGCTATCCTCATCGCAGGGATCATTACAGTGTTTATGGCGCAGAGGTGCGTTCACTCGGCGTTGGGCAGGTGCGCGGCGCGGGACGTTTGGCGCTGTGGTGGGATGCGATCAACACGCTGCTGCGGCTTCATCGCGAAAAACCCTTTGACGTTCTCCACGCGATGTGGGCGGATGAAACGGGATTAATCGCAGCCTGGGCCGGACGATGGTTGGGTGTATCTGTGGTCGTATCCATAGCAGGCGGCGAATTGATCGGCCTTGAGGATATTCATTATGGCTTGCAGCGCGGCGCGTTCAGCCGCTGGACAGTCGGGCAGGCGCTGACAGTCGCAGATGCCGTTGTCGTCGCCTGCTCCTATACGAAAAATTTGATCGCTCAGGCAGGTTATCAAATCCCCGACGCGAAAATTCATACTATTACACTCGGCGTCGATGTAGATCTATTCTGCCCCGGTCAGGAATCGCCCATTCCAAATCGCTTGATTCACGTCGGCTCGCTCGTCGGTGTGAAAGATCAGGCAACATTACTGCGGGCGCTGGCACGGCTGGATAGCGTGACATTAGACATTCTCGGTACAGGGCCAGAGCAAAAAAATCTCGAGTCACTGGTAGCAGAATTGCAGGTTCGTGAGCGCGTGAATTTTGTCGGCGCTGTCCATCATCTCGACTTGCCGAAATTCTATCGGCGCGCGGCGCTCAACGTCCTCACTTCGCGTCATGAAGGGCTTGGTATGGTCACGTTAGAGGCTGGCGCGTGTCGAGTGCCAACGGTCAGCACCAACGTCGGCTTGCTGCCGGATATTCCCGCGATGGGCGCGGTTGTTCCCGTTGGGGATGACGTGGCACTGGCGAACGCGATTCAAAATTTGCTGTCGGACGAAAATCGCCGTCGCGAAATGGGCCTGACCGCCCAGCGTATCGTGCGCGAAAAATTCACCATCCAGCGCGCGGCAGAGCAGTTTCGGGCGTTGTATAGACAATTTTGAGGCTAACTTAAAACGTAAACGCTGCTTTTGATCGTGCCTACATCTGCCATGTTTCTCCCCTTTCTCCATGCAATGGGGAAAGGGGTTGGGGGATAGGGGTTGAATTTTCTTAAAACGTTTTCCACCAGATTCCAGTACATTCCGGCACGATCAACATTTTTTCGCGCACAATACGGTTTGCTAGGTCATCGCCGAAGAAAAAGCGTGTCAGGTGATCTGCTTCATCGACGGAATTGAAGCGATAATCGGTGCGAATCCAGGTAAACTCAAAGCCTTTTTCCTGCTCCAGCCAATCGTAATAATCCTTGAGTTTGCGGCTCGGCGCTTCGGGTTTTTCGCTGCCTGTGCCCAGCGTTTCGAGGATGATAGCCGTCCCACCAGGACGCAGAACGCGCTTCATTTCGCTAATAAATTGGCTGATCACGTCTATCCAGTAATCGACATACCAGCCTGTCGAATGGCCGAAATTCCACCCTGCAATCGCCATATCCGCGCTGGTATTTTCGGCGGGCAGCGAACGATTATCGGCGCGCAGCAGCCTCCAGTTGTTCGTGCCAAGCGCTTCCAATGTCGGACGCGCCGCATCGAGCATGTGCTGGGAAGCGTCAAACGCGCGAATCGATTTCACTTTTGGTGCCAGGAGCCGCGTTAAGCGCCCTGTCCCTGCGCCCATCTCGACAACATCCAAATTAGCCAGCGGGCGTATTTTTTCCAGCGCAGGCAGGATATTCCCCTCATAATCCTCGCGGCTGACCATCGCATCGTATTGGGCAGCTTTGCTGGCATAAATCACTTGAAAATGATCGCGCATGAAAATCTCCATCAATTCGTGACAGGCGCCGGGTCAATGACTGGCACCTCAATTGTAAGCTGTGTGTTTTGGTTGGTAAATTGGGCGGCAATCCAGCCTTTAACTTTTTGGCCGCCGTTTTCCCATTCAACCAGATACCATTCGGTATATTCCGTTTCCGTCCCTTGCCGTCCGGTGCGACCCAGTACCGAAACCGTCGCCCCCTTCTGAAGCAGTCTAATGATTGTATAGTTCTGGCCGGGTCCCTCACGCATGCGCAGCGGCCCATCTTCGACCACCGCTTTGGGGATATACCCTTCAATCGTGGCGACGGCAGCGACAGCGGTTGCTGCGTTGGAGTCCGCGATGGCTGCAAGTGCATAGGCTGTGGCGGCATTATCGGCAGCAAGTCCCAGTGCAAAGGTGGCTGTGGCGGCGTTGTCATTGGCGCGGACGGCATTATCAGCAGCGGCCTGCCATTGAATAAAGGCAAAAACTGCCAAAGCACTGGCAATCAATAAGCCGAAAATGAGCGCGCCAATGGTTGTCCGCTGGCGGGCGTTTACGCTTTTCCGACTGAGGGCGATAAACTGCTTGTGCAGGTCAAGCGGCTGCGGTTCTTTGCCCGCACTGGCGATTAGCCACGATTCGGCCTCGATCAAATCGCTGCCGCGCAGGAGCAGGCTGGTATCGCGATTTTTGCTCTCCCACTCTTTCGCGCGCACCAGCAGGCGTGTATGTTCCCGCACATATGACAGATCGGTATCGATTGCCTTGAGTAAAGCCGCTACCGATTTATCAAAAGCATCTTCCTCACGGAAGAAGATCCAGTTATGAGACCGGACAGCCGGATGAATGCGTGATTGATCCTCGGCAGTAAGCTCGTGACGCAGCACAGGCACAATCCGCTTATTGTGGCTGACTGCGTAGTCAATTTCGCGCTGGCAGACCTCGGAGCGTACCCCATCCGGGCTGATGATAAACATGAATGATTCAGCGGCTTCGATACCCGCGCAAATTTCCTTCCACCAATCGGCTGAGAGTGGAATATCTTCCCAATCAACCCAGATGTCACGCTGATGCGTGGTCAGCGCTTCATGCAAACGTCGCATAAAGTCGCTGTCTTTGCGCGAGTACGAAATAAAAATGTCGGTCATGGGCCGCCTATTGGCTGAAGGCTTCGATTTGCTTGTTAAATTTATCCTGATTGATTTCGGGATATTTATCCATGAGCGCCTTGAAGCGTTTCATATACTCCAAGATCTGACTGCGTTCATAAGCCTCAAACCGCAGCGTGATCGCGGGCTGGGTATTGCTGGCGCGCACCAATCCCCATCCATGTTCAAAAATCGCGCGCACGCCGTCGAGCGTGATAACCTCATATTTCTTCGCGAGTTCTTGGCTGATTTCGTCAATGATTTTGAATTTCACGTTATCCGGCGCGTCAAGAATAATTTCCGGCGTGGCAGGGAGTTTAGGAATCTCGTCAAATAATTCGGAGACGGTTTTGCCAGAGTTGGCGATAATTTGCAGCGTCTTAAGCGCGACCAGCGGCGCATCGTCAAAGCCGTAATAATTTTCGCCGACGAATAGATGACCACTGACTTCGCCGCCGAGGGGTGAGCCGATTTCTGCCATCTTCTGCTTGATGAGGCTGTGCCCAGTTTTCCACATCAACGGGACGCCGCCCGCTTCTTTAATGACATCCGGCAGCGCCTGGGAAGCCTTCACATCAAAAACGATGGTCGAGTCAGGATGCCGTGAAAGTAGATCGCGCGCCAGCAGCGCCAACAAACGATCCGCAGCGATATGATGGCCGTGATTATCAATAAACCCGCAGCGGTCTGAGTCGCCGTCAAAGGCCAATCCCATATCCGCACCAACTTCGACCACCTTCTTTTCCAGGTCTTTGGTCATTTCCGGGTCTTCGGGGTTAGGCAGGTGGTTGGGGTATGTGCCATCCGATTCGCAGTAGAGACAATGAACTTTGATTCCGAGTGCTTCCAGAACAGGCGGTACATACGTCCCGCTAAGGCCATTGCCCGCGTCCAACACGACCGTCAGCGGCCTGCTGATTTTTACTTTGCCCTGAATGGTCGCCATATGACGCTTAATCGTGTCGAAGTCCTGTGAGATTGTCCCGCTGCCACGGGCGAAGCCATCTGTCTGGATAATCTTGAGTAAATCTGTAATCTGATCCCCGGCCAGCGCCAGATTGTTATAGGCCATTTTGATGCCGTTGTAGCGGGTATCGAGGTGGCTGCCCGTAATCATCACGCCAGCGCCCTTTGCGCCATAGCTGGCCGAGGCAAAATAGAGCGTCGGTGTCAGCACCGCGCCAATATCGGTGACATTCACCCCTGTAGACGCGACACCTTCCATCAGCGCCTGCTTGATGGTCGGTGATGTCGTGCGGTTATCGCAGCCCACAAACATACGATCTGTGCCAAATTGCTTGGGGAGGTAGGTGCCAAGTGCGCGCCCCACCAGCCGTGCCAGTTCCGGCGTGATCTGTGGCTTATCGCCCGTGACCACGCCTCGAATGTCGTATTTGCGGAAAATTGAGGTATCCACTTGCGCCATTTTTCATTCCTTTTAATAAGAATAAGCGTTTCAGCAAGTCAACATTTCAGCGTCTCAGCAGGTCAGCAAATCGGCTTTATATTTTGATTTTAGCTGACTGGCTGACTGGCTGACTGGCTGACAACCTATTTAAATTCTGTGGCAGCGTTGCGGTAGAGCAGTTGGCAGGCTTCGCGCAGCGTCGCGCCCCGTCCGCCGCTGTTGACCGTGTCGCGCCGGGCGATCAGCCGCGCCTGAACGCGTGAGTTGGGGTTGGCAACAGGCTGATAAACCAAAACTAAGCGCCAATCTGCGCCGAACGCTTTTTGGATGACCTGAATCAGGCCGTCGATGCTTTTTTGTGTCTCAATATCGAACCATTGGTTATCTTTATAGCTGACAGGTCGTTTGAGTCCCGCTTCAATGGACTTGAAAATTGTGTGGTGACGGTCAACTTCGCGCCACAGATTGCGCAGCGCCTCCGCCAGTGAACCGACCGGCGACTCTTCGGTGAATGTCGCCCATGAGGCGGCGGCTTTCCAGCCCACCTCGCCATTTTCAAGCGGATAAGCCATGAGAGTCAGGAGCGCATCCGGGCTGTGTTCTGTGCTAATGTAGCCGATGGTGGCCTGCCATGCCAGGAAGCCTGTTTCGGGCCGCCTGGGCGCTGGGATATTCGGTAACGTGTCGTCGGTCATAAATTTACCCTCGTTAATCCCCTACGGCAATTTCTTTTCCATCCACAAGCGCGGCAAATTTCAGGCCGCTTGCGTCGGGCGCATCGATTCGCACCTGCGTTCCAGCGGGCGGGTTGCTCTTGAGCAAAAAGTCGGCCAGCGGTTCGCGCACAAAACGCCGAATAATCCGTTTCAACGGGCGCGCGCCATATTCTGGCTCGTCATTTTGCGCCAGCATCCATTGAACGGCTGCTTCAGTAAATTCCAGGCTCAGACCACGCTCCTGCGCCATTTTGATTTCACTTTTTAATTGTAGCTTGAGAATATCATACAGGTCTTCATTTGTGAGCGCGCCAAACATAATGACTTCGTCCAGGCGATTTAAAAATTCTGGCCGGAAATAGGTGCGCACTTCTTCCATCGCTTCTTCGCGGATTTCGTCGGTAATGACCGGAACGGCTAATTCCTGCGAACCGAGATTGCTGGTGAGGATAATCACTGTCTCGCTGAACTGGGTCGTATTACCGCGCCCGTCCGTCAGGCGGCCTTCTTCGATTACTTGCAGCAGAATGTCAAGGATGCGTGGGTGGGCTTTTTCCACCTCGTCAAACAGCACAATAATGTAGGGTTGCTGGCGCACGCGCTCGGTCAATTGGCCGCCTGCTTCGCTGTCCACATAGCCGCTTGGCGACCCGATCAAACGATTCAGGCTGCTCTCGTCCTTAAATTCGCTCATATCCAGCGGCAGCATGGCATCTTCACTGCCGAACATAAACTCCGCCAGCGCTTTCGCCAGTTCGGTTTTGCCGACACCCGTTGGCCCTAGAAATAGGAATGCGCCGATGGGGCGTTTGGCGTCTTTCAAGCCGACACGCGCCGTTTTGATGGCGCGGCTGACGGCTAATACGGCTTCGTCCTGTCCGATCAGGCGCTCCTTGAGATGTTCGACCATGCTGGCGTAGCGCAGGCGCTCATCCTCACCCAGTTTGCTCACCGGGATTCCGGTCATCTGACTGGCCGTCAGGGTTACATCCTCGGCGTCCATGTTTGAGTGATCTTTGAGTTCGGGCTTGAACGCCAGGTGTGACTGCTTGCTCATATTGACCATCGCGGCGGTGCGGTGAAGAAGTTGTTCCGCACTGCGTGGCAAAGGTGTTACGCTCATATAGCGTTTCGCTAGCCGCGCGGCAATTGGCAGCGCTTCGTCGGCAATCTCAAGCTGATAATCGGATTGCATATGCGGCTTCAGAATCTTGAGAATTTCAATCGTTTCCTCAACCGTCGGCTCTGGAACGCGCAAAATCTGGCTGTTTTCGGCAATCGACATGACGGATGCGAGGCGCTGATTGTATTCCTGTTCGGTGGTCGAGGCGATAATCACCGGGTCATCATCCAGAAACGCCTTTTGAATTAAGGGTGTCGATTTGGTGAAATCGGCTCGGATTTGCCCGCCGAAAAAGCGGTGCAGGTGCGGGATAAATAAAATCCCGCCACGCGCCTGATTCAAGCCTGCGCGAACGGCTTTATGATCGTTGTCCAGCAACGCTGTTTCGTCAATCCGCACCAGGCTGCTCAGTCCCTTTGGCCCTTTGCCCTGCGACATCAACAGCGAGAGACTGTAAGCCAGCGTGCGCTTGCCCACGCCGTCTGGGCCGATCAGGATAATGTGGCGGTTGATGGCCTGCGTCAGAATATTGATCATCTCGCGCAGCAAATCTTCGCGGAAGTAGACCGCGCGCAGTTCGCCTGCTTTTGCCGAAGCGACATAATCTTGCGTTGTGCCGCTGTCGGGCTTGCTGCCGTACTGCTGCTTGTCGCCCATAATATCGGTCAGCGCTTTGGGCGTGATTCCATGCTGGCGCAGCAGGCCGCTGGTACTCATCGAGCCTTCAGCCAGCACGAGCAGCACATGATCGGTATCGACACGAACTTCATCATTGGAATTGGCCGCACTGAGAGCGTCGTCAATCAAAATGATCGTCTGCCGCGAAAGGGGGATGCTGCGGTTGCCGCGCCCGATGAAATCCAGATTTCCGTTCTGGTCGCGGCGGTTTT
>JADMIO011260358.1_pt1 | contig 34123 bp, 30 predicted proteins | sample 8958161 | NCBI WGS metagenome assembly JADMIO01 (sample SAMN16585339, study PRJNA669376) | soil metagenome | isolation source: Crop rotation soil | place: USA: Cullars Rotation, Alabama | collected 2011 | reverse complement strand
AGCCATGCTATGCAATCTCAATCCGGTTGCGATAGCATCGACTACCTGCATCTGGTTGTTAACCCCTTATTCACTCACTATGATACTGCAACAATTTGTGAAGGTAATGGCCTTGTTTATTATGGGGTTTCTTTAACAATAAGTGGAGATTATATACATAGAATGCAATCGCAGCAAGGCTGTGATAGTATTAACTACCTTCATTTGGTTGTAAACCCCGTTATTACCACCCCAATTAGTGGAAGTATTTGCCAAGGGTCAGTTTATAATTTCAACGGGCGGCAGTTAAGTGTTGCGGGTGCTTATGCCGATACCCTATCCACGGTAAATGGCTGCGACAGTATTGTTACTTTGGCGTTAACTGTTATACCCAGCCGTACTACAATTCTGAATGAGGGTATATGCGCCGGGTCCACTTACATTTTCAACGGACAAATAATCAGCACAACAGGAACCTATACTGACACTTTGACCTCAACTACCGGTTGCGATAGTATTGTTACTTTGAACCTTACAGTATTCCCGGTATTAACAACCGCTGACACTATTACTATTTGTTCAGGTAGCAGCTATGACTTTCATGGGCGCGCAATAAGTGAAAGCGGTAATTATGTGGATACGCTCGCTTCTATCCATGGATGCGACAGCATTGTTAGTTTGAACTTAACCGTATTGCCATCGTCAAGTACTATTTATGCAGGCATGTGCCAGGGAAGTATCTACAATTTTAACGGCAAGGTATTAGCGGAAGCTGGTACTTATATTGACACCTTTATCTCGATAGAGGGATGTAATATTGCAGTTATTTTGCACCTAACAACATGGGCATTGCCGCCACAACCGGTAATAACACAAATATCCGATACATTAATATCCAGCCCTGCATATTCATACCAGTGGCTCCTCGATAATAATTTTGTACAAGGGGCAACGATGCAAATGATTACTGCAACCCAAAATGGGCAATATCAGGTGCAGGTTACTGATAGTAATGGTTGTAGCAGCAGTTCGCAGCATATAACTATCACTGAAATTTCAGAAACAGGCATTGCCTTCGGTGTTGAATTATACCCAAACCCAAATAACGGGGTGTTTACAATTAGGATTTCAGATAAAACCACTTGCGAAATAACCATTACCGATATGGCCGGAAATTTAGTGTCCACGGCTGAAAAGATCACGGAGATAGGCAGCTTTAACCTGCGCAACCTGGCAGATGGCAGCTACCTTATCAGAATTAAACATGGGGAGAGCGTAAAGGTTTTAAAGCTAATTAAACGGCCATAACCACAATTGGTAGAAACAATTTTCCCACCTGCCCGACAAAAAACGGCTTAAAAAAATTTAAGCGTTGCGGAAATGAAAACGCCCTTTTCAGATTTCCATAGCAAGCTAAATTTCAGTTCTGAAAGAGCAGCCGTTTTTTGTTTTTTATGGCCCCTTCCAAACAGGGAATCAGCGATTGGCTATTCCAACCAACTTTTGGCCCGTTGATTATGCTCATAATAATGCTTAAGCATTATCACCTTATCTGCCGCCAATTGTTTTTATTTTGCAACAGGAAAACAATATTTTATGTATTACCAACAATTTTACTCAGAACTTGGCAAATTGCTATATGCTATTGCGGCAGTGGATGGAGTTATTTCCCCAAAAGAGAAAGAGGCTTTAAGGGCTTTGGTACGTAAGCAATTAGCACCGGCAGAAACCCATACTGACAAATTCGGCACCGATGCCGCTAATTACGTGGATATTGAATTTGATATTCTTGAAGATGCGGGTGCCGACGTTGAAGCCTCATTCGCATCGTTCATTAATTTTGTAGAAGCCCATCATACTGCCATTGACAAACGCATGCGCGATGCCGCTTTGGCAGCGGCTAAGCAGGTTGCCAATGCTTTTAAACATACAGGGCATAAAGAAGGAAAATTATTACTTGAACTAGAGCGCAAACTAGGCAACCTTCCTCTTCCATAATTTTGACTTGTTTTTATTGTCCCATCCGATTGAAAACTTAAACAATTTATACTGCTCTAAGCAACTGGGCCGTAATTGTAGCAGGTTCCTACACTTTCCTGCTGGTCCATCAACCACTATTGCAAAAAAATTGATTGGCGGACATTATCATCTATTGGATTAGTGTTTTTTTTATTTTTCCTTAATCTCCCTACCTGTTTTCAGGTACACACTTCAAAAAAACAACTTGGTATAATAATCTTAAACCATAACACACTCAATGACTTATAGGTCATTGAATCAGCACATGATTGAAGTCATAAAAACATGTATTTTCAGTTCCCACCTTTATTTCGCTTCTGGTAATACCCGTTACTATGAAAAAGATCTTACTTATTGAAGACACTCAAAATGTCCTGGAAAACATTGCCGAGATTCTTGAACTAGCGGGTTATGAAGTATGTTCCGCAGACAATGGCAAGCGGGGCCTGGAACTTGCGGCAAATGAAAAACCCGACCTTATTATATGTGATATACAAATGCGGCAGCTGGATGGTTTCGCGGTGTTAGATGCGTTAAACCGCAACATGGCACTCGGGCCCATCCCTTTTATTTTCCTTACCGCAAAAGCAGAGCGAAGCGAAAAGATGAAAGGGATGGAAATGGGTGCCAGCGAGTTTATAGTAAAACCATTTGATGGTTCTGACTTGCTGAAGATAGTAGAGGGACAACTGCAAAAAAAGAGGCACGCCCAAACCACCAGTAACCATTAGCCGGCCACTACCTTATCTATGCCGCATCGCGGGCGCTCAACTCATTGAGCAAACTGATAACCTCTTCATCGCTTACTTCTGAAAAATCAGCGTAGAACTGGCCCACTGCCGCAAAATCATCCGGAACCTGAAGGCAAATAAAATCATTAACGCTGGCCTTAAGTTTAGCTGCAGCCGTTGGTGCTGCTACTGGGACAGCCACAATTACCTTTGCCGGCTCCTTATGTTTAATCAGTTCAATGGATGCCAGCATGGTATTGCCTGTTGCTACCCCATCATCAATTATTATCACGGTTTTACCTTTTAGTTCAACTGGTTTTTGATGCCCCATAAATTCACGGTAACGTTCGGTTAAAGTTTTTCGGATTCGTGCCGTTTCGCTTTCTATATAATCCATGTCAACCATAAAATGCGGATCCAAAACCCTGCCTTCCAGGCTTACCGAGCCAATAGCGAATTCCTTGTTATTAGGATGCCCTATTTTTTTTGCCATTAGCAAATCAACAGGGAAATTAAAATGTTTTGCAACGTAAAACCCTAATGGAACCCCTCCCCGCGGAATTACCAACACTACACCTTTGTCATTTTTATACTTTTCCAAATGCGGGATTAGCTTAAACGCAGCATCCCTCCTGTCCTTAAATATCATAATTCAATATTTTTTCGTTTGTCTAAAACATCCACTGCCTTCCCTTGCAGATTAATTTCAAACCAATTACCCGCAAGCCTGGCCACTTCTTCCAATTTGCCGGGTTCTTCAAAAAGGTGGCTTGCCCCTTGTACAATAACCATCCGCTTGTCGCAGGTTAATACGCTATAAACTCCGCGGTTTAATTCTATTACAGGCCCATCTAGGCTGCCAACAATCAGCAAAGTTGGGCACCTCACCAGGTTCAGGCTAGCTGCGGCCAAATCAGGCCTTCCTCCCCGCGATACCACTGCGCCAATCCGGTTATTGAGCTTTGCGGCAGCCATAAGTGCTGAGGCAGCACCTGTGCTGGCACCAAAATAACCGATTTTGAAATTCTTAAAATCAGGTATTGATACTATATATTCAGTAACCTTTAACAGGCGCTGTGTAAGCAGGCCAATATTAAAACGGTTTTCATAAATGCTATCCTCCGCCGGAGTAAGCAAATCAATTAACAAAGTGGCTATACCCTTTTTATTGAGTTCCCCGGCAACATACCTGTTGCGGGGGCTTAACCTGCTGCTACCGCTGCCATGCGAAAAGATAACCATGCTATTACTCTGCGTAGGCACAAAAAAACCGCCCACCAAATGAATGGAGCCAACGGCTATGCGAATTTCAACTGATGTTTTATTGCCCATGGCTTGATATTAATTTTGTAAGCCAAAGAAAACATACCCGCAAGGCAATTTTGTTGATTTTAATTAACCGGTATAATGATGAATGTTATTAATACCAAAAAGCCACTCGTTTTAAATTGCATTACTAAAAATAAGGTAATGAAAAAGCTTATATCTGAAGGCCAGCAGGATGGCTCAATTTATCGGAAGGCAATAGAAAACAATTCCATCGTATTAAATAATATTGGCGATTTGGACACACTGATAGAAAAGATTGGCGATACTAAATATGTATTACTGGGCGAAGCCTCTCACGGCACTCATGAATATTACACCTGGCGGACCGCTATTACCAAACGGCTGATTACAGAAAAAGGGTTTTCATTTATAAGTGTTGAAGGTGATTGGCCGGATTGCTACAGGTTGAACCGTTACGTAAAAAACTATCCCGATTCGGGCAAAAACGCCTATGATGTTTTGCGCGAATTTAACCGCTGGCCTACCTGGATGTGGGCTAATTGGGAAACGGTGGCCCTAGCTGAATGGCTACGCAAACATAATGAACAGTTACCCCGTAACAAGAAGGTTGGATTTTATGGCCTGGATGTTTATAGTTTATGGGAATCGCTTTCTGCAATTATTAATTATCTGGAAAAGGTGGATAAGCCTGCAAAGGAAGTTGCGTTAAAGGCATTCCGTTGTTTTGAACCTTATAGTGATGAAGAAGGCCAGGCATATGCCCGCGCTACACAAATGATTCCCGTATCCTGCCGCAATGAAGTGGTTTCACTATTAAAAGAAATCCTTATCAGGATGATAAATTACAATACCGACCATGAGGCTGTAATGAATGCCGAGCAGAATGCACATGTAATTGTTAATGCCGAACGCTATTACCGCGCAATGGTGGAGGGCGGGCCCAGGTCGTGGAATATACGCGACCACCATATGGTTAGTACCCTAAACCGTTTAATGAATTTTACAGGAAGCGGTGCAAAAGCAATAATTTGGGAACACAACACGCATATAGGCGATGCACGGGCAACCGATATGGCCCAGGAGGGAATGGTGAACGTTGGTGAACTTGTAAGGGAACAGCACGCTGCCGAAGGTGTTTTTAGTGTGGGTTTTGGCTCGTATGAGGGAACAGTTATTGCCGGGCAAAAATGGAATGCGCCCATGCGTGTTACGAATGTGCCCAAGGCCCAAACCGGAAGTTGGGAAAACATGGTGCACCAGGCAGGGGCTAAAAACCGCCTGATATTTATGAGTACAGATATGGCAAACATTTTCAGCAATAAACCTTTGGGGCATCGTGCAATTGGGGTGGTGTACCACCCGGAGTATGAACACTTGGGCAATTATGTACTAAGCTATATGCCAAAGCGGTATGATGCATTTATTTACCTCGATAAAACCAGGGCACTGCACCCATTACACATAAAACCCGATGGCCATCAAATGCCCGAAACGTATCCTTTCGGGGTATAGGCCATAAAATCAATGGGCGCCTAAGGATGGCTGCACGGGCATTGGCAATACACCTTTGTGCGTGGCGAAAAAACCCGCTTATTTGCAAGGCATTTATTTTAGCAATACGATTATCAGCGAATAGCTTTTTTATCTATGTAAAACGCATTGTCCTTTTTTCTGGGATGCAGGGTTGGTTTCTCATCGGCATAGCCAAAAATTAGCGCCAGGTTCACCTGGTGCGATCCGGGCACCTTAAGCTTTTTATAAATATCGGCATGCTCAACAAATTTTGCAAACCCAACCGGGCACGAGCCTAAGCCCAGGGATGTAGCAGCCAGCATCATGTTCTGTGCGCACATTCCAATATCCAATGAAGCCCACTCATTATCTTTTGGCGAGGTGATAAATATTACCAAAGGGGCGCCATGAAATATCGGGTCCTCTGCCTTAAAAAAAGCGGCACCATCTTTTAAATGAAAAGAACCGGGGAGAAGGACAAAATGAACAGCTTCTTTAATCCCCGCTTTAAACATCGCCATTTTCGACGACTGGAGTATTGAGGTGGAAAATGCTTTTATAGTTGCGCGGTTTGTAAGTATATAAAACTGCCACGGTTGCCTGTTCATAGCTGACGGGGCCATACGCCCGGCATGCAATAGTTGCTCAATTATCTTTTTGGTAACAGGCTGGCTTGTAAACTTTCTTACAGCCCGTCTTTGGTTAATAGTTCCTATTACCGAACCAGCTTCAATAACCGGTTTTTGTTTTGTTGTTTGCATAAAACATTGCTTTAAATGTTGGATTACCTTTTCCTGCATACAAATAAAACCCCCAACGCCCAAAACCACATTAACCAGCATCAACGCTGCAATTGACAATTGGTATCGTAAAACCTTATGAACCCATAATACTTTTGAACACAGTATTTCTTAACCCGTTTGCGCAAAAAGCAAACAACAAACTCAAAAATTATGATATTGATAACACAAAACACAGAACCATCAACTTCCATGGCGGATGCATCAGAAACATCAATAAACGGCCGTGTACCTGCGGTTAATATTTCAGAAACGGAAGAATTTTACGAAATTGAAATAGGCGTACCGGGTATGAGCAGGGAAAATTTTGAGATAGGCATCCAGGAGGGCGTTTTAACAATTTCAGCAGAGAATGAGATTGATATAGAGGAAGAAGATGAAGGATATTCTCACCGCGAGTATTGCTATGATTCCTTCAGCCGCTCATTCAAATTGCCCGAAAACGTTAATGTAAATGGTATTGAAGCCCTCTATGAAAACGGCGAACTTATAATAACCATACCCAAAGCCGGCCCGCCGGTGGATATATCCAGAAAAATTGAAATTGCCTAAAAAACCATACGCGGCTGCCATATCCTAATAATGACAGCCGCTTTTTTTATCCCTCCCATACAGGCAGGCCTTCGCCATACTTAACAGCCTTAATTTTTTCATAAGCACCATAATCCACGCATGGCAACACCCTTGCATTTTTGCCGAAGCTACGCGCCCGCGATTACTTCATTGAGGCCTTGGAAACCCATAAAGAATAACCCTCTACCGGCAGCCCTCAAATATCCCGATGGGTTGATCAGCATCAATTCCATCATTATCGGCTATTATTTATAACACATTTGGGCAATGGTATATTGTACAAGAAACATATTATTAACTATTAAACTTCAAACATGACACCTGCAAAAAACAATGGGGATGCACCGGCCAAAGTTAAGTGCTGTTAGTGAGGGGAATTGAACCTGTATAGTAAAATCAAGAACGGCCCTTAATCTGATGTTTGATGCAAAATTTGGTGAACAATAGTGGAACAAATGGCATGTAAAACTGAAGCTTTCCGAAGGGCTATAAAAGCAAAACCCGCGCCGGGCGCGGGTTTGAAGAAACTTGAAACTGTTTGAAAGTTGACTAAGTGGTGTGGGAGGGAATTGAACCCCCGACACATAGATTTTCAGTCTATTGCTCTACCAACTGAGCTACCGCACCTTAATTTTGGGACGCCAAAAATAAATATTCCCGCAACATTACCAAAAACGAAGCTAATTTTGCTCTAAAATCTTGATTTGGTAGTGCTTTTTAGCTGCATTTACCAGTTGGTAGCTCCGCAGCCAGGGGTTAAGAAGTTTAATGTGTTTGTATTTAAGGCTGTATTTGGCAGCAAAATCAGCTATACTGGCTATAGGGCCATCTACTTCCACTGTTTTATACTTAAAAGGCTGATATAACTCCTCGGGCTTTATTGAAAAGCCAGCCTTTGCCGGATTTGAAAAAATAACCTTTAGGGCCAAAATCCTGAAAACATACCTCGATGTTTCTGAGTTAAGGTACATGTTGTAGTAATTATTCTCTTTTTGCTGCTTTACGTGCTCTTCTAAGCCCCCAGGCCCCATGTTATAAGCTGCGCAGGCCATAGCCCATGTTCCGAATTTTGCTTTCGATTCCTTAAGAAGTTTGCAGGCCGCTGTGGTTGATTTTTCAAAATCGTACCGCTCATCCACCTCGTCTGTTACCTCCAGGCCATAAATTTTAGCAGAGCCCTTCATAAATTGCCAGAAACCAACAGCGCCGGCAGGGGAAACATCATTGCGCAGGTTACTTTCAATAACGGCAAGGTACTTGAAATCGTCCGGCACGCCATTATCGGCTAATATTTTTTCTATGGCATCAAAATAGCGGTTAGCTGATTTAAGGCACAAAAGCGTATTGGAATGCCAGTAGGTATTAATCTGTAATTCCCGCTCAAGCCTTTCCTTAACTTCAGGGTCTTCCAGCGGCACACGTTCGCCGGCAAAGTATAAATCGCCTTCAATTTTTATGGGCGATACGGCATTTGATGAATCAACCCCGCTATCCCATTTTACGCCCGGGCATTCATTTTTTGTGCGTTCAAAAATGTTTGTTTTGGGTTGCGTAACAGCGGCAATAATTTTTGCCGAGGCGTATCCAACTGCAAGGCACAAAACAGCCAGCAGAGGAATAAGGAACTTGCGGTTAATGTTCATTTAATCAATTGCTTTTTTAAAAACGGGGACAGTGGAACAAGGCTCGCCGTACATTACAACGCGCGCCACCTTTGATAATTGTTGTGTTATTTGAACATAAGCCGCCTCGGGCACCTGGCGATCGCCGCAGCCCTTTACAACTATGCGCTTATCTTTAAACTGCTCCATATCCAAGGTGGCGAGTTTGCGGTAAAGAAAGATTTCAGGGGCATGTTGAGGCGAGCTACAGGCAACGTCAATGGCGTACGCAGCCAACTCCGCACTTAACACCATGTATGCCCACATAGGTACTATAGCATTTGTTGAGCAATGCAGCACAACATATTTCCCTTTGTATTGCGCCCAATCAGTATTCTTAACCGTCTCCCTGAAATCGGCCTCTTTTAATATAAGCCCTTTAAAAAGGTATTCTTTAAGGTCGATAGCGGCAATGGCATCTTCCCTTGGGAAAAATTCCTCAAGGTCGATTGTAATAAGTGCCTTTTGGGCCACTTTGTTTACCAATGGTTTTGTAGTGTCCATACCGCAAAAATACCGCTTTTATTTCAGCTTCAGTTTTTATTGAATACCGTTTGGGTAGGGAAAGCGAATTCGATACCTGCCTGTTTAAAACGTGCCAGTACCTGCTTATTAACCTCAGTTTGAGCCAAAAAAATGTCTTTATCCTTACGTATGTGGTAGGTAAAATTTAAATCAATGGATGACTGGTTGAATTTTTCGAGAAAAGCGAGGGTTTCAGTGCCAGTTAAAAAAGGCGAAGTAGTGGCGATATCGTTAAGGATGGCAATGGCTTCATCAATTTTTGCTGTACTGGTATCATATACCAGCGATAGATAAGTTACTATCCTTTTATTAGGCTCAACGGTAATGTTTTCAATGGGGTTATCGGAAAACTGGCTATTGGGCAAGGTAATAACCCTACCGGCAGGTGTGCGCAACCGCGAGCTGCGAATGCCTATATAAAGTACGGTGCCTTCAATTTCGCGTAATTTTATGTGGTCGCCCACTTTAAAGGGGCGGTCGACAAATACAATAAGGCCGCCAATGATGTTTTTTACTGTATCCTGTGCGGCCAATGCAATGGCCAAACCACCTATACCAAGGCCCGCAATAAGGGCCCCCACGTTAAAGCCTGCGTTATTGAGGCCAACTATAAAACCAAGCAGCCAAATAGAGATTACCGACACCCGTTTTACAAGCATCATCATTTGCCTATCTAACCGCGTGTTGGCTTTGCTATCCTGTTGGTTAAAGTAATGCTCAATCCCGGCCCGGGCAATCCTTGCCAATAGCCATGTAATTGACAGGGCGCTCATAAAAACAAACCAGCGCATAATATATTCTTCTGCTTTTGGCGAAAAATCGAGGCGCTCAATGGCAATGCGGGTGCCAATTAATATTATACCCAAAGCCACCGGTGTGTCTATCTTCTGCAATATCAAATCGCCAATGCCGGTACCGGCCTGTTTGCTGAACTGCTTCAATAATCCGCTAATGAGCCAATAGATTACCCGGGCAAGTATTACGCTTGCTGCAATAATGCCAGTTGCTATCAGCCATTCTTCGAGGGTATTGTGATAAATTTTACTTTGCAAAAAATTCATAGGGCAAAGAAAGTAATTCTATAGTATCTATAAAGCAGGATATGCAGCGGCAGGTGTAAAGATTTGTAAAAATCATTTTATGCGCAGGTTATTAAAGTCCTCTTCGGTGCCGTTAAATACGTCAGCATCAGTATTTCCGTTTATACCCAGCAGGCCGGCTTTATCGGTATGCTGCCAAAAAACCCAGTGGATGCTATCGTCCAAAACAAGCTCATCTTTGTAATAGTGTGCAATCCAAAAAGGGTAAGCCTTAAAATCGTCAAGCAGGTAATCTTCAATAAAGTTAAAGTTGGAGTAAATAACCGGCTGTACGCGATAGTGCGATTCTAAGGAATCCATAAACTCCTTTACCCCTGCGGTTATTTCAGCCTTGGTTTTTCCGCGTGTTTCTTCAATATCAACCACAGGCGGCAAGTCGCCGGGTTCCAGTTTCACGGTATTGATAAAATTTTTAGCCTGTAAACGGGCACTGCGGCCAGGCAAAAAGTAGTGGTACGCGCCCCTGACAATGTGGTTACTTTTGGCATCTTCCCAGTTATAATCGAAAGTATCATCGCCGCCTAAGATGCCTTCGGTGGCTTTTATGTAAACAAACTTAAAATGAATGGTGTCGCCATAAGTTTCAACGGCCATTAGTTTTTTCCAATCTATCCTATCCTGGTAATGCGAAATATCTATACCGTGTATATCGTAATCCTCGGGGAAATCAGTTTTTTTAAACTCTTTTCTAAAATAGCGGTGGGCAAAATACCTGTAAGCCCGGCGCACATATTTTTTATTAAAGTAAACAGCAAGCGCAACAATGGCAATAAAGGCAAACACCCACAACCCCTTCTTCCATAAAGCCATTTTTCTTTTGCCCGTTGCCATCAATCCACCGTGGCAATTACCTTTAGTTCAATGGCGATACTTGAAGGCAGTGCGTTTACTTCAACCGTAGTGCGGCAGGGCTGGTTATCTTTAAAATACTCAGCGTAAACGCGGTTATAAATTTGAAAATCGCGTTTCATATCAACCAAAAAAACGGTTACATCAACAATGCGGCTCCAATTGCTGCCGGCGCCTTCAAGGGCAATTTTTACATTCTTAAATACCGAATGTACCTGCGCTTCGAAATCAAACTCAAGGTAGTTGCCGTGCTTATCCATTTTTAAACCGGGGATAGTATCCGTAGCTGCTTCGCGCGGGCCCATGCCCGAAACAAATAAGAGGTTGCCCACTTTTCGTGTTGCAGGGTAAAGCCCCATGGGTTGTGGTAGTTTATCGCTCATGAAAATTTTCTTTGTTTAGGTAAAACTGTTGGTATAAACGAAAAGTTAGCAAAATAATTGAACCGGCAAAAAGCCAACTAACGCATTTAGTGTTAAAGAACACAACATTATAATTAGAAAAGTTGAAAAAATGAACGCATTGTTCCATGTTGGCAAAATAAGCTAAAAAGACAATGCTCAATATAAGGTACCTTTTTTGGCAAAAAGCGTAAGCAGATATAAATATAAGCGCCGGATGAGAATATCTTTCGTGCATTTCAGTGTTGAAGAAGAAGAAATTTAAAGTAATAAGGGCAGCGGTAACAAACATCATCTCCATCGAAACAACGAATTGTACTTTTCCCAAAAATCTACTCGCCACTGCTACGAATATTGGAAGAAGCGTGAAAAAAGAGGATAGGCAAAATAAAATAAGCCCCCAGTTTTTATACGATAAACCCAAATAAACGGTGGAATCGTTGATCGCAATTCCACGCGAGCCAAAAACAATCATCCAAAAATTGCATGCGCTAATTACAGTTTGCGGATAGTAATTGCCCAGCGAGCTTACTACTTTCCATAAATGAGGCACCTCGCCGGCCAGTATGAATGGAAATAAAATTGCCAATTCAACCACAGCCATTGCAAATAAAGCAGTTGCAATATTTTTTATATTAAAGCTGCCCCAAAAAATATAGAGGTACTGTAAGCCCAACAGCGGGAAAAATATAATTGCCTGCGCTTTAAAGTTTAAGGCCAACAGATAAAGGACAAGCGACCACACCAACTTTCTGCGCATCATTAAAATAAAGGAACTGAAAACCATTACTGAAAACACTGAATCAACCTGGCCCCAGCAGTAAGAGTTATAAATAAATATGGGATTAAGCACCAAAAAAAGAAAAACAGTTACACGCCTGCTATGGCCGCTAACCAGGTAAGCAATAATATAAGCCCCTGCTATGTCAAACAGCAGTGAAAACAGTTTAAAAAAATAAAAATACCGTGCAATGGAATCAACACTCCCCTGGAATTTACCAAACATATACAATGGATAGCATATTAAAGGAGGGTAATTAAATTCGCGGCCGGCGCAATTATAAACCTGGCCTATGCCGTGCCTGAATATGTATGAACACCACTCTTGTATTGCACTGGTATCATATTGAAAGGAAGCAGTAGGTGTAAAGAATGCCAAAAATATAAATACAAGTATAGAGGCCTGGGTTATCGGGCTGGCTAGCATTTTGGGCATAAGCCCAAAAATATAATATTATTGCTTAATACAAACATTTTTGGCCTCGGTAAAAAACCGCAGGGCTTCCCAGCCGCCTTCGCGGCCTACGCCTGAAGCTTTGGTGCCGCCAAAGGGTGTGCGCAAATCGCGAAGCAGCCAGCAATTAATCCATACTATACCAGCTTCAATGTTTTCTGCAATACGGTGTGCACGTTTTAAATCATTGGTCCAGATGGATGAGGCCAGGCCGTATTTAACGCTGTTGGCCATTTCTAAGGCTCCTTCCTCGCTATCAAAAGGAGTTAGGGTAGCCACGGGGCCAAATATTTCTTCCTGCTGCACGCGGCACATATAATCAAGGCCCTCAATAACTGTGGGCTCGATAAAATAGCCATTGGTGCAACGCCCACTTAAAGTTATTTCGTTTCCGCCGGTTAAAATTGTTCCCCCTTCTTCTCTAGCCAGTTGTATGTACGATAAAATTTTCTGTTTGTGCGGCAGCGAAACAATAGCCCCTAAACCGGAATCATCACTGTTAGGGTCGCCAACTTTTAAAGTTTTTACGCGGGCTACAAAGGCTTGTTTAAATTTTTCATAAATGCTTCGTTCAACAAAAACACGTGAGCCGCAAAGGCAAATTTCGCCCTGGTTGCTGAATGAAGCTGTTACGGTTTGCTTTACTGTTTCATCAAAATCGCAATCGGCAAAAACAATGGTGGGGTTTTTGCCGCCAAGTTCAAGCGAAAGTTTTTTGAACATGGGTGCGGCAGTGGCCGCAATTTTCTTTCCTGTTTCAGTACCGCCTGTAAATGAAATAGCTTTTATTTCAGGGTGCTCAATAATAGCCTGGCCAGCTTTGCCACCAAGGCCATGAATAATATTTAAAACGCCTGCAGGCAACCCCGCTTCAATACAAACCTGCGATAGCAGGTAAGAAGTATAAGGAGTTACTTCGCTGGGCTTACTAACTACGCAGTTGCCTGCGGCTAAAGCAGGGGCAATTTTCCATGTAAAAAGATAAATGGGTAGGTTCCACGGTGAAATGCATCCCACTACGCCAATGGGCTGGCGAAGCGTATAATTTATGCCAACTCCGGGCATTTGGTGGCTTTCAGCCGCAAAATGCTGGAGAGCCGACGCGAAGAAACGGAAGTTGGAAACTGCACGGGGAATATCAACCGCCCGGGCCAGCTTTAATGTTTTACCATTATCTTTTGATTCGGCCTTTACAAATTCATCCATGCGCTTTTCAATGCCATCGGCTATTTTTAAAAGCATGAGCATGCGTTCTTCGAGGCCGGTTTTGCTCCAGGCAGGGAAGGCGGCCTTTGCGGCATCAACCGCTAATTGTATATCGCGCTCATCGGAATCGGGGATTTGGGAGTATACCTGGCCGGTTGCCGGTTCGTAGTTATCTAAATAAGTTTTAGACACCGGCTGAACCAGCGCACCGTTTATGTAGTTTTTTAATTGTTCCATACCATGCGTATTATAATGAACCTGTGCGGCCACCATCAACCGGCACATTAATGCCGTTTATGTATGAGGCTGCCGGAGAACAAAGGAATGCCACAGCAGCGGCTACTTCATCAGGTTTGCCAAAGCGTTTCATTGGTATAATTTTCAGCATTTCCTGTTCCAGTTGCTCAACCGCGATGCCTGATTTTTCGCTGCGGGCTTTTAGCAGATTAAAATGCCTATCGGTTTCAGTGGCACCGGGTAATACGTTGTTTACCGTAATTCCAAATTCGCCAAGCTCATTGGCCATGGTTTTAGCCCAGCTTGCTACCGCACCGCGTATAGTATTACTTACACCAAGGTTAGCCAAAGGCACTTTTACTGAGGTGGAAATAATATTTACAATGCGGCCATAACCATCTTTTTTCATCCCATCCACAAAAAGTTTGGTGAGGATGTGGTTGCAGATTAAATGGGCATCGAAAGCCTTTATGAATTCATCTTCCTGTGCATCCTGAATTTTGCCGGGGTTGGGGCCACCGGTATTGTTAACCAGTATATGGTAGGTTTTATTGGTTTTTTTCATGTGGCGGTCAACAGCGGTTTTAACCTTTTCGGGGTTGCTGTAATCCACCGCTACGTAATCATGGCGCTGGCCACTGGTGCCTATAAAACTTAGGTCGATCAGGTTTTGCATTAAAGATTGCTCATCTCGGCCAACAAAAGTTACGTTGGCGCCTAATTTTGCCAGTTCAATAGCAGTAGCCTTTCCTAACCCTTTGCTGCTACCGCCAACAAATGCGTTTTTTCCTGTTAAATCTAAATTCATGATTCTTATTAACTTTAACCGTGTAAATGTAATTTGCTTTGCCGCTTTTGCGGGTTAAATAACAAATAATTTTTTAGCTATGATAACAAGGCCCTTCAACTTTAAAAAATGGATTGACGAACACCGCCATTTGCTTAAGCCACCCGTAATGAACCAGGTGGTTTACAAAGGCACTGATGATTTTGTGGTAATGGTGGTTGGCGGGCCTAATAAGCGCAAAGACTTCCATTATAACGAGACGGAAGAGTTCTTCTACCAACTGGAAGGGAACATTACAGTTAAAATAGTAGAAGATGGTAAAGTGGTGGACATGAACATTAACGAAGGCGATATTTTTTTACTGCCGGCGCGTACACCGCACTCGCCCCGCAGGCCGGAGAACAGCGTTGGGCTGGTAATGGAAGTTAACCGGCCTGAAGGCGTATTGGATGCTTTTCAGTGGTATTGCGAAAGCTGTGGCAATAAGTTGTACGAAGAGCAGGTTAGGGTAGATGATATTGTAAAAGATTTGCCCGGCGTTATGGAAAGGTTCTATGGCAATTTAGAATTACGTACCTGCAAAAAATGCGGCACGGTAATGGAGCCTCCGAAGTAACCCCTCCCAGCCCTGCCTACCGGCAGGCAGGCTTCCCTAAAGGGGAGGAGTTAAGAGAAACTACTGTTTTAGCACTTTGGCGAAATGGATTGCGGTGCTAGTTGTAACTGCGGCCAAATAATAACCATTGCTTAAAACCTCAATTGAAAACTGGCCACCTGAAAATTCAGGAGTTAATACTTTGCGGCCTTCTATATCGAACACCTCGATAGTTAGAACCTTTTCGGCACCTGCATTTACAAAAACTTTATTATTGGCAGGGTTAGGATAAATACTGATGCCTGTATTAGAAACAGGTTCACCCACTCCTACTGAAATGTGGTGTATTATACCTAAAGCACTATCAGCATCTAAAACAAACAGGCCGTTCTCCATATCGCTTACAATAATGTGACCGCTTGGCAGCTCTGTATAGGCACCCCAGGCACCGGCATAATCACCTTTTGCAGAATCTACCGGGGTTTGATAGTGTGTATCGAAATAACCGGAACGTACGGCACTATCGGGATTGGTAAAATCATAAACCTGCAACCCGTCTTCGTACCAGGCAACAGCAATGCGGTTATTAACACAGAGAAAAGGATTATGCGGAGTGGCTTTGCTCTGGGTTGAAAAAGTATCTATAGGCTGCAAATCACCCGGGGAATTTATTCTTATCACCTTACCTGGCAGGCCCGAAGGAACTTCATCCATCATTATCAAATACCTTCCGCTGTCCACCATACAACTGCTGTGGTTATAGCCTGAGAAGTTGTATTGAGTAAGGGAGCCCAGCATATTAAAGTGGTGCATACTATCTAACAAAAAAACATACATTCCACTATTGCCGCATGAGGCGTAGATGGTATCGTTTTTTACAAACATATCGTGCACCTGGCTTACAAGCGAAGGATAGTCCTGTTCCAACTTGCGTAAAACAACGGGCTTTTCAGGGTTAGCCAGGCTGTAAACGGACATGGCATATTGGTTGCCGTTAGCCCGGGTGGTTATGCCCGAATAAAGTTTATCGCCATCAATAAAAATGGTGTGGCTTCTTTCAAAAAGGTTGGTGCTATCGTAAACTACATGCACGCTATCGGGCAGGGGGGCAAGGTCAATAATCTGAAAGCTATTGGGGTACCAGTCATCGCTTACGGTGTAAAGATAATGGCTGTAGGTTTTGTATTCGCGCCATACACAGCTATCGCGGCGGCCTTTTACAAAGGCTACCTGTACCGGGTTGGCAGCATCGGTTACGTCTATAATATGCGCGCCATCGGCGGCCCCTAGCAGGGCGTATTCGCGGCCATTGGCAGCATAACCCCAAATACCGGAATAGCGGTTAGCTACCTCGGCGTTTGATACGGACAAAGTAGTATCATTCCAACGGCCCAGCAAGGATATATTTTGGTGCGAAAAAGTTTGAGAAAAGAGCCCGTAAACAAGGGCGTTAAAAACAAGGGTTACCGCTATTTTCTTCTGCATGGCACTAATGTAATTGCTTTAGCTAAAAAGCAAATTCTTCAACCAACCAATAAAGCCTTTTGTTAATTCGTTATGGCTTACAATCCGATAAATTAGAAAACCTGCCTTGCTATTTCAGTAGTGGCTTCGCTCCTGCTCATGGTATAATAATGCAGGCAGGGAACACCGGCTGCCTTTAATTCCTTTGATTGCTGAATGGCCCATTCAATACCTACTCGCTTTACGGCCTTTTCATCTTTGCATTTTTCAACTTCCTCAGCCAGCGCTTCGGGAATATCTATATAGAATTTTTTAGGCAGGCCTGTTAATTGGCTTTTTGCCCCCAGTGGTTTTAGGCCCGGAATAATGGGAACGGTAATACCCATTGCCCTGCATTTTTCTACAAACTCGAAATACTTTTTGTTATCGAAAAACATTTGCGTAACAATATATTCAGCGCCGCAATCCACTTTGTGTTTCAACCACTTTAAATCAGTAGCCAGGTTAGGGGCTTCAAAATGCTTTTCGGGATAGCCCGCAACGCCAATGCAGAAATTGGTTTTCAATTCGTTCTCAGTTTCCTCGTGCAAAAATTTGCCGCGGTTCATGCCGGCTACCTGCTTAACTAAATCGCTGGCATATTTATACTCGTTCGATTTGCTTCCGTCTGATTTTGCCCCCACCGTAGTTTCACCCTGCAGCAGTAAAAAGTTATTGATACCCAAATAATGCAATGTAAAAAGGGCATCCTCAGTTTCTTCGGGCGTAAAGCCTTTGCAAACCAGGTGCGGTACTGTATCAACATTAAACCTGCCTTTTATTGCGGCACAAATACCCACTGTACCGGGGCGGCGCCTAAGGGGAACACCCTCTACAGTACCATCGGGCTTCTTTTTATAAATAATCTCTTCAGGATGATAGGTTACATCAATAAAAGGGGGTTTAAACTCCATTAAAGGCTCAATAACCTTTAACAAATCATCGATGGTTTTGCCTTTTTGTGGAGGTAATACCTCAATACTAAACAGCGTGCTTTTAGCGTTCTTTAAGTGGTCGGTTACTTTCATGAGGGTGCAAAAATAAAATCTGGCACGTATATGGCTTAAATTTTTTTATTCTCAACCTAAAACGAGGCATATGAAACGGATAATTGCAATAATAGCCCTTGTATCTGCATACACCTTTGCTTTCAGCCAACCCGACCTTTATATCGGGGTTAGAGGGGGCGGGGGAGCCATGATGAATACAGAACAACTAAAGGGCATGATAACTACTGAGGGTTTTAAAGACGCCACCATCCGCAACCATGATTGGGATGCAAATTTTAAAGCTGAGGCGCTGATAGGCATAAAACATTTCCGCGTAGGATACCGCTTTATGTATATGCATGTTAACGGCCCCACAGTTGCCGCCGATTACACGCCGGTGATGAACGGCCAGCAATACACTACTTATTTTAATACATCGTACACCAATATTTTTGCGCATTACGGGGTAATTGAAATACCCCTGATTAATATAACGCACTTTGCCTTAACCCCAGGTGTTGCTATAGGGGGATACACGGGCAGCCATATTGATAAAACAACAGGCGATAAAGTGCAGCTAACGGATGTAGGCAGATACCGCTTTACCGTTGGCGCGGAATTGAACTTTGAGATAAAATTTGGCAGGGCGGTAATATTCTTTGGGCCTAACTATTACATGTTTAACCTGCAGGATAAGGTTAACCGGGATTGGCACCAGTACAGCCACAGCGTAGGGGCCGATTTAGGGCTACGTGTAAACCTGCTTTCGAAATAATTTGAGTAAAAAATTATTCAATCTTAACCTGTTGGCATCTTTATTGATACCGACAGGTTAAGTTATTTTATTTTTATCCATGTAAAAGAAAGTATATGAGGAAACCCCTACTGCTACTGGCCCTAATTTCAATTACAATTTCGGGCTTTGCATATAACAAGTATGAATTATTATTAGGCCTGCGCACCGGTGGCGGAGGCATGTTTTATAAGTACCGGTCTATTGATGCCAATGTAGCCTATAATGGCATTACCTATACATCCAGCTATACGGAAAAAAGCATTGGTGCGGCCATTCCGGCTAAATTTGAGGTGCTGTTTGGCGTTAAAGGCTTTAGGATGGGGTACCAATTTGATTATAAGCACGGTATTTTCACCAAATTCACCCGCGATTTTGACAATAACTCAACAGGCCTTCCTGATTTTGAAATTCAATCAAATGTTCGCAGGAATGTTTTTTCGCACTATTTTTTAATGGAATACTCAGTACCTATTGGGGTAGGAAAGAACGGAATGCTTTTTGCCGTTGCACCGGCTTTTGGTATAGGTGGCTTCAGGGGTTTTAAGGTACTTAAAGATGATGGAAGCAAGAGTTATTATAAAGATATTTTGAAACGCCGTATAGCCTTAACCGCAGGCATTAATTTTGAATTTACCAAAAGAAGGTTCTGCCTGGTGGTGGCCCCAACCTACTCGTACTGCCACGGCGTTGACAAAACCAACGTTACGGATGGCTTTACTTTGCATACCATATCGCTGGACCTGGCTTTCAGGCTTAATTTACTGAAGCCGAAGTATTGATTTGGGGGGCTTTAAACCCTTAAACAACTGCGCTATACTTAATTTAATTACAGCCCTTGTTGTAAATTGTAATTATTTTGATTACATTTGTGGCAATAAAATAGCCCCTGCAACTATCAACTTATTTCAGGACGATACATGCTACCCTTATTTCCTACACAAATACGTATAGGCCAAAAATGTTAGGGTAAAATTAGGGTGCAGTTGAACGGATGTGGCTGATTATTAGGGATATCCGTTTTTGGAGAAGTTGCCCGGGTAAAATGATGTTAGGGCCCGGTTTATATAAAATATTGATTATGAGGACAATAAATAAAACAAGGCGGCTAAAAACCCTTTTTACATAGTTAACCCATTGATTAACATTTGAAAGATTATGCTATATTTGCCCCGCTCTTTGAAGTAATGCTTATCAAGAAAGGTAGAGGGACAGGCCCTGTGAAACCTTGACAACCACCCAGGAAATAAGGGAAAGGTGCCAATTCCTGTTTAGATAAGATGAATCTATACTTCATAATCTCTGAACACAGCCTGTACACTTACTCCAATTGCGAAGCAATACCTTGTTATTGTTGAACGAATGATTTTATAAATGAGTGATATTAAAAAGCAGTTAACTGAACTTGCCCTAAAGAAAATTTTAGTGTTAGATGGCGCCATGGGCACCATGATACAACGCTATACGCTTACGGAAGATGATTTCCGAGGTGAAAACTTTAAAGGCCATACACATGACCTGAAGGGCAATAATGATTTATTAAGCATTACGCACCCGGATATAATTGAAGCGATACATACAGAGTACCTGGAGGCCGGTGCTGATATTATTGAGACCAACACCTTTAGCGGTACATGGATTGCACAGGCAGATTACCACCTGGAAAAAGAAGCCTATAATATAAACTATGAGGGCGCTAAAGTTGCACGCAAGGCAGTGGATAAATACAGCCTATCCCAAACCCTTTCCAAAGGAAAGGGCTTAAAACCCGGCTACCAGACTTCCGGCGGCCCTTTATATAAACTATTAAAACAGTTTTCGGAAAGCAATAGAAACCATGCTACCGAAGCGGAGTCCATATTATGGGAATATTTGAAAACAAATAAACTAGAAGGTTACCATTTTAGAAGGCAACATATTATTGGTGAGTATATTGCCGATTTTGTTTGCCTCAAAAAGAACCTTGTTATAGAAATCGATGGGCTTATTCATCAGTTGCCGGAAAACATGGCAAGCGATGAGCAAAGAACTAATTGGCTTAATGATTTTGGGTTTAAAGTAATTAGGTTTAGGAACGAAGAAGTAATTGGAAATATTGATGGCGTTCTCCAAAAAATAAAAGAACAACTTAAAGTCCTTCCCTTTGGGAAGGATTTAGGAAGGGCTTGTTTTGTTGCCGGCGCGTTTGGGCCTACCAATAGAACCGCCTCTATTTCGCCCGATGTAAATAACCCCGGTTACCGTGCCATCAGTTTCGACCAATTGGTGGATGCGTACTCTGAACAAGCCCGTGGGCTTATTGACGGAGGCTCGGATATTTTATTGGTGGAAACGATTTTTGATACACTGAACGCCAAGGCAGCATTATTTGCCATTACCAACGTACAGAAAGAGAAAGGCACTGATTTGCCTGTTATGGTTTCGGGCACTATTACTGACTTAAGCGGACGGACTTTGAGCGGGCAAACGCCTGAAGCGTTCTATACCTCAGTAGCGCACGTAAAACCATTTAGCGTGGGCCTTAACTGCGCATTGGGTGCAAAAGATATGCGGCCACATATTGAATCCATTTCGAAAACTGCCATTTGCTTTGTAAGTGCTTACCCCAATGCAGGCTTGCCCAACGCTTTTGGCGGCTATGATGAATCGCCGGAGATGATGGGCGAGGCACTGGAAGATTTTGTAAAAAGCGGCTTTGTAAACATTATAGGTGGCTGCTGCGGCACCACACCAGCGCATATTAAAGTGTTTAGCGAGGTGGCCAAAAAATACCCACCGCGCAAAATTCCGCAGGCATTCCATTTTACACGCCTAAGCGGTTTGGAGCCCGTTGAAATAAGGCCGGAGTCGAACTTTGTGAATGTGGGCGAACGTACCAACGTTACAGGTTCGAAGGCTTTTCTTAAACTGATAAAGGAAGACAAGTACGAAGCCGCGCTTAGCGTGGCTAAAGAACAGGTAGAAGGCGGCGCACAGGTAATAGATATAAACATGGACGAGGGCATGATTGACGGCAAGGAGGCCATGGTTAAATTTTTGAACCTGATTGCCAGCGAACCCGATATTTCGAAGGTGCCTATAATGATTGACTCATCTAAATGGGATATTATTGAAGCAGGCTTAAAGTGCATACAAGGCAAGGGGATAGTGAACTCCATTTCAATGAAAGGCGGCGAGGAAGAATTTATACGCCAGGCTAACCTTGTAAAGAATTATGGCGCGGCAGTTATTGTAATGGCATTTGACGAAAAAGGCCAGGCTGATAGTTACGAGCGCAGGATTGAAATTTGCGGGCGCGCATATAAGATACTAACCGAGCAGGTAGGGTTTCCATCAGAAGATATCATTTTCGACCCGAATATTTTTCCGGTTGGTACAGGCATGGAGGAACACAGGCAGAACGCTATAGATTTTTTCCGCGCCACCAAATGGATTAAACAGAATTTACCCAATGCGCATGTTAGCGGCGGGGTAAGTAATGTATCGTTCTCGTTCCGCGGCAATAATGCTGTGCGCGAGGCCATGCACTCGGCTTTTTTATACCATGGCATACAAAACGGCATGGATATGGGTATTGTAAACCCAAGTATGCTTGAAGTGTATGATGATATACCCAAGGAATTACTGGAGTATGTAGAAGACGTTTTGCTTGACAGGAAAGATGATGCTACTGAACGCTTGTTGGCCTATGCTGAAACAGTTAAGAAAACAGGAAAGAAAGAAGACACACAGGATTTATCATGGCGCAATACAACAGTTGAGGAGCGTTTATCACATTCATTAATAAAGGGCATTACTGATTTTATTGACGTGGATACAGAAGATGCCCGGCAAAAGTATAACCGCCCACTTGATGTAATTGAAGGCCCCTTAATGGCCGGCATGAACGTAGTAGGCGATTTATTTGGCAGCGGAAAAATGTTTTTGCCACAAGTGGTAAAAAGTGCCCGGGTGATGAAAAAGGCCGTGGCGTTCCTACAGCCTTATTTGGAAGAAGAGAAGAGAAAGAACGCCGACACAAGAGGTGCCGGAAAAGTTTTACTGGCCACAGTTAAAGGCGATGTGCACGATATTGGTAAAAACATTGTAGGCGTTGTGTTGGCCTGTAACAACTACGAGATTGTTGACCTGGGCGTAATGGTTTCGGCCGATAGGATATTGGATGAAGCAAAAAAACAAAAGGCGGATATTATCGGGCTGAGCGGCCTTATTACACCATCATTAGACGAGATGGTGCACGTGGCTGCTGAAATGGAGCGCACGGGTTTTAAAATACCCTTAATGATTGGCGGCGCCACTACCAGCAAAATACATACGGCTGTAAAAGTAGCACCGGCTTATTCAGGTGCTGTAGTGCATGTATTGGATGCCTCGAAAAGCGTAACTGTTGCCAGCAGCCTGTTAAGCGACGACCAAAGGGGCGGCTTTATGGAAGATGTGCGCAAAGAGTATGACATCATGCGCGATTTACACGCTAAGCGCCGTAGCGATATTGAATATGTAAGTTTAGCAGAAGCCAGGAGCAATAAAGTAAAAATTGACTGGAGCACATCGCCCACTTATAAGCCAAACAAAACCGGCATTACTGTTTTTGAGGATTACCCTTTGGCTGAGTTGGCTGCGTATATTGATTGGTCGCCGTTCTTTTCAACCTGGGAAATGAGTGGCACTTACCCGCGCATATTTGAAAGTGACAAATACGGTGTTGAAGCGCGCAAATTATTTGATGATGCACAGGCATTGCTAAAAAAAGTAATTGCCGAAAAATGGATTACTGCCAAAGGAGTTATAGGGCTGTTTAAAGCCAATAGCGATAATGAGTTTATAAATGTTTACGGGGAAGATGGCAAGCAATTGACAACTTTCCACCACATACGCCAGCAGGTAAAAAAGAAAGGGCAACCTAACTTGTGCTTAAGCGATTATGTGGGCCCTGAAAACGACTACATAGGCGCGTTTGCAGTTACCACCGGCATTGGCATGGAAAAGTGGATTGAAAAATTTGAGAAAGACCATGATGATTACCACAGCATAATGCTGAAAGCATTGGCCGACAGGCTGGCAGAAGCATTTGCCGAGCGCCTGCATGAAAGGGTGCGCAAAGAGTTTTGGGGTTATGCGGCTGATGAAAAGCTGAGCAATGAAGATTTGATAGGCGAAAAATACCAGGGTATAAGGCCTGCACCGGGATACCCTGCAAACCCCGACCATACCGAGAAGCCATTAATATGGAAACTGCTTGACGTTGAAAAAAACACCGGCATTATACTTACCGAAAGCAATGCCATGTACCCAACGGCAGCTGTTAGCGGTTTTTATTTTGCTAACCCACAGGTAAAATATTTTGGCGTAGGTAAAATACAAAAGGACCAGGTAGAAGCGTTGGCTAAAGCCAAAGGGCTTAGCGTAAAGGAAATGGAAAGATGGCTGGGGCCTAACCTTGCTTACTGATGAAAGATTACGGTTTTACCATTGAAAGTAAAATAAACTGCACACAGGCTGCGCTTTGGAAACACGTTACCCAAATGAAAAACGTGAACTACGAATTAATGCCGTATGCCTGCATGACTTACCCAAAAGACAGGACGGAAGTAGCATCAGAAGATGTGCCCATGAACACTGTACTGATGAAGAGCGTAGTTCTACTGTTTGGTTTTATACCTATTGACCTGCACAGCCTGAAGCTTGATAAAATTGTGTATGGAGAAGCGTTTTACGAAAATTCAACCACGCTGATGCACAGGTATTGGAAACATACGCGCACTTTAACCTCAGATGGAGAATTTACCTTAGTTAAAGACGAAGTAAGGTTTTTGCCGCGCCTGGCATTTTTAGGCCCTGCATTACTGCCTTTAATGCGTACCATATTTAAAAACCGCCACAAAAAGTTAAAGCAATTTTATAACTGAATTGCTTAGATTCATCTTGTGAAATTTGTAAAACTTATTTCATTTATTGCGTTAAGCTGCTGCTTTGCAAATGCAGGGGCACAGCGGTTGAATTTTGAAAACTTCAGCACCCGTAACGGGCTTTCGGCAAATGAGATTAGCTGCATTTACGAAGACAAAGAACATTTTTTGTGGGTGGGCACGCGCGATGGCCTTAACCGTTTTGACGGCCGCATTTTTAAGGTTTTTAGAAACGACCCCGCAAGTACAAACAGCCTTTCAGGCAACAATATTGTAGATATTGTGCAGGATAAAAGCGGGATATACTGGGTTGCCACCAAGGATGGAGGGTTAAGCCGGTATGACCCCAATGCCCTAAGCGGCCATGAATTTAAGCAGTACAGGAATAACCCAAAAGACCCCTCGTCAATTGCCACTAACCGCCTGCTTTGCCTTTATGATTGGGATGACACTTACCTATTAATTGGCGCCGAAGTTAAACCGGCTATTTTTCTGAATAAAAAAACCGGGGAGTTTACTTATTGGGATACCAAGTCGCCAAAGTTTGGCCCTGCTTTTTGTAAAGCAAGCTCCAGTGTAACACAAAACTGGGTTCAGCATATTGTTGGGGCCGGCAACACGGTTTATATGAGCATGTTGCTTAACGGCCAAATGTTTAAGGTTGATAAAACTACCGGCAGTATTACTGAACTGCACCACACCTCGACTGATGTACTTAGCATCAGCTATTTTACTTTAACCGATGGCAAAATATGGATGAGTTGCTGGAACCCCGCAGGTGGTTTATTTATGCAACCCGACCACTTTGTAGATTCAGCCCAAAAGGTTTCGGCTATTGACGATATTTTAACCTGCAACGCCAACCTTAATAAAGGCTACATGCTGGTTGGTACCAGGGCATCGGGCTTATTCCTGGTTAATAAGCAAACGGGCGCCTGGGTGCAATACGAGAAGAAAATTGACCCATACAGCCACGCCCTAAAATCGAACAAAATCAGCGCCATTTTAGTTGACTCGCAAGGGGCTGTTTGGATTGGCACTTTAGCCGGGCTTAGCCGCTTTGATAACCATGCATGGCTATTCAGCGAATCGGAATTTGCCAACCCCGAAACAGATTGCACGGTATTAAGCTGCCACAGGTTTAACGATAGCAGCATTGCCATTAGCACCAGTAAAGGAATTTTTTTAAGTGATTCATCGAACCATAAATTCACACAAATTGTTTTGCGCAACAGAGGCCATGTAATTATTCCTGATTACATGCTTGAAACAGATTTAACGGGTTTAAGTTTTAACCCACATTCAGCGGTTAAAGCCATAGGCGGCCAGGAAATACTCTTAGGCACCGAAATGGGTTTTTATTTTTGGGACAGGGGTGCAAGCTTACTTGGCGAATTTCCTATCCTTCAGCCCGGCACCAAAGATCCGGGCGACTTTTACCAAAACGATAACTTCCAGGTAAAACAAATTGTGCGTTCAAGGGTGCACGGCACGCCCGTTTTATGGATGCCTGTGTTGGGTTATGGCCTTGCCTGTTACCAGGTTGAAAGTGATAGCCTGGTACTTTTTCTTTATGACCAAACAAAACCAAAATCGATAAGTAACAACCTTGCCAGGAAAGTAGCGATTGATAAATCGGGCAATGTTTGGATTGCAACTGCGGGCGGGCTTAACCGGTGGAGGGTGGGAAATAGTTTGAATGAAAATAATTTCGACCGCTTTATAAACGAACCGGGCAACAAAAACTCGATACCCGGAAATGATATAAACGATGTATGGTGCGATGACAAATTCCATGTATGGGTTACCATCAATGGGGGTGGCCTTTGCGAGTTTGATGGCCATTCTTTTACGCAATACCTTCCAGGCAACCCGGCTTCATCGCGCGTGTTTTTGGGCATGCATGCCGACCACCGGGGACGTATTTGGATAATTACAAAAAACGGCCTTGAGGTGTTTGATACCAAAGAAAAAAAATTCTTTCACATGGATGTAAATGACGGGTCTTTCAATACCACGCTTGCCCCGCAGTTTTCGAACGAAAGAAACGGGCTGGTAAGTTTTGCAACCAGTTCGGGCAACCGTGTATTTACTTTTTTGCCCGACAGGATGGAATTCAATATGGAGTTCCCGCCGCTGTACCTTGTTTCCATGAGTTCCTTTGGCAAAAGCTACCTGCATGAGGCTTCGCTGGGCGAAGCGCATTTATCGACCAAAGAACGCTTTGTGAATTTTACTATCAGCGCTTTGCAGTTTAGCTCGCCGGGCAGTGTAAGGTTTCAATACAAGCTTGAAGGGCTGGATGATAACTGGACCACCAGCGAAGACGGGGAAATTAAATATACCAACCTGCCATGGGGGCATTTTAAACTGGTAGCGAGGGTAACTAACCTTGCAGGGCAGTTTGGGGGCGAAAAAGTTTTAGCGCAGTTTGTAATTGCCACGCCGTTTTATGCAACGTGGTGGTTTATATCGCTGTGCATAATAACCGGCAGTGCCCTGGTTTATGCCTTTTACCGTTACCGGATTAACCAGCTTTTAGCCCTGCAAAAGGTGAGAAACAAAATTGCGCGCGATTTGCATGATGATATTGGAAGTACTTTAGGCAGCATTTCATTTTTTAGCGAAGCCGCGAAGCAGCAACTGGAAAGCGCAAATACCACCGGAACTGAAAAAATGTTGAACAAGATAGGCGATACCAGCCGCGAGATGATTGACAACATGAGCGATATTGTTTGGAGCGTTAACCCGCAGAACGATTCAGTTAAACACCTGGCTAACCGCATGCGCGTGTTTGCCGGCGATTTAGTGGCGTCATCGGGTATTCAATTGCATTTTGATTACCCGTCGTCTATTGATGACGTGAAACTTTCGATGGAGCAGCGCAAAAACATTTTCCTGATATTTAAAGAAACCGTGTACAACAGCGTTAAGTACGCCACATGCAAAAACATTCATATAAAGCTTTCGAAACGCGATAAGGGGCTGCTGCTTAAAATATGGGACGATGGCAAAGGCTTTGATGTAAATAACTACACCAGCAAAAACGGCAATGGCCTGCGCAACATGAAATACAGGGCTGAGGAGATTGGGGCGGTTTATAAGATTGAATCTTCGGCCAATGGCACAGTAACCGGACTGAATATTTAAACTTAGGCACAATACGTTGATTTTCATTAAATTAAATACATCCATCAGATTAAACCCAAAGGGTTAAAAACAACCAAAAAAGCGGCATTGGGGTTTATTTCAGGAAAACGAAAACAAGTTGCCGTTTTACCCGTTTAAAGAGTAGAAGGATTTACCGTGAAAAAGATATTGTTTTTTATTTCCGTTGCGTTATTTGCCACAAGCATGTTGCAGGCACAGGATGATGAGTTGCCGCCACCATCCAGCAAACCAAGGCTGCAGCAATTTCCCGGCAGCACGGACAATGCTTATGCCAACCCGCGAAAAGCAAAACTTGCCAAATACTTAATTGAGCCTAACGTAAATTTTATGATTGCCCAAGGTGGCCTTAATTTGGGTGTATCACCCTATTTAGGTTACAATGTTTGGAAAGGCTTGTGTGTTGGCGGTGGTGTAACATACATTTATACACGTTACCATAATGTAGGTTTGGTAGATGGGGTTGGCAATGTTTATTATGCCAATGCCAATTGGCATAGTTACGGTGGTGGTGTTTATGTTCAGTACAATATCTGGAAAGGTTTTTTTGCGCGAACCCGTTTTGAATTACTGCACCGCGAGATTGAGGACATAGGCAACGCCACAGTTGATGTAAACCCGCAGACTAATGCAACCACGCTTATATTGCCAAAAGTAAAAACGAATATGCCGGCATTATTAGTTGGGGTTGGTTACAATGTAATGGTGGGAAGAGGGTTCTTTTTGCCGGTTATGGTTTCGTATAATGTTTTATATCCGGCTACGGACAAACGGTTTAGCCTTTATCCGGGAGGATGGGCATTTCAGTTAGGGTTTGTAAATACTTTTTAAGAGAGCCCTATTTGTTATCAGCCCTTTTTATTCTTTGGTTAAAATCAGCCCAGTTTTTGTTAGTGCCCCACAAGGCTTCGCCCATAGCAGCAATGCGGGGTTTTAATTGATGCCAGAGGCGATTTTCATTTGTGACGTATTCGGTCCATAAGGTGGCCTCGCCGCCTAAAACTTTCGAATCCAATTTTGAAGAACCAGTAGCAGGGCTGAATGAATAAACTTTTTTAACCGGCAAATATGCCATCCACCATGCTGATTTCTTATCTTCCTTTGATTGCGGATAATCGAAATAACAGAACAGGCGCGGGGCCATAATAACATTGTTGCCATTTTGTGCAGCCTTAATGCCTGCGGTTTTTCCCATCCAACTCATTACAATGGTGCTGCTGCTTAAGCCTCCACGCACAATTTCGCCCCAGCCAATGGCACGTTTGCCTTTGGTTGAAAGATAATCTTCCATTTGTTTCATAAAGTAATGCTGTACTTCTTCTTCGTTCGCCAGTTTTTTTGCTGCCTTCAGTTTTTGAACCAAAGGGCTAGCCTGCCATTGTTCTTTAGGCACCTCATCGCCACCAAGGTGTATATAGGGGCCTGGAAACAGAGTACATACTTCATCCAGCACATTGCGCATAAAACCAATGGCGGTATCGGATGGGCAGTAGATATCTTTAAATATCCCCCAATGGTTGGGTACATTAATTTCTTTACCACTACAACTAAGCCATGGATAAGCAGCAACGGCCGCAGAAGAATGCCCCGGCATTTCAATTTCAGGAACAATGGTGATATTTCTTTCAGCAGCGTACGACACAATTTCCTTAATGTCTTCCTGCGTATAAAAGCCACCGTACTTGCTGCCATCTTTTTCAGTTCTCCACGCACCTACTTCGGTAAGGCGGGGGTATTTTTTAATCTGTATCCTCCAGGCCTGGTCGTCAGTTAAATGCCAATGGAAATAATTCATTTTATTTTTAGCCAATTCATCAATGTATTTCTTCACCACCTCCTTACTAAAAAAATGCCGGCAAACATCAAGGTGCATGCCGCGGTAGGCATATTTGGGGTAATCAATAATGGTGCAACAGCGGAAACGGACAATACCCTTATCGTCAGTTTGCTGTTCAGAAATAATATCCAGCGTTCGCATGCCATAATAAAGGCCGTGGCTGGTATTGGCGGAAACAACAATGCCGGTTGGAAGTACCTTTATTTTATAACCCTCATCCCCTATTATTGAATCATATTTTTCATTTATGCGCGATTTTAATTGTGTGGCAAGGGCTTTCATATTCGCCTTGTCAAATTCAAAAAAGAGAACAGAGTCATTATAAATTACCTTTTGCGGAGCCGGAGTAATTGACAACTGGCCTAAAACCGAATAGCTGATTAAAACCAAAAAAAGGATGGAACAATATTTCATTACGTGCAGGGATGGTTATTTTCTTAAAACTTTAATGGCCTTATCGGGGTAATCAGTTATTAAACCATCCACACCCATATCCTTAAACTCAAGCATTTTCTTTTCATCATTAATAGTCCACGGAATAATTTTTACTTTCTTTTTATGGCATTTTTCAATAAGCTTCTTATTCACCAAAATAGTATTAGGGCTGTAAATGGACGGCGTAAAACCCAACTGTTTCAGGTTCTTGTCGAAACTTTGCGGATCAGCTATAAGCAATGCGGTGGCAGTTTTTCCATCTATTTTATGAATCTCCTGCAAGGTGCGCACATCAAAAGATTGGATAATGGAGTAGGGCAACATGTTCCTATTCTTCAACAAATCATAGAGCATTTTAGAAAACACTGCAGGCACAGGATGCAATTTGCCATCTCCGGCAACCGTCGATTTTGTTTCAATGTTATACTGCACGTGCGGCAGGTGGTTGGCTGCTATGTAATTTTCAACGCTATCGATAACATCTTTCAGCAAGGGCTTATAGGTAGGCATTTTGTGTTGCCCGGGAAAATCAGGGTTGCCTCGCGAGCCGCAATCAAATTTTTTAACCTCAGCATATGTAAGATGGTAAATAGCGTAGTTTTCTTTATTAGCGGCCGTTACGGGCTTGCCTTCGGGCGTGTTGCAGATTACATCGCTCATGTAAGGGTCGTGGCTAATCACCAGTTGGCTGTCCTTGGTAACCACCACGTCCATCTCAAGGGTATTTACGCCCAACCTTACCGCCTCAATAAAGGCAGTGATGGTATTTTCCGGATAAAGCCCGCGGCAACCCCGGTGCCCTTCAATATCAAATGAAGTTTGGGCAAAAGTTGAGCTAAATGGTAATAGAGCCAGTGCTAAATGGTATTTCCTCACAAACAGAATTTTGCGCAAGATAATTACTAAGCCGCAATTTTATGCTTATTGCCACGCATAGGTGTGTTAAGGATAGCCTTAATAATGTTTTGAAGGTCGTCATCGAACTTTAATTGCAGTTTGCCTGTTTGCAATAACCAGGCCTGTATTTGCAGGGAATTTAACTCGGTAGCGGTTGCTACCCCCATTTGCTGTAATACCCGTGCATTGGCATTTTGCTCAGCCTGCTTTTTAATGGGGATAACAAAAAGCTTTTTACCAAGGTAAAGCGCCTCTGAAATGGTTTGGAAGCCCCCGGCAGTAATTACATTGCTGCAGCTAAGGATGTCCTCAGTAAACGTTTCGTTGTTTAGTGGCTTTATGGTACAATTATTTACCTGGTAGGTAGTAGCTGAGGTTTTGGAGTAAACAGCAAACTTCCTTTGCGTAAACTGTGGCCGGTTAAAAAAGCGTATTAGTTCATCGTCGCTATAAGAGTTAAGGTAAACCAGCGTAAAATCCTTATCGGTAACGGACGCATCCCGTAATTCGCTACGTATTACGGGGTAATAAATAAAGTCATCAAACTTTTGAAAGTGCATGGCTATTTTGTTCTTGGCCGGGCACATAACTGAAGTGAAGAATTTCATGGTTTTTGAAGAATGCCCCACTTTAGGAAATTTCTTGGATGTCATTGAATACATATTGCCAATGCCCACAGCCGGAATGCGGGCAATTTTGGCGCCCCATAAAGTAATAGGTTCAAAATCGGAAATAACAAGGTCGTATTCTTTAAATGGCACTTTCAACAGCGCCACGCTGATAGATAAAAAGTTAGCCTTGCCAATAGATTTTAAAATGGAAATCTTACCCTTTTTGCCATAATAAAAACTAAGGCCTTTGTATTCGTAATTTACCTCAAAGGGCAAACTCATTTTTGCTTTGCCACCGCTGATAAGCACGTCAAGCTGTGTTACCTGCGGGCATTGTTTAAGAAGCTTATAAATTTCGACCGAGCGTGTTAGGTGGCCGTTACCCGTTGCCTGAATACCAAAAAGGATTTTCATACAAAATTGGGTTTAGTGAATAAACGTTTGAAGAAGGTAGACGGAGGTGGTAAAAACACCGGCATTTGTGCCGGATGGATAATTAGGGAGCTTTTCCGTAGAAAAGAGGCTTTAAAGTGTATGCCCTGGGCTTTCAATCAGTGCTTTTAAGTGAGCAATTTTTAACCGGTTTTAACATCCTGCCGGTGTTTAAGATAGGTTGACTGCAGGTCAACTATATCGTTCGATAATTCGCGAACATTTATTTCGAGGTCCGGTTCAACTTCAAAAACCAGCTGGCTGAAGTATACAAGTTTCCATTCGCCATTGTATTCAAGCGCCGTTAAGTTCTCAATCCAATCACCCGAATTAAGGTATTGTGTTTTGCCGCCCTTAAGTTCAAAACTGCGCATGGCGGGTTCGTGTATATGCCCGCACACTACGTAGTCGTAATTATTTTGTACTGCAATTTCAGCCGCTGTTTGTTCAAAATCGTTTACATGGTTTTTAGCTGCTTTCACGCTATCCTTTACTCGCTTTGAAAGCGAAATCTTCTCCCCACCAAACTTTGTAAGTATGCGGTTTATAAAACGGTTAAAAAGTATCAGTATATCATAACCGCTGCTGCCTATGCGCGCCAGCCATTTGGAATGGCGCATGGTTACGTCAAAAACATCACCATGGAAAAACCAGCATTTTTTGCCATCGAGTTCCAATACTAGTTTATCTTCCAAATAAAAATTCTCTAACTGCGCCCCGCTGAATTTGCGCAGAAGCTCATCGTGGTTGCCCGTTAAATAATAGATACGGGTACCATTCATCATCAGTTTAATAATGCGCTTAATAACGCGCCAATGCGAATCGGGGAAATAGAAGCGGCTTAACTGCCAGATATCAATAAAATCGCCGTTTATAATTAAAATCTCGGGTTCAATACTTTTAAGGTAGCGGTTTAGTTCATCGGCATGGCAACCAAAGGTACCCAGGTGGATATCGCTTATAACTGCTACTCTTATTTTCCGTTTTTCCATTTGACTCTTACAATGCAAAGGTGGTGCAGCATTATCACCCCCGTGTTCCCATTCAATTAACCTTCAGTCAAAGTTTTGTTGTTATAATGTAAAGGCCTTTAAACTTTGTACAGTATTGAAGGTTATTGCAATAAATGATGTTGATGGCCTTTTAAAAGTTTACCCTTTCTTAATAATTAGATTAAAATGAAATAAGAGTTGTAACGTTTCTTTGTTATCCAATCCTTACTTTATGACAAGGAAAGTTTATATCCTGTTTGTTTGCAACACCAATTCCCTTTTAAGCCAAATGGCCGAGGCCATGGTTAAACTATACCGTAACGATGAAATTGTAGCCCTAAGCGCAGGGCTTGAACCCTCGGGCAAAGTTAACCCGCGTGCTATTGAGTTAATGGAAAAAATAGGTTACGATAACATGAAATTGCATACCACCAAAGCCGTAACCGATGTGCCTGATTTCAATTACGATTACATAATTACCCTTGGCACCCCTGCCTATATCAGCGAAGTTAGCGCCGATAAGCGTTTAGAATGGCGCTTTGGAGAGGGCGATGATACTACAGACCCCGCGCAACTACTTCGTTTAAGGGATAAGCTTTTAAATAAGGTATTAAACCTTGTAATCAGCATATCGCCTAAATCAAGGCAAGAGGCCGTAAGCCATATGCAGTTTCCGCCGGCAGCTTAAAACCGCCCCCTCATTTATTTACCGGCAGGATGTTCCTTGTGTATTTTATTACTAAAGTAGAAGAAAGAGATGGCCGTTAACACAATACCCAATACGCTTACAATGTACAGCGCATCCACCAAAAAATCGTGATAACTCATTTTGGCGTGGCCAAAGTTCTTAAACAGCAAAATGCCTATAGAACCCAGGTAACCGAATGAATCAGCAATGTAAATAAGGAAGCCAACGTTAGCCGGCTTTTGTGCCGCTGCAATCAACCTTTCAAAAAACATTACGTTAAAAGGTATGTAGCCCAGGTATAAGCCGAGGCCATTTAACTTTCCAGCACAGTGGGATCCGAAGCTTGGAATTCACGTGACTTGAAGTCGCG